>Ga0182742_1000298_pt1 | contig 86410 bp, 80 predicted proteins | sample eDN5th37CBELigMG_FD_128880 | JGI IMG/M metagenome (GOLD analysis project Ga0182742, IMG submission 128880) | Enriched Miracle-Growth compost microbial communities from Emeryville, California, USA - eDNA 5th pass 37_C BE-Lig MG (version 2)... ...
GTTCCTTCATTCTGAGATTATTGGAGATCTGGGGAGAGGGAAGGAGCAAGTCATATAATCTTGAGATACTTGAGAGTGATAGACTTAGTACTCTGAGAGATATAGATTAGTTGAGTAATTACATCAACATTCAAGACAGCCAAGGCATTAATCGCTACGCTATCTGACAAGCTCTCAATTAATGCATCAACTATATCTAATATACTCATTAATTATTGATGTCTGTGCATCTCAATTATCCATATTACACAGTCATTGAAGCTATCATAGCATGATACGACACCTACGTTAATTGACATATCAATCTTACATACTAATCGATTCAATCATATATCAGTTCAATTACACTAATACATGACGTCTCTAATCCTTCATCATACAGTCTCAATAATCAGCATACTCACTCTCCTTCAACTCACTCATCCGTCAAATGTTATTACCTCAGGAGATCTTGTTCAAGATATCAGAATACTCCGGAGAGTTGATGCATGGACTATCGAAGAGATATGTTCTCACAGAAGCAATGAACTTGAGTGTAAGCTATGAGGATATCAGAGAACAAGCTGAGGCATTACAACTAACCAACCTATTCAAGTATGTCTGTACTCCATTGAACTTAGGGATTGAAGCGGAGATCCTGAGATTACTCAAGCGGGATAGCTCTTGGATATCATCCATTAGAGTAATGATCTCTCGTGGTGTTGAGCTTGAAGCTCATCTGTTACCTCAAGCATGTGAGATTGTATTAACTTCAGGGAGAGGACTATACTACGAGATTATCTCTACTCTTCCAGAGGGAGTATCAGCAGATATGATCATAGATGGTCTGAAGGAGACAGTGAAGATATCATGTACGGATGAGCAATTGAAGTCATTCCTCATACAGTCATACTTGAATGAAGCCATAGTTGATATCAATCTATGCGGAGTATTCCCTGAGGATGTTACATTGAATGAGAGAATATTAGATAGGGATGTAGAGGATTCAGGAACTATTCAGGGTGTTCAATCAGATATGTATAGGAGATTATTGAGATGTAAGCCTATCACTATAGATGAATTACTCGAAGATCACAGGGATGTAGATGTAATGAGGATCTTGAGACATCAGAGAGTGAAGAATCACATCATCAGATATATACTGAAGGGTATTAGTCTTGAATGCTTGAGAGAGTTGGATGATATAGTGTCAATGAATGAACTGTTCAATGCTTACACAGAGATATGTTCATACTCTACATGTTGCTCCATATGTACAACATCATTAGATACATGTAGAGATATCCGTGATGAGAACATCCCTCGAAGTGCAGGTGTTCGTGTAATGAATAGATCATTGCTTCAACCCAAGATGATTATGAGAGAGAATCCTCAGGATCTACTGAATGATCTAATCTATTCGGCCTACCTCATTGAGATGTTACATTGTAATCTGAACCCTGGAAGGATTGAAGTTAGCACATACGAGAGAACAAGCAGATTCATATCTAGATTATCTCGAGGTCTCACAGACTTCTCACATAATATGGTGTATATATGAATGAATGAGAACATTATGATACATTACTTCGATGGTAATGCTTCATTGATCTGCATAATATTGGTATAGGCTAGATAGATTGTACATCCCCTCCCTAGAGGTTGAGATTGAAGATGATATCACATCTGTCTGAGAATGTAACTGTCAATGTGACTCGGTCACTCTCTGGGATTACATGATTCTGTTATTATCATCTAATGTTATTCACCAATACATCCTTCCCTCTCTGAGTTAGCACTTGCATTGAAATGATCATCCCTCAGGAGTTATCCTTGCATATCAGTGAATTCTCAGGAGCACCGGAACTCGGGGTAACGAAGGACTACATACTTCAGGAAGCTATTAGTCTTGACATTAGCTATTCAAGCATTGAGTTCAGAGCTAAGGCCATGGGATTGGAGCACCTACTCAGATATATCTGTACTCCCTTGAACTTAGGCATAGACTTGAAGAGATATCAGCTTCAGAGACAATATGGGAAGCATCAGAGATTGATTGATATCTTGAAGAGTAATGAATGTACTATTGCTATGACGATATACTCTCCTGATCCTAATGAGAGGGCAGTTCTGGAGATCACAGGCAATGTTCCTTCCTTGAAGGAATTGGAAGATATACCTCATATCTCTGTGAATGGAGGAACTCACTACATGGAGATTACTATGACCTTAGAAGATGGAGATGATCTCATTAGACTTGCATACTTAAGTGAGGCTATCATCGATACTCCGATCAACTCATTCAGGGGATATATTGAACTGAATGATGAAGGTATTGATCATTGCCCGCTACAAGATGATATCCATAGATTATTGAAGGAATCGACTAACATAACAACTGCACAGTTATTGAAGGAATGCCCAGATATTGACGTGATGTTAATTCTAAGATCTCAGAGGGTTAAGTATGAGTTCATACAAGCTATTCTGGAGGGTAGAGTTAATATGAGTTATCTATTGAAGATCAATGAGATTCTACAGAAGAATAGATATATCATTATGTATAACATCCCTAGTTCCAATGAATGTGATATAACCCCCTATGATCATGATGAAGATGGCACATCTCAGACAATTAAGTGTGAAGGTAATACGGGAACTATATCAACATTAATTCAGAATGAGCTGGGATGTACATACTCTAATCCACTTCAAGACTTCAGATGTATTCTAGAGTTAGTGAAGAGATGCCATTGTAGATTGAACCAGTCAAGGATGAATGTAACTGTAGAAGAGTACCAAGGGGCATATGTCAATCCGATGGGAACTCTAGACTACAGAGGATTATATCCTTCAAGCCTCATGGATCTAATCAATTCATACCCTAGTATCATCTCATCAATGGATCACTAAACATCACACACTTGATTGTTGGCTTACAGTCAAATGCTCTACACTTGGTTGTTAGTTATAATCACGATAATTATCATTGTAGCCTTAATAGCTTGGGAATACAAGAGTCAAGACTGTATAGGAGGTAAACCTTGTAAGAATGGATTCAGAAGGTTGGATGGAATAGACTTCGATACTGAGATTGAAGAGATCATAGCCATGGTGACTGTGAGTGAGAACTATCAGACATGGAGACTAAGCTTGATTGTAGCTCTGATCCTTACAATCCCTATATGTTATCTATTGTTGAGGAGAATGCCTAACATTGAAGAGTATCTATCAACAGCCCTGATCATCTTCGTGGGTTGTTACTTCTCATCATCTTGGCTATGGTCTCATTGGATTCAACCTAACAATGCTAAGATCAAGGATATGTTGATTAGACTGAATGAGGGAGGTATTGTGTGATTAACCAAGAATGATATATGTCTTCTATGACTGAAGGAGGGACATATATCACAAACTATCGAGAATGAACAGATTAATTGATATATTGTGTTGTTCCATCCCTGAATTGTCTATATCATTAGACTACACAGATCGATGTGATTACATCTATATTCCTCTTGCTTCTTCCATCCAGGCTTCTATTGTTGTTACAGATCTAACCCAGAATGAGATTATGGAACTGTTAATGAACTTCAACTCTGTCAGGGTATCATCCATAGAACATGATAGCTTGAGTGTATATGTATCTCACTCTGAAGGAATTACATCAATTCAAGATCTATATCCTCTAATTATCAGGAAGACTCTGAGATTGTGCAGAGAAGGCAAGATAGATTACATGTCTATTGCTGAGGATCTATTCAATCTTGTGATTGCTCCTAACATTAGATTCGGTTGGGATGAAGATTGCGTTGATGACAGAGAGGTTATTATAGGTAGATTGTTGAGGGACATTGAGATTAACTTCAATCAATGGTTGTTGGATTGTGTTAGTACATGGAAGCAGTCATCATGGCAAGGATCCGATGAATCTCAGAGTATATGTGATGATCTCAATGCTATAGCTCTATCAGACTCAGATCTAGAGATCACAAGACGATATGGATTACTTGTCCAGGATGTGAAGATTATTGGAAGATCAGCCCGATGTGGAAGGATCATCTTCAATGATGTATACTCTGATACAGTTATTAATCTGAGAGCTAGAGATGATTATGAAGTCTGCGATCTTATGTCTAATGATCTAATGAGCAAGGTAATGAGTGTTAAGATCCTGAAGTGCTTAAGAGATATGATGGTATAAAGAGAGATTGAAAGAGTTGAGCAATACATCACTTAATGTAGTGATATCTTGTTGATTATTCTATGTGGTATTAAGCACCAATTCTAACAGGGGTGATGGTAGAGGCATCAATGACATCACCGATTGTTGTTACTCCGGGAATTCTTGTAGCATAGACTCCTCTATTGTCTACTCCAACTTCAACTTGACCTAATCCTAATCTACTTGCATCAATAGTTGCAGTCTTAGGCTTACTCGTCGTATAAGCTATAATAATGAATATAATACCTAGAATACCTAAGATCAGAGATGTGATCCATAGCCATGTAGGCTTATATGATGTGAAGAAGTACACAAGGATCATGATAATAGCTACAACGATAGCAATGATACCCACATAGAACCAGACGTTATTAGTTACGCTCGCCATTTTGAATTGATGGATGTTGTTGCGAAATAAATTCATAGTTCACATGCTTACTCACTAGCATTAATGGGATAATGTCACTTATTGAATGATATGATCTATGTACCGAAGGGAGATAACGGGAGATTGTTGCATACTTGTGATATTGTATCATCATGATAATCATTGATATATCATTGATACATTGACTCAGCGCCTGTCTTGGTTATCCACTCTCTTCAAATATATACACAGACAGAAGACAATGTACTCCCAAGATAAGATCGCTCAATCAATTGCTCAATACTCAACAGATAATGAATACATCAACAACATGATTGATATTGTATCATCTATTGATCCTGAGTTCCGTGTTGGTATCTACTATCGTTACTCAGATCTTGTAGATAATGTATTACAGAGAGGAGAGTCTTGTCTCATTGCTAGAATTGATGATGAGAGGGATATTGTTAGATTGACTCAAGGAGGATATGGTATTGTACCTATTGAATCCTCTGAGGAATGTTACATCTTGTGTGTTAATGAAGATCCACAAGACTTGATGAGAGCTTGCCTCCCTGTCCTCTTCAGAAGGTATTGCTTCAAGCTAGCAGCAGGTACATTCAGATATAGACACTCCTATGGACTTGAGAGCAATTGGATTAAGCATATGGCTCAGTTATTGTATTGCTTGGGTATTCAGGTTGACGCTGCGAGATTGTCTGGGGAAGTTAATGTCACTGAGGATGATAGATTGATGGCTGATATTATTAGATGTTGCTTGAACTCATTACCCAGACCTGATGAGGACCTTGAGAGTATGCTAGGATTAGATACTGATAGCCCTGTAGGTATTAACATTGGATACAGTAACGATGGAGTATTGAGAGCTTCGTTACATATCCCCGAGACTATCTGTCAACTCAATCTAGATAGGATCAGTGAATACTTCAACATTGAAGCTACTGTAGGTGTTATTACAGTAGATGCTGTGTATAATAGACGATTGATTGATGCTAAGATCTATTATGAACTGAGATCCTTCAGAGATTGAGGCATGAGGGATGATATATGTTAATAGATTGCAGAATGCATGAATGAATTAGAGATTACATGACCTAATTGGGTTATGCTATCTATTGCATTGTCTGTTGATGAGTAGAGTTATTGATTATTGACTGTCATTGAAGGTTGAATTCACTATCTAACATGATGTTGAACCGATGTAATGTATGTGTTAATTGTTGAAGTTATGAGTTGTGATGAATTGAGCGATGTAGGATTGATGATATTACTTGTGGATATGTATACTCACATCATCTAACATGGTAATCATGTTCAATACATTAGATAGTACATGTTCCTCTGGTGACTAACTTCCCTGTCTTCCAAGATCTAACAGCATAGTAGATTAGGACAGTAACAACAATAGCATAGATGATGTAATGAATAGCTCTAACTGTGGGTGTTATAGTAGACAATCTAGGAACTAACCAGAAGAATGAGACGAAGGCAGATATGAGGAAGTATACTGAAGCAGTCTCATCACATTGCATTACTATGAGATAGATCATTAAGATCATAGCTACAATGGCTAGTAATCTCACGAACATGATGTTAAGTTTCAGTGATAGATCATGTAAGGATGAACAGTGTGATAGATCATAGGGTTGACATGAACAACTAACAAGGATTATGTATGAATCTCAGAGAATGTTACATTCATGATCTATTGATGATCTCCCCTTCCCTTGAGTACTTGAGTGCATAAAGATCTCTCGATTAACACATAACATTGAATTCAGTCATGGTATCTATGCAATTGATCTCATCATTCATTAGTGCATTGAAGATTAACTCAGAAGATTCCAACTTAGCTTCAATCCTATCCTCATTGTTCTGTGAATATAGCATAGTTACGTTCTCATTCCCCGGAGATACTAAGACATTCACATCTATTAGAGTTAGTAGGACTCAAGATGTATTGAACTCCCTTCACAAGCTCATCCAATGTAATTGTTCTATCATTCCTAGAGATGGATTCATCTACATCATCCCTATGGATAGAACTGAAGAGACAGTGGTTAGAGAGCTAGCTTATGATCTATTCAAGAAGTATTGCTCTCTGATATCTAGACCTGATTCATATCACAGAATGATAACATCTACCACTCTGGGTAATCATGTTGTTGCTGTTCTAGGTATTAACATGCTTAAGTAATAGATTAGCCACTTACTACGATAATGCTCTTAGGTCTTGCGACCCTGAGTCTCCCCTAATAGCTTCTATGGACGAAGATATGGAGTATATTGATAACATCTTAGTCTCGTTACTTCCTAGAGAGGCAGATAGAAGATTGAAGGATGAGCTTCAGAGATTGAATGTAATCAAGGATATTAGGGGGGGGGAATGTACAACCCCGGATCCTTGATTATTCTATTACCTTCAGATCAGTCCCTGAGAGATGAAGTTGCTAGAGTGTTAGGGTATGATGAGACTCCTCTCAATATTACAGTCCCTGAGCATCTCAAGGCTTCAATGATTAGAATCAGATATGAACTATACTTCACTAACATGGGAATTATACATTAGTTCATTAGATGTATGGATGGTAATTATCCAATGAATTAGACACATCTCCATTAACGGGAATGAAGCAAGACAATACATGATTAATTCACATCATGCGTTGTAAGGATTGATGATATTATCTAGAGTATGGAATGTATTCATAACATGTGTTGTATATGGTTGGATTCATCTATTCAACTATTCCATAGTGTGATCATGATCTAGATTGAGTGTGTAATGATGCATATGTCACTGAGAATCACATTACATTGACAGAAGTAACATAGAATGAACATGGCAATATGTGTGGATCTACGGACAGTTCTATGTTATATGATGTCTGTGATTGTATGTTGATGTTACAATGACTCATGATTGTTACTCTCATCAGTGGTCTTAGGAGAGAGATATGGTAAGAGCTGGTGACTTCGAGATGATGTGATGATTAATACCCCTACGGATACATGTAAGGTATATGAACAGAGAGGAATGTTAGGTTGACAATCCTGTCTATGCTGGCTACCTCAAGTGAGGGAAGGATGAGACGCTGAGGGAGTTAACTGTCTTCTTAAATATAACTCGTTACTATAGATATAACCTTATATTACTTACACATATACAACTTAATTATACATACTAGAATAGAACAATGTACGCAGCAACACCTATTGGATCTTACGCAATGAACTTGAAGACTTCAGGAAGACAACCCTATCTCTTCAGTAAGTTGAACATTGTAGATGAGAACTATACCATCACAGCCTTCGAGGGCTTCGGTACTAAGTCATGTAAGGATTGTGTTCTATGTGAGGAGGATCCATACACTGGTTGTCCTAAGTTAGCTATTAAGGTCCAACCATCAGAGACAGGTGGATTGTTATCTGACTTCATGTACATGGGATATGCAATCATTCCCTCTGGTGATTGTAGATGCTTCTATCTTGTATCTGTTGAGAAGACTAACAAGGAGATGGTGAGAGACTTAGCATATGATCTCTTCCTCAAGTTCTGTGCCTCATTGGCTAGACCTAATGGTAGAGCAAGACATATTGTTGCAGATAGTATTGGTGAACATATCGTCCATGCTCTTGGATTACAGCATATGCAAGAAGAATTCATTGAGTACTTCGATTCAATGACTACACTACCTCTCAATCCTTGCGTTGATGAGACAGATAACATTGAATTAGAGTATATATGTAACTCCATCAAGCATATGCTTACAAGATCTGAAGACGAGAAGGTGAAGCAACTCATTGAGGAGCATATCCCTATGGAATCTATTACACAATATAGATCTCAAGATATGCTTGGAGAGGTTCGCTATCCACAAGGTACACCTGTTGAGGTATTGAAGGTAATCAAGGGATCAGAGATACATGAGCATGACTTGAGAGATAACACTCTAATATTAATGTATGGAGATTGGGATCGTGTCAAGAGAGTTAAGTTCGAATACAATCTGTCGAAGATCAAGAGGATTACATGTAAGATCCAATCTCCCCAGAAGAATGCTACAGAGTGTTCAGAGTGCAAGGAGGAATAGGATATAATAAACTATGTAATATAACAAGCTATGAGATAGCATCACTCATTGAAGGGGTGATGTAATCTATGAGATAATCCAGAGATGTTGCCGTTATCTCACAATTCTATAGGAGCTATTACGTCATCTATCTCTATTGTGATGTTCCGTTAATTACAATACCACATGACATGAACACATTAGTCTAATAATCTTCAGTGCATTAATTAAGCAGTCTCGCACATAAATGGAACTTAGATTAGGTACTAATAGCTCTGAGATTGTTCAGAGATTGAATGCTTCAACCAATTCAGCCACTATACAAGATAATGTTATTCCTGGATCTATCAATCTCATAGACACCAGAGGAATACCTAGAAGATGGAATACATCATCAGCTCTAAGCTCTGAACTAATCCCTGGATCTGTTGTGACTGTTCGTAAGGGTAATAATGAAGTATCTGGAGTATTAGTTGATCACAATCCTCAGTCTGTTAGGGTTAGAACATCAGGAGGAATTATTCAGTTGTATAATCCCGACTTCATCAGAACATCAGGGAACAAGAATGTGATCTCCATACCTAACTCTGATGATGAATCAGTCCTATCCTACAAGATCTCATCTCTCCGCTGGTTACCTACAATGAATCTGTTGATGAACAGGAATATGACTGTAGGCTCTCTGTCTGTAGCTGCTCTAATTGATAATCTGGGTGACACCGTTGCTCCTTCTAGAGTTATTCTAATAGTTAACAATGAGACTCCTCAACAGTTCCTATCTCAGAGGGCATTCATATCAGATGTTAGTGCAGTTGAATCAACTCCTATGGATATAATCAGATACCCTGCAGATATTAGAATGATCCCCAGAGGTACAATGTCTGTACCATTATCTATGAGTGATGTTGCCCTTGTTCCCATCTATCAATACAATACTCAGACTAATACTGTAAGGTATGGCGTCAACATTGAATCACCAATGACACTACCTCCTGGAACACTAAGGATTCTCAACTCTGATCTGTTGGAAGTCAATGAAGTTCAGATCAATAGAGCCATACCTGCTTCAGATGAATACTTCATTCCCTTGAACTCTGGATTGGATCTATCTGTCAACTCAACTGTAGAACAATCACAGAATGGAGAGAGGATCAGCATTAACACATTCAATTCATCAGGTAGTCCCAGATTGTTAAGGGTAGTTCACCCAATCAATGGAACAATAACAGGGTCATCAGTTGAGTACAAGTTACGTAATGGGTCTATGGTGTTCGATCTTGAAGTCACTCCCGGAAGGAAGTCATATGTTATTAACAATACATTAGATAGACCTGAGAACTTGATTGTAGTATAGATTGGGAACTATTGCATTACCCTGAAGAGAGGTAATGTGATAGATGGAAGGTACTAGTTGGCCAGATGTTGGGTTATCATTCTATATTATAGATGATAGTCATTGAATGATTCAATAATCTCTCTGTAAGGGTGTAAGCCACGGACAGATCCGCAAGGGAGGATGAATGAGAATGAGATGATCAATCCTGTCAGCTGTTGGATGTCAATTCATACTATAGACCATATTCATTGAATCATCCAAGATCGGCTCTGTAAGGGTGTTAATCATAGATTGGTTCGCAAGTAACGATGAGATTGTTCATGATCGTAGATGCAATGTAATCACCACTGACACACTGAGTTAATCATAGTAACATTCGAGTGTATGTTCATGTATCCTAACTTGTTCTCTTGAAGTATTAATCATTGTAAGATCACAGACAATCTGAATGTAATAGTCAACGAGAGTTCAACCAATTACATTCCCCCACAGTACCTGGCCTACATCTAGGAGTATCAGGGAGTAGCCGCTAGACACATAACTGTATCCCTAAATAATACTACACACATATTATTAACCCTTAGTACATATTATAGTTATACTTAATCAATCATGATCTCCAGACAGCACATTGAACAATACACCCTCTCCTTGAAGGCTCAACAGAATGATTCATTGTTGGATAATGTTGGGAACATGAGCTCCAGTTACAAGATATCATCCCTTGAGGGATTCTTCAATGAAGGGCCCGTGATCTCCCTTGAAGTTGAGTCAATTGGTGATTCTATCGATGATGTGACAAGTCTCTTCAACCTGGGATACGTTATTATTCCAAGGAATGGCAAGTACCATATCATCAGACAAGATAGAAGAACCATTGATATCATTGAAGCAGTTGCATATCGTCTCTTCCTTCAATATTCCAGAGCATTGAGAGATAGAGGATATGAACTAACAGTGTCGAAGAGCTTCGGTCATCATATCACTGATACTCTCGGTATTCATAATCCATTCACAGATGATATAGCTGCATTCTTCAATGATATGCTTCCAGAGGACTCTGCAACATCTGATCTCTGCGATGATAGTGTAGACGCTGCAGGCATTGTCTATAGTTACTTCCATAATGATGAGGATATCCCTCTGATGAATGCAATGAATACTCACCAATTAATGGGTAGAGTTGTCCTCTATCGTGGAGGGGGCCGTATTGATGTGAAGAGTCATCTCATGAAGCACAAGGTCTTAGTTCTTCTAGGAGATCGTATCATTAACCCAGACATGTCATTCACACGAGCAGGTTGTGAAGCTATCAAGAGAATCAAGTATGCTCACGATATGCATGATATCCTGTTCAGAAGCGTCAATAACTAATCATATTCAGATATACATGAGAGATAGCAACACTCTTCGGGGTGCTGTCATCTATTAGATCCATACAGTTAGTAGGGTATCAGATCATTGCCGTTGGTCCTATCATAATAGTGTGATTGTATCTGTTGAATTGATTGATGTTGTCCCTGAGCTCGTTGGATTCAATCGTTGATGTGTGAATTAATGGAGATGGGATGATCAATCCAGCCAGGTGTTGAGTCTCATTCTGTGCTATAGATCATAGTCATTGAATCATCCAATATTACCTCTGTAAGGGTGTAAGTCACAGGATGATTATGATCTAACAATGAGATGATCATTCTAACACTGGTTGGATGTCAATTCATACTATAGATCATAGTGTCTCAATGATCCAATATTGCCTCCGTAAGGGTGTAACCCATGAGATGATTATGATCTAACGATGAGATGATCATTCTAACACTGGTTGGATGTCAATTCATACTATAGTCCATAGTCATTGAATTGTCCAATATCCCCTCCGTAAGGGTGTAACCCATGGATTGATTCGTATAGAACGATAGAACGTAATGATCACGCCAATCCACAACCTTACGTTCCATCATTCTCAGGCTAATTCAATCATAACGAGAGGAATAGGGGACGGGACATATTACCAACAAGCAGTGAAGCACAATCTATTCAAGAGGATTGTGTGTCATATTGATCTAATCAGTAGTTAATGTGTCGTAAGAATTGTAGGGTTCGTCTAGAACACGCTTCAATGGAGGAGGATTCTGGATGTTGGTGTTAGATATCTTATCGATATGAACCCAATTAGATACAGGATCAATGCGATTAATACCTTGGATATAATCACCATCAGGAGTTAGGTTGAATGTTCTAGTATCTACAATGTCTGTACGTCTAGTATAACTTGCCTTCAATCTTTCCCTTGAACTTCTTCTTCCCACAGCCACATCCTCCTGATCTGGGAGATTGGCCACGAAAGGAACTACCATATCTAGACATAGATCTTGGACTTCTAGGGCCATAAGCATCAATATCAATGTCTGTGTAGATACGTTCAGGGGATCTTCTAGGAGACAGAGGGTAAGGTGTTCTTCCGTAAGATCTGGGACTCAAGGTTAGACCACCTTCAGGAAGGGAGACGAATGACCCTGCTGAAGATGCAGTTCTTCTAGGACTGAGAGCATTCAAGTATGGATTGGAGCGATTGATTGTACTAGCATCAGCGTAACCGAAGTTGGAAGCTGGAATGATATCAACAGTTCTAACATTCACATCTACAGGATATTCATCGAAGTTAAGTCTTCTAGCTACAGATCCCAAGTTGTCTGGGTTGAATGATCTACTGTTAGTTCTAACGAAGACCCTAGGAGGAGATGAAGGTACAGTCAGAGTTCTCGGAGGTGTGTAGAACTCATCCTGAGGGATCTGGAATCCTTGCTGACTAGGGTAGGTAAGTCCTGGAGTGTACTGTTGATTGAAGCTCATTGTTTCACAGTCAATTTGATTAATTTCGCGCGAAACAGGACATGTACTTCCTGCTTGTAATAGCTCTATGCATTATCATTATATTCCTATTGTGGGCAGAGGATAGATCTCAGAATGGACTAGAGAAGCCATGCCAACACTCCCATCCTAACTTCTCAGACAGATGTGATCTGAAGACTAGGATCAGTAGATTGATAGCTAATGTGAACTTGAGTCATAGCATTGTGGAATGGAGAAGGAGTCTATTAGTTGCTATTATCTGTACCCTCCTGATATCTCTGATTCTTGTGGGAACTATGGATGCAGGTACGTTAATATTCACAATCACAGTTGTATTCCTCATCATCTATGTATGCTCCGGTATTGTCTATTGGTCTATCTATCAACCCAGGAATGAAGATATAACCAGGAAGCTCCTGAAGATTCAAACATACAATGCAAGATATAATCGTTCTAGACGAATCACACCTCAATGATATTATCTCTCTGCTCCTGGAGCATTATGAGCCAGCTTCATTCGATGAATCAGTGTTGAGATCATCATTCAACTCATCTGTATCTATTGGATTCTTCCACAATGATGAACTAAGAGGGCATATCATGGGTATTCCTGTTCAGATGCATGGAGAACTCAAGGGAGACACCAACTGGTGTCATGTCACCTATCTATGTATCCATCCAGAACACAGGAAGACAGATGTAATGAAGAGATTGAGATCTCGGCTAGAGGATGAATTGATGAACTTAGACATTATCTCAGGTTATAGTCTGACTAGATTCCCCCTTACTAAACAATCCATACCTTGCTATCAGTTCAGCACAGAAGCATTGGATTCCTGGGATGGTACCATTGAATTGATTGATAGTTCTGAAGTTGAGATTAATTCAGGAGATCTGGTATCTATCTCAGCTCATTGCCCTGTCTATCGTTGCTTCAAGGATGGATCTCTCATTGGTTACTTCTCTAAGTCAACATTAGAAGGAGTGGAGAATACTGAGATGATCACATGGATGTATGCTGTATCTAATATGAATGAACTCTTCAATGCTGCTAGAGTCTCTGATAACAAGATCATAGGCTTCAACATGTATAAGCTTGAGTACTCTGATTCATTACTCTCAGATGACGTCACTATAGATTACTTGAATAGGTTATACATTAATATCCATGGAGATGACACTATCCTAACCAAGACTAGAAGGGCATACCTGAATCTACATATATTCTAATGATAACTAACTCATTACACCATCTACTCTGATTGTGCCATGTTCTACTATACTCATCATCTAATAGATCTGAGAGCGTTAGGATCTATCTGGTTGAATCATCCATTAGTTCACATATGCTCTAGTAATTAGATAGTATCACGCCCAGGGACTATGTAGTCTTCCAATCTTGATGGATTGACATACTATTCTTGAATCAATGAACTGATTGTGAGATCTAATAATATTACGGGATTATTGGAATAGATAGCATTACCCTAGTAGGTTATGTAATCTTGGATAGTTACGAATTGATATGATTGCCCCTATCTACTGAGGGGTTATGAGATCTAATAATATTGCAAGGTTACTAGAATAGATAGCATTACTCTACTGGGTTATGTAATCTTCTGTCCCATCTATTGTCTATATCTATAACATCAACAATAGATAGTCTATGTGAAGAGAGGACCTGAGTTAGGCCCCATAGCTAGAACCCATACTGCTCCAGCTAGAGAGTATTGGAACTTAGCATATTCCCCTGTGAGAGCTACAGATGTTACTACAGATGTGAATGAATCTGATCCTCTTATGATGTTACCTCCATTGACTGTTACACCAGTTAGTCCACCGGGTAATCCTTGAGGGATCAGCTCTATTATTCTTCCATCACTTGCAGGGGGTAGAGTGAATGTTGAAGGAGATGTTGTAATAATAACAGTTCCTGTGAGATTGTTCTGGGAACCTGCAACATCAATCTTACCTGCATGGGATAATGGAACAACACCCATCTGAATAGTCCCTGATAACTCTCTGTTGACTGTAACATTATGAGTGTAAGTCTTGGTGAGTACATCTCCTATGGCCTGAGCAGTTACAACTACAGGTCTATCTGTTAAGTTCACTATAGACGTTCCATCAGCTCTAGAATTGGAGTCTATGATTATATCTAATGAGGTGTTAGGTTCAGCAATAATGAGATTAGACTGTAACACTGTATCTGATTGACCGGGAGGGGTTGTCATGAATCTCAATAGTTGAGAGGTTGGATCTACGAAGATGATATTATCCTTGAATACTAGAGCATGGAATGTTGAAGAGGTGAACCCATTCAATACATTATCTGTAGATCTGAATATATTGTTGATGATATAGTTATCCATTCCTGAATTGGTTGTCTCTGTAACTTCAGATAGATTACATCTCTCAACTCTCACAGAAGAGCACACAGCCCCTATAGTCACCAGAGGGATGGTACATGTATCAATATACGCTGTAGTTAATGATTCTAAGGTCATTGAGTCATTGATTATGAATCCTGTCAATCTCACATCACTTCCTGATACAATCAATGATTCAATGATAGGATTACTCAACCCTACGATCTTGTTATTATTACCATTCATAGTTATAGTGCCTTGAGATGAATAATCCCCTCCGAAGACATAGAGAGTCATTCCAGAAGCTAGAGCATTGAGAGCGAATTGAATTGTAGACGCAGGTCTATTGATATTACCTGTCTCCATTGTGGCATCATTCCCGTTAGGTGCTACCCAGATGGCATTGTTATCATATCTCAGTGCTATGTTACTCACTCCCGGAGCTCCCATAGAACCTGTAACTCCTGGAGGACCTGTTGGGCCAGTAGGACATGGATTCATTCTGGCGACAATGTTTCAAGGATTAATGTTACAATCAATCAGAACACGGGTACTATCACGGGAGAGTAGATGAGATATTATGATAATCAGACTATTAGATGAATCAATTGAATGATGATACCGTTATGGAAGAATGCATGATATCACAGGTAATCAGAACAGAGCTGCTATCATTGATGAACAGATGAGATATCATGATAATCAATCTACTAGATGAATCAATCAAGTCATATTGCGTACAATAGGAATATACGATATCACAGCCAATCGGCACAGTGATACTATCATTGATGAATAGATGAGAGACACAATAACGATACATGTATTAGATCAATACAACAGATCTACAACATTGGAGGAAGTATTATTACAATCATTAAGTAGACTGTAATAATATTAATGAGCTATATGGAGGAGCTTGCTGTAGATAACTCAACATCAACACTCAATAGAATAGATTGATCATCCAACTTAGTGGGAACTTGCTTGAAGATAACCTCTCTTGTTCTAATTCCTGAATTGTTCAATAGATTAATGGCTCTAGAGTTCATATCTGGTACACAATGCATGGATGTATTGATGCTAGATCTCACTACAGATATATCACCACAGGAGAAGAGATATCCATTCACAAGCATGTAAGACATTTCTCATTACCCTAATAATCATACTCTCGGAATGACCAAGGTCTGACCTGCAGGGAGTTGCTCTGTAGCTGTTGTCATGATCGAATTCAACAGAATCAATGAACTCACAGGCACTGAATACTTAACAGCTATACTCTGAAGCGTATCACCTCTTCTAGTAACGTATGTATTGTTGTTACTATTGAAGCAACCTGTGGCAGTTACTATTGAACCTACTTGGGGTTGTCCATTACTCTGATAATAGAGTAGATCATCTCTAGGAACACCCAGAGCATTACTGGCATTCTCCAGAGTGTCTGTAGGTGTGAAGAGATAAGTGCAAGGTGTGAATGATTGTGTTGTTGTATTACCTGAGGTGCAAGGGACAGCTATTCTAGTTCCTTGGGGAAGCACTGATAATAGATTGTAAGTCATTGCCAATTCCTCATTGTTCATTAGTAGATCTATGGGTCTAATCCTATACTGAGCAGCAATAGATGTTAGAGTATCTGAGGATGAAGTTACATAGACACATGAATAGGTAGGTTGGGATGCTTGCATTATCGATGATATCTACTTCTGATGTACAGCTTTAATGTGCATGCGCTGGAAATTAGCAATGAGTACAACTGCTGAGGAGCCTAGATATCTAACTAGTGACGAGATTGAACATATCCTTGATGGGTTACCAGAGATCAGATCTAATGATAGAGTTGTATCACAGACACACACAGAAGCGATGAAGAAGAGATTGAGGATCCTTCTAAGCAAGTACAAGCTATCCTCTCAAGGCATCGAACAGATTAGATTCGAGATGGCAGTGAAGGCGGAGAAGGCAGAGATGGCTCCAGGAACACCTGTAGGAGCAATGGCTGCATCTGCTATGGGTGCTCCTGCAACACAGATGACTCTGAATACCTTCCACAGTACAGGTTCTGCTAAGAATGTATCAGCTGGTGTAGATAGAGTCACTGAACTTATCAAGACCACGGATAACCCTAAGCATCCTTCATGTTCTGTGTTCTTCAAGAATAGAGCCATAACCTTCGAAGATGTTCTAACCACAGAGAGAACCAAGATCGTAGATACAAGAGTATGGGACTTCGTTCTGAACTACGAGATTGATACTCATGAGAACATCATGGATGTTACAGACGAGAATGGAGTAAGGTACAGACAGAAGAATCTGGCACTGTACAAGTTGATGGTTAGATCAGATATTGACACAGATCAATACGTCCTGTATCTTCAATTAGATGTCAAGCAGATGTATGTATATGATATCACAATGCAACAGTTAGCTCAAGCTATCGAACAATCTGGAGGAGTCATTGTCGTCTATTCCCCCATGAATCAAGGAGAGATGTATATCTATTCCATCACAGATCTTGTGAATGAAGCTCTGGGCGATTCAGCCAGTTACATTGTTCCATTGAGACCAGATGAGACTGAAGAAGATAGAAGATATAGATCCAGAATTGTATCCTCCGTGTTCTTAGAGACTATCGTACGTCCTAAGCTCTCAGATATTCAATTGGGTGGTATTACAGGTATTAGAGCTCTCTATCCTGTGATTAAGCCTGTTCTCTCAATAGTTGACACTGAGATAGCTCAAGCTGGAAGAGATGATATCTGGTTGATTCAATGCTCACTCTCCAGGATGAGAACATCAGGCATTCAACCTCATAACTTAGAGAGATTAGCCGTAGCTTGCGGACTTGAAGTTATTCCCATCAATGATCCTACATTAGCACAAGAGTATGTATGTCTGAGATCACCTACGAAGATATCACCTATGAACGTAATGAGAGATGCTATCTCAACTCAAGAGAAGAGCGATAGAGCTTGGGAGAATCAACAGAGAGCTCAAGGTAATTCATTCGCTATAGCTCCTAACACCGAATTGATGAATGCATCTAGATTCATATATGCTGATACCAGAGGATCTAACTTGAAGTACATCCTGGGAAGAGATGAAGTTGATCCTAGATACACATTCTCCAACAATCCCCACGAGATCTTGAACTGCTTGGGTATTGAAGCCGCTCGTAACTTCCTCCTCATGGAGATTAACAGAATCTTCCTGGCTGAAGGTTCATATATTGATCCAAGTCATATTACATTGCTTGTAGATTATATCACTAACAGAGGATTCCTCACACCAACAACATTCACAGGTATCGGTAATCAGAGTGAAGGTGCATTCGCTAGAGCTGGATATGAGAGAAGTATGGAAGTGTTGTATTCAGCTGCGACATCATCAGGCTATGAATCAGCTGAGCATACATCTACAGCTGTCTACTTCGGAAGGATTCCCAGAATGGGGTCTAAGCTCTCAGAAGTGAGATTGACAGAGCAGGAGAGGGAGGATTACAAGAGAGCTCTGAGGGAGAGAAGATTGAGAGTAACCGCAGGTGATATTAGTAACTCTCTCAGAGATGTGAAGCAATTAACCTATGGCGGAGCATATCAAGAGTCAGGTAATAGAGACTATGAGAATATGTTCACAGAGTCAAGTCTCATGAATGCAAGATCTAAGCAGATTACACAGTCCCTTCTCGTTGGAACAGATCCCAATCCCCAGAGACCTCAGATGAATCCTCTACCTGTTGTATCTAATCTAACGAAGGATGCCATGAATACAATCATCAATTCAGGCTGTGATCCTCATCCCCAAGATCAATTGTTGGAGCCAGGAACACCCAATGTTAGATCATCTCCTCTACTGTCGAGAGCTAGAACACTCCCATCTTCTACTGCAACAACTCAAGCTCCTCTCAGTAGACCATTAACTAGACCTGCGCTTCCATCTCAATCACTTCAAGCTCCTCTCACTAGAAGGCCATTACAACCTCCATCGACACAATCTGGAGCTATTCAAGCAAGGCCATTAGCACAACAACCTTCTACCTTACAGAGTGCACTAGCTAATAGACCTCAGATACAACCTAGAGCTCCTTCTGCATCATCACTTCAAGCTCCTCTCAATAGAAGAACATTAACACAGCCTGGAGCTATTCAAGCAAGACCTCTGGCTCCTCCATCAACACAACCTTCCACATTACAGAATAGACCATTACAACAACAGACTCTGACTAGACCTCCTCTCTCAAGAGCTCCAATGTCTGCAATCTCTAGACCTCCTCTGCAGCCTCTACAGCAATTCTCGGGAGATATTAGCATGACTAATCTAATCCAGAGAGGAGCTAGACCAACTCAATAGAACATTCAAGCGTATGTCGCATTACTTCAACAGATTAGTAATGTAACACTATCATTGTAGCATCTAACACAGTCAATCATCTCATTCGAGGGTGTGTCGAATTGTGACAGTCTCCAATATTGTCAGTCGATTGATATGAATTGAGAGATTGTGGTGGTACGGTATGATCATTGTAGCATCTAACACAGTCAATCATCTCATTCAAGTACAGGCCGGATTAACTCACGATCTATCTTCGAAGGGTATATGTGATGAATAGACTCATTCAGAGAGATCAATAATACATCATATCATCTGATTACCTAATATATACAATGTAATCGTAACATATCATCAATTAATCCACCAATCTCAACAGTCTACATCAATCATCTCACCTGCCTGTCTATGTGCTAACACATCTATTGATCACATGATAGTTAATCCATTGCATCACTATATCCCGATGGTATTGTCTAATCAATTGATTATCTGAAGGTATCAATCCTCTGTTTATGAGAGCCCTAGTTAGTTCAGGGATGTACATCATTATGAGCTTCCTCAATAGTCTGTCAGTTAATACACTTGAGTCTCTGTCTATGAGAGCTATGATCACTCTCCAGTCCAATATCTCAGGGTGTTCAATGGTAATGTTCTTGAATAATAGCACTTCAATAGCCGAAGGATAACTCACTTCTAGATGATGTGTTCTCACAGTATAATCGGGATATAACTCTCTGAAGGCCCTAATCATCTCAGGATCATCAGCTAAGTCATGTAACTCTAATCTAACTCCTAGATCATGAATATATCCCAACAGTTCAGGGAATCTAATAGCATTGGAACATCTAATGATGATCTCATGTGATAATCTACTCAACACATACCTACATGCTTCTAATGACTTAGTCTCCAGAGCATGATATGCATCCATTATTGAGATCTGTCTCTGATCAATGATACCCTTCACCCTATGATTGATTAGTCTCAGATTGGAGTTATCTGAATGATCCAGGAATGATGATATGATGTAGAATGTATCGTCCATTTCCCTGCCGTCCCAGTTATAGTGATCATTGAGGAAATAATGTCTTGCATTCAAGGACTTCAAGGATCTCGTGGACCTACAGGACAACAAGGCCCTGCAGGGCAATCATTCATTGTAACATTCCCTTCAATCTCGGATGGTGTCTCATTCATATCCAATTCAGGTAATGATGTAACAGGACAGTCGGGACATCCAGAGCTTCCATTCATCAATCCTCCCTCTAGTGAGGTTGTACAGTTGACTTCAGATCTACCAGGACCTCAAGATGATAAGAATTACTTCAGCACAGCTAGACAGTCATTAGCTGCTCCAACATCTATATTCGGTAATAATACCTACAGAGGTCTGTTCATCACAGGATCTGAGATCTCGTTCACTGGCAATGTAGTGATTGAGTCATGCATTCTAGACTTAACATCATCTTCTAGTAGTATAATCTCACAGACAGGATCATTGTTGATAGCTAACTCTGTGATTATTGTATCTTCGGATGACATCGATGCTACTCTCTTCAATACATCAGGAACTCTCCGTGTAATCAACACCACAATCAAGATGACAGGTGTACTGTCTCTGAGATTAATTGGGGGATTCGCCATAGACGGTGTATTCACTAACTGTGTATTCAGAATGACCAATGGAACTCTATTGATAATCAACGGTGCCGACGGTAACACTCTGACATCTGATCTCATTGATTCTAACAATCTTGTACTGATGGATACAGAGAACCCTATGAGTGAAGGATCTCTGAGTGCACCAGGAGTATCTGTAACAACTAATAGATTGATAACTAGACCTCAACAAGTATTCCAGCAAGCGAACATGGCTACTATAGTGTATAATAATGTAACTATAGATAACAAGACACAATCATATCGTGGTGAGGTCCAGAATACTTCAGGTACTCTCATGAGGCCTAGAATGCAACTGAAGATGGTCGTTAATCCTTCAGTGCAAGGATACACCATAGGAAGATACGATTATGCTATCGTTGTCTCTGTCCCTGTGACTATTCCCCCGTCCGAACAGATCCATGGAAGGATATTAGAGGTGTCATCCAGAGATCCTAATGTGATAGTTGAGGCTGATAATATCATCTCTGTAGGCACAGCTCCTAGCCCTGTGGTAGTCATTCCTCCGGGATATACTTACATCCTTCAATATAACATCGTGAATAACACTTGGTATGTGATATCCATCCTTCACTAGATTCATAGTTACTTCATTCAATGACATTACTTCTGATAGTGATGCTATTGTTCATAGATTGAGGGAGATATGTTGTTAGTTGTTGGATCCTTCCGTAGATTCGTTCAATGTTCTATTCATGGATATGTTAGATGAGTGAGATCACCAGGGATGATTGAGATGATTGATTGTCCGAGGTGGTATCATATTGCACATTGTGTGGTAGATTGATGGTATCACATTAGATATTACAACCTGTCAGGAATATGTCACATACTATGAATCAGTTGGAGTTATCGGATGATCTTGGGAATAGCGAGACTATATCATTGTCATCACCAATGGACATGTATACATTATTGAGATCTCAGGAACGAATGATGAATTATACTATAGTTCGGAGGATCGGGATGTGGAGAGATCGGCCCATTCTGAGCTTGGTTGTGAGTTAATTCTGACTGTAATTCATAGTGAGTGATAATGTCTGGATTCCCCTCTGGTGACCTATGGATCACGGGCCAATCCGCACATGATCGATCATTGTGTAGAATGAATGCTCTCACTGTCTGGAACATTGATGCAATTACTAGAACATCTAGTGGATCAGCTCATCTCCTTCAGTCACTATCTAACATAGTATGAATTGATCATCCCTCAGAATCAAGTCCCGATATCACTGTAACTCATTGATCTCAATCTCAGAGAATTCAGGGTCATTCGATTAGATGTTGGATCTAATTCTGACTACATCTCATAGTTGCTGTAATTGTCCAATAACCCCTCTGGTGACCTATTGATCACAGAATGATTCGCATGTGATCGATTGATATGTAAGATTGATGATCTCACTGCGAGATATGTTGATGCAATTACTAGAACGTCTAGTGGATCAGCTCTAGTGACATCACTCACTATCGGATATAGCATGAATTGATCATCTCCCAGAATCAACACATTGCCTCGTCTGTTGGGTTAGTGATCTATCGTAGAGGCGAACATCTTCGAGAACGAGCAATGATCTCACGGTAGATCGATCCATATGAATCCTATGAAGGTGAATACTCCAACAACAAGTCATCAAGCCTTCATGGTCATAACTTCACCCTATTCAGTGATGTGATGTGTGTTATCAGTTCATATAATAGTTGTAAGAGACGTAACTATCCAAGCTCCCGCATCAGGAGAGTATTGGAGACGTGTAGATACTCCAGCAGCCACACTGATCTGATTCAGTAATTGTCCTGTCTTCACTATTAGTAATTGAGGGCCATTAGATTGAATAGTATGACTTGCTTCAGCTATTGTCTCAATGATCATTCCATCAGAAGGCATGTCAGGAAGGAGAACAGCTGTTGTAGCCAGAATCAATATCACCGAAGGACTCTCTAAGTTCAACTGTACAGTGGCCCCATCGCTAGATGTTAGTGTTCTCCTGATCAATCCATTCATCCTGGTGCCCATATCTATGTTAGATATCTCTCCCTGAGTAGTGAATCCAGCTGTATGATTGAATGTATTCACCTCTGTTAGTTGAGCAGTTACTCCCAGATTATGAACAGAGTTGTTATAGATCTGTTGATCTGGGTTACCTTCTGACAGGGCTAGACCATTAGAAGTGATTAGGGTATTATGTGTCATCTGTACCCTGTCAGGACCTGAATCTGAGATTAATGATGATGCTGAAGGAGCTCTGATGAGATTATCCCTAAGTACGCCTATGGAGAATTGGGAGTCTATCACAGGAGAGGCCGTTGTCGCTATTATTGTGTTGGATTGAATGATGAAGTCTAAGCAGCCCAGTAGTTGAATCACAGATCCTGTGGCTGATGATTGAGTTATTGTACAATCTCTGATGTCAGTTCTTGCAGAGGATGTACAGTTGATATCAGCCAGAGATGATGCCTTGAAGCTGATATTATCTGATGTTGTTATAGTTGTTGCACCTGTTACGATAACATCTAAGAATGTAATCTCGAATGAATCTGTGATAGTCAATGAAGTGATAGTAGCTGGTCCCCAATTGACTATTGTGAGGTTAGTTACCTCAGATAATGTAACATTATGAGATCCTGATAGCATATGAATACATTCAACAACACCGGAAGACACCAGAGGAAGGATGGCTTCCACAGTAGCCGCAGGAGCATTCATGTCTCCTACCTTGAATGTTGCGTCATTACCTGTAGCAGCTAACACTACTGACTTATTATCGAAGATATAATCTGAATTCTGTCTACCTGGAAGGCCTGTGGATCCCGTAACACCTGGAGGCCCTGTAGCACCCGTGGGACAAGGATTCATGATGGGTATATATTTCTCCATCGACATAATATCACAGAGGGTAAATGTCACAGCAATGCCTCCCTGGTTTGCAGGGTATTAGAGGTCCTACGGGACAGCAAGGTCCTCCAGGCAGTAACCCATTAGACACTGCAATCATATCATTGAATACAGGCTTCGTATCTAGAACAACCATGTCACCTCTGGGACCTCTCATTGGTGTTATGGATAGACCCTTCAATGTTCTACAGCCTGGAAGGAATGTAGTCTTCCCAGGGTTGTATGATCTGAACAATCCATCAACTTCATACATATTCTCAATGGGAGACGTGAATATTCAACTATATGAGAATGTGAACAGTCCAGAACTGATTATATTGAGAGCAATAGTTAGAGGAGTGTTGGGAGATCCTCCGGGGAGCATGTCAAGGTTCATTCAATGTTATCTTGAGTACAATACAGGTTCAGAGAGATCTTCTGGAGAGATAATCACAGAGTCTTGCATTGCTGTGATCCTGGGATTCTCCTCTAGCGCTGCATTAGATCACTCTGAAGTGCGTAACTCATCAATGAACATCCTGGCGTCTCTCCCTATCCTGGAGGCATCTCGTCCTATACTCATAGATTCAACATATATAATCTCAGAGTCATCCAATCTATCTGGGATCAATACAGCAGTATGTATCTTGAATGATATCACCATCACGGTAACAACCAATCAATTATCTACTGATCCCGCCTTCACAGGATGGATATTGAGACCTGTGTTCATACCTTCATCATTGAGTATAGGTACAGATATAGTGGTTGATGCAGTTACACCTAACACTACAGATGGCTGTAACAATGCCTTCAATAGTAACAATGTTCTGAGAGCTAAGGGGCATGCTACAGAAGCAACATCCAGAGGTATTGGAATTGCTGTGCTCCCTAGAGATGTTGGATTCCTTCTCAACTCAGGAGAAGATCCTCTCACAATAGATCTAGCTAATGAGTATCAAGGGAGAGAAGTATCAGTAGCGAATATATCAGCAACACCATCGATTGTCAGTACGACTGTTGGGTCTACGTTCCTATACCAAGGGGCATCCACACCAACATTCACGATATCTTCTGGATTCGTTGCAACATTCCAGATGGATCCTGCTCTCAACAGAGTTCTTGTCACATCATATTACTGAACCATCAAGGAAATGTCTATTGTTATAGGACCTAAGGGACCCAGAGGGCCTCCAGGGCCAACAGGAGCTCCGGGGCCCGACTTCACACCTTCAATGACTTCACTTGGAAGTAACATCGCCATAGTAACAGATCAATCAACAGTGAATCCTGAGCCTGGTAAGTATTACAGATCTTACACTTCTATCTCTAATGCATTAAGTAATCCCAGCATAGATCATATAATTGTTCACAGGACTCAAGATGAGACCATACCTGTCGTTACGAGGACTATAACTATCACAGGTATAGGTACTCCAATGACTCTAACTATGACTGGATCCACACTCTCAAGTAATATCACGATCAGAAGACTCTCTGTTAATGTAGTTAATGCTCTGGGAACCTTGTCAATATTAGACTCCAATGTCTCCATTAGACAGACATTCCCTTCAAGCTCATCTATCACACTCAAGAGATGTACAGTAACGGTTGATGATATAATCCCCTTGGCTGCATCATCTATGACCTTCCAGGCCTGTAGAGTTACATTATCTCCCATTGTCCCCGTTCTAGCTGATGTAGATGCTAACTCTGAGTTCATTAGCTTCAACAATGACTATACATACCTAACCGAACAACTCCCCACCTTCGTGTCGGTGTCCATTGGAGCTAGAGCAAGTTCATCTAATGATATTGTAAGATTACCGGGTGTAGGACCATTCAGTGTATTCCCAGGAGGTAGTTCTAATACATTCTGTACTTCAATGACCATTCTATCTGATGATCCCAATCTTGAAGTAACCGATAATCTAGAGGCTGTGACAGTCAATGGTAAGTACTCCAATAGCACATACAGAAGAGCAGATTGGTATGCATATCCTAGTAGAACAATAACATCATCTACGGTTCTATCCCCCACAGACAGAACAATAATAGTGTCAGGGTCTAACATAACTATAACAATCAATGGTCCGGGGGATGGAAGGGATTATGTATTCTCTGTAGATGCAGGAACCAATAGAAGCATAGTCTTGGGAGCACAGGTAATATCTCTTCCCATTACACCTGTGGACTTGAAGCTCATCATAATAGGCTCAACTCTCTATCAGTTAGCAGGTTAGTTCACTATAACATGTACATTATATCACAACAACAACAAGTGATACGATGATTGAAGCATATTCAATACGGAGAGTCTTGATAGATTCCATGATATGTTAGGGGGTGTGGAAGTATATCCTAGATTGGTTGCCTAACAATAGATCTATCTAATTAAGTGTTGATTGCACTCATCCGATGTCATTCTGTTCAGATCTAATTAATGTTAGCACCTGAGAAGAAGCAGGGTTATATCGATAATCGAATTGTGATGATATATCTCACAGTGTTGAATGATCTTGGAGTCTGGGAGAATCGATCCTTCCTGATCAGGTGTTGAATCTAATTCTGACTGTAATTCATAGTCACTGAATATGTCTGAGAACCCCTCTACAAGGCTGTTGGTCACAGGGCGATCCTCACATCATCCACTAACATGTAGGATGAATGTCATATATTACTGGGACGTTGTTGCAATTACTGGAAGAGTTAGTGGATCAGCTCAGATGATATCACTCACTATGGGATATGATATGAATCTTACGTCCAGCAGAATCAAGTCCTAATCTCACTGTCTTCCATCGATCTCAACCTCTGCAGAATCAATCCTCTTCGACTAGATGTTGAGCCCCAATCTCACTGTAATTCATGGTGACTGAATATGTCCGAATAACCCCTTGATGGACTAGGATCCACGAGGAGATCCTCACATGATCGATCATTGTGTAGGTTTGATGCTATCATCATCCAGGCTGTTGAGTTAATTATCCTACCAGTATATGAATCATCCTCACCTCCTTCAATGACAATCGGCTATAGTACACATTCATCATCCTTCCAGATTGAATGCTAATCTCAGTAACCAATCCCTACCAAGTATTAGAGGAAGCGTATCTGAATGATCACTGAGGGCTCCAGCAACCTTCGAACTCACTGACTTCAATCATACTGGGCACTGTCGTAAATACTCATCATGGAGTCATTCAATGCAAGATCTGTTGCTATCTCAGAGTTAGGGAATGATCTAACCTTCAGGGTTGGAGATATGAGTCGTCCTGCAGCTTCATTCGATGCTATTCTACCATTAGTTCGTATTGGGGAAGTGAGATCAATTCATATTATATCAGGAGCACACAACATGAGCCTGGATGATGTTCATGGTCTGATTGTAGTCAATTCAGGAACAGGGAGGATTGGTACAGCTAGGATTGAGCTATGTTCGAATGTTACTCTGATTGATGTTCAAGTTGTTGATGAATTCGAGATTGAAGGTTCCAATAATATCAGGATCAGGAGATGCATACTGAGTCATGTGGAATGTATGGATTGTTCTATGATTGATATTGAAGATAGTAAGTTCTTGGACACAAGGGCTAATGTAGTTATCATTCTAAGATATTCAAGGGATGTCTCTGTTCAAGGCAACATCATTGTGACATCAATTACAGGCCCCATCTTGAATGTGAGCAATTCAACAGATGTCACCTTCAGAGATAACATTGTAAGAGCAATCAATCTCACAAGTGTGATCAGCAATACATCAAGCAACGGAGTGTCCATAGATCATAACTGCTTCATCACATCATCTCAAGATGTATCATTGCAGTGTAGCTATACATCCCGAAGAGTTCTAGTGTCTAACGATGGTACGTCTGTTCATCTCGATAATGGATCTCCTTCTGTGGTCTTGGTTGAATCACCTGCTGATGTCATTCTCCCTTCCTCTGGTGTAACTGATGGAACGGTGATTGAGATCATATCCCTAACATCTTCAACTATCACAGGGGATATACTCACAATGAACCCTACGGTGAATAGAATATCATTGAACATACCGGCTAACGCTTCAGTCAGAGCTCAATATGTTAGTAATGAAGGCCGCTGGTCAATCTCACTATGGTTGATAGATTAATAGATCGCCCCATCATTCAGATGGTGTAATCTCTGCAACACTTCGAATTAATTTCAATACATGTTGATATATTATATCACTCATATTGTAGAATGATATAATATTCACTTCAAGGAACAGTTACAGTACCTACGGAGCCTATCCATGTACTCCTAGCCGCAATCCATTGAAGTCTCATGAATGTAGAACTTGCCAAGGGAACTGATGTTGCTGTGCTCCCCCATGGAGGAACATCTATTGTATCGGGAGATGTAACTGTTCCTCCAGCTCCAGGTGCTACAGATATCTCGACAATTAATCCATTCACAGGAGGAGGTAGTTCAACGGTTACACCAGGTCCAGACACATATACTATAGTTACATCTCCTATCATAGTATAAGTTCCAGTCGATACTGTGTGAACAGATCTAGTGTGAGATGTCATTAGCTTACCATCATTGAAGTTACCCACTCTTAGATCTGGATTGGTATATGTTACATTAATCGCATTATTGAATAGCTTCCCTTCTGTCACATATGGAATTGGATTAGGTGTCAAGTTATGGAAGGAGTTATGATGTACATTGGCATTGAACAACGATCCTGTCGCTGGTGTTATTGAGTTCGCCGATAACACATGAGCTCCATTATGAGATATGACTATTCTTCCCTGAGGATTAGATATATTATCTGCTAATACTGACAAGCCATCCCATCTAATGAGGTTATCTCTCAGAATAATACCTGCTGGCCCTCCGAAGATTATATCATCTATCGCAGTTCCAATGAATAGACATGATTGGATTAGACACTTGGTAACTGAGACTACTTCAATGTAAGTAGTTGCTGCAGTAGCTATGAATGTACATCCTCTGATCTGGATATCATCTATATTCATTGGGTTGATGAGAGATATGACGCATGATCTAATGATGCAGGATTGATAGTTCCGTGCAACCAGACCTGTATTGAAGTCTAATCTCTCTAGAATTATACTGAATCCATTATCTACTGTACATATATCATTAATTGAGACATCGCCCCATCCCCTAATTGATAAGGCTGGCTTGGAATTACAAGTGAACCCTGCATATGTCCCTGGAATGATGTGAATAGTTCCACCATCTGGGACAGCATCAACGGCTGTCTGAATAGTCTGGCAAGGCTTGTTGATATTACCCAGCTCGAAGTCAGAGTCAGATCCAAGGGGAGCTACAAGTATAGATAACTTATCGAAGACTATGTCATTGTCTACGCGACCTGGAGCACCCCTAGATCCCGTAACACCTGGAGGGCCTGTAGGACCGGTAGGACACGGGTTCATTATTGTATGAGATTTCTCATCCTGGATAATATCATACATGGGAAACATATACACATGTCTTGCATTCAAGGTATTCAAGGATCTAGAGGCCCTTCAGGTCCAACAGGTACAGCGGGGATTAATCCATTAGATACACAGATTATCTCGGATGGAGTTCACTATGTATCCATAGCTGACACCACCCCTCAGAACATTGTAGGTAGTATGAAGTATGAGTTCTCTCAGCTTCAACCTGGGACTAACACAGTATGGACAGGAGACTATCCTGCTCTTCAGGGATTGTTGAATTATGGAATTGGATATGTAATCATCAGAGATACGACCAATACGGTGTCTAATTCAACTCTGAAGAGAGTTAGAATGTTCATTACCAGATCTCTCACATCGATAGATGAATTCATTCTCATTCATGTAGATATCAGATTAACCACACTTCAACAGACTGCTTGGTTGAGATCATTCTACACTACAACATATGATGGAGCTGTATACGCCACAGAGATATTCAAGTCATTCACATATACTCCTGATGCTGCTCAATCCATGATTGTAGCCAACTCTACTTCAGAGATTATAGGATCAGGCTTCTACGCAGATAATAACGCTGTCTTCTCAACATCTTCCCTAGTCCCTGAGCTGAGATGTATCAATATATCAATCTACAATGACACCTATAATACTCTATTAGATAATGGATACGCGTTCGATGTTCTTATCATGACTAGAGCTGTAATTCCTCAGTTCCTAACTCTGTCCAATCCCTGGAGATTCGTTGACTTAGTACTTCCCAGGTCACAACAACAACCGTTAACATATAATTCATTAGATCTGAACTTCCAATTCAAGACAGTGGGAGACATTCTCAAGCCTACTGTGGGTGTCGTCTTCACATTCCCTAGTGATTCATCAACTCTATTCGTGAATCCTGGAGTTGCTCAGGTTACTATCCCTAACTGGTCTAATAGTCCATCTCGTGAGATATTCATAATGAATGGAACCAATGGGACTATAACAATCATTCATGATGGAGGACAGATAATTGAGAATGGTATCACTGTCCCATCTGTAACTCTACTAACTAATAGAACAATAGCTCTTCAATTCGATGGAGATCAGGGATTCCTCTACGTATCTTCCAGGTATACGTAAACTTACCGTTAATGTCTACTATTATAGGACCTAAGGGCCCCAGGGGGCCTGTCGGACCAATGGGTGCACCTGGAACAGATTATAATCCTTCAATGACTACATTAGCTAATAATGTGGCCATAGTAACTGATACTGTGACAGCTCTTCCTCCTGATGTTGGAAGATATTGGGTCCCCTACACATCTCTCCTTGATGCTTACAATGATCCTGCTATTGAACATATCATTCTCCACAAGACCCAACCTGAGACATTACCTGTTGGGTATGAATTGAATTCAAGAACAATACACATCCAGGGTATGACTAGTTCATGTCCTGTTCAGATACCTGATGTGTTGATAGCTTCCATCTTCACATTAACAGATGTTAAGATCCTTCAGTCTTCCATTACTTCAATAGGATCTAGCCTCCAGATCAGAACATCTGAGTCAGTGTCAGGGCAGGTGATACAATTCAATTCCATGAGTCAATCATCCATCATAATCATGGAATCTCAACTGGATGTGAACCAGATCACTCTGGGGGATCTATCAGAACTTATTGTTCTATCATCTCGTATTAATGTTCGAACCTCTCCCGTCTTCAGTATTAGAGGGACAGTTCTCAGTACAGGCAATGTATATACAGTTCCTACGACTAACTTGTTGTCATTACTTGATGGGTCGGGATTCAGATTCTCTAGCACTCATGACACTCTGAGGTTGATGAATACTCCGTCATTGGATATATCTGCCTTATTCGGAATGTGCATGATATCTGGAATGTCTGTAATATCTAACTTAGCTACAATAGTAACCACGCAAGTGTTCAGTCCCTCGGTGGTACAACCTATAGATGTCAATGGAAGGTTCCAAGACACTCAATATAATCAATCGGGATGGTATGGATATTCCCTAACTATAGCACCTTCGGGTGTTACATATAATGTTGCTGCAACAGATAGATTCGTGAGAGTTCAGAACTCATCTGTTGATCTACAGAGTGTTGAAGTTCCAGGCTTCGAGGTTGTTCTGGCCTTCGATGCTTCACCAGACCCCAGAACTATTATCACAACAGAATGGACTTACAATGTACCTAACACAGCTAGTAGAGTGAAGTTGATTAGAATGGAGACCAGATGGGTTCAATTCGGTGCTTAAGTCGATATGTAGCATAATACCATTACATTGATGGTATGATGAATGTATTATCCTTAGTCTCCTCGGAGGACTAGAATGAATTGACTCTAACAGATGTAATCCAGAAGTTAGCTCCCTCAGAATATTGAAGACGAACAGATCTTCCAGCACTAACAGGGAATGATACAGGTGTAGCTCCAGTACTAACAATCAACATCAATACTCCATTAGCTCCTATGGTACAATCAGATTGAGCTATGATATCTATAACCATACCTTCTGGAGGGCCTCTGGGGAGAATAACATATGTATCAACTTGAACTAAGATCACTGAAGGAGTCTCCAAGTTCAGATACACATTACTTGTGCTATTAGATATTAGTGTCTTACGGATCAATCCATTAGCTCTAGTTCCCATATCAATGTTAGATACAGGTATGAGATTAGAGTCATAGTTACTGATGTGATTGAAGTCAGTGATGCTCGAGATGATTCTGTCATTGCTTCCGAAGTTGTGGAAGGAATTATTGTAGATATGCTGTTCCACCAAGTTGGATACTTGAAGATTAGATTCAGTGACGAACGTATTATGAGTCATGAGAATCTTGCGATCTTCGTCTGCTGTGGAATCTATCATGATACTTGTCAGCTGATCTCCTACCACAAGATTATCACGGAATACACCCTGTGAAGATTCAACATTCAGGAGAGTACCAGATAGATTAGTATTGAACGAATTAGACTGGAATGTAACATCAGACACATCAAGCAATTGAATATTCATAGTACCTCCAGAAGGATCTATGAATGAGCAATCCCTGAATTCAATATTAGATGATGTGAGGCATTCCAGTGATGTTATCTGCGATGATCTGAATCTTACATTGCTTGAATTCTCAATGACTATGATATCATTAGATACAATATCTATGAATACGATATCTGAGGAACTATCCACTAGAGCTGTACCTATCCTGGAAGGACCCCAGTTAATAATATGGAGATTACTTACGTTATCAATTGTCATGTTATGAGTTCCTGAGAGCATATGGATTGTAGTTACTTCTCCTAGGCGAACCAATGGAAGAATAGCATCTATAGATAGAGCAGGAGCGTTCATATCTCCTACCTTGAAGGTTAGATCGTTACCTGTACTCGCTAGAACTACTGACTTGTTATCGAAGATATAGTCTGAATTCTGTCTAGCATCTCTACCTGAAGATCCCAGCAAGCCTGGAGGACCTATTGGGCCTGTAGGACAACCGCTTGCGGTTGGACTGAGAATCCCTTCATGATTATTACCTCCATCACTGACATGAACCAATCCTCGGGGAGCGTCATCACCAGCAGATGTAACTAGCCTCTGAATAACATCAGAACTCATTGTACTGCTTTCATATTACACATGATAGGTAAATGTCACAACAATGTATTCAAGGACTTCAAGGTACTAGGGGACCTTCAGGAATACCGGGGAATGACGCACCCCCTAACCCATTAGATGTTGAGATTATATCACTCAATACAAGCTTCATCTCTGAGGGAGCCAGGAACAAGCTAGGACCTCTGATATCAGTGATGGATAGACCATTCAATACTATTAGATCAGGGAGGAATGTGGTATTCTCATGTGATTATCCCCCAATATCTCCGGATATCACATACATATTAGGTATGGGTTCAGTTATTCTGAATATACAACAGATCACTTCATTGGAAGGAGCAGAGGTAATCAATTGTCAGGTAACAATCTCGGATAATGCCGGATCTGTCGTCCTGATTGGATGTGATATCATGTACAGTAACTCTAACAATGGAGTTCATCCAATATCAGTAGAGTTCAGTAACATCGCCATCTCAGGAGTATGGAATGGATTAGATCTCAGAGACTCAATCGCTAAGATCACAGACGGTTCAGATATGGTAGATGGATCAGATATACAGTTGATTGATTCATGTCATATAGACTTCAATGGAAGTAGCTTGGGTACCATAGCTTCATCATCATGTCTCTTGAATGATGTTAGTATTCAATCAAGCAATACTCTCACATCAGGCAGCAACTTCCTTCCCCTAATCATCAGGCCTGTGTTCTATGATATTACATCCATTAACTTAGCCACAGATACAATAATAGATGCTGTATTACCTAATGTGAAGAAGTCATGTAATAACTCATTCAATATAGACGGTATTCTAACAACTAAGGGTTATGCTACAACTCCAATGCTCTCAGATTCATCACCAACACAGATCCCTAGGGATGCAGGTCTATTCATCATTAGAGACATTGACAATATATCACTAGATCTAACAGAGGAATACCAAGGTAGAGAGATTGTTGTATGCTGTCTCTCAGGTAATACAATAGTCCAAGCTGTAGGGGGATCATTCCAAGGCCCTTCGGGAATAACAACAACTCTCCAGATCAATCAAGGTGTTACAGCTGTTCTCCAGATGGACCTGATTACATCTACCATCTATGTTACATCATTATATTGATCTCTTGGGGGGCATGCAATATAGATTCAACTATCTATCGTTAATGGTGTAACAGATCCAACCCACATGTAACGATAATCATCACAACACTTAATCAGACAAGGGGTGTTGTTATGCCTCTCATTATCACTTAATGATCACATATAAATGTCTCTAGGACCCAGAGGACCCCGTGGAATAGAAGGATCTCAAGGCAGAGATGGTATTCCCTTCAATCCTGTAATGAACTCATTGGCAGACGATGTAGCTATAGTCACTGATTCAACTGATCCACTCCCAGGAGAGCCTGGCAAGTACTATAGATCATTCAAGAGTGTCTCTGAAGCTCTGGATGTTCCCTCAATCCAACACATCATCATTCACAGAACCCAAGATGATGTAGTAGCTACCATTAATAGATCTGTAACTATGACAGGTATTGGAACACCTATCACATTGAGAATAGGCAATATCAACTCAGGATTCAATGTTAAGTTCAAGGGTCTATCTCTTGAGTTCATGAATTCATCAATCAACTCATCGGTAGAGTTCCGAGATTGTAATGTAACTATCAGTGATCATGTGTATATTACATCAGCTCCAATGGTATCATTCCACAGATGCAACGTTACCATTAGTTGGTCACTCACTTGCAGAGATACTAGAGTAGATATTCAATCATCTAAGATTACAGTGTTGAATGGAGTGCCTATAGCATTAACGAGAACTACACACATTAGCTTCAATAATGAGTATATATGTCAGGATCCTCAAGCCGTTCAATTAGTGACTATTGATGTTAATGGAGGTAACAAGGTAAGCATATCTAATGCTCTTGTTAGATTACTCCCTACGGTTAGTCTATTCATAGCCCTTCCTCTGAGAGATACGGCATCGAAGGCATCAGGTACTTGCATTACAGTTCTATGTGATAATCCCAATCTCATTGTTGAAGGCACTGTTGAAGCAGTTAGTGTTAATGGTAAGTACTCAGGATCAACGTATCATAAGTCTAACTGGAATGCATATCCCATTAGAACAATCACGTCTTCTACAACATTATCACCTACAGATAGAACTGTAATAGTGAATGGATCTAACATTAATATTACAATACCTGATCTTGTTGAAGGAAGAGAGTATGTATTCCAAGTATCATCAGGAACTAATAGAACTATCACTCTAGCTAATACAGGGCAAGTGATAACATTAGATGGATCAGCTTCAGGGTACAGATTGATAATCATTGGAGGAGTATTGAAGCAATTAGCTTGAAGGAGAGTAATATAGTATAGCATCATCAGGGTAATGATGTCATATCAATAGAGGTTGGAACAATGACAGGTAATATCATTCATGTATTGTGGTGATATAACATTAATCTCTTCATCATTAGGAATCTATCATATCCTCCTCAACATATTAGTACATCTCTCTAAGTTGTTGAGGATACATGCCATACTCCCTGATGGAACTTGAGATAATATCTATCTCCTTGCATTGCTGGAAGAGATGTTGTGGTACCTGAGATTGTAAGGAATGGGATGGTATCTGTAGTGAATGGAGGAGAATTAACATTGTATATCACTCTAAGCTCTCTTCCTTCAATCTGTAACTCTGGGTTGTTGGGAATAATAACTTCAGTGCCATTAGCAATAATCGTAGAGTCATGAGGACTTACATTGTATGTCTCTACACCCTTCACTGTAATGTTAGATCCCTTCCATGGAGCCACAACAACACCATTGGGTAGGACTTGTCCTGTGGTCATGTTAGGCATTATCTTCTCTGGTCTAATGGTTACATTCTGAACTACAGATGTTGTATTATTCTGAGGTACCCCAGAGTTAATTGAAGGTATTGACCCTGTAACAATGATTGTTAGTTGATTGATTGAAGCTCTAGGTTGAAGAGAGGCCCCCTGGAGAGATAGCAATGAGACATTGGAGGTTGTGGGTATGATCCTGATCACATCTCCAATAGATACCATTCTACTAGTTGATGAGTTGAATGTGAACAGAGCAACTCCACTGAATGGCACTTGTACACACTCCATATAGTTATTGAATGAGAACAATCTACCTGTTGATGTTACCTCATATAACGCCGTGAGGAGCACTTCCCCAGAGACTTGGGTTCTGACTAATCTAGATGACTTCACAATGACATTAGCTAGATTAGTTGATGTGATATTGATGAATGATGCAGTTATCACACAAGAGTCAATGGTTAGATTAGAATTGTCTGCTATGAATGAGATCGCCGCTCCATCACCATTAATAACACAACGTTCAAGGGTAAGTGATGAAGATTGTGATACATCAACATCAGCTGTATTACCCGGTGAGATAGTCAATGTCACATTACGAAGGATCACTTGAGCCCCTGAGTTAACCAACATAGTGACTAGGTTAATGTCTATATCCACCATACCTTCAATGATGATAGATCTATTGATTATGTTAGATATGGCAGTGTCAGGTCTATACACTAAGATCCTTGACACTGCTGGATTAACTATAGCATCACTTAAGCTAGTGAAGCCATTAATATACTTACCTATCTCAGCAGGTCCATTATTGTTAGATACCACTACAGCCAGATCATTGGCTAATGTGATGAATTCTGAAGGTTCTCCTGGTATTCCTGGAGCTCCTGTTGGCCCCGGAGGACCCCTTGGACCCTTAGGACCTATTGTTACAGACATAGTTTGTATGTGCATCAGAACTTAACACCACACGAGATTAGCTGATCTTCCTCTCTCATTGATCTATCGTTGTTACATCATATCACCCCAATTGATGATATTATGCTTACGCTCTACAGTATGAGTTGATTGATTAATATGATAGCTCCAGAGAATCAATCCGTATATCACATCATTGATGTTACCCTCTTCATAGATTCAGTAGCTTAGGTCTAATTGTAATAATCCAACTCCCGGGGATATTAGCGTATTGAAGTCTGGCACATGTCCCCGAGTTCACATTGAGAGATTGATACATTGCTCCATCTCTCAGAATGGGCACTGTGGATCTAATGAGATAGTCTGAACTGGATGATATATCAATGATAGTTCCATCCTTCAAGTTAATTCCATCAGGTAGATTGATGATGCATTGACCTAGAACTACAAGACATGATGGAGTTAGATCATCAATCTGAAGGTCATCTCCATCATAGACCTCGACAGCTCCTCGAATTAATCCTCTGACGATAGTCCCTGAATTCACAGTACCTATGTTATCTCCAAGTAATCTATAACCACATGTGTAATTGAATGACTTCTGTTGATGAGTTAAGTTAGATGTACTCATGAGATGAATGGAGTTACTGTACATATCTCCTTCGGCAGATCCTGAAGCTAATGTAATTGCATCACCAGAACAGATAGTGTTATGAACTAAGAGTATTCCATCAATGTTAGCATTATCAGTCCTGAGGATAACACTAGTAACTCTTATACTGATGAAGTTATCCCTAATTATTACTCCTCTCTTGGTTCCATTGAATAGAATGATAGAGTTGATCCCGGGAGTTAGGAACATATTAGATTGGATTGTAACATCTTCAACATTCATCAATGAGATCATATATCTAATAGTGCTTACAGATCTAATGACACAGTCCCTAATATCCAACTTGGTTGAATCAATGACTTCAATACTGTTCAATCTACATGACTTGAATGATATGTTACTACAATCCATAATCCTGGTACTCTCACATGTAAGATCTATCAGGGTAACATCTCTACAGTTCATCATTATCAATGAAGTGACTCTGGATGATACCCAATTAACTATAGATAGGTTAGAGATATTAACTAGATCCATGGTATAGTCTCCAGTCATTAGATGAACTGTTCTGATAGCTCCAGATTGAATTAATGGCACAATAGCTGATATTGTTCTAGCTGGAGCATTCATATCCCCGATCTTGAAGTCCATGTCAGAGCCTAATTCGCTCAGGACTATAGAGTTGAGATCGAAGATGTAATCCGAATTCTGTCTGGCATCCTTGCCTCTAGATCCCTGTAAGCCCGAAGGACCTTGATCTCCCTCTGGACATAGATTGATAGATGTCATTTCCATCTCACTCCCTGGGAAGATACTCACATCCTTGAAATGTCTCAGTGTACCAAGGGAGTTCAAGGCATTAGAGGATCTACAGGACAAGCAGGGAAGGATGGAGTTAATTCTCTGGATATCGAACAGATCTCTCAAGGGGTATCATTCATATCTGAGAGATCTACAGGTAATGGAAGGGAAGGTGTTATGTGTCTACCCTTCAAGGACATTCAACCTGGGAGAGATATTACATTCACAGGTGATTATGATCTCAATACATCAGAGGGCTCATCTGTTCAATGTGTAGGCAATGTAACCATCAATGTCCTTCCCTCTCAATCACCAAGTAATGTCAGTATTAGAAGAGCATCAGTCAGTATTCAAGAACCAACTCTAACTAATGTATCAATTGATCAATCCAATGTTACTCTCAACTCTGAATCCAGATCAGTCATCACAGTGAAGTCAAGTATTGCAGATATTGAAGCCAGAACCAATTGGATAATACCTGAATGTGACAAGATTATGCTTCAGATTACAGGGGATGGGAGAGCATTACCTGACGGGAATGGCATACTAATGAATGATAGTCATGTAAGCTCTGGTTCTTCTATTAGATTGAGAGATACATCTCCTGCTCATGAATTCATCATCAATGACACATCCATGGAGTCCTCTGGAGAGATATCATGCTATTGCTCTGGATCCATTCTCTTCAGATCTGTAATGTTAGGAGATGTTGATATCATCACCAGAGGAAGAACAGATATGATATGCCCTAGAGCTCAATCGGGTCCTATTAATTCTATCAACTCAGGAGGAGTTCTCAGAGTCTCAGGGATAGCATCATCTTCTGGATTAGTTGGTATTATGCCCACACTCTCTCGCAATTATGGTCTGTACATTAATGAATCATCCCCTCAAGTGTATCTACCAACTATTACAGATGTTAACAGAGAGTATTGCATCTATTCTCAGATCCAACTAACTCTCAATACTACATCCTTCACATTCCTCCGAGGGGGAGTTCAGTCTTCCACTCTGATTGTTCAAGCTAACGAGTTAATTAGATTGTATGTATCTATTGAAGATCGTATCTACTATATATTGTGATGATCTGGGAGATGCAGGGAATGGAGATATAGATGATATACTTCAATCATTGAGGGTGATGCACTTGACACACATGCATAGACTGAATACCTCACCTATAATACATATCAATATCTCAATCATCCCCTATCCGCATAATATAATCAGCTTAACCCTCCAATATACAATGAATTCATGATCCTCTCAAGATCATAACTTCAATTAACTCGTGGACTATGTGACTTCAATACTAACATCACATCGATTAAATGCCATTAGGTCTACGAGGCCCCAGGGGTATTGCAGGGCAATCGGGAGTTGATGGATTATCATGGAATCCAGACATGAGACCATTAGCAATTAACTTAGCTATTGTAACAGATCAAGATACATCCTCAGGACAACAAGAGCTTGGTAAGTATTACAGATCATTCTCATCCCTTCAGAGTGCTGTGGCTGATGCTAGTGTTGATTACATTCTCATTCATAGAACTAAGCCTGAGAGAATCAGTAGTCTATCAATCAGTAGAGATCTAATCATCTCATGTATGTCTGATCTTGAAGTTATTACAGACTCTGTCAATATTCAAGCAAGTGTATCTGTAAGAGGATTGAAGATATCAACAGGTACATTCACTTGTCGTAACAACTTAGAGATGATAGACTGTTCCCTCAATTGTTCTAGTCTGAGATTGATAGCAATACCTAATGAGTTCATCCTCATGAGATCTCATATGACAGTTACTTCGAGTATATCTCTGAATCAATCCAGTCTGAGGATGCATGATTGTAAGTTGTCTCTGAGTGGAATTAGCTTGAATACATCCCAGCTCACAAGCTCTAATAACGTCTATACCTTGGATATCCCTAATGTTACAATGATCTCTAGCTCTATCAATGAATCTACCTCCAGCTTCTCAGGGGATATATTCAATCTGTCAGAGAATGTGACTCAGTTCCAGGTTAATGCCTCATTGCCCTCAAGTGAAGTATGTAATCGCAGTAGATTGACTGTTCTACCTTCCAATCCATCTACGAGAATAGATAGTATAGTGGATTCACCTTCAAGCTCTCAAGGTGTTAGGAGACCAGCTTGGTATGGATATCCCTCGGTGAAGGTAACATCATCCATGATCCTTCCAGATAATGCCAGAGTATTCATAGTCTCAGGGTCTGGGGTAATAATGACAATCCCTGATCTCATTGAAGGTAGAGAATTGCTCTTCATCTGTTCATCTGGGACTGGAAGACGACTCCTAACCCCCATCAGGAACATGGATATTCCCAACAATGCTGTAACATTCAGAGTGATATCCGTGAATGGATCTCTAGTTGAACTTATGTAATGGATTGATTAGAACGTAATCTCAGAGTAAGTGTTGTCCATGGGATGTGTAGATGAGAGTGTTAGTGATAGATCTATTATATCTTAGGTGTTATTGATATGTTCCATCTCATTGATGGTATATATTATTGATCTTGATGGGATGCTATTACAGTTAGACCTTGAGATGATGATATACTCTTGATCTACTTGAGTTGGGTGTGGTAGTTCTATCTGAGTCCATGTTGGATGTAGAGAGTATACTTACTGGACGATGATGGCATCAATCCTACGCGATCTAGACCGTACAGGATTGATGATGTCAGTGTATTAGATGTATGATCTATTGGGATCTCAGGAATAGATAATAGATTACACTATAGATTGATGAGTTGAGATCTTGGGAGATTAGATCATTGTCACCTTGGTTGGATCTCAATCTCTACTATACTTCAAGTACACTGATATTGTCTGAATAACCCTCTGGTGGACTGGTATCCACGAGGAGATTCTCACATCATCCACACATGTGTAAGATGAATGTAATGACTATCTGGGATGTTAGATTATTAATCCTACCAATATATGAGCGAGGGTTATATCCTTCAGTTACTGTGAGAGATAGTATGAATTGATCATCCCTCAGAATTGAATGTAATTCTCACTATCTCAGACCAATCTCATCCTCCGGAGAATCAGCCTTCTTCGACTAGATGTTGAGTTCGAATCTCACTGTAATCTACAGTCATTGAATATGTCTGAATTACCCTCTGGTGAGCTAGGATCCACGAGGAGATCCGCACATCATCCACTAGATTGTAAGATTATTGTCACAGCTAATTGGCATGTTCATGCAATTATCCTACAGATGTGAGGATGACATTCAGCTTCCTCAGCTACCATCCAATGTAAGTGATTATTGTATCATCTTCAATTAGATAGATTATGAACCCGTCAGAGTATATGATCCCATATTACACCGGTGACTCAATACACTATGTAATATGACTCTATCGATCTGTAAGTTGATAGCATTATCACCTGGCAGAGTAATCAATTAATATTATGTATCAGTAACTTAAGTATTACTTCAATAGATAGACAGATGGTTAATATAATTGCATAGACTGTGGAACATGATCTCTACAATTATCATCATAGAATATTACCTTAGATTGAACATCATCTGATGGATTAGAGTATAGCATAGACTATGAGATTGCTTCCCTGATCTAATCTAACTCCCAACAATCTGGAAGGAAGGAACAAGTGCTGAACATTAACGTATGTGCTAATCTCCCGAGATGCTATAACCGGAGATAATGGATTAATTGATAATTACATGATACAACCCTCCTAGATAATGCATTAATCCAACACTATCACAAGACAAGGCATTACATGTTATACCCCAATAGACCATGAGATATAACATCATTCCTCCAATCAATGAATGCGTCGTCTATATCTGTTAGTTCATGTAATTATTATATCTATTGACACGAGATTATATGATTACCCCAATCATACAATACATTACAACATTAATTCCATACTGCTATACTAATTATATCATATATACACTGATGTATTGGTTGAATACACTCTATCATCTGTAACATCAACTATTTACAATACTGCTTGACCTTCACAGGGATGGGATCATCACCCAATGTTCCAATAACATCATCTCTACTCCATCATCAATCTATCATATACAATCATCCCTTAAGCATCAATCTATCTACAACTGTTGCTGTATGACTCATCTAATTCATATAACAATACTTCTATGAGGGTCTAATATTGCCATGAGATACATACAACTGAGAACTCTTCTGGGGATGATGGATATATTGAGATGAACATGATTAGTATCAGCACATCTATGAATCTTCTGACATCCTAAGTTCTGAAGGATTGGAAGTATATTACAAGTTCTATCAGAAGCCATAATGCTCATGTAAGTGCCTCTGTATCTGAAGGATGTATTCCTCAATTCCTTGATTAATTCGGGTATAATCCAGAAGCCATGGACATATCTAGCATCATCTCTCTCAGAGTTAACTTCTCTCTGAAGATCATAATAGATCCAAGCTTGAGTATGTAATTGATCTACATTGAAGTTAGGATTCAACTCTAGAATTGCTCTGAGCATTACATCTGTCTCGGGTGTATGTTGCTCTCTGGGATGATCATACACTTCAGTCTGAGGGTATTGGAATGAATTAGGTATGTCCAAGATTGAATCGGTGTATGTTACATGTTGAAGTCTATCATCCATGATCTTCCGAAGGGTCTGGATTGATGGGATATCTACACACTCCTCGACACAACGAATCCTCAACACAGTGTATCTTCTCATTGAGCATCTAGTATCAACAGCCAACACTCTAGATGATATACTCTGCCTTACATCATCTGTTAGATCTACAGGTAGAGTAATGTATGTATCTACGGCATCTTCTCTAATATCACCAGAGTACTCAGTTAGTATATCCAAGATATGCTCACTCTCCCAAGATAGACCAGATCTTAGCATAGTATACAACAGTTGATCTCTCAAGCATATAGGAGGGAGAGAGATGGAACCTATGAACGGATTGGATATTCCACCGAAGGATGCTATCTCAATCTTCAATTCTAGGGGAAGAGGTATGAACTCCATGGACTTTCACACATAACTTGATCCAGAGGATGATCAAGCTATGAATATTATTAATCAAGATCTTAAGCTGTTCTAGCATTAGTGATGTTACCTATGGGACCTAATACTGCATCTCTGAGATTACTCCATAGATTCCGCGAGAGGAAGATCAATACCACAATACCTATGATAATGATCAGCCAGAGGAACCAATTGTTACCTACTGTTCTGAAGAATAGAACAATCAGTGCAATAATGAGCACAATGATGGTGATGATGGCTGCGGTTCTATAATTACCGAAAGCGTCTTGAACTCTAGTCTGAATTGCCTCCATGGTTTGTCTGATGAATATGGATTATTTCTCATCATTGGCTCTTCTATGAATAATCAGATGATCATTAGGCTGTAGAAGGTAACGTGATAATATCGCACCTAACTTGAGATTAGATGTAATATCAATTGAGAAGGAGCATAAGCCTATGGACTCTATAGACCTAAGACTATATCCTTCAATGACTTTCTTCTCTGAAGCTTCCTGGATCCTGTAGATATGATCTCGACGGGATCTGAGATAACCTTCGGTAGAGGTGATTCCTTAGTGACGAAGTGAACAGGAGCTACCTCTCTGGGATCTAGCTTCATTGAGAGAACACCAATCACTTGATAGATCATTACAACAATCTCAACACATGAGAAGCTGTTAGATTGGATATCTCTAGACTCAACCCTATCAACTAAGCCTACTGTGGATAGAACCTTGATTCCATCAACGATCTTCTCCTCAATCTGTAGGTTAATCTTCCTAGCTCCCTTGTGGATTCTACCCAAGATATCAAGGAAGTTCCTCTCATAGGGCTTGAATCCGAACTGAGCTATGAATGAAGTCATATCTTCAATGATCTTCTTCCTCTGCTTCTCAGACTTAACCCATGGATTGTCGAGAAGAGGACACCAACAGATGTAGTTACCTTGATTCTTAGCATAGAACTTATTCACAACCTCCTCCAAGTCTCTGATCTGAACGCCTAGCTTGGTTGTATTAGTCCTTACATCCTTGACACCATCAGTTAAGAGAGGTATGACTAAGTTAGATCCTAATGTGTACTTCCTTCCTGGCTTCAACTGGGGAATCTGAGGAAGTACTTCTGAAGTTACAACAATATCCACATGAGAGAACTCGCTATTACCTAACATCTTCCCTTGAGCTGCTCTAATTGTTGAGGAGATAATGCCAGTACCTGAATACATCAAGAGATCGAATGGCTGCACCTTGTCATAGAATTCTGAATCTAAGATCATCATTTAACTGAGAGTGCTGTGAGATTATCGTCATGGATCCACTAAGGCAGATGGAGATTGTATCATTGAAGGTAATTAATTCATACATCCTTCAATGATTACACATCTCAACAAACCACCGTACCCAATGTACTCATTATCCCAGACTAAGTTCATCAGATTCATTCAATCTCTCAGATATTACTCAGAGACTACAGATATCTGTAATGCCCGTAGGATAGCACGGTTGATTAGATCATGTAACATCTCAGGTGTAACTCCTATGACCTCTGGGTACGGTGTTGAAGTGGGGAGGATTGGTCTATTCGCTGCATCAGAGCTATCATCTATGAGTGTTAATGTAATATCAGATGAACTACGTGTGATCGTAACAACAGATGATTCATCCATTGTGAGATTAATGTCATATGATCTACTCATCAACAATCTATGGAAGCTGACCAACTCAGCACTATCAGAGAATATCACCAACGTCTCTCAGTTCATTGTGAGATATGATGATGTTCTCCCGGATCTCCAGAGAATCATTGATATATCATATGCTAATTCATACAATGAAGGGTATACCGGCGATTCACCGAAGGATGATATTACTTCTGACATTGATATGATGTTGTATTACATGTTGAGATCTACAATGCCAAGGGAAGAGGACATCCCTATAATCATGTCATTGAAGGAGAGAATTGAAGAGCATGGTAACTTAGGGAGATATCCATTCCTCCCTTACAGAGTGAATACCAATAGCATTCCATATTCAGGTGAGATAGGTGACATCATTCCAATAACCAGAGTAGATGGAGATCTCCAATATACAACATCTGAGTTCATTGATACATTGAGGAGATGGCATAATGCTCATATATTCAGAGATCTCATGACAGAGTGAGATGATACATTGATGAGATTAGATCACGAATTGAATTAGTGCCATGATCTAATCAATATCACCCTTGAAGGAAACTACAATGACCCCTTCAGAGCTTCTCAAGATATTGAATACTATCAAGAGAGTAGATGATATAGCAAGTGATGAACAGCTAGACAAGCTGATGGAATTAATTAACAAGCTAGATCCTGATTGGACTATGAGGGATACAACCAACAAGGATGATGAAGCTCCTGGATACTTCATCTTAGAAGCAACCATACCTAGAATTGAAGATTGTATAGATATTCTTCGTCTTGGCTTCTCAGTAACTCCGTATGATGATAATAACTATGATATTGGAAGTCCTCCCTCAGAGGATACATTGATAGGTCTAGGCTTACATTCATTCCATCAATTGTATGTTGAGTATCTGAATGATTCCAGACTTGATGACCCTTCCCCTCTAGCTAATGTTCGCAACTGTCTATCTATGAGATGTAAGCCTTCTTCTCCTCAACTGAACATGATCAGAGAGGTCATCACAGATGTCATTGTTACTCTACCTGACTATGAGGATGCTACTGAATTAGATATTGAGTTGTTCCTCAAGGATAATCCCAAGTATATCCCTCTGCATAAAGCTCTGATTAATCAATGATCATTGAGATAATTATTACATGACTTGAATTGGATAAGTTATGTAATAACATAGTGAGCTGGACATCGCTGGTGTGCACGGGGATGAATCATTGTGATCAAACAACACACTGAGACATGACTATCGCTTCATATATTGCTCTCCTAGAGGCTATCACATCTAACGTCAGACCAGCTCAGGGCTCATGGTTGGGATCATTCGTGAGAATAGACTATGATCCTAAGTTGGACATGTCTAATAATCGCTTGGAATTATCAGATGTACCTCATGATAGATTGGGACCATTGATGAGATTGGGATATCCTGTGGCCATGGTCAATGAATCGGGTAGATACGTTATATACTTGAGAGATAACTCACACATTATGGTAGCAGCACAATTATTGATCGTGAATACTAGAACGATGTTCCGTGATAATGTAAGCTCCGGGAGATTATACTACAATGGTTGTAATGGGTTGATTAATTCTGTGATTGTCCCCAGACTGATTGATTGTGATGCCGTTGGATGTGGTATACTCGAGGAATCCATGGATGAACTTACGGGAATTATCAATCAGAGTTCTCCCGAGATGACATTGTATGAATGTATCTGTAGATATCCTGATAGTGTCAAGGATATTGCAAGGATATTAGATTACAAGCATACTGATCATTATGTTGAGGATCTCTTGAACATATTAGATGGGATTAATATAACACATGAAGGAGGAGAGCAGCTTCAACAGATGATCGAGATTGAATACAACAGCTACCTAGGGAGATTGAGATTCTTCAATATACAGAAGGAAGACATAACAGAGCAAGTCGCCGAATGTGCCAAGAAGTTAGATCTGAAGTCCTTGGAAGTGAAGAAGATTGAAGGAGCTCAGGCTGTATCATGTGATTATGTTGATATCATCAGAGATATGAGAGTTGAGATCTTCAAGAGAGGAGTAACTCAAGTATTCAAGCAATAGAGTACATATATACATCATATGACCTGGATGAGAAGGTTATGTGATGATACAATCTCTTCCATGAGAGTGATAGATTAATGGAACAGAGACAGAGTTATCAATGTCTGGTGATATTGTATGGATTGAGGCATAGATCCATAATATCATGAGCATGTACGGAATGTACTCATCATATTATATATGTACAATAATGATGACATGAGTGCTCTCAAGTAATCTCTATCATAAAACAATACAATGAGCTCATCCACTTCAGCTTCAGAGGAACATAACTCTGCCAGAGATGCATATCAACTGATTCATCAACATACAGATAACATTGTCTTCTCAGATTCATTCGATGAAGCTACAGGAGATCCATGCATTGTTGCTGATCTACCTGATAATGTTGTCATTGATCTCATTAAGAATCATGATTGTATCATTAGTTCAGATAGATCAGGAGCATATCATATCTGTGTCCCTGACTCAATTGATGTATTCGTGGAGAATGCTATCATGAAGTGTGCTAAGATGGCTGAGATTGGCTCCAGTGATCCATTGATTGTTGTGAATGATAATCATCCTTCCTCTGCTTGGTTATTGCCTGTCTTGAGATGTTCCTACTACCCCAATAGATCATCAATTGAACAGATGAAGGAAGCATTCCATGATACAATTGATGATATCACTCAGATCAATGATATTACTCAAGGATTATCCCAACAATTGATTGATAGAGTGTCATCGGAGGATACACCTGAATCTGTCAAGGAGATCATTGAGGTTATGTCATTGTTGAAGGAATATCCATACAAGGTTAGTGCTAAGGATGGTGTTGTTAGCTTGGTATCCTACAAGGTTAATGCTAAGGAAGTACATTACACGATCAAGAACAGCGATCTCAAGCTTAACACTCTATCTGTTGTTGAGGAGGATGATACAGATAAGTTAGTCACAACAGATCCTAATCTCATAGCTAATCTCAGATTGGAGTTGATTAGAAGATCACTGAAGCAATAGAATGGATAATTGAAGTATTATATATCTCAGAGTATTGAGGGATATATCATATATTGAATAGATTAGAAGATGGTGTCGAGAGGATTGATCTCTAAGTTCATCTAGTTCATCTAGTTCATTCCATAGATATTAGCATAGTATGAACTAATGAAGTGAACTGAATTGATAGTGATTGTTGGAAGGAGATCGAGCCAGTTCATGAGTTAATCAGTAAGTTCACAACAATCTAGGTCATTCCAGAGATATCATCATAGTGTGAATTGAATCATTGAATTAGATTGATAGTGAGATATCCAGAGACACTAGATCACTTCATGAATTAATCGCTGAGTTGACTAACAATCCAGTTCATTCCAATAATGTTCACTCAATACATTAGATTCCCCCTCTGGTATAGTCAAGAACTAATGTATTGAGTGAACAGTACAATGGCTACAATCCATCTCTCTACTGGCTTGATCTCATCTTGAAACAACCATGGATTATCTCAGAGAAGCTACTAGAAGAATCAGCAACATTCATCATCTCTCCTATGACTGTGATGGATATGATGTATATTACAGAATTGAAGTACAACCGAAGAGAGATGAATGTTCTAGGGATATGGTATCTATTGAGTTATGTGATGAATATGACAAGAACACTGGAGAGCCTTACATATCCGCATATCTGGCTGATAATGTGGTCATGGAATTGATTAATAGTAATAAGTGCATAATCTCAAGACATGAATATGGTGGCTATCTCATATCTGCTCCTAACTCAAGTGATATATTCCTTACCAGAGCTATCTTCGAGTCCTTAGAATTAGCAGAGAAGAGGAATAATGATTGTATGATCTACTCAGGATCTAGCAAGGTATCTCATTCTCTCATTAGTCCATCATTGATAGTATGTGAAGGTAAGCATACATCTCAAGAGTTCATCAATCATATGTCTCTGAAGTTCAAGGATCTTGTGGAGAGAGCTAACAAGATAGAAGCTGATTATGACAATGATATTGAGGAGACATTACGTAACATAGCATCTATTGACACTAACCCATCTGCAGGAGAGCTTGTAGATCTATTGGATTCATTGTCATGTAATGAACCTATTGTAGTAGAGCAGAGAGACAATGAGATCATACTATCATCCAGAATGATTGAGAAGATTGGCATGGATGAGATCTTGGGATTGATAGGGGATGTAGATGAATATTATGAGCACATTGCCGTAGATTGTAAGGAAGGTAAGATTCTAACCACTAATCCTAACATCATTGCTGATCTGAGAGCTTACCTCATAAAGAAGACGTTGAGATTATAATGTTAATTAATATGATATCACTGAGGGAGGTGATGTAATATAACACTAATTGTGTGATAGATCCACGTAATGATAGATAGATGAGATCATTACGTGAGTTATCCTGGGTTGGTTGAGCTCATGATGAGCTATCGTGTTGTATTGATCTAATACATACATTGAACATTGCAGTGATCTAATCAATTGATATATTAACAATATACAATCTATGAGTTCATTCTAAGTATATTAGTCTAATAATGGATGTCTTCTGTCTATCAATCTAATACATACATCAATCAATCTAGTGATCTAATCAATTGATGTATTAACAGTATACAATCTATGAGTTCATTCTAAGTATACCAGTCTAATAATGGATGTCTTCTGTCTATCAATCTAACTAATACATCAATCAATCTAGTGATCTAATCAATCGATACATTAGTAGTATGCAATCTATGAGTTCATTCTAAGTATATTAGTCTAATATCTAATGAACTAATCAACAATACATTCATCAGTCTACGCTCCCTCCACTCTGCTGTCATCTTCATCTCTCAAAATACGACACATCTCTCACCGAACAACTCATAATGTCATTAGTATCAGGTCAACAAGTTAAGGTTAGCGGTAGATCAGCCGAGATTGTCCCCTCTTCCAATCAATCCAATCAAGATGATCATTACTCTCAAGCTGTGAGATTATGTGCTAACATCACAAGTCTAGCGAGTAAGACTCAAGCTCATGAAGTTATGGCATTGATCGAAGAGCATTCAGGAGATTATATCAGATTGAGTGATGAATACGATCAACCCTCAGGGGATCCATATGTATCTTCTGATATTCCTGATCATCTCCTCCCTGAACTAATTAAGGATCATGGATGTATTCTCAGAGCAGATGAAGAATCAGATGGATATCTCATTGTTGTCCCTGATAGTGCTGATGTATTCATTAGTAAGGCTATTATGGAATCATTGTCTCTAGCTCTAGAGGGATCTAACATTCCAATGATGTACTCTCCCTCTCATGCAATGGTTAGTGCATTGATTCTCCCAGGTATTATATGTGATTCAGATTCATACCCTGATGATAGCTTCATTGCTCATATTGATACATGCCTAGAGGATGTTATGGATAGATCAGAGGTAGTAGATCCTTCAGAACCTGATGAGACAATCTCTGAAGGATTGAAGATGGCTATGGAGAGTAACACAGATAAGTCTGTTCTTGAGTTGATTAATCTATTGGGTAAGGTTGTGAGCGGATCGTGTTGTCTATCGTTGGAAGAAGATCAACTAATCATCACATCACCCTTCATCAACAAGAATTCAATGTGTATGCTCCTGACAACTTGGCAGGGTAGACTTGAAGGCTATGAGACATTGAAGATTGATGCGAACCAAGGTAAGATTACAACAACTAACACTGATCTCATTGCTGATCTGAGAGTTCATCTAATCAAGAAAGCATTGAAGTTATAAGCAACACAAATACATAATATGTCTATACAGGAGGATATATAATGTCTATACGCGAGGATATATGATGTCCATATTATCACATAGTTCATGATTATGACCATGGCAATATCATCCTAAGCTGGATGTGATAGTCTACTGTCTCTCACTTACATTATCCAGATGGTTGTATTGGCCTCGAAGCGGTTATCTATCTTCCTAAATATACACATAACTAATATTATTACACATATACCTCATAACCATGTCCACTCAATACAAGCAACTGTCCAAGAGTAAGTTCATCTCATTCTTGAGAGCATTGAAGCATATGTCTCAAGAAGTAGAGAATTCCCATGTTAAGTATTATAAGCTGTTGAATATTGCAAGATTGGATAGCTTCCGTATTATCTCGAATGTCATTCCAAGAGATAATGGACTTAACAATAAGTGCTATTCTGTAGTATTACTTGACTCAAGAGTTAGTATGGAGGATGAGTATTCTCTCCCTGAAGCAGGATTCTATGTGTATGAAGGATACAATGACGCTCGTTGTGTAACAACAATGGACCCAGAGCAATCCATCAATGTTGTCAAGCTTATGTTATATGATTCATTCGTTAACAAGATCCGATGTGGATTGAATGGCTCTACGGATCTTGTTATTATGGAATATAAGGATATTGTACAATATATTACTATCGGAATGAGTGATAGTAATAATCTTGTTGGTTCAATGGTTCAGGAGTTAATCGATAATATGGATGATCATAGGGAAGATTGTGGAGACTACAGTGATGAAGAGTTGGCTATCTATTACACATTGAAATCTCAGTTAATGTCTCCGAGAGATCATTCAATTATGCAAGCCCTGGCAGAAGTTACCGATATTGATAGATTGGACATTCTTGGATTCAACGGCCATATCATATGTAGAGATGATCTATCTATCCTTCCAGACTTCACCAGAAAGGATAACACAGCCTCTTACAAGACAACAAGAGAGAACATTGAAGCAGTTAGGAGATATAACATGAACAAGGCATTCAATGTCTTCATGCATTAGGGGATCTCAGTATATTACATAACCTTGCTATAGGGGGTTATGCGATATGAACACAGATTGGGTATTATATAATATATCTATCGCCCTCAGCCCTAATATTATATAATATCTGCACATACACAGATAGGAATGATCTCTCGAGAGTAGGATAGACAATATATTCGTTATTGTAACATAAGGCATATATTATTCATCTAATGTACCGGAGAATATCACATCTTGTGAACAAACCATGAACGCGGTAGTATCAGTATCATCTGTTAGTAACATCACAGATCTTGGAGTACCTGGTCAGATTACATTGGAAGGAACGGGATTCTTAGTATCTGAGAGACATGTCATTACGACTGCTAACTTAGTGCTTGTTCCCAACATCTATGATCGTGTTCCTCCAGGAGTTCACGTTAATATGTCTAAGCAACAATTGATTGTAGTTGGAGTGAATAATGTCAATGGAGAGCAAGGGTGTCATTATAAGTACAGAGCTGAATTAGTTGGAGTTGATGCCACTGCTGGTATTGCTATTCTTGAGATTGTACATACTGAGGGTTCTCCTCCATTAGAATGTCAAGAGACCTTGAAGTGGGGTAAGTCAAGGAAGGTGAAGCAAGGATCTAAGATTCAAGTTCTAACTAATGCTGAACCTAACTATTCATCTGAGTTCAAGGGATCATTGGCTAGACAGAATGTGATCATTCCCGGATTAGGTCTAACTCCTGAGTTGTTATCATTAGATATTGTTATTCCTAGAGGATCAGCTGGAGCTCCTGTCCTTCACAATGGATGTGTTATTGGTATGGTTATTGGATTATACCCTGAGACAACAACCTATGTAGCTATCTCACAACATGCAGCTGAGAGGATTATTGCTGATATCATGAAGAATAGAAGTGTTGAAGTAATCAATGATCCTCTGGGTCCATTCCTGAGACATATCAGATCTATGCTTGGAGTTGATACTAACTTAGTTAATTCATTGACAACATACGCTAATGTGCTTGGATTGATTGATCTAGACAGTGTCACTAATACATGGAATCTAATTCAAGGCATTATTGTTGTAGATGTTCTCCCTGTCTCTCCATTGTTCGGCACATTGTCTCCAGGTGATATCATTACATCTGTGAGATCATGTTCTGGTTGTGTTAACCTGGGAGGATTGGAGTGCCAGAATACAACAGGTAATGCATTATTGAATGTTCCTACAGGCACTGATGTCACAGTCTACTATAGATTAATCAATGAGAACTACTCTGAAGAACATTGTGTTAATGTAACAACACCTGATATTCCCATAGACTTCGATCTAATTAATAACTTGGATAATCTCATTGACACTACAATTATCCCTGGACCTTGAAGAGATTGAGTTGCATAACACCACCAGAGGAGGGTGATGCTATGTAGAATGAACTGTGTAATATCCCGGATAGTTTGTATAGATACAGTATCAGTTGATAGATTGAATTGAATGAGAGTGCTACATTGTGATAGAACGACAAGATGACTTCATCTATAATCGTTGGATCAATCCCTCTAGGGCATCAGACTGAATATTACTATCTGGTCTAGTGTGTAATATACTATTATTACATATCTACATAACACCATCTCATTGATGGTTCTATGTTCTAATAACTTAACAACATTGTCTAACTCTCCTCTCGAGATCATGAATGAATTGTCTATCCACTGTCCATATCTGTCTGTAGATCTTGGGATAGGAGCCGAATGTATTAGGTATCTTGTAATCAGAGATGATAGCGTATGATCCTTCATCTGTTCCTGTCTGAGTATTGAATTGATTGATCTCTTCCTGAGTGATGTTACTGGATGTCAGGATATCATTGAATGGTTGAACTGTAGAATGAGAGTATATCTTCAACGAGGTGTTAGGATATGACTCCTCAATCAATGCAGGGAGTAATGTGTTAGCTTGTTCGGTGATGACATTGAATATGAATGTACATCTAATATCCTTCAATCCTGATCTATACAAGACATTCTCCATAGATCCTGCTGCATTACATCCAGATAATGCCCAATCGTCTATGAATAGCACCTCAGAACCATCTGTAGGCTTGACTGATCTAGTGATTAATCTATGAGGAGGTAACTGCTTCCTCACTAACATATACAGCCATTGTTCTGAACCAATCTTCCCTCTGGGACTTGCATTGACATATAGATCTAAGTTATCTCTCTGTGACTTCCATAGTTCTACAAGCTGTAGGATGTTAGCTTCGACCTCGGATCTTGTCACTATTCTCGTGTTATCTAACAATAGATTGATGATATCAGGGTTGTATCCCTTGAGGATGTTGAGATTATGTGGAGTATTCAACATTTACGCTGGATATAGCTCTAGCTGAAGTGGTGGGAAGGTGTCAGTTATTGTAGAGAACGTCCGCTCAATTGATCAATTGACTAGAGTATGATGGAGAAGTCACAATTAATACAATAATGTGTTGAGACTTCAATCATTCCTAGACCTTGAAGAGATTGAATACATGGCACCATCGATGTGATGATGTAATGTTAACATTAATTATTTAGTCATTTTATGTGTGATCTCATAGATCTTAGGATATGAACCTAATTGATTAGGTATCTTGTAATCAGAGGTGATAGCGAATGAACCACATTCAATGTCGGGACTAACTTCCAGATTGAACTTCTTGATTCTGTCCTCAGATATTCCTTCTCTTCTCAAGATATCATCGAATGCTTCAATCACTGACCCTGAGTAGATCTTCAATTGAGTACCCTTGTATTGTTCGTCTACAAGCTTATACATATGCTTCTGAGATACACTCACAACATTGAATATGCATGTATACTTGATATCCTTCAATTCTGACTCATATAACACTTCCTCCAAGTGTACACTAGCAGTGCATCCAGACAACAACCAATCATCAATGTATAAGATCTCAGATCCATCTGTTGGTCGAGTGGAAGCACAGATCAATTCATGCTTAGGAAGATGATCCCTAACTAGCATATACAACCAATGATGATCCTGTCCAGACACACCATTAACATATAGATCTCTACCTTGATCTCTCTCCTCCTTCCATTGCTCGACTAACTTCAATATGTTAGTCTCAACCTCTTGCTTCGTTACAACTCTAGTATTAGATAGTAACAATTGAACGATATCACTGTCATATTGCTTGATTGAATCCATACCGATGATGTATTGTGTTGTTTTAGAAGGACAGATAAGTCTAGAGTGACCTGATATGCTTGCTGTAAGGGTATGATATATTACATTAATACATTAGTTGATGTAATATAAGTTACCTAGAATATTATCCTGAGAGACGATCATATCGATGTTATCTGTAAGTATGAGATCTCAATCATGTCTGTGTTAGCTTGAGGGGTATTATTCCGACAACATATGGGAATGAATAGCTTATCTCCCTGCTTGATCTGATTGATGTATTAGTTCTAGATGTGAGGTGATATCTCTCCTTGAGCTTGGATGTTGTCGTAGATTGATTAGATCCATAGACATACATTGATTAGATCTAGATGTGTTAGTATGTTATCTGTGCGTAGCAGTTCCTGAGAGATACAATGATTAGATCCTGAGAGATAGATTGATTAGATCCATAGACATACAATGATTAGTTCCTGAGAGATACAATGATTAGTCCTAGATGTGTTAGTGTGTTATCTGTGCGTAGCAGCTCTTCGGGGATTGATTGATTAGATCCTGAGAGATACAATGATTAGATCCATAGACCCAGATTGATTAGATCCTGAGAGATACAATGATTAGATCCATAGACCCAGATTGATTAGATCCATAGACCCAGATTGATTAGATCCTGAGAGATACAATGATTAGATCCATAGACCCAGATTGATTAGATCCTGAGAGATACAATGATTAGATCCATAGTCCTGAGATACATAGACTTGAGATCTAAATCTAATCAACCTTACATGACATCACTAGACGAAGTAATGTTATGCCTTCTATTCAATTAGTTCACATTAGCTGAGAATGATCTGATGACATTGGATCTACCGAAGAATTGAGATCCTTGCCAATCAGCTCCATTCCATACTAACAGGATGAATTCAGAGGTCTCATCGAAGATATAACCCTCCAATCCCTGACTGAGCATGTAATTAAGATCTAAGTTCTTGTTGTTAGCAACTATCATAGAATTGTAGAGATCTGCATCTAATAATCCATTCCTAACATCCTTCTGGAGATGAGCTAGAACAGGATTACTCTTCACATGCTTAGTCAGCCAGAAGTATCTATCCTTGAATCCAATCTGATCTATTACAGGCTTAATCCTTCCAACTTCAAGGACATTGAATGTACCAGAGGATGTTGAGGCTAGAGCTCTGAAGACTTGAAGATCATCACTTGATTCCAACAGAGGAATACATAGATCTGATCTAGTCATCTTGTTCAGAATCTTGGATATCTTCGAGGTGTTAGTTCCCTTGAAGTTCACAACCTTACATCCTTGGATGACATTGCTCAGATATGCATGCTTCCTTGTAGTGAAGAGTGTAATCTTCGGATACTTCTTAACAATCTCAGGGAGTAAGTCCCTATAGCCCTTCTGAGGGAGTTGGATAATATTCTCGGGATATGAATTAACAGCCATATCATTAGATGGAATGAGGAATAGAGTACAGTCTGGGCAGCTTGAGAACCATTCCACAACAGCTGGAGAGATAGGACTTAGAGATACATATGTTGTTATTCCCTCAGACTTAGCTTCAGATAGACCTCCGGAGGTAGGAAGTACAGGCTTGACTTCAATACCCAAGTTATGCTCAGCTAGAGCTATTGTCTCATTCTTGAAGCCCAGGGGATCTATGAATGCAATCATATTACTCTTCTGAGGAGCAACATTGATAGGTGCTAATGGCTTGATAGTCCTCTGGGGCTTAGGCTTATTATTAGATCTGTATAGGAGGAATATGACAATAATTATCACAGCAATTACGATGAGAGTAGTCCAATTCATCGTTTTCCCAGAATCCCAACAAATGAATACACTTCCATCTGACATCCTTCGGAGGGAGATAGCACCATCCCTTCAATCTCGAGAACTGTTAGCATCCAGATTGAATATTCCTGAATTCAATGAAGAGTACATGAGTAGGTATGATGATGTGTTGGATGAACCTGAGGAGATTGATGCTCATGTAGAGTTAATGACCTCAGCTCTTCAGACATTAGATGCTCAGACTATCGAGAGAATAGTACAAGCTCATGAAGGTATTGATAATACTCTCAGTGATCTAATCCAGAGATCCATTGAGGCATTGAATCCCAATCTGTTGAGAGCTCTGAATACATTCAATGAGAAGGCTCCTAGGAGTATAGTGGGTAATAACGCAGTATTGAGTGAATTATATGCTGCTCTCAATGACCCCATGGCCCCATGGACTAGATCTCTATTGAACGTTAGAGAGTTCGTCACCAGAGGAACAGATGAATATGCAGTATTGAATGATAACCTCAGATACTTGAGGGGAGTACTTAGATCTGTTGTTCAATCCATCCTTGAATGATCTAGATCATGAACATTACATTATCTCGAAGGTGATGTAATGAATAGATTGTTATATACCTGAATTATTATGACCATGCTCATGATACCATAATACTTGATATATCAATTGACTTGAATGTAACATTACATGATCCCGGAGATTATGCAATAACTGTGATATTGAATGCTCCTATCATATTATCTCTACTGCAAGATGAATTGACGTGTATATTCAATTGAACGAATGGAACTAACAACGTATTCACTAGATTAATTAACCATCAGTTAATGAATGATCCTAGCTTTATACCATATCATTCTCAAGACGTCTATGTAATGGGCTTACCTTCCTAGTTAGTTCATGTAATTACTTGAGACAAGATGAATTGATGAATGATCTAGTGAAATGACAACAGTAGTAACAGCATACTTCGATCTAGCCAAGATTGAGGGAACTAACAGAGCGAATGAGATAGATTACTTCCAATGGGCTGAAGCTCTAATGGCAACAGACTGTGATATGGTAATCTTCATAGATCATCACTTGTATGATAGGGTGCTCAATATGAGAGGACAGTACAAGCATAGAACCTTGATTATACCCTGCAGCCTAGATGATATACCTACAATGCAGAAGGGTAAGTACACAGAGACCAAGCATTCAACTACTAATAGCAAGGATACATCTCTCTACAAGTGTCTAACTTGGTGTAAGCTGGACTTCATCAAGATGGCCATAGATATGAATCCCTTCAATAGTAGATACTTCTCATGGGTAGACTTCGGAATATTCAAGGTTCATAGATCCAATGAGATGTCATTCAGAATTCCCCAGAGGGATGATCAGATCTGTCTTCATGAGATCATTCCAACATTCCAGAGTGATATCTCAGATCTGAACTCATTCTACTCAACCTTCAGACATAACATTGCAGGAGGATACTTCTCTGGGTCTATTGAATCTCTCACTTGGTTCATTGATGAATTCCACAGAACCTTGGATGAATCTATCTCTCAAGGACATAGAGTACATGAACAGAACCTCTTCGGAGTGATAGTAGCTAGGAATTATGACCGTATTGACTTCTCCTTCGGTGATTATTCAGAGATCCTAGGTAACTTAGCTCCTTCAGGGATAGCATTGCACTTAGAACAGATCAACAAGTGTATGTCATTGAAGAGATATGACCATGCTCTGAGAAGATGCCAATACTTGAGATCTAAGGTGCATGAGGATGATCTCTTCAAGGTATTAGATGCTACATTCCTTAGTGCTTACTACTCTAATAGGAAGGATATATGCTCTCAGATAGCTGACGAATACTTGAGTTCTTGCCCTCTGGAGCATAGAAGCAGAGTTCAATCCAACTTGAGGTATATTGCTTGAATTCATTAAGTTGAGATGGTTACATTGATTGTGATGTAATAATCTAGATTGTATTGTTAATTCTGTTGAGGAGCTTCAGAATCATGGTATATGCGTTGGTACTGTTAGGATTATACTATAGATCCAGGAGAATCATTAATTCATGCTATACTGAGAGGTAGCCGAAGGAGCTGGAGATCATCCACCTAGTAGTAAGATAATTGTGTGAACATGCCAATCGGCTGTGACAATAATCTCACACGTATGTGGATGATGTTCGAATCTCCTCGTGGATCATAGCCCACCAGAGGGTTATTCGGACATATTCAGTGTACTTGATCTATAGGTGAGATTGAGATCCAACAGAGGTGGGGAAGGATTGGTTCTCTCAGACTTCAAGATCATCAGGGACAGTGAGAATTAGATTGATATTCGCTGGATGATTAATTCATATTATGTTACATAGTGACTCAATGATCTGGAGGTGTTCCACTAGCTGCTTCAATAATTACGTCAATAGATCTGATAGTCATTGAATTAATCTTACATACAGGTGGATCGAGTGAGGATCTCCTCGTGATCTACTACCTTGTAGAGCATAATTCAGACATATTCAGTGTACTTGAGATATAGGTGAGAATGACATCCAACCAAGGTGGCATCAGTCCAATCTCCCCAGACTTCGAGATCATTGAATATAGTGGAATTCATCATTCAATTAATGTATATGAACTATTCATACATCTGTGACAGTGAAGGCGTTAATCCAATATATCCCAATGCGACATCATCAATGTTCTCATCATCCAGAGCGGTCAATGTAATGATTGAGTCCTGGACTGATTCCAATTGTCATAGTATCACATCACCCGAAGATGAGTTATGCGATATGAATATTACAAGATTAATGATAATTACACTTAATCAGTTACCTTAATGATACTGACCATGGTTCCGGAAGTGAGATCAATAGCATCTCCTCCACCAACTCTTCCAGATCCATAGACTGTTGGGATAGCGAATAGAACAGACACATTATCACCAGCAGCTAATGGAAGAATGAAGGCAATAGACTTGAAGTCAGTACCCACAAGAGTCTCTGAAGTTGCGGGATCATCCTGATTGGCTGGGTTAGTATCATAGACCATGGTGTGAGTTGTAGGGAATGTATATACACTTAATCCAGAATCAACTCTCAGAGCGGCATTCAAGAATGATACAGCTTGTGTTGTTGGAGGGACAGTATTATCGAATTCCGTAATGAGAGGCAGAGTAGAATCTGCAGTGACATTATTACTGAATGCCCATACAACTGTAACTAAGTAATTACCTGTCTCAGGAGCAACATAAGCTGTACTTCCTGTGAAGAATGGAGCGCCGATAGGGATCTGGTCCCATGAATAAGTAACGAAGTCATTAGGAACTGTAGGAACGAAGGGTGTAGTATCAGCTTGAATACCAACACCAGCGAATCCAGCAATGGTTGGGCCTGTAGGGCCAGTAGGTCCTTCCAATCCAATAGGTCCGATAGCACCTGTAGGGCCAGTAGGTCCTTCAATACCTGTAGCTCCCGTAGGGCCAGTAGCACCAACAGCTCCTTCAGGACCAGCGACACCTTGAATACCTTGGGGTCCTTGAATACCTTGGATGCCCTGTGGGCCAATAGCACCTGTAGGGCCTGTAGGACCTTCTAATCCGGCAATACCTGCAGCTCCAGTAGGGCCAGTAGGTCCTTCTAAGCCGATAGGGCCAATTGCACCTGTAGGGCCTGTTGGTCCCTCAATACCTGGAATACCTTGTGGACCAATTGCACCTGTAGGGCCTGTTGGGCCAACATCTCCGACAGCACCAGCTGCTCCAGTAGGGCCTGTTGGCCCAACATCTCCTGCAATACCTTGTGGTCCTGTTGGTCCCTCAATACCTGGAATACCTTGAGGACCGATTGCACCTGTAGGGCCTGTTGCTCCCACTAATCCTGGTGCTCCAGTAGGACCGGTTGGGCCTGGAATACCTGTTCCGCCTCCTGTTGGACCAGTAGGACCTGGAGGGCCTGTTGGGCCTGGTAATGAGACTGGTGGACGAACGAAGCATGGTTGAATGCATGGTTGCACACAATGTTGTGGTTGTGGCTTACAGTGATCGTTGCGATTACTTCGGCAAGATTGAGCCTTACATCTCTTCTGATTGCAGTTACAATGTCCTCCGTTCATGGTTTTGAGATTGAGTTCTGGAAGAAAACTTGCTTCAATTACTAACGTGTATTAGAATTATGTGTTCTAGCTTGGATTATTTAATCACGTTTCTCATGAAATCAGATGGAAGATAACTCACTCATCGCTACATTGCCCCCAATAGCATGCAGAACATGCGGGAATAGGAAGGTATCACAGGTTGAGAATCTTAGGAACTATCGTGAGAAGTCTACTACTGTGAACAGGATTCAGTCATACGTGAGAAGATTGAGAACTGAGATCCCGAAGGAGGATCTTCTGACAATATTAGGTATGAGAGGACAGATCAATATGGATCAATATCGTGAATTGTTAGACCCTCAATATTCCGCATATGATATTGCAGTGGGATATCAATTCAACGCTCCTACATCAACAGAGATCTTGGAGCTTCTACTACAGAGAGAGTTGATTACCCCAGAGGTGTTGAATGCTTACAGAGAGATGAACTTAACACCAGATGAAGCATTAGATAGGTATCTCCGAATGATGAATATGGATACATTCTTCAATCAGATGGGTATCAAGAGATATTGCTGTAGACAGACATTCATGAATCCAGATACATTCCCTATTGGTGGCATTGGATACTCTCATCAAGTCCCTGAGATGATCTTAGATAGACAACAACAAGAGGCAAGGCAATTGGGAATGAGCAGTGTACCCCAAGTTACTCCAGGAACATCACTGGAAAGGATCGATCTCTCAGCATCAACAGATGAGATCACTAACCAGATGGGTAATGTAACATTGGGATCTACAACTACTGGAGGTAACGTTGTAACTAACGTATTCACTCCTAATCCCCGAGCTAAGTTGTACAGGGTAGGCAGACCTCCCAAGATTAATATTATGCCTGATTACTCTAGAGAATACTCAGTGATTGAGAGAACAGAAGTACCTGTGCCACAGCAAGGATTGAGTCCATCAGCCAGAGGTATTAGCACTAGACCTTCTCCTTCCTCTAGACCAAGGCTAACACCTACAGCAACCGCTCCATTATCTAGACCTTCTCCTTCCATCAGTCAAGGATTGAACAGACCAATGACGAGACCTCCTCTCTCATCTCAACCATCAATGACAAGGGTATCATCTCAACCATCAATGACTTCAGCAGCTCCAAGACAACTTGCTCCTACACCTCTATCAACAATGAGAAGATCTCTAGCTCCCAGAGTTATTAGATCTGACAACCCTTAGAAGTTAATCATTACATGGCTCCACCGATATGGTGAAGTTATGTCCACTTATCTCAGGTACTGTTATAGATTACATGAGTTAGCATATGTTGGATATGTTGCTGCGAAGGCTGCCGGTGTAATCTCTCTATCAATCTCCACTGTATTGGTCTTGTTCTTCCACCAGAGAAGGAATAGGATAATGCCAACAATCAAGATAATCACCAGAGGTACCCACCAATTCATTCCTGAGGATGTTGTTCCATTAACTGTATTAACAGCATCTGCAACTCCAGCAGGCACTTCGACTTGTCCTTCATTGAATCTAACTCTATTCACAGCATTGGCAAGGTTATCTCTAGCGTTAGGCACTACGGCGTTAGGTGATGCTGATACAACCTTAACATCTCTGAGAGACCAACGATCCTTCATCCAATTGATCTTGTCACTGGAGATTGGGTCATAAGCATAGAGGTAAGCTGATGTGCTTGTATTATCTGATGAATTCTCTGTTAATTCACCATTCCTATAGGTGAATACTCTCTCGAGACATCTACCCATTCCGTTATTAGATGCTATAGCCTTAGAACACGAGGGTGTACAAGCTGCAGGAATGTCTGGATCTCCTCCTCTTCCTCTGATACAACCTACGAGGTATGATCCTATAGTATCATCTTCCATGCTTACATCTTCAGGGACTACATCTCTGATCATGGACACGAATTGATTATAATCATCGGAATCATACATCATATTCTCGGCTAATCTGGTGGATTCATAGGCTGTCTTCAAGGAAGGATTATCATCTATTCTACTCAGGGGAACATGAGCATTAGATGCTAAGTATCTGAACTGGTCTCTAAGAGCGTTCAAGAGAGGCATAATTTTGCAATGTTAATCTTATTTCTTTGCCAAAGGGTATGGATAGAAGAAGAAGACTCAAGAATGTACTCTCCAAGACGGAGAGTGGAAGGAATGCAAGGGCTGGATTGGTGAAGGTAACATTCAAGCATGGAGGAGAGACGAAGTATGGAATATGGTATCATTGCTCATTGCCTAGAGATCCTAGGATTCACGTCGTATTGATTGATCGTAACAACAGGTTCCCTCATATCACAACTCTCACAGACTTGAAGAGATCATCAGATATTGAATCTATTGAAGTGTATGCTCTGAAGGATCCATCCACCGAGAATAGATTCAGAACAGTATCCGTGGATGAATTAACAACTCAGTTCGGTAGATCAGACAGAGAGACATTGGTTAGTATCCTGTGTGAGTCATTCAATGATGAGAAGGCTAGAGAGTTGAGAGAATTGATCACATCATCTAATGTTGACCCGGGCATTCCAACAAGCTTCTACATTGAGAATGAATTGGAGAAGCTGAAGTATATGATGGATCGCAAGCCCTTCAGACAACAGATTCAAGAGATCATCAATGATAGATTCATTAGAACAACATAGATAGGAAGACGAGACTGTAACATTATCTCATACACTCAGATAATGTGACACTGATACGATTACCGATATGCATGCTTGAAAGCTATGGAGGATTATCAATTCACATCAGACTTCACATCCCAAGAAGAGCAATTATCTGTTACAGGATTCATTCAGTTCATCAGAGACTCCATCCAAGTCAATGATAATGAATCTGTTGCTGAGGGATTGGTAACGTTAGATCTAGAACAGACAAGCAAGCAAGATGTTGTTGATCTCATAGGTCAGTTCTTGTATGACGCTGCTGTAACAGGTAATAATGAAGTGATCCCTATAATCTTGAATAGATGGGATTCACTCTACCCCGATGACAAGACAGACATTATCACCAGACTTGTAATGGAGAGGTCAATAGATACTGCAGTGGTTCAATTCGCCATCAATTCCATACCTGATGCTTCATTCGTTGATGTTGTCAATGATCTGAGCCAACTACCTGAAGATGAGAACCAAGTGCTGTACGTTCGTAGAGCCTTCGAACTCTTCGGTGAGCAAGATCCTCAAGTACTACAGACCCTCAGAGAATCAGCTCAATATCTACAGAATGAGTATGTATCTGAAGCTCTCAGGCAAGTATTAGCGCAGCATATGGAATTCGCTCCCATTCCCTCATGGGTTGGAGATTATGGCCTGACTATTGATGTTCTTCCCAGTATGGACAGATTGATGAAGTCTGTAGAGATTGAGACAGATGCAACTAATGAAGAACTTGTAGAACTGCTATTGAAGTCATTATCTGATCAAGTGGAAGTGTTAGAGAGAGCCAGAGTCAGAGCTGAGATGCTTCGATACTTCAACAATGCTCCCGAATCAGAGAGGAATTCATTAATTCGCCCTATCCTTCGAGAGCAGTTCCTCCTGGCAGCTCAGAATGATTCCACTCTCTTCAGATTGTTGGGTCCAGCTAATGCCATGACAGGATCTAACGAAGATCAATTGAGTATGGGAGGATGCAGAATGCTCACATGTGCTGTCTATGATTACAATGATGAAGATCAATACTATGAGAATTGGTTCGTAGGTTCATGTCTATCATGTGACAAGAGGATCAGATCATGTACTCATGCCTTGAGAATCCCTATGGCTGCTGGAGGATGGGTCGGTTGCTATTGTTCAGAACCTTGTGCATCTATGGGTATCTCTGAGCTTGAGACAGCCAATGATGACGATGGTGCTTCCGGATTAATCATGAGAACTAAGCTTGAGCTTGTAATCAGACAGTTGGAAGAGTTCGGTATTCAGAATCACCAAGCTGATGATCTATATAAGATATCCACTGAGAGATCTATTGTTCCCAACACAGAGCTTGAGGATGATCTCTCTAGTACAATGACATCTCTCCAATATACTGCATCTATTGGTACAGAGATACTAGATCAAGACGATGGCTCTCAGTTCTTCAGTCAATTCATTGGCTCAGATGTTGGAATGATTAAGGTTGTAACATCTAATCTTCCAGGGTCAGGTATATCGACAGATCTAGCTTACATAGGTGAGTATACTTCAGATCCTGATGTGATCATTCCTTCTGGCTTCACATTACAAGATGCTATCAACGATATAACCCTCATACCTGTTGATGCTTCATACTTGGGATTAGATACACTCCAGCTTGAGGGAATGTAGGGCTCATGATAATAACGTATTACCTATTGAGGTGATGTGTTACTTCAGATTATTGAATGTTGCTAGATTGATAGAATGAGTTCATCTGGCGTATACGTTCTATATTCTGACATGGGTCAGATTATTAGACTCACCTTGTTAATTGTATCATTGATCGAGATGAGTGTGCCTATTCATTGTTCTATCATATGTCAGTCATTCTTGAGATGTTGAGATGGTGTTAGCATTCTGGCAGGATCATTGAAGTGCCATTAGATGAAGTTATTACATTGATCTTACATTATGATCGATCATGTTCGAATCTCCCCGTGGATCATAGATCACTAAGGGGATTATTGGACAGATTGAGTCACTATCAAGTATATGTGAGATTAGCATTCAACGAAGATGGAGATGGACTGAACTTCCTGAGATTGAGATTGCTTCAGGATTGAGAGAATCAGATTGATATTCATTGGATGATCAATTCATACTATACTCCATAGTGACTCAATGATCTGGAGGTCATCCACTAATTGTAATGGTAATTGCATCAATAGATCTGATAGTCATTGCATCAATCCTACCAGTATGAGGATGGTGTGCGGATCCCTTGATGGATTACACCCTTACAGAGCATAATTCAGACATATTCAGTGTACTTGAGATATAGTAGAGATTAGCATCCAACCAAGGTGGCAATGATCTAGTTCTCTGGGGGTTGAGATCAGTTCAAGACAGTGAGAATTAGATTGATATTCGTTGGATGATTAATTCATACTATATCTCATAGTGACTCAGTGATCTGGACCTCATCCACTAACTGTCTTAGCAATTGTATCCATCAGTTCTACAGCTATTGCATTAATCGATGCGGTCATAGATTGGAACAGAACGCTACACTCAGAGAGATACGCAATCCTACCAATGTGAGGATGATGTAAGGATCTCCTTGTGGATCCTAGCCCACCAAGGGGATTATTGGACATATTCAGTGTACTTGAGTTACAGTAGAGAATGACATCCAACCAAGGTGACAATAACTCAATCTCCCCAGACTTCAAGATCATTCAACATAGTGGAATTCATCATATACTCCCAAGTTCTCAATAATATCACTATATCTGATAGTAACAACAATCAATCATACTCACCACAACCACCTTGAATGAATGTTCTCATCATTCCGGAAGTCATTACATCTACAAGATTATGAGATTATCTCTGTAATCACACAATCAACACACTATCTACTTGGTTAGTTCCTTGAACAGGCTCAATCCATAACTCTGAATGTTCTTAGTACACACTGACATATAATACTCTCTGTGCTTAGTGAAGTGATGATTGCTCTTGAACTGCTGTATCATCAATCTAATGTTGTTGGAGGTCTTGGTCTCCTTAATATATTGATAACATGTGGAGTATATCTGGAGGGATTCAATCATTGTGATCACATACATATTCAAGATGACTTGATGATCTAATCTCTCTGTAACACCTGAATGAATCATCAAGTGCTTGTTAGATGTAATACTACAATAATCCTCATGAGGGATGAAGTCTAGCTTCTCAAGTAACATGAGCATGGAAGGTATAGTGCTTGTGGCTATAGTCCCTGGACCTGAGATGTTAAGTCCATATCTACAATGGATACTCTGATAGACCCTGTACTTCCATATCTTCATAGCGTTACATTCCAATGTGAATCTGAAGCATGTATGGCAATCCTTCATGGATATCTCTGGTAGATCTTCTGTGAGTCTATGCCACTCCTTGACATCATCTCTGATTATGATCTCTCTTGCAAGTTCATCTACATCATCCGTTACTCCCGAGTCTATGGATTGAGTGATGTGCTTACTTCTCAGATTGTTGAATCTATCTCTAATCTCCGGAACTTCAATCCTCATGGCCTTGTTATTCCTTCTTACTCTGATGAACTCGGGAAGTGTAACATCATTCATTATCCTATACAACGAGACCAATGAGAGATCTTCCAGATCATCACAGAATCTAATCAACCATTGATCATTACCGAACTTCTTGTAGATGTATGGAAGATCTTCGATGGGAATGAATTCATAGATCATCTCCTGTATGTCTCCGGGAATGAATGAATCCTCAGAGAATATCATTTCCACACGCCCATCTCCGGTGATGACCGATGACAGGACATTGTATAAAGCATAGTCGAGTATTATAGAATATATGATCTTCACTGTTCATACGTTCTTCGTCATTTTACGCGCAGGCCCCAGCAAAAGGTAAGATGATTACTGGAAGATTGCCATCAGTATCTAGCTCTCCTATTAGACTCCCTCAATCTGTTCAAGTCCCTTCTGCATTGGGATCTCGTCAAGCTTCTACAGTTGGTGTTACATTACCTAGATTGGGTTCTTCTCAACCTGCTGTGGCTGTGCCTTTGGGTTCTCAGAATGTTCTCACACAGCCTTCCATCATTCCTGTTCAGTTGGGATCAGCTCAACCGTCTCAGACTGTTAATCCTCAATCGGCCTACATCCCTACATCTACTATGCTTCAATCTCAATACAATGTTACTACAGCTCCTCAAGCTTCAGGATTAGCTAGATTGGGGTCCAATGTTACCCCAACAGCCTCTAATCAACCTCCTACAGGAATCAACGCTCAACCTCCTCAAGTTAATACATTGTATGGAAGTCTGGGCCCTCAAGGTAATAGGTATTCATTGGATGTACAAGCACCTATTACCTCTCTACCTCAGCCTCAAGTCCAGCAGCCTTCACAGATTGCTAATACTCAACAACCTTCGGTTACTGTTCCAGGAGCTCAACAACCTTCACAGATTGCTAATACTCAACAACCTTCAATGTTGGGATTGCCCAGATTAGGTTCTAATGTAACTACGCTACAGGGACTACAGCCTTCACAGATTGCTAATACTCAACAGATTCAATCTAATGTTAGTATTGCAGGATTGCCTAGACTAGGATCTCAGCAAGTTCCTCAAGTCTCTAATGCTCAGATTACAGGGTTAACTAGATTGGGATCTCAGCCAATCCCCCAAGTGTATCAGCCTGAAGTTGTCTCTCAACCTGAACAGACATCCTCTCAACCAACCAATCAACCTATTATGGGCCTAGCTAGACTTGGATCTAACACTATTCAGAGTAATGTTACACAATCAAGACAGAGTTCTCTGAGGACAGCTCCATCATCTGCTATTGGCTCTAATCCCAGAGTTCAAGGATTATCTATTCCTATTCAATCTCAAGATGGGACAGTTAGAACAAGAACAGAGCTAACTCCAGAAGTTCAGGGGAATGTTCAAGTCATCCCATTAGATCAGGGTAATCAAGAGGAATGGATGAGATCTCTTCAGCAATACATCATTGAGAGGATAGCTCCATTAGTTGAACCAGATCAAGAGAGATGGCAATATCTTGTTAATGATGAAGCTATGAAGGTCTGGGTACCAACATTCACTGACTCAAGCTACAATCCCAATGTAGGTGAGAACTATGAATCCCTGGAGAAGATTGGTGATACATTCTCTAAGGCGGCGTTCAATCAATACCTGCATGATAAGTTCCCGGACATTGATGAAGTTGAACTGACAGAGATCACTAACTACTACCTCTCGAAGAATGAACAAGCTAGAATGGCTCTATCACTGAAGCTTCCAGACCTTCTACGTACTTACCTGGACAAGAACACTCATATCTTCGAAGACTTGATGGAAGCATTGTATGGAGCTCTGATGAAGATAGGCTCTGATGCTCATTCCCCTGGAGTTGGTTATCTCTACACTTACAACTTAACTAAGTCATTGTATGATGGTATTAACATTGATAGATCATTGAGTGCAGGAAGAGAGAAGACATCAATCAAGGAGATCTTCGATAAGTTAGGATGGGGTCAAGTCATAGAACAATGGGATCAAGCGAAGGAAGAGTTCAAGGTTAAGATTCCAGGAAGAGCCATTGGAGAGTTGAGACAGATACAGATTGATATCCCTGATGGTGTCATTGGTGTTGGACAAGCTCATTCTAAGTCAGCTGCATCATCCAGAGCCTACAAGAGTGCTGATGAATTCTTCACATCTGTTGGTATTACTAGAGAATGGGCTGATGAACAGAAGAATGCAAGATCTCCCAACATTGAAGAACAACAACTACAGGCTCAAGCTCTCGAGAAGGCTAAGAGTCAAGGTATTGAGTCATTAGATGTAGCTACAGTAAGAACAACAGTAAGAGATAAGTACTATCAACTAATAGGTACTGATGCTAATGGAAGGAAGTTCGTCCTGATGACATTGAGATCTAACACACCTTCCAGAGCTAACATTGACATCTATCAAGCATTCATCAACTCTTAACAGAGTCTGTGAGAGATCATCAATTCATCCATCAGAACTACATCAATACAACTAATAGATTACATCATTCAATAGTATGATGCTATCCTTCAACAGTAATATCATCTCAACAATCGCTTCAGGAATATACATAACATTCGCTATACCTCCAGCGCTTCGTGTGATAATCACAGTATATGCTATGAGTCGATATCGTTCATCCACACAACATCATACTCAATCTGGAGAACTCACTAACATTCAAGTTACATCATCAGATACATGCACCCTCCGAGTCATCCAATGAATCCATCTCCCTCGTAATTCCAAGGTAATATCACTTCACTTCCTGTGATTGTAATCTCTCAGGATAAAGATTATGTCGAGTGTTGATAACTTACTCCAAGCCAAGAGATTAGATGTTGACTTCAATACCATCAGGGACATCGCCATCAAGTCCGGGTACCCTAACTTGCTTCAATACCTGAGTACTAGATTGAATTTAGCTCCACTGACCAGGGTGATTCAGATACTTAGAGAACAGAATGAATGGCTTCCTACTCTCAGAGCTATGGAAGGTTATGGTTATCCTATCATCTCTCCAGATCATCAAGGTAGACATCCCATAGCAATGAAGATAACAAGTCCTCAGAATGCTAATAACCTTGGTAATATTACATCAGAGAAGGGGGCAGAGATCACAAGCCTAGTGCCTCAAGGAACAGCTGTTGAGGTTGATAGACAGAACAATCTAATACGTATCTATCCATCAAGTACTGATTCATTGACTAGGTTCATCACTCAATTAACTGCTAGATCATATCATGATACTTACAAGAATGATCGTCTATTCCCTGATAGATTCACATTCCCTGGAACTGAAGTATATCAGAGCAATATATCAGGAAGTATTGTACAGGATGTAGAGTCTAGAACATTGCAGGATATCAAGAATAGTCAAGTGGAGGATCTTCCCTTGGTTGCATCTCAGTTCAACACAGGTAATATATTGAACAATCAGAGAGTGAAGAGAGATGTAATCAAGGCAATCCTAGAAGGTAAGGATAGAGTTCATTCAATCAATCTCAACAGGAATGAATTGAGCACTCTGGAGTCTATTCTAAGACAAGGATCTAATGTAAGCTTCAATAGCAATGTACCTGAGTTCAATGTTAAGATTGAGCCCTCTGGGGGAATACAGCAAGCACAGGATAGATTACTTATGGGTTCATCAATCAATCCAAGCAATAATCTCATAGACTCTGCACTTAGATCTGGTACTCAAGCTAATGCAGTATCTCCTTACACAGGTAATCTCATCAGATCCTCAGATATTAGATACACAGCATATATCATGAATGTGTTAGCTAGAATGCAGAATACTCACAGGATTGATACCTCTCAGATCATTACTCCACCAGTATCATCTGGTAATACTCAATCTACTGTATATTCCAGACCTATTGCCTCAGTTCCTCTCCCAGTTAATACTCAATCTGGTACATACTCCACACTTGTTACTTCGGCTCCTCCCCCTTCGGGTCCCTCTAATGTTCAATCTATTAGATACTCTGAACCAACAATCAATGATACCTCTGGAGTTACAGATGAGTTACTGAGAGAGTACACTCTATTCAATGCTTCATTCCCTAACATTAGACCTGGAGATGTATCATTAGAGCAATATCAACAATTCCGTAGGTCTGTAGAGCAGAGTAGATTACAACCCATAGCACCTATCCCATTGTCTCAGTTAGTTCAATCTACTACATATGTGTCATCTACACCCTTGAATATTCAACAATCTTCTAGTATTCCACCAATGTCTATGAGAACTGCCAGTCTATCCCCTAGATATCTGGGATTGACACCTAGATATGATTACAATATTGATGATCCCTATGATTAGAATGTAGATCCTATGTAATGGATGGACTAATGAGATAGATTGAAGAGATGGAGAACTTACGACTGATAGCACTATCCTCCAGGGATGGTGTAATCACGTTACATATTATGTCTCATAGGATATATCATGGATCGATTAGAACGTAGTATCCATCACATTCATACTGAGTGATATAGGCTACATCCTTCCATTCCAATAGATCCAATCATTCAATGCTCTCAGGGATAATAGACATGAACTTACAACCATACACCTATTATCACATTATAGCTAACCTCTCAAGTCATTAACATACTCCTAGACTGATCCATATATCCTCTTCACCTCATGTCACAGTAACCCAGAGCTAAATGGATACATTACCTTCGGAGGTTCTGTATTCTATCTCTGAATTCTCCATGGATCCAGAGAGATTGACTATACTGTCAGGGTTAGGATCAGAGTATATTGCCACGACAGTAGAGAAGGAATACCCCAACTACCCTTGGCATCTAGATCTATACATTGAGTATGTAAGGGCCATGGATTCATCGACAGACTTCCGTAGTCAACACAAGTTCTTCATGTACATCCAAGGTCATCTAGTCAATGAGGCCAAGAAGTATATTCTTCCCAGACGTAGAGGACAAGATGACATTGTAAGTATGGAAGGGTTCAGAAGGTTGTCCGAGATGGGAGCCATAGGGCCTTACGTTCTAATTGATGACAGATTGTACCCTGTATTCGATCCTGAATTGACTAAGGTTAAGGGTATTACACCAACATTGGACAATAATGTAGATACTGAACATATCAAGTTGATGTGGTGTGATACAACTAGATATGTACTGGATGGATTAGCTCACTCATTCTCACCAGACTTCTATTATCCTGTACAGATAGCTTACGATAGATATGGAGTGTATGATCCTTACATATCTTACAACCATAATCCACATATGTTCGGATATGATTCACCTCAACAACAGCAACAGACGAAATCCGAGCTTCTCAAGTACACCAGGGATAACATCCATAAGCTCATATTCGGGAGAACATTAACAGATAGACATGTAATCAATCACATCAAGCTATTGAATAGATCATTCAATCTTCAAGAGGTATTCAAGAGGATTGAACTATGGAAGTATACTCATCAACAGTTAAGTTATGTCTCAGACTCTCTAGCATTGTATATCCATCAGAAGTTCATGGATGGATCTATCTTCGGGATGTCTCTGGGGCACCTTACATGTAAGATTAGACCTCACCCTGATAGATTAGATACAATCATTGAAGAGATTACACCATTGCTACCTCGTAGAACATCTGTAATGAAGGAGTCTGATGGATCGATATGTGTATGTGGAAGAGCCAGCAATGATAAGCTTAAGTTAATTATATCAATGATGTATATGTATTGCATGGTAACTGATAGAATAGACCCTAACCTCTGGGGTGTTGGGAGGTATAAAGCTTACAAGTATAACATACCCATAGCTTGCACAAGATCGTTCTGTACACAACCATATTATCAGATGTATGACAAGTATGGAGTAACTCAATTACCTGACCAGCAATAATCACATGACCCCTGAGATCTATCAATGAGATAGGTCATGTGATTCACATAGCTATGTTATAGCATTAGTATGATAGATATGCTATAGATCTGTTGATACTTGATGGCAACCGTGCTTGTCTGTTACATTGATTGTTCATATCATAACACCGATGCATTCATAACATCCAGGGGGACATCAATAGATCTATCACATTAAGTCATGTAATACATTACATCATTCTGTGTTCCGTTCATATTGGATATTATCACTTAATCTAATGTATCAACTATATCTCTTACATGCTTCTGGATGTTCATTGTCTACTATAGATCTAAGTAACATACCATCAACTTGCAACGACAAGAGTATGTAATATTAGGATGATTACCTGAATGTATGTAACAATTGATCATCCAACATATAGTAATATCCTTCAATACACTACACACTCAAGTATAATTCCCTACTCTGCATCACTCAATTCATCAATTATCTACAATATCACACTCCCAATAGCTTCAATAATACATAATACCAATGTTATATCATCATATCTCACTGTAATTACTGTGATATAACATCTCCTACACTTCTCACACTCACAGAATCCATACACTATCAGCTCTACAACTGCGTAAATGTCTGTATTACCCTATGGATACAGCTGGAAGTGCCTCCCTCGAGAGATCTTGTACTTAATCTCTGAGTTCTGTGATACTAACGAGAAGGTATGTATCCTAAGAGGCCTAGGATCTGAATATATCATAGATGCTGTTGAGAAGCTATATCCTAACTATCCCTGGCATCTAGAACTTCATATAACTTGTGAGAGAATGAAGGATATTAGAATACACAAGGACGCTCAATATTATATGCTCGTTAAGCCAGAAGCTCATACTGTATTGAATAATTACATCATTCCAGGATCCAAGAGTGAGAACAACCTCAATGGTAAGCTATCAATGAGAGGTTGTATTCAATTATCCAGAGATGGATTAGCCATAGGACCTTACATCAGACTGGGTGAGGATCTATATCCTGTGAGGGATTATGAGATCACGAAGATTAACGGTATCAACCCAGACAGTGTTCTGGATCCCAAGAGAGGAAGTGAGCCTAAGGTACTATATGACATACATCATAACAAGTCATTAGCTTCATGCACTCATGATTATGTTCCTATCTCATGTGATTACAATAGGTATGGAAGATACAACCCTTGGTATGATATGAACTTCAACCCTAAGAGATGGGGTATTGCGTATGAGAACATTGAGAGAGATTGCTTGAATCGTTCCATGTTAGGTAGAGATGTAGTCCATAGATCCATATTCTCCGAGATTGTTGATGATGTGTGTGTTGTTAATCATCTCAGACTTAGGAGAGAACACTTCCAACTGAGGGATGTATTCGATAGGATTATACAATGGAAGAGTATTGAGAGGGAACTATCTACGGTAACAGATGAGCTTGCGTTGTTCATTCTATATTGTGCAAGAATGGGACATATCATAGGGATTGGATCATTCGAGTCTACCTTCTCTATCATCCATCCCGATACAGATGAATCAAGAGAGCATGTTGCTAGGATACACAATGCATTATCACAATACCCCAACACTTACAAGATGGCTAATGGTAAGAACTCCCTTATAATCATAATTACTAAGGGCTCAGAGATTACAAGATTCAAGCTTATCCTGAAGATGTTGAATATGGATAATACCGTATCTAGGAGGATCAATCCTAACCTCATGGGATTGAATAGATACAAGGCATATAGATATCACATCCCATTCAGGCATAATAGAGTGTACACCAATGATGCATCCCATACTGTGAATAGATATGGGGAGACATTCGTGGGTGTTGTAATAGGTGGATTATAACTTCAATCATACTCAATACATACATAATATCATCTCTCGTAGATGATGTGATGTTCAATGTGATCTTCACACCTCAATTACCTCAGATATCTTTGAAACCTTACAGTATGTATTCACTCAATCATTGTCACTCCGAGGAGCCTGTAGATCTATTCTCTAGAGCTATGTTCGAACCAATCCCCGGAGAGCTATCATCTGCTTACATTGCTGGTGTTGTTGATTCAGCTTATCCTAACTATCCATGGAGATATGATCTAGAGATTCTACTTCATGGAGGACATCCAGAGTCATCTTGGAGAAGACTAGAGAATATGCCTTGGAGAATAGAGCTTCAATCTCAAGAGATCATTGATGATACTCTAAGTGCTAACAATAGAGAACTGAGAGATAATCATCCTGAGATCTTCTCCTGTGTTCCAACATCTATCGATATTATCAATGCGATCAGAGAGATCAATCCATACTTCAGTCTGGAAGAACAATTCACTAGGATTGGAGAATGGAAGAGAATACTGGAGCACTTGAATGAACAGGATGATGAACATACCAGATATCTAATAGATTCAGTTCTCAATGGTAGAGTAAGAGTGTTAGAGAAGACTGATATGGGACTAATCTGTGAGTATCATGATGGAACCATTCGTCTATTCGAAGAACCTGAATTGTACAAGATAGGCTGCATGGCATCAATCATCTATCAACCTGTCAATATCCCTCTGAGATGAGTAGAATCATGAATCAATACATCTTCGCCTGTTCATGGAGATGTATTGCTATGCCTAAATGTCTTACTTGGATATTCCACAGGAGTTGTTATTCAATATTATGCTCTTCGGAGAGATCCCTGAAGGTCTAACCAATGAATACATTATCAATGCAATGAAGAGTATCAATCCTAACTTCAATTGGGTTAATCTCTTCTCTCATGTATATCACAAGAACTTGAATCCTATAGGCATTAACTTCAGAGAGGTGAAGAAGACGACTAATGATCCATGCTCTGTTCATTACAGTGATGATGGAGATAATGTCCTAGTTGAATATGATGTGAGGAGGTGGAGGAACAGATCATACCTCACATCCGACGCTTACAGAGTCACCGCGAGATCAATCATTACATCCAGATTCAATGAGATCATGTATGAGAGAGCACATACTTCATTCATAGACAGGAGGAGACGTAATGATATTAGTCAGATCATGTCAACGGATAAGTATGATCATACAAGATCAAGTCTAGAAGTGTATTACCCCAATATATTCAGAGATACACCCAATGACATCCAGATACTTCAAGCTATTAGATCAATCCAACCAGACTTCAACATGGGTTATATATTCTCGAGAGAGACATTCATCAGTAATGTGAGATCACAACTTATGGATGATTCCGGAATGAATAGGATATATCATGATATATTGATTGGAAGAATAGACTCAATGTCATTGGATGCTGACATACTCAAGATCAATATGATGTCATGGATAACCAGGCCTGAGATATCAACTCTAAGATCTATATTCCCTGGATGTATTGTATCATTAGATCTGAGACCTGGAGAGATGATGACAAGAACAATTCATGTGAGAGCATTGAATCCTGAGTCATGTAAGAGACTTAAGTTATGTATTACCGCCGGAGCTGCTGCTATGATGGAGCGTCATTGAGACGTATGTTCTATAATTGAAGAGGAACATACTTCTATATGTAAGTTACTCGAATGATAGGGAGGGGGTTATTCCTCTCGGGCCATGAAATGGACTACGTCTTCGGAGAACATATACCTGAGGAGTTGCTGTTCAATATAGCTGAATATTCGGGTAATATTCCTGAAGAACTATCAAGTGAATACATAATCAGAGAGATAGACAACATCTACCCTGGTTACCCATGGTGTTATGAATTCACCCATCAGATGTTCCTGTCCACTCAACCCAGTAAGGAATACATAGATAATGTGCTATATTATATGTCTGTACCTCAGTGGTTATTGCATAGATTCGGAGATCATACAAGACTTGATGAGTATATAATACCAGGAAGTGTATCAGAACAAGATCCATATGGTATTATAGAACGTAAGAATATGACTAAGTTAATCAAGCAGGGAGCTTGGGGTCCATACTACTTAGACTTGAATATTGGAATGAATGAACCTCAGCTTGTCTTGCCGCAAGGATCGACATCATCTAGATCCTATCAACGAATCAGATCATCTCTAGACCCGGAGATATTGCAGCAACCTACCACATTCATCAGGATTGATTACAGAGATAGAATCTACACGGACAATTATATACCTATACTTCCCGATGATGACAAGAGGATATCTGTAAGGATTCCATCAAGAGATTCTAGATGTGATCTATCTACACTAACTCTGATATATCCAAGAATATTCCCTGTTGTTCCTACAAGATCTCAAGTACTTGATGTTATTCGAAGAGTCAATCCCCAATTCAATGTCAATGATGCGATCACTAGATCTGTGGAATGGAGAGGGATTCTACAAGATAGACTACGTAATAATGATCCTATCTTCCATCTTCTATTCAATTCATTAGTAGATTATTCAATAATGGGAGTTAGGCTGAATCGTAGTATATTCTCTATAGATTGGACAGAAGGTCAACAGGAACTGATAGATACAATCATTCAATTACTATCGGATAGATTCCCTGGTCAATTCAGAGTTGAGAGTGGAAGTACGGATCTCGGAATACAGAGACATCCCGCTAGATTCACATCCATAGTAGCTTCTCGTGATTCTGTGCATCTTAGAGATTATCTCGCACAGTTAACTACAGATCTATACTCATCAATAGCTGAATACTTCAAGTATTGGATCTACATTAACAGGCCAGTGCCAATTAACATATAATCCAGTAACCATATATTGATATCTCTGTTAGATATGAGATGCCAATTAACTTAGACTAAGGGCTAAACCATGCCCTCCTCCCTCTATGATCTTCCTCAAGATGTTCTGTTCTCTACAGCTCTATACGGAGGAATCCCTGAAGCTCTGCAATCAGATTATATTGTCAATGTCATGGAAGGTATTATACCTAATTACCCTTGGTGTAGACATTACATCATTGAGAAGTATAGAAGGTTGTATGAATATGAGATGGATGTTCTAGCTGATGTTATTATCAACTTACCTGATAGTTCTAGAGTTAATCCATCATCTCAGGGACTAGAGATCATTCATACAATGCTCAATCCTGATGAAGTTATAGATCTGATACCTTCAAGACATCGTAACTTAGCTTCAGATACATACTATGGAATTAGAATCAATCTACCAATGACCCCGGAGAGATATGATGATCTGCTGTTCCTAATAGATCCATTGAAGGACCATGAGAGAATACCTAACTCCATTACATTCTCAGATGAACACATTGATAGATCGAGACTGAGAGCTAAGATCAGAAGTTGTAATGATCCAGATCTTGAGGGATTGAGTCAATCACAAGTATTAGATATGATTAGGAGAGTCAATCCATACTTCAATGTAGGTGAGATATTCTCTGAGGCTAGGAAGTTAATGCATATATCTCGTGAGTTGAAGGTGTTAAGATTAGATCCTGTGATTGAATTCATCCATGGTCTCATTGCTAATGGTGTTATCACTAGAGCTCTCATGAACAAGAATGATATAGTATTCTCTCTAAGAGGTAACAGTCACCTATCAGAACTAGTCACAATGATGAATGATATACACCCTGAGGTATCAACATTAGATATAGATGTCGTTGATGACACTTCATCGTTATATGTATATACTAGATCAAGTCATCCAGAGTCTATTGAGTATATTAATAGATTGAAGAGAGCTCTATGGTTGACATCTATTGATTCAGAGCCATTCAACACTGTATAGATCATCAGAGCTGTTAGTCTGAAGGAATGAACAATTACAGGATACCAGATTAATATATTAATGTATTCATCATATACCAATCTAGATTCATCCATACAATGTAGAGCCATCATTGTGGTGGGCTGTGGTGATAATGCAATATCTCTTCCACTCAAATGCAGAGTATTCCGGAAGAGATATTGTTCAGTATAGCTGAATATTCAGGAACAATACCTGAGGATCTATCTAGTGAATATATCATCAGAGAGATAGACAACATATATGATGATTATCCATGGTGTTATGAGCCGCCCCGCGACCCTTCGTTCGTAGAACGAATTGATCATTCATCAGGTAATATTAACTAATCCTCCGGAGAGCGATCCCTCTCAAGATCTCATCTTCGCTATGACTGTCCCTAACACATTATTGAATTCGATAGATGAATATATAATCCCAGGGAGTGTATCAGATGCAAGTCCTCTGGGGGTTATATCTGAGAGTAGAATATCTGAACTGATCAACCAAGGAGCCAGGGGACCATTCGTCAGAGATCTCAATAATCCCAGGAGTATCTATGAGCCTGTTCCATGTATTCCTCTAGATGTTAGTGGGAGGAGAGATCTAGCTCCCATAGGGTCAAGTATAACAGGAAGAGTCAGGTACGTACCTGTTCAATGGACTAGACTATACTGTGATACATACATTCCTATGTTGCCTTACGATCCTGATGATCCCTTGAATGTCACAGGTATTACAGTGGGAGCACCCATCAGATCTCACAGATGCAACGCCAATACACTATCAGATCTATATCCCTCAATATTCCCTGATATTCCATCTAGTGTAGATATATTGAATGTGATCAGGCAGATTAATCCTCAATTCAATCTCAATGATGTAATAACTAGATCATTAGAATGGAGACAAGCATTGAACAGAAGGATGAATAGCGAGGATCCAGTCTTCCATACCCTATTGAACTCTCTATTGGATGGATCATTGAACTATGTGAATATACATAGACGTGATAATAGTCTGGTTCTTCAACTACAGTGGGGAAGAGGACACTCTATGATGACTATGACTAGAAGGATAGCTAGATTGTTGGCTGATATCTCCCCTGATAGATTCATGCTAGAATATGGTGATCAACAGAGAAGACCCGGAGTATCCTACATTGTAATACCTTCAAGTTCTGTCAATCTCCAGAGATATGCAAGTGATCTCATAATAGATCTTCATCAATCTATGGCTGAGATGATCAAGTATAGACTATAACAACACATCTGATCTGACTAATACACTATGCCAGATGTATTGAACTAATTGATATCGCCAGACTTGTTGAGGGAACTGGGCCATGTATCATCATTCAGAATCTTGAAATCATGTCGTCTAATCCATTAACTCTAGCAGATCTAGGAAGTAACAGATCAATTCAACAATTCCTGTACGAACTACCTCAAGATGTTCTGTTCTCTACAGCTCTCTATGGAACAATCCCTGAAGCTCTACAATCAGATTATATTGTCAATGTCATGGAAGGTATAATCCCTGAATATCCATGGTGTAGGCATTACATCATTGAGAAGTACAAGGATATGTACAAGTATGAGATATCTCAGGCAATGAGAGGTAGAGCATTAGATCTAGATGAGGAGCAAGAGAATGATATCGAGTTCCTAATGGATCCATTCAAGTCTAGGGATGTACCTAGAACTATTAGATTCACACCCTCGAGAATGATAGATTCCCCCATCAAGGAGCTTGTAAGAGAGTGCAATGCTCCAGAACTTCAAGGATTAACTCAATCTCAGATCCTGGATATTGTTAGAGAGATCAATCCTCAATTCAATGTGGGTGAAGTATTCTCTCATGCTAGAGAGATAGCCGATATCAGAAGATCATTGAGTAACATTCAAGACCCATTGCTCAAGAGAATACATGATCTGGTCATTGAAGGATACATCACTAGAGCGTACATACTGAGAGATGGAGTGTCATTGAGATTAGATCCTAGAGTGATAGACTCAATCTCATCATTAGTTACGTATCCATTGGTCTCTGCGATGGAGGCTAACCCTCGAGGTAATGAATTATCTATCCACATAGATCCTAACTATCAGATACAGAGCATGAATGAATCTGATCCAGTACAACAGCTGAAGAGATTGTTACAAGATACATCCATGTCGCTTGATGGATTCAACTTGGACTAGATCACAAGCCAATGAACTAATATGATCGCAGTAGATGATTATGATCATATGAGTCTTAGTGTGTAGACAATATACATCTGTGATAGAACTTATAAGATTAATGTCACTGTTGTTAATGGAGTCCACGGTAAAATCGAATATGACGATAATTACTAGGGACTTCGAACAGAAGAGCTTAGATCAATCCAGATCATTCATCAGCACGGTAGGAGAGATAGATTGGGATGAATACAAGCCTACTAGAGCAGGAATCTTAGTCTATTCCATAGTTAATAATAGGATTCATATAGGTATGGGGATTGATTCCAGATTCAAGGAACTAACAGACTTCGGTGGAGGAATCAAGTACAGGAAGGATGGTAATGCTCTGAATGCAGCCATGAGAGAGTTCTTCGAAGAGACCTTGTATGTCTTCAATCCCGCAGAGCTAGACTCCTTGGAGGATTGTACAATAATCTATAATGCTTACACATGTGTCATTCTAGTTCAGATTCATGAAGACATCCATAGAATCTCAACATTGTATAGGTCTAGGAAGGCTGTTCTCAACAGGACAGAGATATCTAAGATTGAATGGATACCTATAGATAGATTCACTAAGATGATTACTTCAGGGAGGGGGATATATGCTAGAATCTCAGATCTATTGAGGAAGACACCTAGATCTATTGACAAGATCATACCTAAGGAGGCAGGGTGCCTATAGTATTAGCACTAGATTGGAAGTATGTTAGGAATTATACATTATATCACGAATAGGCTTGTGATATCATGACTTGATTGAGAGATGATTGTAATATTACCACATTGATCCATATGCTTGTAATATTATATTATCTGTACCTGATTACAAGAGATATCTCGTATATTGGGTGATATTCCCCATGACCTCTCAACTATAACACTCAAGATCACATCATCCAACAGATGCTGCGATATAGATTATATCTCTTGTGATCTATGGCTAAGTTCATATACTCTCGGATGGGTTGCTATAATATTCTCAATCTCTCTGATACCCTCCAGATCTGAATGCTCTCTCCCATCAGTACTGTCTCCCTAAAATATCTAATCACTTAGTACATACGAATTCAGATATGATCCTAACTAACGGAAGAGTTAATGCAGATATCTCCAGAGAGCTGGTTGTCTATTCACCTTGTCTTGAGGATATGCTATCTTACAATGAGACACAGAATGTATCACTTGATAGCCTATTCATTGATGTTGATCAATACCCTAATCCAGATGATTCCTTCAATCAGTTAGTATCATTCCTGAAGGGTGAACAATTCACTGTTACAGAGGAGATCTATCCTCTCTTCGAATTCATGGGCTTCCCCAATGAAGGCTTCGGTCTGGAGTTCTATGCAGTTAGATTGAGGGATAGATGGATTAGAGATCATATGTATAGTCTCAATCTCATTGATGTCAGTGATTATGGATTGATTGAGATTGATTCAACCCTCCAGGAAGAGCTGTCTCTGACCGTCAGATCAAGAGAGATTGATAGATTGAAGATGTTATGTGAGATAGATCCGAGAGTTGTTGTAGCTGGTGGATCAACCCTATGTGCTCTGGGTATCACCGATAGATCCTCAGATTATGATCTATTCATTGTTGGTGATGAAGGTCATTCTATCTTGAATAGATTATTAACATTGAATGAGGAGTTAATATGTAATCAGAGAGGAATACATTCCAGCATCATTGATGTTATCTCAGTATCAGAGAGATGTACTGAATTCACCATGATTATTGGAGAAGATAGACATGGCCATCCTCTCAGGTTGAGATGTCAGATCATTCACAGACTGTACAGATCAATGTCTGAGATTGTTCATGGCTTCGATCTTGATTGTTGTGGCATTCTCTTCCATGATGATAAGTTCTATTGTACAGCTAGAGCTCTTCATTCATTGAAGAATAGATGTAATGTTGTAGACTATGCCAGATCAAGTGCTTCATATCCCCATAGATTGCTGAAGTACGCTAACAGAGGCTTCAGGATTGAATGTCCCAATGTATCTACCGAGAATGTCAATGGTGGTTATATCAAGGATATAGCTTCTGATGTCTGTAAGGATATGCTCGAAGTTGGATCATACTACGATACTATCCATGGCAAGCACAGTGACTTCTCGGGATCTAAGATGCCAAGGATGAGAGGAGATTCCATGAGGCTGAATATATGGGAGTATCCTCCTAGGGATCAATCAATGGAGGATATGCTTCGTATCATCGATGATTGGGGAAGATACAAGTGTGGATATGACGAAGTTGTTGTCATGATCTATCACAGACTCATGTATCTATCTGGAGATATTAGAAGATTCAGTATGCAGAAGGCCAAGAGAAGGAGGGTCCATGAGTCTATTCATCATCTCTTGAAGTCATTCACCAGAGGAGAACATATATGGACAGGTCTATCAGGAAGAGATGTATTATCATCTGACATTGAGTTCATTGCTAGATTGACCAGATTCCTTAATGTACACGGTACAGAACATCAGCCCCTTGATGCTATGAGTAGAGTTCTAATCTCGTCGTTACTTGGAATTACAATGTATTGTGAGATGAGTGCTATTAGTGATTATAGTAATCCAACATCCAAGATCGATCCCGGTGATGTCCCTGAGCTATTGGAGAATGTATCATTCAACACTCAAGATCCTATGACTCAAGTAACATCAACTTGGGACCCTGATCATATCACGAGCTTCGAGCAACTATACAAGTTAGCTAGTGTATACACAGAGTCGAGTGATATGCCCGTAAGATCATTGGATGATAGATTCAATGTTCATGTAAGTAATGATAAGTTCATAGCAACCCCATATACCCCTGATGTGTCATATTCAGACTTCAGAGTTATTGAGAATGTTCCCCTGGATGTATCTATCAGAGATCTCTTCACAATAGTAGACCATGAAGAATTCAACAGAGCTATTACTCTGAGAGAACAACCTAGGGAGATGATACTTGTTCATGCGGATGATCCCGGAATAGATGATGACTCATATATGTCTATGGTGGTTGTCAATAGGATGATAGCTGGAAGGTCTGTGAGAGTTCTAGCTGCCAAGGAAGGAGAGGCAGGATATCTATATAACACTGATCCCGAGAATTATAACTATCCGTCTATTGCTCGATTCATAATGAATGAGATACTGAATGTTCCCTCATGGGCAAGACATTCAAGTATTGCTGGATTGAATATTGAGAGATTAGCTAAGTTAGTAACAGATCAAGAGTTGATTGATAGACTTGAGAGGGAGAGAGATGAGAGAATGAAGTAGTATTCACCTTCATCTCCCAGAATACAACAACATATACTGCCTCCATTGAATACAATTAGAGTTGTTAGTAACTCACACAGGGTGGCATTACCTTCAGCATCAGATGGATCTACAACTCTCCCTACCATCAATAATATTCAAATGATAGATCTAATGTCATCTACGAGAGTGGGCTCTTCATCCCTCAATGGATTCATAATTCCATCACTTGAGGGAGGAGAGGATGAAGATGTTGAATCATATTAGATTATAACCTTACATAGCGTCACATTACAATGTGATGTCATGTTCTCAATTAGTGATAGATATTAGATCATTACTGTGCGTTGTCAATGTTATGGTGTTATCCTCCGGGCATGTGATATGTTACTCACACATTGACCTTCTATTGATCTGATGATATGAGTCATATATCATATCATCAGATCATGGGATGAATGGTTCAGGCATATATCGATATATGTGTATATGGGGGGACGTTGGAGTTATTGTGAGAGATTGTGTGTTGTAGATACATTCATATGTTAGATTGAGGGAGTCAATGATATCTGTGAACGTGTTCCAGGTTATATGATTGAAGATATCATCACATATGTATGAGTTAATTATCCACCTGATTGCGATAATGAATTCCACTATATTCAATGATCTTGAAGTCTGAGGAGATTGGATCATTGTCACCTTGGTTGGATGGAATTCTGTACTATACTTCAAGTACACTGATATTATCCGGATTCCCCTCTGTAAGGGTGCAGACGATCCTCCTCCGGAGGAGCGGTCGCGGAGCGGTCCATGGAGGGATTCGAACATGATCGATCAATGTGTAAGATCATTACAATCAGTACCCTAATAGTTGACGCAATGATTGGAAGAGTTGGTGGATGAGCTCCAGATCATTGAGTCACTATGGAGTATAGTACATAATCATCATCCAACGAATATCAATCTGATTCTCACTGTCTCCAATGATCCTCAATCCTGAGAGAACTAATCCATCCTCACCTTGGTTGGATGTCATTCTCTACTATACTTCAAGTACACTCAATATGTCTGAATAACCCTCTGTTGGACTGTTGGTCACGGGGAGATCCTCATGTGATTCACCTAATGGTAGGATAATTGCATTAACATCTGATATAGTCATTGCAATTATCCTACCAATATATGAGCGAGGGTCATGTCAATCACTCGCTATGAGATATAGTAGACATTGATTAGATCCATAGACCTAGATTGATTGATTCCTGAGAGATACATTGATTAGATCCATAGACCTAGATTGATTGATTCCTGAGAGATACATTGATTAGATCTAGATGTGTTGGTATGTTACTCCTCGAGGGATAGATTGATTAGATCCATAGACCTAGATTGATTGATTCCTGAGAGATACATTGATTAGATCTAGATGTGTTGGTATGTTACTCCTCGGGGGATAGATTGATCCATTCCTGAGAGAGATAGATTGATTGTTGGATTATGGGAGCAACACGTCTAGGGCTATGAACCTAATCAATCAATCTATCCCTGGAGAGCTGCTACGCACAGATAATGCATCTAGGTCTATCGATCTAATCATTGTATCTCTCAGGAATGAATCATTGTATCTCTCAGGGAGTAACATACCAACACATCTAGATCTAATCAATCTTGACTCTCAGAGCTGTTACGCATAGATAACACACTAACATATCTAGATCATATCATCTATCTCTCGGGATCATATCATCTATCTCTCAGGGAACTAACACAGATAGGTTCATAGGACTAATCATTGAATCAATCTAGGACTAATCATTGAATCAATCTAGGACTAATCATTGAATCAATCTAGGACTAATCATTGAATCAATCTAGGACTAATCATTGAATCAATCTAGGACTA
>Ga0182742_1000300_pt1 | contig 86167 bp, 77 predicted proteins | sample eDN5th37CBELigMG_FD_128880 | JGI IMG/M metagenome (GOLD analysis project Ga0182742, IMG submission 128880) | Enriched Miracle-Growth compost microbial communities from Emeryville, California, USA - eDNA 5th pass 37_C BE-Lig MG (version 2)... ...
TATCGTCAGGTCATTGTGTAAACTTAGGAACCGCCGTATACCGAACGGTACGTACGGTGGTGTGGGAGGTCGGCTAATCAAATAATGGTTAGCCTCCTACCCGATTACTTTATAAAATTCCTCGATGATCGCGATGCGTTCTTCCTCGCTGCCGTTGAACCGGTCGGACGCAAAACGATCGTCCACCCAATGGCGCAGCTCGGAGCGGCTGTTGAAGATGTGGGAATCCTCGCCCCATTGGTCGCTGATTTCGACAACCTCGATCTCCCGGCCCCGCACCTCGACGTTAATCATATTCCATTTATCTTTTTTGTAAATTTGAATTTTCTTCCCTGACATGTCCGTTCACCCTTTCCGCGACGACTAGCCGACTTTCTCATTTTGTACATAACTCAGGAGAAACATGAACAACGCGGCGGGGAAAGTCTCTCTGCCGGCTTTCCTTATTCGATAATTGTCAAAATTTCTTCCACGGATTTACGCGCAAGCTTCGCGGGCTGCTCCGACGGATGGCCAAGGGCGATAACCATGTTCACTTGCTTGTCGCCGCCGATGCCGAGGTATTCGCGCAGAGCGTCTTCCGCCAGCAGCACGGGACCGGTCATCGGACAGGTGCCAAGGCCTCGGGCATGCGCCGCCAGCATCAGGTTTTGCGCCGCCAGGCAGCTCGATTTGATGCCTTCCTCGCGCCAAACCTCTTCGGAAACAAGTCCGATCGGGTCGAAAATCCGGTCGCGGAATTTCGACGTGTACGGCGTCGCCAAGCAAATAATGAGCGCCGGCGCGTTGCTGAACGCGGTGGCGTAAGGGCCGAAGGAGCGTGCCAAGAGGCGCGCTTCTTTCTCGAAGCCTTTCGCCGCCGCTTCATCCGCGCGCTTATTGAGCGCCTCCCAGGTCAGCTCCTCAATGCGGGCGATCTTCTCCTTGTTCAGTACGACGATGAACTCCCATGTTTGGGAATTCGTATCGCTCGGAGCATACCGGGCGCAGTCGATAATCTCTTGAATATCCTCAATTGAAACCGGTTCTTCCGTATATCTGCGAATGCTTCTTCTTTCCTGAATATTTGCTTTTACAATGGAGTAAGACATCGTTCGTTCACTCGCCTCATAATAGAATTAGTAGTTGGTGCTAATACCATATCGTAATTATAACGTTCTATAATTTGCCGTCAAGCGATCCGGCGCAAGGTTCAAGATCAAGTTCAAAAGCCGCCGCGCATCGTGGTATGATAGAGGAGAACGGGAGTGAGGAGAACAGGGGGGCATCACAATGAAGCCTTTTAGAGCAGAGGACCATTTTGAAAGCAATGCAAGACTTGGGATCCCTACGCCGGATTTGAAGCGGGATTGGGATGAGATGACGGAAGAAGAGCAAGCGGAAATCATATATTTCTGGGAGACCGTACGGGGGAGAATTCCGGACCGGATTTTTGCGCTGGAGCGGGAAATTAATGTGCTGCAGCAGCAATTGAACGAAGAAGAGCGGTTCGATAAGGTGATAGAGCTGACCTGGGATATTGCCGACCGCGCCAGCCGGATTAACGATCTCCAGATTTTCTTCCGGCTGAACGATAACGTTGCGGTCAAAGCCCATCATTAGATATACTATTTAAATAAGTAATAACAGGCTATTGGCACCCAGATCCGGAGGTACTACATCATTGGCTATGATTACACGCAGTGCGGGTGCGGCGCCGAAAGGCCCGTTATCCCTCATGTTTCGCGTATACCGGCATGTGTTGCCCGGCGTATCGGCGGAATTGGACGACTGGCTCAAGATGGCCGGCGCGATTCCGAATGAAGAGCTTCGGACCCAGGCTGTGGCGAGCATCAAGTCGAAGCGGTTCCACTGCATCGGCGGGGCGGTTTACGCGGTGTTGCGGCCGGAGGCCCGGGGCGTACTCATTCCGTTGATTGTTGCGCTGCAGACGATCAGCGATTATTTGGACAATCTGTGCGACCGCAGCACATCGCTGGATGCTGACGACTTTCGCCGGCTGCATCTTGCGATGCATGAAGCCGTCGATCCGTCGAAGCCGATCAGCGACTACTACGCTTACCGCTCGGAGAAGGATGACGGCGGTTATTTGCGCGCACTGGTGGAGACTTGCCGCCGCGCCGTTCAGATGCTGCCTTCTTACAGGACGGTTCAGCCGTTGGTCAGCGAGCTTGTCGGACTGTACGGCGATCTGCAGGTGTATAAGCACATCGCTCAGGAGAAGCGGCTTGAAGCGCTCCGCAATTGGTGGGAGCCATACCGGGCGCAATATTCGGAGCTGCACTGGAATGAGTTTGCCGCAGCGACCGGTTCTACGCTCGGCATGTTCTGCTTGTTTGCCAGAGCGGCGGATGAAGGTCTCCGCGAAGCAGAGGCTGCGGCGATTCGGGACACGTATTTTCCTTATGTGTGCGGGCTTCACATCCTGCTCGATTATTTAATCGATCGGGAGGAGGACCGCATCGGGGGTGACCTGAACTTCTGCGAATACTACGCTGACGATCAGAGTACCGCGGAGCGGATTGAATGGGTGGCCGAGCAAGCGAGAGAGAAGGTGCAAACCGCCGACGACCGGGAATTTCACGGCATGATTGTCGAGGGGCTGATGGCGCTGTATTTATCGGACCCGAAGATTAAGAGTCAACCCGGCGTGGTGCATATAACGAAGAAACTGTTGCGAAGAAGCCCCTGGACACGGGTGTTTTTCTTTATAAACAGTATTTGGATACGAAAGAAGCAAGGCATCAACAAACCGCAAATTCAAAGCGCAAGACCATAAATAGAGTGGGAGGAAACACATATGTCGTTGCAATCGATAGCGGTATTAACAAGCGGTGGAGATTCTCAAGGAATGAACGCGGCGGTGCGCTCGGTTGTCCGCAGCGGAATTTACCACGGACTGCGAGTATTCGGAGTACAAAGAGGCTTCCACGGCTTAATCCAAAATGATATCAACGAAATGGATCTGCGGAGCGTCGGCGACATTATTCAGCGCGGCGGCACGATGCTGCAAACCGCGCGTTCCAAGGAATTTATGACACTGGAAGGCCAGAAGAAGGCGGCGGAGCATCTGAGAAGCCGCGGGATCGACGGCGTCGTCGTCATCGGCGGCGACGGTTCGTATCAAGGCGCCAATAAGTTGAGACAGCAGGGCATTAAGGTGATGACACTGCCGGGGACGATCGATAACGACATTCCGTTCACGGACGTGACCATCGGCTTTGATACGGCGGTCAGCATTGTTGTTGACGCGGTGAACAAGCTGCGCGACACGATGTCCTCTCATGAGCGGTCCTCCGTTGTTGAAGTCATGGGCCGCCACTGCGGTGATATTGCGCTGCACGCGGGGCTCGCCAGCGGCGCGGAGGCGATCCTCGTGCCGGAAATTCCGTTCGACATCATCGCGATCTCCAAGCGGATGCAGACGCACTTCAACAACGGGAAGCGGCACAGTATCATTCTCGTCGCGGAGGGTGTCGGCAAGGGCGAGGATATCGCCCGCCAAATTACCGGCGCATGCGACATCGACTGCCGCGTCACGGTGCTCGGCCATATTCAGCGCGGCGGTACGCCGACGCACAATGACCGCATTCTCGCGAGCCGGCTGGGTGACTTTGCGGTGCGCCGCCTCGTAGCGGGCGATTCGGGCAAAGCGTGCGGTATCATTCAGGGCGAGCTTGTCGCAACGGACATCGAGAAGGTGGTCGGCACGAAGAAACCGTTCAATAAGGACTTATATGAACTGGCACTGAGATTAGCACAATAATAACGCAATCATAGGAAGAGGGGAGCACTCCGGTTACCTTGAACCGGATTTGCTCCCCTCTTTCACTGCCGCCTTGCCCGCGGACTTCGTTTCCGCCTTGAAGATATCGTAAAGCTCCGCCATTTTCTTCTCATTGTCGGTCGCGACCTTTCCTTGCAGGAAATGCTCCACCACCGTCTCCCACTTCAGCTCCGACTTCTGCGCCTTCAAGGCACGAACCGCATTTTTCACTAGTCTGCGCTCTTTCGCGTTTGTGAACATGTCCTTATAGCGCTTCACCTGCTTCAAGTCCATATGTCCGATCACCGCGCGGAAAATTTCCGCAGTCATCTTCGCGTCATCCAGCGCCCGATGGGCGGAGCCTTCCGGCGTGATGTCGAGCTCCGCAAGGGCCGCTTCGACGCTGATGTCGTTCTTCATGTTCCGGTAACGGATGTACCCCTTCAACAGATCGAAGTAATCGACCCCAAGCCAGTACGCGTCGTCCATCTGATGCATCCGTGTGTCGAGCACGATGCGTTTCAGATCTTCGCCGCCCCAAGTGACGAGCAGGAATGAATCGTTGTCTCCCAGCCAGTTCATGAATGCGGTAATTACCTTCGGAAAGCGTTCCGCTTGATCAATCGCTTCCTGGGGGATGCCGGTTTTTTCTTTAATGAATGAATTTAATTGTGCAAAATAGACAGGTTGAATCAAAGCCGAAAACTCGCCGGTTTGCCGGAGCTGCTCGTCCAACCGAACGGCTCCGATCTCGATGACCTCCATCGGCAGGTCACTGGCAAATTTCCGTCCGTTAAATTCAATATCTAATACAACATAGTCCAATCGCGTTACCCTCCGATGCGTGCAAGACGCGGTTTAGTGGCGGTGATCCTTCTCCTTCTTCACTTTGAAATCGGCGATCACCTTTCGGTTCACCAGCTGACGCAAGGCGTCCTTCAATTGATCGGGGGACATGCTCTTATCGAGGCCAAGCTCGGTCAGCTTCTCGAAGGCCTCAAGGTTATGATCCTCATCCGAGTGCGTTCTTTTCTTCAATCATGCCACCCCTAACCCGTTGTGAGTGATTCGTTTTATATTATGGGACAAAATGTCTTACATATCCAGTACGAAAAGAAAAGAAGCCAGGCATACGGTTTACTTCAGCAATACAGTACATATTCGAGATGAACTATCAATTCTTAAGATCGGGAGGAAATTCTAATAGTGAGCAGAATATCGTAATTTGTGATGGTATAATGGCGTAAGAAAACCGTTATGTCGCTCTACCATTTTGGAAGCAGGGGGGTACATGATGTTGAGAACGGTTGCCCGCAAATATGGAAAGCGTTTTCAAAAGACGAACGTCTTTGTTATGCTGCTTCTGTCCTTTTTCTCGGTATTGATGCTTCCTGTCGTTGTCTTCTTCGGGCTGTACACGCAGATTGAGAGGATTATGGTGGAAAATGCGACAAACGCGAACTTGGCGATGCTGGAGCAAGCGAGACAAACCGTCGACGGCCGGCTCGAAGAACTGCACCTGATGTCCCGATATATCACCTCTCATCCTCGGTTAGAGCTGCTGCTTCGCGCGGAGTCCCCGGTTACCGGTCCGGAACGTTACGAATTCGTCGCCTTCATGAACGAGATGCAGCGGTATCGCAATTACGGCGGGTTCGTCAGCGATTTCTATATCTATTTTGAGAAAAGCAACACCGTTCTGACACCTTCCTTCAAGGCGGAACCCAGGATCGTGTTCACGCAAATTTATGGGTACGGAGATTGGACGTTTGAGCAATGGAAGGACAATGTGTTTGAACAAGCGCATTATAACGCGTATTTACCCGCGAAGAACGTCCGCAGAGAGTATAGCAACGACCGCAAGGTCGTCTATCTGCAGTCGCTTCCGTTCGGAGAAAAGGTGAGCCCGCTAGGTACATTAGTCATGTATATTGACGGAAACAAGCTGACGGGCATGTTGAATCAGATCGCCGAAGCGACGCAAGGCTCGATTTATATCACGAATGCGGAAGGTGACGTCATCATCGGCAGAGGGCCAATGGCTTCCATCGGGAGGCAAACGGGAGAACGCATGATGACCGTATCCACGAAGTCCTCCGTCAGCGGCTGGGAATATGTTTCCGTCGTACCGGAGACCGTTGTGCTCGCGAAGGTGAATATGCTGAAGACGGCTGCAGTAGCGGTGCTGTTATTTTGCTTAACGACCGGGGTGGCGGCGTGCTTCTTCCTGTCCTACCGCGCTTACCGCCCGCTGCGGGAAATCATTGCGTATTTGAGGAATAAGAAGCCGCAGCATCATCACGATTGTAAGAATGAATACGAATTTATTAAGTCCATGGTCGCGGACTCCATGGAGAAGCAGCTGGAGATGGAAACGCAGCTCTTTAAACAAAGGCCGGCAATCCGATCGAATTTTTTGCTGCGCTTGCTTAAGGGGTATGTGCGAATATCGGACGTTTCGGAGCATTCCGTGGCCTTCATGGGTTTAACGCTGCCGCATTCCCATGTGGCGGTGGCGCTCATCAAGCTGAATGACGCGAGCGCGTTTATCCGGAGCGATACGGAGAGCGAATGGGCGCTTGTCCGGTTCATCGCGGGCAAATTGGCGGAGGAGCAGCATCCTCTAAAGTCTTATTCCGTGGAGCTGGAGAAGGATACGATTGCCGCGCTGCTGATTGTGCCGGAAGGCTTGTCCTTCGACAAGCTGCACGATTGGGCGGAGCAATTGAAACGGGTGATTGAAGAGCGCTTCAAGACGAAGACGGTGATCGCATTAAGCGGTGTCCGCGCCGGCTTGGAGTCGGCGCCGGTCTGCTATGCCGAAAGTGAGAAGGCGTTGGATTACGCGATATTCACCGCTCACAAATCGATTGTTTTCTATGATGAAATGGGACAAACGGAAACGTATTACGACTTCCCCGTGGAGGCGGAGATACAGCTCATCAATGCGGTGAAAAGCGGAGATTGGCCGAAGGCCGAGGCGGTGATCGACAGCTTGTTCCACAACAATTTCAAGAGCAAGCGGATGACCCCGGAAATGGGCAGGCTGCTGTTCGCGAACTTGACGAGTACGCTGTTCAAGCTGCTAAATTCCCTCCGTGTGAAATACGAAGAGCTGTTTCATTCCAGCAATCCGCTGGAGACGATCACCGAGAGCAAATCCGTGGATGAGATGTACCTTCATCTCAAGTCGATGTTTGAAGGCGTCTGCCGCCATGTGACGGAACAGCGGGGAGACGCGTCGGTCGCCATGCTCCACAGCATTAAGCAGTACCTTCGGGACCACTACGCCGATCCGATGCTGTCTCTTGTTACGATCGCAAACCATTTTCAAATTACATCCCAATACTTGTCAGCCTTCTTCAAGAAAACAAGCGGTACGAACCTGACCGATTACCTGGCGAAGATCCGGATTGAAGAAGCGAAGCGGCTGATGGAGGATCCGTCCATGACGATCTCACAAATCGCATCCAAGGTGGGTTATACGAATGACGTCGGCTTTATCCGGTTGTTTAAACGATATGAAGGCATTACGCCCGGAAAGTACAAAGAAACGCTGCATGCAAGCAGAAATCAGTCCGAATTAACAAATGTATATTCCAATTCTTAAGAAACATCAGCCCATCATGAATTTGTACGGTGTACCGAAATTTCGTCTCCTCTTTACAATACAGGCAAGGCCGAACGGTGCAAGCCGGAGCGCTAATGATTTTATCGGGGAAAAAGGAGGCGTCAAAGATGTACATGCGCAGTTTTAAACGGAGGTTGTGGCAATTCATCGGAATTGTTCTGCTGATTACGGCATTGTTAGCCGCTTGTTCGGGAGGCGGGGGCTCGGCTCCACCGTCATCGAATGCAGGAAACGGCGGGGGCAGCGGCGGGTCCGGCGGAGGCGGGCCGCAGGATGTCGGGTATCCTGACAAGTTGACGATCTGGGTTGAGCTGAACGGGAACGCCGCAGCCGTTGTCCAGCATGCGGGTGAAATCGCCGCATTCAAGGAGACCGAGAAAATTACGGGCACGAAGGTGGAGTTTCAGCATCCTGCCGCGGGCACGGGGAAGGAATCCTTCAATATCATGATTTCCTCCGGCGATTTGCCGGATGCCATTGAATACAACTGGGCCTCTGTCCCTGGCGGACCCGATAAAGCGATCGCGGACGGCACGATCATTCGGCTGAACGAGCTGATTGATCAGCATATGCCGAATTTGAAGAAGCATCTGGATGAAAATCCGGAGTGGAAAAAGCTAATCACGACCGATGAAGGCAACATATACGTCTTTCCATTCATCCGCGGGGACGAATATTTGCTTACCTTTAACGGGCCGATTATCCGCGAAGACTGGCTGAAGAATGTAAACATGGCGGTTCCGGAGACCATTGATGAATGGTACGAGGTTTTGAAAGCGTTTAAAACGAAGGATCCGAATAAGAACGGGCAAGCGGACGAAATTCCGCTTCTGATCGAACTTGGCCAGCTGGACATCAACCATGCCTTCATTGGCGCTTGGGGAATTACGACGAAGTTCTACCAAGTAGACGGCAAGGTGCATTACGGTCCGATCCAGCCGGAATTCAAGGAATTCTTGGCAACCCTGAACAAATGGTATTCCGAAGGCTTGATTGATCCGGATTACGCGGCTACAGACGGCAAAATGAAGGACGCCAAGGTGACCGGCAATCAATTAGGGGCATTCCAAGGCTATACGGGCAGCAGCATCGGCAGATATATGGGACTGATGAAGGACGATCCTGTATTCAGTTTGATCGCCGCTCCGAATGTCGTACTGAAGAAAGGCCAAAAACCGCTGCTCGGTCAGATGGATCCTTGGTTCACGGGTGTTGGCGCGGCCATCACGTCAGCCAACCAAAATCCGGAAGCGACCGCGAAATGGTATGACTTCAAATACGGCCCGGAAGGACACATGCTGTTCAACTTCGGGATTGAAGGCGAAAGCTACGAAATGATCGACGGTTACCCGACTTATACGCAGGATATTATGAAGCATCCTGAGCTGCCGGTCACCCAAGCGATGTCCAAGTATATTCAAGCGAGCTATTCCGGCATCTTCATTCAAGACCGCCGTTATATGGAGCAATATTCAGAGCTGCCGCAGCAGAAGGCTGCCATCGAAACATGGATGAACGCGGAGAACGACCGCCTGATGCCGCTTGTCACGCCGACCGCGGAGGAGAGCAACCGCTACGCGTCGATTATGAACGATGTGCAAACGTATTACGATGAGATGATTCATAAATTCATCATGGGTGTAGAACCGCTCAGTAATTTCGATTCATTCGTCAATACGCTGAAGAGCATGGGCATCGAAGAGGCGATTGCCATTCAGCAGGCTGCACTGGACCGTTTCAACGCTCGCTAATAACAAGCAATCGGTCGTGCCGAGGTGACTCGCGTTGTGCCTCGGCACGATTTGCATCCCCAAGTGAGGTGGGCTGACGTTGCAACTGAACGAGAAAATCATATCGCCGGCGCCCCGCAAGGAACCGGCGTTTCGGAATAAAGTCGCGCGGGATTTTCGCAGAAATTACATGATCTACATCATGTTGCTTCCGGTTGTGGTGTATTACGTTGTGTTCCAGTACGGGCCGTTGTACGGGCTGCAGATTGCCTTCAAAAATTTCTCCGCGGGGCGCGGGATTTGGGGCAGCCCTTGGGTTGGCTTTCAACACTTGGAGGATTTCTTTACGGGCTTTTACTTTGAACGAGTCGTCAGAAATACCATTTTGCTAGGCTTGTATGATTTAATCTTTGTGTTTCCGGCTTCGATCATCCTTGCCCTCATGTTGAATGAAGTCCGAAATCAAGTGTTTAAGCGGACCGTCCAATCGATTACGTATATTCCGCACTTCATATCGATCATCGTCGTTGCAGGGATGATCTTGGACTTCCTTGCTTCCGACGGATTCATCAATCAATTGATCGAATGGTTAGGCGGAACGGCGATCCCGTTCATGCGGCTGCCGGAATGGTTCCGAACCGTCTACACCTCCTCGGCTGTTTGGCAGGGCGTCGGATGGGGTTCGATCATCTATTTGGCGGCGATCTCCAACATTGATCCGTCACTGTATGAAGCGGCGAAGGTTGACGGAGCCAGCCGATGGCAACAGGCTGTGAGTATCACGTTGCCAGGCATCATGCCGACCGTCATCATTCTCTTTATTTTGCGGATCGGTTCCTTCATGGCGCTTCACGATGAGAAAATATTGCTGCTGTACAATGCCACAACGTACGAAACGGCGGATATCATCGGCACTTATATATACCGCAAGGGGATATTGGAGGCGAGCTACAGCTACAGCTCCGCTGTCGGTTTATTTAACTCGGTCATTAATCTTGTCTTGCTTGTATCCGCGAACTACTTAAGCAGACGATATACCGAATCGAAGCTGTGGTAGGGGGACGACGATATGGAACATAAGAGATCATTAGGCGAGCACGCTTTTGACGCTTCCAACGCAGCAATATTGGTACTATTGTCTTTTCTAACGTTGTACCCGTTTCTATACGTCGTATTCGCTTCCGTCAGCAACCCTACCGAATTTATTCAGCACAGGGGCATGCTGCTGTGGCCGAAGGGATTTACTCTGGACGCATATAATATGGTGTTTAAAAACCCGAACATACTAAGAAGCTATGCGAACACGTTAATATATGTCGTTGTCGGGACTTCGATCAATATCTTTCTAACGGCGCTAGGGGCCTACGGCTTGTCGAGAAACAACGTCATGTGGAAGAACTTCATTATGATGTTCATTGTCATGACGATGTTTTTCGACGGCGGCTTAATTCCGAGATATTTACTGGTGCGGAATCTTGGCATGGTGGATACGATGTGGGCGCTGATCATTCCAGGCGCGATCTCAACTTGGAACCTAATCGTCATGAGAACCGCCTTCCAGGGGGTACCGGTGGCGCTGGAAGAATCCGCCCGCATAGACGGCGCGAATGACTGGACGATCCTGTTCCGGGTTGTCATTCCCTTGTCGCTCCCCGTCATCGCGGTCATGGTTTTGTTTTACGGCGTGGCGCATTGGAACGCTTGGTTTAGCGCGATGATTTATTTGCGGAGCCGGGATCTGTTCCCGCTGCAGCTCATTCTGCGGGAAATTCTGGTCTTGAACGACACGTCAAATATGATGGTGGATGTAGTAGGAGATCGGATGCCGATTGGCGAAACGATTAAGTACGCGACGATCGTTGTGGCCACTGTGCCCATCCTGCTTCTGTATCCGTTTCTCCAGAAATATTTCGTGAAGGGTGTCATGATCGGCGCGATTAAGGAATAGGAGTGAGGTTTCGTGTGGAGATGGGCTATTGAAGATGCGGTACAGAAGACCAGGAACAATCTTGAGTGTTATGGATGGAAGTTTCCGCATATTACGGATCAGAAGCGATATGAGTGGGGAGACAATCGTGATTGGATCGAGGGCTTCTATACGGGCATCATATGGCTTTGCTATGAATATACGGGAAGTTCGTTTTTTCGGAATGCCGCTCTGGAACAGGTCCAAAATTTCCGCTCGAGGCTTGATGCTAAGATCGCGTTGGACCACCATGACATCGGATTTCTGTATATGCCGTCTGCGCTGGCCGCCTGGATCGTTGAAGGGGACGAAGCGGGAAGGCAGCTGGCGCTCGATGCTGCGGAGCATCTGATGACGCGGTGGAGACCGGAAGGCGGGTATATTCAAGCATGGGGACCGAAGGGAGATCCGAAGAACGGCGGACGGATCATCATCGACTGCATGATGAACATTCCGCTATTGTATTGGGCGGCGCAGGTGACTGGAGACATGCGGTACCGCGACGCTGCGTTGGCGCACGCGGAGAAGAGCCGGAGATATTTGATGCGGGGCGATGATTCATCCTATCATACGTTCTACTTCAATCAGGAGAACGGCATCCCGATCGGAGGCGGCACCCATCAAGGCTATCACGACGGCTCCACGTGGACGCGCGGCCAAGCATGGGCGATCTACGGCTTTGCGCTGTCGTACCGCTATACGAAGGATCCCGCGTACTTGGAGACGGCCGTCAGGGCCGCGCGGTACTTCATTGATCGTCTTCCTGAGGATCACGTCGTCTATTGGGATTTCGACGTGCCCGTGGAGCCCGGCACCCCGCGGGACAGCTCCGCCTCAGCCATTGCGGCCTGCGGCATGCTGGAAATCCTGGATCATCTCGCCGAGGACCACCCGGATCGGGCAAGGATTGCTGACGCCGTATCGCGTTCGATGAAGTCGCTGGTAGAGAACTACTCCACCATCGGCGAGCCGGGCGAAGAAGGGTTGATTAAGCACGGGTCTTACCACGTGCGCGGCGGCCTCGGCCCGGATGACTATATCATCTGGGGCGACTACTACTACCTTGAAGCGCTCATGCGCATGACCCGCGGCGTTCCCGGATATTGGTACGAACGGAAGTAAAACGAAGGCTGATCCGCATAGGGGTTCTACCCTTGCAGATCAGCCTTTTTTGCTGCGCCTTATCCCCTTGAAGCGGACTGTGGAGTGTGGACTGTAACTACACCGGATTTCGCAGTTTTAAGTAAAAACTTAAGACTGGGACAGAACACCCCAGAGTGACAAAACATAATGCGCCATAAACGCTGCACATTGCAACGAAAGTGGGGCATGGTGCTTTAAAGCGATCAGAGTTGGAGCGGCAAGAAATAAGCGGCACAGGTTCCAGCCAAAGGCTGGAACGGTGCCGCTTGTACTTACTCTAAGTCGTAGTTGACGCCGCTTGTGTAGCGGTTGCTGGCGTTCCATAGCAAGAATTCGTCGATGCCGTTGTCCTTCAATGCGCGAATCTGGTCCTCGATTTCCTTCACGCCGTACTTGATATACCCTTGTACCCAGGAGGCGGTGAAGTCTTGGATCCACGGTCGAATGACAGGCTTGAAGTCGCCAAGCGAGTCGAGTTTCTTGTGCGTATCCTTCATCGCCCCGTCGATGGTGACGTACGGATTCGCATCGGGTACCTTAGAGCCGTACCAGCCTGTAGAATAATGGCTCGGATAAACCATCGGCGAGATGACGTCCACATACTCCGAGATTTTCTCGAAGTCCTGGCCGATGCCTTCCGCGGCGGGAACGGCTGCAGCATAGCCGAATATATCGACGGACACGCGCACACCGAGCGGCGCCAATTCTTCGCGGGCGTATTTCACGAAATCCGCGACGACGTCGATGCGTTTCCGCTCATCATGATAGTATTGCAGCGTGTCGGCCTTCTTCTCAAATCCTTCCGGGAACCGGACGTAGTCGAACTGAATTTCTTTGAATCCGAGCTTCGCGGCTTCCTTCGCTATGAGCAGATTATACTCCCAAACTTCCTTCAAATACGGATTGACGAACGCTTCGCCTCTTCCATTTTTCCAAACACTGTTGTCTTCTTTCATAAATGACAGATCCGGCCGATTCGCCGCCAAAACGGAGTCTTTAAACACGACTACGCGAGCGATCGGATACACATTGTGTTCTTCCAACCGCTGCAAGAGAGCTTTAGGGTCGCGGATAATCGTCTTGGTCGTGCCCCAAGCTTGAATCAAGGGATCCTCCGACGGGTAAGTCACATAGCCGTAATCATCCTTCACATCGATGACGATGCTGTTTAATTCCGTTTCATCCATAAGCTGCAAGAGCGTTTCCATTCTTGCGCCGCCTGCCGTATGCGCGGTAGCGTAAACGCCCCGAATCACCGGCGCCCCCGGCTGCGGGTCATTCTTCTCAATCATCGGTACTCCCGATGAACCGTATTCGGACGCGGCCGCCGCGGCTCGCGTCTGCTCTGTTGCTTGGACCCAATCCTCCATCGAGACTTGCGCCTCGCCGGATTGCATGCCGCCCAATAGCAGCAACAAAGCCATGACAATGCTCTCCATTCCGCTCTCCCCCAAAACTATCGCTTTCTCCATTATATGACACAACTCTAGTAACGGCACAGTGGTTTTTTGTCCCAAACTGTCGAATTATAGACGAAATTTGGACGAAATAGGTTTCTTCTCAATTCTCCATCCTTGGAGTAGGATGAATTGTGATCATACAAACGGATGGAGCAGTCATCAATGAACAAGCAGTTGTGGATTGTGAAAGGGTTATGCGCCCTGTATTATAGTTCGAATGCAGTACTCTTGCCTTATTTGCCTTTGTATTTTTCGGCGAAGGGCTTCTCCGCTTCCCAGATAGGCATGCTGATGGTGATTGGCCCGTTCGTGGCGGTGTTTGCGCAACCTGTGTGGGGTTATATCAGCGATCGTTTGCAGACGGTAAAATGGGTTGTCGGCGCACTATGGGGGTGCGGCGTTGTATCCAGCATCGGGCTGTTTTACATGGACGGTTTTCCGGCCAAGCTTACCTTTGTTACGCTGCTTTACTTCTTTCTTATGCCAACACAGCCGCTGTTAGACGCGTTGACCATCCGGACGGCGGAAGAAGCGGGCATCAGCTACGGCTCTATCAGGATGTGGGGATCGCTCGGTTTTGCCGCGGCTGCGGTCATTGTCGGCGGTCTTTTGGTAACGATCGGCGGCGTGGAAAATTTGAAGTGGATATACTGGGGGATATGGGTTTCCCCATTCCTCTTGATTTGTTTCTTGAAGGATGTGAAAACGACCGTGCCGCCGGTCACCTTCCGAACGCTGACCAGTGTGATGCGAAACGGTCCGTTTCTTTGGTTTCTATTGTTTGTGCTGATTATGACGCTGCCGCATCGGATGAACGATTTTTTCCTGGGGCTGTATATGAGCGATCTCGGCGCTTCCGAGCAAATGGTGGGCCTTGCGTGGGCGATTGCGGCACTGGCGGAGGGCTTTGCCTTTGGCGTGTTCTATCGGCTCCTTAATAAAGTGCACGATCTGGCATTGTTAGGGATCGTGAGTATCCTGTACGTGGCGAGGTGGGTGTTGTACGGCTTGGCTGGCGATCCGACGCTGCTCCTAATCCTGCAAGCAAGCCATGCGGTGACCTTCGCCATGTTTTGGATGGCGGCCGTCTCCCATTCGGTGCGTGCGGTGCCGGTGGAGATGCGCTCTACCGGACAGGCCGTACTATCCGCCGTCTTCATCGGCCTGTCCGGTCTAGGCGCCGGCGTGCTCGGAGGAGAGCTGCAAGAGCGGGGCGGGTATGAAGCGGCTTATTATATCGGCGCGGTGCTGGCCGGAATAGGGGCCGCCGGGTTTCTGTCGCTGCATGCCTGGAACCGGTGGCGAGGTCATTCCCGCCGGAATAAGCCGTAGACGCCGACCGTATCGACCAGGTTCACGAAGGCGTCGGGGTCGACCTCTCGAACGGCGGTCATTAAGGTGTGGAGCTCATAGCGGGTCGCTACAATCATAAAGACATGCCTTTCTTTGCCGGAATAGGCTCCCTGCGCCTGCAGGACGGTAACGCCCCTGGGAATGGGGCGGAGTCGCTTCAGCATCTCTTCCTTCTTAGAAGAGACGATAAAGGCGGTAAATTTCACATGCCGGGTATGGATCACGTCGATCACCTTGCCGGTAACAAAGATCGAGATGACCGAATATAATGCCAAATCCCAGTTTTGCTGGGTTAAGCCGAGAATAAGGATCACCGCACCGTTGAGCACGAATAACACTTGCCCCAGAGGGAAATCGTGTCTGCGCAAGATGATGGAGGCAACGATATCGAACCCGCCGGTGGAACCGTTAAACCGAAGCGATAAGCCGGTGCCGAGACCGACGAGTACGCCGCCGAAGACGGATGCGGTCAGCGGGTCTTGGTTAAACAGATGCACCGGAATGAAAAGCAGTGCTACCGATGTGGCGACAACGGAAAGTATGCTCAGCGCGACGAATCGCTTGCCGAGAATCATCCACCCCCATATAAAAATCGGCACATTGAGCGCAAGATATAACCAGCCGATATTCCATTTCGTTATATATCCGATCAGCATCGCCACGCCGGACATTCCGCCGCTGATGATTTGGTGCGGGATGAGAAACAGGTTAAATCCGACACTCAGCACCGCTGCGCCGATCAGCATGACGGCAAGGTCGCGCGCGAAGGATTTTGCTTGATTGATCACGGCTCATTCACCTCCAGAATAGTATGTGATACAGCGCAGGCAGACAAACTGGTAATGAAAAGTTTTCATGTGTTATAATAGACGTAGTATTCTTAAGTCTGCTAGTATTTTCCGACAAGGAAAATGCTTTTTTTTGGGCATCTGCACTTTCTGATGCCCGGGTGTATTGAAATCCGGCTTGATGGTTTACCCTATATGGTGTGTATCTGGTCTGAAGCGGCTTAAGAGTATCGTTTCTAGAGACCATTTTGGTGTAAAAAGGAGTTTGAAGCGCAATTGAAAACATTCAGTGAGTTTGGTCTAGAGCCTAAGCTGCTCAGGGCCATAACAGAGATGGGATTCGAAGAGTCGACGCCCGTCCAGGAGAAATCCATCCCGATCGCGCTCAGCGGCCGCGACATGATCGGCCAAGCGCAGACGGGAACAGGGAAGACGGCGGCATTCGGCATCCCGTTAATTCAGCAGATCGACCCGTCTGAGGAGAAGATCGCGGCGCTTGTGATGTGTCCGACCCGGGAGCTGGCGATCCAGGTCGCCGAAGAGATCGGCAAACTTGCCCGATTTAAGGGAATTAATACACTGCCGATTTACGGCGGGCAGGACATCGGCCGGCAAATCCGGGCTTTGAAGCGTCGCCCGCATATCGTCATCGGCACGCCGGGAAGACTGTTAGACCATATTAACCGCAAGACGTTGAAGCTCGATGATGTGCGTTATGTCGTGCTCGATGAAGCGGACGAGATGCTGGATATGGGCTTCTTGGAAGACATTCAGACCATTCTCAGCTCTGTACCGGAAGAAAGACAAACGATGCTGTTCTCGGCTACGATGCCGCCGAACATTCAGAAGCTGGCACAGCAATTCTTGAAGGATCCGGAGCATGTATCCGTCGTTCCGAAGCAAGTCAGCGCGCCGCTGATCAGCCAATCCTATATCGAGGTGCATGAGCGCAACAAGTTTGACGTATTGTGCCGCTTGCTCGATATGGAATCGCCGGAGCTCGCCATTATCTTCGGCCGCACGAAGCGGCGTGTTGACGAGCTGGCAGAGGCGCTGCAGAAGCGCGGCTATTCCGCGGACGGCCTGCACGGCGACTTGTCGCAAAATATGCGCGATACGGTAATGCGCAAATTCCGCGACGGCAGCATTGACGTGCTCGTAGCGACGGACGTTGCAGCCCGTGGGCTGGACGTCTCGGGCGTGACCCATGTCGTGAACTTCGACCTGCCGCAGGATCCGGAATCGTACGTACACCGCATCGGACGTACCGGACGCGCGGGCAAGGAAGGTACCGCTTGGACATTCGTAACGCCGCGCGAAATCGATCACCTTCACTTTATTGAGAAGGTGACACGCCACAAAATTCCGAAGCGGTCGGTACCGACGCTGGCGGAAGCGGTGGAAGGCAAGCAGAAGGTTATCGTGGAGCGAATCCTTGAAATCGTGCAAAACGAAGATTTCAACGAGTACAAGGGCACCGCGATTCAGATGCTGGACCAATTCGACAGCGTCCATGTGATCGCCGCAGCGCTAAAGCTGCTGACAGGCGGCGAGAAGAAGGACGTCGAGGTGGAGCTTACACCGGAGGATCCGATTCGCGTGAAGAAGCGCCGGCCGGATATCCGCAGCTCTGGCCGCCGGTTCACCGGCAATGGCTACGGCGGCAACCGAAGAGACGGCGAACGCCGTTATAGCGGCGGCGGTGGTGGCGGCGGTGGTGGCGGCGGCTACCGCGGCGGCAGCGAACGCGGGGAGCGCGGAGGTTACAACCGCGGTACCCGCGGCGAGCGAAATTACGGACGCCCGCGGAAGGATCGCGAAACAGGAAACTCAGATTTGTAGGATAGATCGAAGCGAATTTCGCCCGCCCCAGGATGAAGGTCTTGGGGCGGGCGTTATTTTCTGTTTCCACTTGTGAGGTGGACAGACTTTTGTGTATGATTAGAGATATAAACTTTTGATATCAGGCAGGAGAGGTTGCTTAGTGGAATTCCGCGGACTGATGGGCGGTTTTTACCGCATCTCAGAGTGGATCATGCGCTTGTCGGTGACGAATCTGTTATGGCTCGTAACCGCTTTCCCCGTTTTTTTCTGTATCTTTAATATGTTCTTTTTCTCACAGAACGTTGAAGAAGTTCAAGCATGGCTGTTGCCGATTGCCGTATTAACGCCGTTCCTGCTGTTTCCTTCCACCTCCGCGATGTTCGCCTTAGCGCGCAAGTGGGTGATGGGAGACGGGGATGTCCCGCTGTTCAAGACATTCTTCCGGTCCTATAAGGAGAACTATAAGCAAAGCATGCTTGGCGGTATTTTCTACGTTGTGTTGTTGTCGTTGTTAGTTTTCAATTATCAGTTCTACGCCGCGCAAACCGGTTATGCCGCGATGCTGGTATATGTATTCCTTGCTTTTATCATTGTTGTTTCTTTGTCCATCTTCAATTTCTTCTGCATCGTCGTTCATTTGCACATGAAGACATTCCAATTGTTTAAGAATGCGCTGTTGGTTACCGTCGGACAACCGTTCCGCGCGATCTTGATCGGCTTATCGTGCGTGGCGATCTTGTATATCAGCTTTACGCAAATTACGTTCCTGATCCCATTCTTTATGGGCAGCTTGATCGCTCTGGTGACGTTCTGGCACTTCCACGCCGGCTTCCGCAAAATCGTAACGAAGCATGAAGCGGCAGTGGCCAAGCGAGAAGAAGAAGCGGCCGCCCAGGAAGAATTGGCAGAACCGAAGGAGTCGAAGGATTCCCTGTAAGTTCCGTTTACAACCTAAGGGAATCTGGATATAATAAGACCATAACACCTGCGATGTACGTTTCGGAACATTTGTTTTGAACCAATGGTTGTTTCTAGGGAGTCTCATATGGTCGTCGCGGCTGGCAAGCCCTCGCGAAGGGACGTCAAAAGCGCGCTGCGGACACCCACCTGCTAGGTGCAGGTTTCGAAACAAGTTTCCCGACGGCATAGGCGGGTTTTTCTTTGTCTGCATATCATATTGGAATAAGTTCATCCCGCACTTGGCATGCTAAGGATACAACCTATCTTAGAATGCAAGCCTTGGGAGGCGGGGACACGTATGACACATCGAAACATACCGACTCGGCGGCCGAAAGGCCGCCTTTTTTGGTGGAAAATAACGTTCTGTGCGGCGCTGTTGTTATCAGCGTCTATTTCGTACCAGCCTTCTGCCTTCTCCTTCTCGGAATGGTACTGGATCATGAAACCGGGCGACCGGGGGGACGACGTGGCGGAGCTGCAATCCCGCCTGAAGTTTCTTGGGTTCTATGGAGCGAACGTAGACGGAGTGTTTGGGGAAAGTACCCGTAAAGCGGTAGTCGGATTTCAGCGGGAATTCGGCTTGACCCCGGACGGGCAGGTGGGTCCTCAGACCAAATTGAAGCTCTCGAACGCGACCAAAAATTGGAACACCAATATGATGCGGGATTATTATACCGGCGGCGGGACTCCGAAGCGGGTCGCGTCCGAGGCGGCGCTGCCGAAATCTACGGGTAGATTCAGCAGCGAGGATATAAAACTGCTGGCGAGAGCCGTGCATGGGGAGGCGCGCGGGGAGCCTTATATCGGGCAGGTGGCCGTTGCCGCCGTGATTTTGAACCGCTTGGAAAACCCGGCATTTCCGGATACGGTCGCGGGCGTCCTCTTTCAGCCACGCGCCTTTACGGCCGTTGACGACGGACAGATCTGGCTTGAGCCGAACGAAACGGCTTACCGGGCGGTTCGCGATGCCATTAACGGATGGGACCCTACCGATGACGCGATTTACTATTTTAATCCAGCAACGGCGACGTCCGCTTGGATCTGGTCGCGGCCGCAAATCAAACAGATCGGGAAGCATATTTTCTGTTATTGACGATTGCGCTAATCGGGAAGTTTCCTTCTTTTTCCTGTATCTGGTTTGCTGACTTTAGTTTGTAATGGTAAGATAGAAATGCTAAGTCAGGAAACGGGATGCGGAGTTCAAGGGGGAATAATCAATTGTCGTTGAAGAGAACGCTGGTCGGATTGATCCGCAGTCATGAACTGACGGGGGAGAAGGCACCCTCGCCGGAGTTGAAGACGAGATATTATAAGATGTCGAGGGATAAGCTTTGGGATGAGGTCATTTCCATCTTAAAGAAGAAGCCGGGATATAAGCTGCTTCATGAGGTGAAGAACGTCGGAGAGATCGTACTGGAGAAGAAGACGATTACAGGGCGCACACAGGATATTACGCTCACGGTATTGGCGTTGACGCCGGTGAAATCTTCTATCGACATTTATTCGGCTTCCCGGGGGTCGTTAGGCGATCTTGGCTCGAACTATCGGGTTATACTGGATATCTTCAATTCCATTGACAAGAAGCTCGCCGCGTACAAGGTTACGGAATAAGACATTTCATTATAAGTAAAAAAGAAGCTGCCAGGAATCATTCCTGAGCAGCTTCTTTCGCTATGATTACAGCAGCGCCCTTACAGCGTTCAGGGCCGCTTCGTAATCCGGATGCTCCGTCATTTCGCTCAAGTATTGCACGTAGCGAATCGTATCGTTCTCATCGATGACGAAGATCGAGCGCATCAATAATCGCAGCTCTTGAATATGTACGCCGTACGCATCCCCGAAGGAAAGGTTCTTGTGATCGGACAGCATTACCACTTTATCAACGCCGGCGGCGCCGCACCAACGGCCTTGCGCCATCGGCAGGTCATTCGAGATCGTAAGAACGACGACTTTGTCGCCGAGCTTCGCTGCTTCTTCATTGAAACGGCGGGTTTGCGCGTCGCATACGCCGGTATCAATGGAAGGAACGACACTGATCAGCTTGATCTTGCCTGCGAAATCCTTCAATGATGCCGATTCTGTGAGGCTCTTGCTAACGGTAAAATCGGGTGCTTTATCCCCAACCTTCAATTCCGGTCCTACTAACGTAAGCGGGTTGCCTTTCAGTGTGGCAACTCCGGTTCTAACGTCTGCCATATTCGTAAATTCCTCCTCATCTTTGATTCGTTTCCACATCGGTTCTATTATATAATGTTAGGAAAGGCAATGTCCAACCGACGCCCGACAATGTGGAAGGGGAATTTCAAAGCATATGATGTTTGTTCGTTATGAAAACTTCCGACAATATATCCGGTTGTATCCGGTCAATGCAGTGATCTTATTTTTACTCATCGGTGTTCATATTGGGTTTGCGGTTTGGTCGGCGGTACTCGGCGTGGATGCAGAAATTCTTAAGGCTGTTTATGGAGGATTTGTGATTAACGAGCAGGAAAGGATTTACCCGGAGTATTGGCGGTATATCAGCTCGATCTTCCTGCACGGCGGGTTTCTTCATCTGCTTTCGAACTGCTTCGGTGTCTTTGTGTTTGCTCCGCCGCTCGAGCGTGCGCTGGGGAAAGTCCGCTATGCCGTTCTATTTTTGTTCTCGGGTATTGTAGGCAATATATTTACCAACTTTCTGCCGCGGGAGGACGGGGGATTGCTTTCCTTAGGCGCAAGCGGCGCGCTGTACGGCGTGTTCGGCGCGTACTTGTTCGTGATGCTGTTTTACCGGAATGCGATGGATCCCGCCTCGCGCAGCACAATGAAGACGATGCTTATTATTGGGGTCGTCTATTCTCTAGTCATCACGCAGATCAATTATATGGCACACTTAGGCGGATTGATCGGCGGGTTCGTGCTCGCTTTCCTATATACGAAGATATCGCAAGGACGGTCTTAATCCATGGAGCTTCGGCAGTTAACCTATTTCGTCACAGTCGCTCGTTTAGAACATATGACACAGGCGGCGGCAGAGCTGCGCGTCGCGCAATCGGCCATCAGCCGGCAAATTCATCTCTTGGAAGAGGAACTCGGCGTGAAGCTTTTCTCGCAGAAGGGAAGGAACCTGGTGCTTACGCCCGCCGGCAAGCTCTTCTTAAGCCGAATCGAGAACATTCTGACCGACCTGGAACGTTCCGTGCAGGATGTGCAGGAATTTCTGCATCCTGATGCGGGGGAGATCCGGATCGGCTTCCCGCATTCGCTGGGGATCCACCTGCTTCCCAGCATTATCGGAGAATACCGGAAGGAACATCCGCATGTGAAATTTGTGCTGAGGCAGGGGACGTTCCACCGGCTTCTTCGGGAGCTGTTGGACGGAGAGACGGATCTCGCCTTTATCTCCCCTTTTCCAAGAGGGCACGATGAAGTGGAGGGCGAGCTGCTGTTGACGGAAGAGCTGAAGGCGATCCTGCCGAACAATCATGTGTTAGCCCATCACAAGACGATCCGCCTCGAGCAGCTCAAGAACGAATCGTTCGTGATGTTCAGCGAGCATTACTCCCTGCGTAAAATCGTGCTGGAGGCATGCCGGAAAGCCGGCTTCGAGCCGAAGATCGGCTTTGAAGGGGAGGAGACGGACACCATCCGGGGGATGGTGGCGGCAGGGCTTGGCGTCAGCTTGATGCCGGAGATGGCTTTGATTGAGACGAGCCCGCTCATGCCTTCGACCGCCAGCGTAATTGAGCCGCAGGTGCTGCGGTCCATCGGGCTTATCCGCCGCAAGGGAGAGAAGCTCCCGCTCGTGGCGGAAGTGTTCCGCAATTATTTGATCGAGTATTTTAAAAGATAACCTTGGCGGATGCCTCTTCCCATTTCGCAAATTTTACTTCACTCAGGAGAGAGAAGTGAGATGCAGCCGATAAAGCTTCCTGAATAAAGTCCAAAAGTCGAACTGATAGGGAAGGCCCCCGGGTGTAGGGGAAAGAAAAAAGCTGTCCAACCGATCGGTTGGACAGCTTTTGTGCATAGACCTCATTCGTCGTTGTTGCTTCCTGCAAAGATCATAATGAATTTCAGCAGCTCGAGCAGCGAGATCAGCGCGGCCGCGACGTAGGTCAATGCCGCAGCGTTCAACACCTTGGCAACGCCGCGTTCTTCGTGATTCGAGATGAATCCTTCGGAAACCATCAGCTCGCGGGCTCTGGAGCTCGCATTAAACTCTACCGGCAGTGTGACAAGCTGGAATGCTACCGCCGCGGAGAAGAAGATGATGCCGAGCAAAATCAAGTTCAAGCTGGCAAACAGGAAGCCGGCGATCAAGAGCAACGGCGCAATGCCGGACGCGAAATTCACAACCGGGAACATCCGGTGCCGCAATACAAGCATCGGGTAAGATTGCTGATGCTGAATGGCATGGCCCACTTCATGACAAGCGACGGAAACCGCCGAGACGGAAGACTCATAATATACCGGCTCGGACAATCGAACGACACGATGAATCGGGTCGTAATGGTCGGACAGCACTCCTCTTACCGGTTCGATCGGCACATCGTACAAACCGTTCGCGTCCAGCATTCTGCGAGCCGCCTCATACCCTGTCATACCGCTGCTTATCGGCACTTTAGACCACTTCTTAAAGGTGCTCTGAACCCGAAATTGTGCCCACAAGGAAATAAAGAAAGCGATAAGGATTAAGATATCCATTGGGTGAAACCACCAAGGCATAAGCATAAGGTATTCCTCCATTCATAAGACCATAAGTGTATTTAACTAAAGGGGGCCTTCCCCAGCAAAAGCAACAACGCTTCGATACAAGCCGCGGTTTGCGGGGTTAATGACTTGAGCAAGCTCTTTGCCTGCTTTGGCTTCATCTGTTCGAGAATCGGAGCGATTTCTTTGGCTTCGCGTTCTAGCTGAACAAGATGCATCTGGAGCTTCGTCAGCCGATCATTCACCGCTTCATCCGAAACCGCGTCGTCAAGCCGGGAGAGAATTGTCTTGATCTCTTCTAATGTGAGCTTCTGTTGCTTTAACCATTCTATACGTTTCAAGCGTTCCAAGGTTTCATAACCATATAAACGATAATTTGTCTTCGATCTCTCTATAGGTTCGATGAGTCCGAGCTTCGTGTAATAATCGATCGTTCGCGGGCTGATATTGCATTGCGATGCTAATTGACCGATCTTGAACAGCTTCATATTCCCATCTTCATCACCTCGCAATATTGTAGACAGTCGATAACACCCTAATGATAACGAATCCGAAAGCGTACAGTCAAACGTTATGGTTTAAAATTCACTAATACGTAATAAAATCTGACATTAATCATATTTATCCAACCGATACGGATGTTTTATGACATGATTTTCACAAAAAATGATTGTCAAACTATGCTCTTAGTCACTATAATGACATCAAGGTTTTCGGTTCATGTAAGAATACCTTACACAATACATGAGGAGTGGTCACTATGGTGAAAAAGGTATTAATGGCAGCAGCGGTCATGTGTCTGCTGTTCCCGACATTCGCTTTCGCAGCGGAACCGTCGGCAACAACGCTTGATATGGGGCTTAACACAATTTGGTTGATGCTCGCATTCATTCTCGTATTTCTGATGCAAGGCGGCTTCATCCTTCTCGAGACAGGCTCTACACGTATGAAGAACGCCGGCCACGTGGCAGGTAAGACGATCTTTACCGTTGGCCTTGGAGCATTGGTGTTCTGGGCATTGGGTTACGGTTTGATTTACGGACCGAATTCGAACGCATTCATCGCAACGGGCAACTTCTTCTTCTCTCCGGCGTACACCGCGACGGAAGGGTTCCCGGAAGGAATTGACTTCTTGTTCCAAGCGGCATTCGCGCTCATCTCGCTGACCATCGCCTTCGGCGGTTTCGCAGAGAGAGCGAAGCTTTCGGCGTATGTGATCTTCACCGTGCTGTTCCTTACACTAGTATATCCAGTGATCGCACACTGGATTTGGGGCGGCGGTTGGTTGACAGGCCACAAGCAAGACTTTGCGGGCTCTACGGTCGTTCATTTGACAGGTGCTATGGCGGCTCTTGCGGCAACCATCCTGCTGAAGCCGCGGATCGGCCGCTTTAACAAAGACGGCACGCCGAATGAACTGCAAGGCCACAACCAAGTATTTACGGCTCTCGGTGTACTTTTATTGTGGGTTGGCTGGTTCGGATTTAACGCGGGCAGCACGCTCGGCGTAGGCGACGGTTTCTTGGGTTATGTCGGCTTCACAACGATGCTGGCCACAGGCGCAGGCGCAGCGGCAGCCCTCTTCATCACTTGGTTGGCTACCGGGAAAGCGGACATTACAACAACGCTCAACGGCACGCTGGCAGGTCTTGTTGCCATCACCGCATCTTGTGCATTCGTTGAGCCTTGGGCAGCGGTTGTTATCGGTTTAGTTGCAGGCCTCTTGGTTTACGGCAGTATGAAGATGTTTGAAAAGCTGAAGATCGACGATCCGATCTATGCTTTGTCCGTACACGGAACGGTTGGGGTATGGGGAACGCTTGCGAACGGTATCTTTGCAGCTCCTGAGCTGGTTGCTCAAACGGGTGTCGGTGAAGCCGGCTTGATTTACACAGGAAGCTTTAGCCAGCTGTGGGTACAGTTCTACGGTGTCGTCATTTCGGGCTTGTTCGCTTTCGCCGTTTCGTTCATCATCCTTGCCATTATGAAAGCAGTTATGGGACTTCGGGTAACGGAAGAGCAAGAGATCATAGGTCTCGACTTGAGCGAACACGGTGCGTACGGCTATCCGGAGCAAATGGTATCCGCATCGAATCCGGCAAACACGGCCAATGCGCTGGGCAAATCCTCGACAGCAGGCATATAATGGCTTCATCGGAATTGTACTGGAAAGGGGCGTCGAACATGCTGGAGAACGACTTCTTGCAGCGGAGAATTGAGTGCGCGGGTACCGTCACTCAGCTTCGCCTGCTCCGGGAAGAGTTTCAAGACAGCATGGAGTTCGACGCGAACACGCTGTGGACGACGGAACGGTTGCATGCAATCAACGAATTGCATGACGCCTTTATCCGAAGTGCGATCCGCATTGCGGAAGTGCGGGTGAGAGCGGCCTATTCGGCTGCTCCGCCCGTTTCTTCATTTGCGTATCTGCTGTTCGGAAGCGGAGGGCGGAAAGAACAAACGTTGTGGAGCGATCAAGACAACGGGATCGTGTACGTGCCTCATCCGGATGCGGCTCCGGGTGAAGCGGAGCAATATATGTATCATTTCAGCAATGAAGTTCAACGGCTCTTAATTGAGATCGGGTATCCGCCCTGCGACGGGAATGTGCTGGCCACCAATGCGCTGTGGCGCAAACCGCTGCAGCATTGGAAACGGGATCTTCGCGAATGGATAACCGAGCCCAAATTTGAAACCGTCCGGTATTTGTTAATTACCTCGGATCTGCGGGCTGTGTACGGCGACGCCATGTTAGCGAGGGAGCTGAAGGAGGAATTACACCGCTTGATCCGCACTCATCGCGAAATTCTTCCTAGAATGTTACAGAACACGCTCCGTTATAAAATGTTAATCGGGGTGTTGGGCAATCTTCTTACGGAACAATACGGAATAGATACCGGCGGCATCGATATTAAATACGGCGCTTATATTCCGATGGTCAACGCCATTCGCCTGCTGGCGCTTAGCAATGGAATCCAAGCGGCATCGACGCTCGAACGGATCGAAGCTTTGAAGGACATGAACACAGGGATAAGGCAGTCAATGATTTGGGATTGGCAGGAAGCGTTCCAATCGGTGCTGAAGTTCCGTCTGATGACAACCGGCCAATCGGAAGGCGGAACCTTCTCGACGAGAGGGATGCTGCCCGGAAAGCAGCTCACGAAGGAAGTTAAGCGTGAACTGAAGCATGCGCTTCGAATCGGCACGGAATTACAGAAGGTTGTGAGAAGACATGTGGCAATTATATAAAAAAGGAGGACTCCCCCCGGCGATCCAAGCGATGTTTGACCGGCAGAGCGCGCAACAAATGGCGTTTATTCGCCATCAGCTGAAGCGCCAAAGGCATGACGACTCGTGGGATACGCCGCTGAAGGAGCTGGAAGTGGCGGTCTTCGATCTGGAGACAACAGGGTTCCGCGCCGACGCAGGAGATGAAATTTTGTCGTTCGGCGCGGTGATTGTTTCCGGCGGGGAACTCAAAGACCGCTTCTATACCCTTGTGAATCCCGGGCGTAACATCCCGCCCGAAATTCAAGAGATGACGGGCATCACGGAAGAGATGACCAAGGAGGCGCCTGGCGTCATGGAGGCGCTCCGCATGTTTTTCGAATTCGTGGACAGACGTACCTTGGTAGCGCACGCCTCCGGCCATGACAAGAGGTTTCTGAACGCGGCGCTGTGGCGCACGTCGAAGATCCGGATGCCGCATCGCGTGTTGGATACGATGATGATCGCGAAGTGGCTGGAGCCAAACCGCAGCGATTATACCCTCGACGCGCTGCTTGGAGACCAAGGCATTCCGGTGACCATCCGCCATCACGCGCTGGAGGACTCCATAATGACCGCCAAGCTGTGGCTGCATTTTACGGAAATGATCGTGCAGAAGCGGCACGTCCACACCCTTGGCGACCTATATTCCTATTTAAGCAGGTCTTAAGATTTGGACGGGTCAGCCAAATTCCCTTTCGGCTTCACTAAGAAAAAGACGAGCACGAGCGCGGCCGCCGCAAGTGAGGTGAGCATGATGAAGACGATTCGCTCATTCCGATCCATAATCGCGCCGATGAGAGGCGGACCCGCGGCGACGCCGAGAAACCGGAGGCTGTTATAGATTGACGTAATCATACCTCTCTGGCTTTTCTGTACGGATCCTGTGATCAATGTGTTCAAACAAGGCAGCAGTAACCCGGTTCCGACACTGCTTAACGTGATTAACCCCATAAAGAAATAAAGATGGTCTTTGTTAAATATTAGGGTAAGGCCCAGGGAGACAGTGGAAAGCGCAAGCCCAATATTCATCAGCCACCGCATCAGCGTACCGTTCTTTTTAATCAGGCTTCCGGTCGTGTAGGACGTAATAACAAGTCCCGCGAGCGGAATGGCCAGCACAAGTCCCTTCATAATCCCGTCGATGCTGTACGGGGGCTTCTCTAAAATCTCCGATAAGTAAAACAGAATTCCGAATAGCGTGAACAGTCCTAAGCTGCCGGCGAAGAACGAAGTGATCAGCCAGCGGCCTTTGTCCTTCAAGATCCGTCCGATGCTGCGCAAATATTTGCCGAGCGGCTGCTTCTCGCTGCTCTTCGCTTTAGGTTCTTTAATGAAAAAAATAACCGCAAGGAGCGACAATGCGCAAAACAGCGGAAAAGCAAAGAACGGTGCGTACCAAACAATAAGCGCTAAGGCGGCGCCTAAGATCGGGCTGATCACCTTGCCGAACCCGTTGGACGCCTCCGTAATCCCAAGCACCTTGCTTTCTGTCGCTCCATCATACATATCCCCCGCAAGAGCCATCGCAAGCGGTGAGGTGCCCGCGGCCCCGAGCCCCTGCAGCGCCCGAGCTCCAATGACGATTGGATACGATCCCCAGATGGCGCCGAAGCCCGCCAAAATCCCGGCGCCGCCGTACACGATCAGGGAAGGTATAATAATCGCTTTGCGCCCGAAGCGGTCTGATAAATACCCGATGACAGGGATGAAGAGGCCGGCCGTAACCGAGAACAATGTGATCACGAGGCTGCTTTGGAACTGGCTGATCCCAAGCTCCTTCTGCATATCCGTTAATATCGGCACTAGCATGGAGTTCCCCAACACGAGAACAAGCGGGATGGAGGCGATGGCGACGAATTCCCGTACCTTCGCTTTCCGTCCGGACGATTTGCCTCCCTTGGAAGCCTCCGATTTGGATCTTTCGTTGAATCGGCTTTCGAACGAAATATTCAGCTTCCGCGTTTTTGACTTTTGCACCTTCAATCGTCTCCTCTTGTCGGCAATAAAAGCATATGTACCCGTTACTATTCCCCTTGCCAATGGAGACAATGCAGCATGATGCCGCTGGTAGTATTTTTCCCGGGAAGAGGGTATGATAGGTGGGAAGGGAGTTTTCGTCATGAAGAAAACCGTCATCTCGCTTGCCGTCATTCTCGTTCTGGCGGGAGCGGCCGTCATCCAGCAGATCGTCACTGCGCAAACTGCCGCACTGCCGACGGAAGAGGCGCCTAAGATCGGTTACCTAGCCCCGGCCTTCGAGCTGCAGACGCTTGACGGCGGAGCAAAGGGAATCGCCCGCGGGGAACTCGAGAAACCGATCTTGATGAATTTCTGGGCGTCCTGGTGCGACCCTTGCCGGCTAGAGGCGCCGGTGCTGGCTGATATATATATGAAGTACGGCGATCAACTCGAGATTTATGGTGTGAACGGCACCGAATTCGATCAGATGGAGGGCGTCGAGTCCTTCGTGCAGCAGTATCAAGTAAAATTTCCCGTCCTGCTGGACCCGGAAAGCAAAGTGTTCAATCAATACAAAGTGCAAGGATTTCCAACGACATTCCTCATTGACCGCAACGGGGTCATCCAAGATATCGTGCTCGGCATGCCGCCGGAACATGAAGAATTCGAGAAGAAAGTGCTGAAGCTGTTAAAATAAACAACGAAGGGGCCTGCCCGAGAAACGTATCTCAGGGCAGGCCCCTTCGTTGATTTGACAGGATATTCTGGTGCGCCGCAGCGCAACCTAAGAACGGTTAATGGTTGACAATCCCGATCTGTTCGCGCGACACCGAGCTGTCCGCAAGTGCTGTCTGGCCGCGAAGGATGTAGCGGATTCCGTCCAAGATCGCTTCCCAGCTCGCTTCGATGACGTTCGTGCTGACGCCGACGGTGTTCCAAGTTTCCTTGGAATTGGACATCTCGATCAGGACGCGCACCTTAGCTGCTGTAGCATCTTGCTCGTTAATGACGCGCACCTTGTAGTCGGTCAAGTGGATGTCGCGGATGGACGGGAAATATTTCACGAGCGCCTGCCGGAGCGCATTGTCGAGCGCGTTCACCGGGCCATTGCCCTCTGCAGCGGCGTATACCGGTTCGCCGCCAACGTTCAACTTGACGATCGCTTCCGTGCTGACGGCTCTCTCGCCAGTCTTCTCAATGAGAAGCTTGAACGAATCGATGGCGAACGATTCCTCCTCCGGGTGGAACGCTCTGCGGATGAGCAGCTCGAGGGAGGCGTCCGCGCCTTCAAACTGGTAGCCTTGGTGCTCCAGATCTTTAATCGTTTGAATTAACTGTTTCGTCGCATCATTTTCTAAATTAAAGTCAAGATTCATCTCTTGCGCTTTGAACACCAAGTTGCTCTGCCCGGCCAGCTCCGAGACGAGCACGCGCTGGCGGTTGCCGACCTTCTCCGGCTCGATATGCTCGTACGTCTTCGAGTGGCGGAGCACCGCGGAGACGTGGATGCCGCCTTTATGCGCGAATGCCGCGCTGCCGACGTACGGCTGGTTCACCGGCATCGTGATGTTGGCGACTTCGCTCACGTAGCGCGCGGTGCTTGTCAGCGTTGCAAGCTGTTCATCGGTCACGCAGGTGTATCCGAGCTTGAGCTGCAGGTTCGGAATGATGGAGACGAGATTCGCGTTGCCGCAGCGTTCGCCTAACCCGTTAAAGGTGCCTTGCACTTGGCGCGCGCCGGCTTGTACGGCGGCAAGGGTGTTGGCGACGGCCAGCTCGCAGTCGTTATGTGTATGGATGCCGATCGGCGTCTTCACATGGTTGGCAGCGGCGGTGACCATCTCGGCGATCTCGCCCGGCATGGAGCCGCCGTTCGTGTCGCACAGCACGATCCAATCCGCGCCGGCCTTCTCGGCTTGCGCGATCGTCGCTAAAGCGTACTCCGGATTGGCTTTATAGCCGTCGAAGAAATGCTCGGCGTCATAAATTACTTCAAGTCCCTTGGATTTTAAGTAACTGACGGAGTCATAAATCATTCTTTCGTTCTCGTCCAAAGTCGTCTTCAATGCCGCGGTGACTTGGAAGTCCCACGACTTTCCGAAGATCGTCGCGACGCGCACGCCGGATTCAAGAATCGCTTGGAGATTGCTGTCGTCTTCCGGACGGATCCCTTTGCGCCTTGTGCTGCCAAACGCGGTAATTTTGGCGTGTTTCAACTGAAGGGAACCAACGCGTTGGAAAAATTCAATATCCTTGCTGTTGCTTCCCGGCCATCCGCCTTCTATATAATGAATGCCTAATTCATCTAATTTTGCGGCGATTTTTAGTTTATCTTCGACGGTTAAGCTAACGCCTTCGCCTTGCGTCCCGTCGCGCAACGTCGTATCAAAGATTGTTACCTGTTCTGACATTCCGGCGTCCTCCTTACAAATGCGTAGTGATACCATTATGTGTATTATAGTATTATAGCATGGTTTGGGGGGCAGGAGTAGGGTTTTATGGGAAGAGTCATTTTGCATATTGATATGAATGCATTTTATTGCTCTGTACATGAGGCGGAAGAGCCGGACAAGTACCGCGGCAAGGAGATGGCTGTCGCGGGAAGCGTGGAAGCGCGCAAGGGCATCATCGTCACCTCGTCTTACCCTGCGCGCAAGCGCGGCGTAAGGACAGGGATGACGGTCCGAGAAGCGAAACGCTTGTGCCCGAATCTGATCCTCCTGACACCGGACTTTGATCTGTACCGGAAATACTCATTATCTTTCTTAAGGATTGTGGGGGAATATTCCCCTCTTGTGCAGGCGATGTCCATTGACGAATGCTTTGTCGATATTACGGGTTCGAAGCAGTTCGGCGCGCCGCTGGAGATTGCGGCGGACATTCAGCGGCGCATCCGTGAAGAGCTGGGATTGCCTTGTTCGATCGGCGTCGCGCCGAACAAGCTGCTCGCGAAGACAGCTTCGGATATGAAGAAGCCGAACGGGCTGACGGTGCTCCGCTTGCGGGATGTGCCCGCGGTGCTGTGGCCGAAGCCGTGCTCGACGCTGCCGGGGATCGGGGCGAAAACCGCGGAGAAGCTGAAACGGCTGGGCATCCGAAACCTTGGAGAGCTGGCCGCCGCGGAGGAGGCGTTCCTCATGCGCCATTTCGGAACGCAGGGCAGTTGGCTGCATCAAGCATCCCGCGGATGGGATCATTCGCCGGTCACGCCCGAGCGGGAGCAGGCGAAATCCGTCGGTCATACCGTGACGCTGCCGGCCGATGTGACGGACACGGCGGAAGCCCATCGCGTCTTATTGAACTTGGCCGATCAGGTGACGCGCCGGCTTCGGCGGAAAGGTCTCGTATCCTCCACCGTGCAGATTACGATCCGCCGTCCCGATATGAAGACCTTCACCCGTTCCGTGACGCTGCCGGATCCGACGGATGACGCAAGCACCGTGCATAAAGCGGCTTGCGCGCTGTACGATAAGCACTGGTCCAAGGGTGAGCCTGTCAGGCTGTTGGGCGTGTCCTGCCAGAACGTGTCGGATAAGGCGGAAGTGCCGATGCAGCTCGATCTGTTCGATTATGAGGTGCAGCCGAAGAAGGAGCAGCTCATCCAGACGATGGACCGAATCCGGGACAAATTCGGAGAAAACGCAATTTTAACGGCGGGGATGCTCGGCGACGATCCGTCGGCACGAATTCGAAACCATAAGGAACGGGGCACGTCGCTGCAGATGGATCATATGGACTCCAGCGATTCTGTTTGAATTTTAGAAGACATTGTATTATGATGAAAGAGCGGCATTTTACAACAACCTTGTCTTACTTTATTAAGGGGGATATCATTCATGGCTAAATATACGTGGGTAGATAAAGAAACATGCATCGCCTGCGGAGCCTGCGGCGCAACGGCACCTGACATTTACGATTATGACGACGACGGCTTGGCTGAAGTAATTTACAATGGTGACAATAACCGCGGTTTGACGGAAATTCCGGAGGATCTGTACGACGATCTTCAGGATGCGCTCGACGGTTGCCCGACGGATTCTATTAAAGTTCAAGACGAACCGTTCAATAACTGATATAGGATGCAGCAGAAACCTTTTCCGAAACAGGAGAAGGTTTCTTTTTTTATATTGAAGTGAAACATTTTCTGTTTTCTCATTGAAGTCTTTCCTACCAAACTATAAAATGTAAAAGGTAGTTCTAGCAGTTGTTGGGATCAAGCTAGGAGGAGAGAGGATTGAGGACAGGAAAACGCTTCGTTGCGCTGGTGATGGCGGGTGCCATTTTCTTCAGCATGTTTGCGGGTACAACCTTTGGCGCTTCCGCGAGATACGCCGTGGCAACCGATGTCGTCGGCACGGTAAAGGTGACGAAGGCCGGAGGAACGAAAGAAATTCGTATTTATGAAGGCATGGCTTTAAATGAAGGAGATACGATTACGGTTGAGGAAGGGAGCAGCGTTACGCTGAAGCTCGCGGACCGCGATGAAGAGATCGTGCTGGACAACGAATTCCGTGGCGCGCTGTCATCGCTGAAGGAATCCGCCGGCGGCGGCAAGGAAACCGCGGTGAAGACATGGGCGGGCTCGTTCCTAAACATGGTTCGCAGCTTGCTCGGGACCAATGATACTTACCAAGTAGAGACGCCTACCGCAGTGATGGGAGTGCGCGGAACGCATTTTATGGTTTCCATCGATCCGATCACCGGTCTTCCGACGATGTCGGTGTCAGCGGGAAAGGTTGAAACCCATCCATCCGGAGCACCCGGGAATCCTGTATTGTTGCTGCCGGCGCAACAAATCACGTTGTATCCGAATACATACGGAACGGATCCGGCCGCAGGGATCGAGTATATTGATCCGTCCAGCCTCGTCGGGACTGCGGGTCCGAGCGTGATCGCCGCTTTATTGAAGAATAAAGCAAACATTGACCGGGAAAATGAGGAAATGCTTTCGGACGTCAACAATACCTCCGGCTCCTCGACTTTAGATATTCAAGACGAAGAGATATTGGAAGCGTATCGCAAGAATGTAGACGCAATGCTGCATCAGGTGCTAAAGAACGCGGCTGGCTCCGGTAAGCTGACGGAAGAGCAGGTTCAAGAGATCGTGAGAGCAGCGAATCAGTCGATCGAGGATGAGAAACGAAAGTTTGACTTGAACAGGGAAGCTCCTTCGATCGATCGGAGCGCCGGTGTAGATCCGGAGAAGGAAAAACTTCGGGAGCAGCAGCGGCAACAAGCGGCGCAACAGCTCATTGATAAGGTGGAACAGCGAGAAGCAAAGAAACAAGAATTACAATCGAATCTCTCTCAAGTAATACAGCAGATTCTACAATTACAGCAGCAAATTCAGCAGCAGAATCAACAAGCGGCCGCACAGAAGCAGCAAGAGGCGCTGGAACGGTTTCGGCAACAGTTGTCCGAGCAGGAGCGGGAAGCGCTGGACGGACGGCTTCAGCAACGGTCGGAAGAGAAGCAGCGCCAAGAGGAGCGCAAGAGCTCGCAGGGGTCGGCGGATCCAAAGCCGGCAACGTCCGAGCCTTCCGATAATCCGACGCCTCAACCGGAGGATCCTTCGAACCCGCCGACTGACCCGGAAGAGCCGACCGGTACGCCGACGGTAAAGCTCTGGGGCGAATTCGAGTCGGATCAGCCGATTGTGATCATCGAGCTCGATCATTTCGATGGAGCTGACGCGTTGTATGCGGCACAATTCAACATTGTTCATGACGGGAATCTGAAGGTCGTGCCTTCGTTTAACGGAACATGGTATAACGATGACAAATTTCCGGATGACAACGTCGTCGCCGAAGCGGTGACAGAACACGGTACAGAAACCATCTACGCGATTACGCTCTTCGGAAACGGAACGCAGCCGGTTCCGTTCAGCGGGGACATTCTAGCAGGTATTCCATTTGAATTTATAGACGATTCCACCGGCGGAACTTTCGTGGTTCACTATCAGCTCATTCGCGCAGACGGAACCATCATCAAATCCGGTGAAACGGCCATCGAGCTGAATGGCGAAACGCGGTAACGGAAGGGAGCACTTATGAGAAAACTACAAGGATTCGCAGCTAGCGCGGTTGCGGCGGCACTTCTTCTCGGGACGGCCGCCCCGGCCCTTGCCGCGGTGTACTCGGAGGAGGGGCGTCCGCTTGTTACGTTATATGATGAAGCGGGGAGCGGCGACTTCGATGAGCTGAACGGAGCGGCGGCGGAAGCGTCTTTCCGCCATCCGACATCGATTGAAGTCATGCCGGACGGTTCGATTCTCCTGGCGGATTCGGCCAATCACCGGATTCGGTTGTTGAAGGACGGGCAAGTATCGGTCTACGCAGGTACGGAGGTCTCCGTCTTCGTAGGCGGGTCGGGCTTGCCGCAAGGCGCTTTCGCCGATGGCAAGAAAGAAGAGAGCTTCTTCTCGTATCCGGCCGGGATCGACATTGACGCGGAGGGGAATTTGATCGTAGCCGACCGGGACAATCACGCGATCCGCAAAATTTCCGCGGACGGGAACGTGACAACGATCGCGGGCAGCGGGTTGATCGGCGCGAATGACGGTACCGGCTCAGAGGCAACCTTCTACGCGCCATCGGATGTAGCGGTTGCCGCCGACGGCACGATTTACGTTGCGGACACATTGAATCACTTGATCCGCAAGATCGGCCCGGACGGATCCGTGATAACGCTGAACACGCCGTCCGACCGCGTAATTGAATGGTTTGAAGGCGTCGTCGAGGAGACAGGCGACTTTGCGGACGGCAAGCTGGAAGAGGCACTGTTTAACGAACCGTCCGGCTTGGCGTTAGACGCCGCGGGCAATCTGTACGTTAGCGACACAGGCAACCAACGCATCCGCTATATCGACTTCGAAGCGGGAACGGTAACGACGGTTGCCGGCGGCGGCGAGCTTGAGGATGATGCATTGTTTGTGGAAGGCTTCTATATCGATGGCAACGCCGAGGACGCGAGGTTCTACGCGCCCAAAGGATTGGCCGTCAATGCAGAGGGCGGAGTCTATATTGCGGACAGCTTGAACCACAGCATTCGCTATCTGCATGAAGGACGCGTCACGACGGTCGTCGGACAAGGCGGACATGGCGCAGTGAACGGAATTGAGACGCAGGCGAAGCTGGATTTGCCGACAGATGTCGCCATTGCTTCCGACGGCAGCTTATACATCACGGATACGTATAACAATAAAGTTCGGAGATTGGAGTTTTTCAAGCTGCCGGAGGGTTGGAGCGCTGCCGAAGAAATCCGCGTCCTCTACGGCTCGGAGCAGCTTGATATTGCACAACCGCCGATCCTGCAGGTCAATCGGACCTTCATTGCGGCGGATTCCCTCGCAGACGCGCTGGGCTATGAGCTCTCCAAGGAAGCGGATGCCGTCACGCTGACGAATTCCGAGCGGTCGGTACAGTTTACCGCCGGGAGCAGCGAAGCCGTCGTACGGATCGGCGCAGAAGCATCGGTGCGTTCGCTTGACGCCGAAGCTTACACCGGGAACGGCAGCATCGTTGTACCGCTCCGTTATGCGGCGGAAGCGATGGGTCTGGATGTGGAGTGGCACGCCGAAACACGGACCGTCATTCTTCGGAAGCCGCAACAATAACGAATACAGCAAGGGTTGCCCGGACTTCACGGCGCAACCCTTGCTGCGTTATGCGTCTAATGCGCAGAAAAACATGTTATAATATTCAACGAACCGATGTACTAGCAGAAAGTAGGAGACTGCCGGCATGATGTATAAACTCGCAAAATCGATATTGTTTCGCCTGGATCCGGAAAGGGCGCATCATCTGACGATTAATATGTTAAGTAAAGCCCGGTCGATGCCCGGCGGATTAGCCGCGCTGCGCGCTGCTTACGGCGTGCCTGCGATGCCGGAGCTGATGACGACCGTAAGCGGCTTGCGTTTTCCGCATCCGGTAGGGTTGTCGGCGGGGCTCGACAAGAACGGGACGGCCGCGGACGCCTTCGCCGCCATCGGGTTCGGCTTCGTGGAGGTCGGAACCGTTACGCCGAAGGCGCAGCCGGGGAACGATCTTCCGCGCTTGTTCCGCTTGATTGAAGAAGAAGCCCTCATCAATCGGATGGGCTTTAACAATCAAGGAGCTGAAGCGATGGCGAAACGGCTGGCAGCGTATCATTTGCCGGTGCCGCTCTTCGTCAATATCGGGAAAAACAAAACGACGCCGAATGAAATTGCACACGAAGATTATATTTCGAACCTGGAGACGCTTTATCCTTATGGACAAGCCTTCGTCGTCAACGTCAGCTCGCCGAATACACCTGGATTGCGGAGTCTGCAGAAGGGCGATGATATGCGCAAGCTGTTAACGATGGTAAAGGAGACGGGGGAGAAGCTGGCAGCGGGTGCCGGGAAGAAACCCATTTTTGTGAAAATTGCCCCTGACTTAACAGACGAAGAGCTCTCCGATACGTTGTCAGCCGTTCTTGCGTCTGGAGTTGACGGCATTGTCGCCACGAACACGACATTGTCCCGCGAAGGAATTCGCCATCCTCATGCGGGAGAAGCCGGCGGCTTAAGCGGGAAGCCGCTGCGCGAGAAGTCGACCTCGATGATCCGCGATATTTACCGGGAGACGAAAGGGAACTTGCCAATTATTGGTTCCGGTGGTATCTTTACAGCGGATGACGCATATGAAAAGATACGTGCGGGTGCTTCGCTCGTTCAGGTATACACGGCTCTGATTTATGAAGGGCCGGGACTCATCCGCACCTTGGCGGCAGGCATTCGTGACCGGTTGAAGGCCGACGGGTTTCAGAGCGTGACAGAGGCGGTAGGGCGATCCTAATTGCTGCGAGGGATTGGGGGAGTAGGGATGGACGGAAGAGATTGGGGGAAATTTCTGATCCCCTATGAGCAAGCGGTTGAGGAACTGAAAGTAAAATTTAAAACGATGCGCAACGAAATGAAGAAGCGCGATCAGTATTCGCCGATCGAGTTTGTGACGGGACGCTTGAAGCGGGTGTCGAGCATCCTCGAGAAGGCTAAGCGTCTCAACGTACCGATGGAGAAAATTGAGGAAGGCATCGAAGATATCGCCGGTATTCGGATTATGTGCCAGTTCGTAGAGGACATCGATCAGATGATCGAACTGATCCGCAAGCGGAAAGATATGAAGGTGCTGTATGAGAAGGATTATATTAAAAATTACAAACCAAGCGGCTATCGCAGCTATCATATCATTGTGGAGTATCCGGTACAGTCGGCGCTCGGCATGAAACAGATCCTTGCGGAGATCCAGCTTCGCACGCTGTCAATGAACTTCTGGGCGACGATCGAGCATTCGCTGAGCTATAAATTCCGCGGCAATCTGCCGGAGCATATTCGGGAGAGGCTGCAGCGCGCCGCGGAGGCGGTGACGAAGCTCGACGAAGAGATGTCGAGCATCCGCGATGAGATCGTCGAAGCGCAGAAGCTGTTCGAGGACCAAGCGCTGATCGTATCGGAAGTATTGAACGATATCCAGCGGCTCTACTTCTTCAACCGGGCGAAAGAAGCGCAGCAGTACCAAATCCGATTCAGCGAGCTCTGGGGCTCGGCGGGGGATGCGGGGGCGCTGAAGGAGCTGTCCGAGCAAGTACGGGCAACGTTATCCGAGGCTCGGCGCGAGAACGAGTCCAAGTTATGAGATCCAGAAGGCAGCTGAGAAGGGTGAACTCCTTACATCAGCTGCCTTTGGCTATTATTGAGGGATCTGTTTAGCCGAAGGAGCCGTAACATGCGCAGGAATATAGGGAAAATAACGAAATATGGTTTGATCATTGTTGCTTTCCTGGTTGTACTAGTGTTGGTATTTCCAACATGGACGCCTAAGATTCCAGGTGAGAGCAGCATCAGTATGTTGGGGCAGGTAGAAATCAACGGGGCAGGCCATGAGATCATGATTCGGGGTGCGAATACGAACAATCCGATCATCATTTTTGTACATGGCGGGCCAGGCTGCTCTGAGATTCCATACGTAAGAAAATATCAGGAGGAACTTGAGCGGCATTTTACAATCGTTCATTACGATCAGCGCGGGAGCGGGAAGTCTTATCATTTTTTTGAGGATTATTCGAATTTGACAACGGATTTGCTCGTTGACGATCTATTGGCGCTGACCGATTATGTTACAGAGACATTTGGACAAGAAAAAGTAGTGCTGATTGGACATTCGTTTGGTACATATATCGGGATGAAAGCCGCAGCGATATCGCCGGATTCGTTTTATGCTTACATTGGAATTGGACAAGTCGCCGATCCCGTTCAGAGTGAGCTCGACAGTTTGGAATACACCATGGAACAGGCGAAAAATGCCGGTAACCGAAATGACGCGGAGCAGTTAGAACGGCTTCGAAGCGCGATTGAACGAGGAGAGAAGCTCACTCCCCGAAACCTTGTGCGTAAATATGGAGGCGCGGCAAGGCTCATTGACGATAATAGAGATTATCTTACCGGATTTTTCATGAATCCTGAATATAATGGACTGGATGTGATTCGTTATTTCCGGGGGATTTCCGTTACGCAAGCCATCTTGCTGGAAGAGGAGGCAACATATCGTCTGCCTCGTATTGTGGAGCGTCTCGATATTCCAGCTTACTTTGTGATGGGAAAATATGATTATATGACTTCTGTACATGCGGCAAAAGAGTATTTCGATGCACTTGAGGCACCCGTAAAAGAGTTTGTTCTTTTCGAGAAGTCCGCCCATTATCCGCAGTTCGAGGAGAAAGAGAAGTTCGCCGCATGGGTAAAGGACATGTTCGGCCGGCACAATGAAAGCCGCCCTGTTTAGGACGGCTCATTCTAATCAAGCTTATAACTGCTTAGGCGTTAGGGCCATAGGTTGCATCGATGTGCTGTTGGATCTCCTGAAGGCTCTTTCCGTCTTCGGCCATCTTCACCGCGTCGCGCAGCTCCAGCATGCAGATGCCGCACGCGCCGCCGTGGTCCGTCCAATGAACGCCATCGTCATCGATGCCGATGATGAAGCAGCGGAATAATCCATCATGTGGAATGTCGTATTCCATGCAGCCGCAATAACAATTGAGCTCTTTCAAAATATGCTCATACTTCGGCACCGCCGCATACAAATTCCGGGTCGTCTCCGAGAAGTTATCCAAGAACGCCGGCAAGATGTCGGGGGAAGCGGTCGTTACCTTGTTGTCGGGCAAGCTATCGTGACTGTGGCTGCCTTCCGTGCTCTCGTGCCCGGCGTGATCGGTATGCCCGCTGTTCGTTGACCCGCATCCGCTCAGGACGAAGAACAACAACAGTGCCAGCGCGAACAAACTCGTTATGCGGATCCGTCTCATTGCGATACCGAACCTTTATATTTATTAAAGAAATCCGTGAAGGTTTCTTCCGTAATGGAGCCTCCGAAGCCGCCTTCGATGTAATCGACTCTCACGCCGTCTTGGTAGAATGCTAATGTCGGTGTTGCGAAAATATCATATTTGGTGAAGCCGTGTTGATACACATCCAGGTTAAACTGCGGAACGTTAACTCCGGCTTGCTCAATCAGCGGATTCAGGAGCGGTGTTGTGTTAATGCAGTGCGGGCAGGTTGCAGAGAAGAAATAGACAAAGAATGATTCCTTGTTCGCGATCTTCTGATCCAATTCGTCCTCTAGTATAATGTTCTGATAATTGGGATCATCAAGAAGGGCGACCGTTTGCGGCGACAGCTTCGAAGTTGGAATGCCGTACACGTTGTCGGCACTTGCTTGATTCGATAAATTATTTACGAATACAAGCGCAACAATAAGAACGACTATGACGCCTAAATATGCCGCCAGTTTTACACGTCCGTTCTTTTTCTTCCTCATCAATGTTTCCCCCTTAGTGGAATTAACTTGATTTATTATACTATAATCCTTACAAAATCACTATCGATTGTTAATCGTAAGGAAGTGACAAATTCATGGCAGGAAAGCAGCGTTTGGATAAAATTTTGGGACACCTTGGGTATGGCTCAAGAAGCGAATTGAAGAAGGCCGTCAAGCTCGGTTTGGTCACGGTGAATGGACGGGTGGCGACAGACAGCGGGATGCAGGTAGACGCGGAGAAGGATGCCATTACGTTTGACGGAGCTCGAGTCCATTATCGCGAGTTTATTTATTTAATGATGAACAAGCCCGCGGGTGTCATCTCGGCTACGGAAGACACGCGTGAGGGAACAGTGCTTGATTTGCTGGAGCCGGAATATGCGTCATTCGATCCGTTCCCCGTGGGACGGCTTGACAAGGATACGGAAGGCTTGCTTCTGCTGACCAACGACGGGCAGCTGGCGCATCGGCTGCTGTCTCCGAAGAAACATGTGCCGAAGACGTATTATGCGGATGTAGCGGGTATGGTGACGGAAGAAGACGCAGCTGCTTTTCGGCGGGGCGTTACGCTCGATGACGGGTACGTAACGATGCCCGCGGAGCTTCGCGTACTGGAGGCGAAGGACGGAGCTTCCCGCATTGAGCTGACGATTATGGAGGGGAAGTTCCATCAGGTCAAGCGGATGTTCGAGGCTGTTGGAAAGAAAGTCGTTTATTTGAAAAGGATTGCGATGGGGCCGCTGCCGCTCGACGAAACGTTGCCGCCGGGGGCGGTAAGGGAACTGACTTCCGAAGAATTGGAAAGTCTTCGTATGGCGCCTTCCGATTTGGGACAAGCTAGGAACGGTTAAAGAGACGATTTAACCGTATTCATTGACCGGAGGGATGCGCTCGTGACAACAATCCTGTTGCGGCCTGATCTGAAAACATCAGGCGGAGAAATTCACGATATTTTATTGGATGGACGGTATGCCGGCAATATGACGCTCGTCTACCGCGAGCGCGACCGAATCGGAGGTGCGGTGCAGTTGGATCAAACTGCGCTCTCGGCATCGGATAAGGAAGAAGTCGTCCGGTTTATTCAGAATTACATCCAAGATCTGATTACGGCTGTCCGCGCGGCGGACTGCGACATCATTGTGACGAACAGCCGCTATGATCATATTATTTCAACCTCCCGAGACGAAGCCGGCCGGGCGAAGGAGATGGATGAAGCCGCCGAAAGCTTCGAGGATGACGATATCGTCCCCGTATTCGACGACGATGAGGATGACGATGAAGGTCGGATCGAGATGGGGCTGGAGCTCGTCATTGTCGGAGAATCCAGAAATAAAGTCGAGTACCATGTGTATGACCAAGACGAAAATTGGATCGCAGAAGCTTTGTTTACCATTCAAGGCATGGACGTGCTTGGGGAAATTCATTTCACGGAATTGCCCGGTGAGGATTTGATTGAAGCGGTTACGGACTTGATCGTTTCCGATTTCGATGACGATGCCGTCGACACCTTCGAGATTAGTGTGATACATCAGGGCATTGAGTTGGAGCGGATTGAGCTGACTCATGAGGATTTGCTCGAGACGCCTTCCTATGTCATCGGCGAGGAGGATGATGCGCAATTATCGGTGACGCTCGCTCGGGACGACGGCGATATGCTCACTTACGAAATATACCACTCCCGCCGCGGCGCGCTGCCGATCGGAACCGCAACGATTGACATTTCTCAACGGCAGCTGACCGGCTTCATTGATATTAGCGAGGATGTGACAGAGGAAGAACGGGAACAGATCGCGTCGCTGCTCATGAGGGAGCTGGACAAGGAGAAGGATTACAACTCATTGAACCTGTCGGTGATGTTGGGGAATCAGAAGATTGACGAGTTAATGTACGAGAGCGTGCAAGTACACTAGGGTAGGGGGGGTGCCCCCTACCCTTTCGTCTGCGAATTTGCATTGAAAAATGAGATGTGCTAAATAGGAAATAGAGAATGTTGGGAGGAGAGACAGAAGTATGGCGAAAAAACAATTCAAAGCCGAATCGAAGCGTTTGCTCGAGCTGATGATCAACTCTATCTACACACAGAAAGAGATATTTCTCCGGGAACTCATTTCGAACGCGAGCGACGCGATTGACAAAATTTATTATAAAGCGCTGACTGACGATCAGCTGACATTCCGGAAAGAAGACTACTATATCCGTATTACGCCGGATAAAGAGAAGCGGACATTGACGATTTCCGACACCGGCATCGGCATGACGCCGGACGAGCTTGAAAGCAACTTAGGTGTCATAGCGCGAAGCGGTTCGTTCGCTTTCAAGAGCGAGAACGAATTGAAGGACGGTCACAACATTATCGGCCAGTTCGGCGTCGGTTTCTATTCCGCGTTCATGGTTGCGGACGTTGTTACGGTCATCAGTAAAGCCTTAGGCAGCAATGAAGCGTACAAATGGGAGTCGGCCGGAGCGGACGGATATACCATCGTACCTGCAGAGAAAGCTGAAGTTGGCACGGATATCATTTTAAAAATAAAAGAAAATACCGAAGACGAATCCTACGACGAATATCTCGAGAACTACCGGCTTCGCGCCATCGTCAAGAAATACTCGGATTTTATTCGCTATCCTATTAAGCTTGGCGACGAAACGATCAATTCGATGGTTCCGATCTGGCGCAAAAACAAGAATGAGCTGAAGGATGAGGATTACGAGAATTTCTATACGGAGAAGCGGTACGGCTTTGACAAGCCGCTAAAGCATATCCATATCAGTGCAGACGGCGCGGTGTCGTATAACGCAATTTTGTTTATTCCTGAGCGGACTCCTTTTGACTATTACACGAAAGAATACGAGAAAGGACTCGAGCTGTACTCCAACGGCGTGCTCATTATGGACAAATGTGCGGACTTGCTCCCCGACTATTTCAGCTTTGTGAAAGGGATGGTTGACTCCGAGGATTTGTCGCTGAACATTTCTCGGGAAATGCTGCAGCATGACCGGCAGTTGAAGCTGATCGCGAAGAACATCAAGAATAAAATTAAGAGCCAGCTGCTCAGCATGCTGAAGGACGAGAGGGAGAAGTACGAGACGTTCTATTCTTCGTTCGGCCGGCAGCTGAAGTTTGGTTTATACAGCGATTACGGTATGAATAAGGAAGAGCTGCAGGATCTCGTAATGTTCTACTCTTCTAAGGAGAAGAAGCTTGTCACGCTGGATGAGTATGTGTCGCGCATGCCGGAAGGTCAGAAGTATATCTATTACGCGACGGGCGAGTCGATTGAACGAATTGAGAAGCTGCCGCAAACCGAGCTTGTCGCGGACAAGGGCTATGAGATTTTGTACTTCACCGAGGACATCGATGAATTCGCGATCAAGATGCTTATGAAGTATAAAGAGAAAGAATTCCGCAACGTATCGGGCGGAGATTTAGGAATTGAAGAGGATGCGGCGGCTTCGTCGGAAGAGGCGAAGGCTGAGAATAAGGAATTGTTTGCCGAGATGAAGTCGATCTTAGGCGATAAGGTGAAGGAGGTTCGCGCCTCCAAGCGGTTGAAGTCGCATCCGGTCTGCTTAACGGCGGAGGGCGAGGTTTCCATCGAGATGGAGAAGGTGCTGCAGGCGATGCCTGACGCCGGCGGCGTGAAAGCGGACAAGGTGCTGGAAATCAACGTCGGCCATCCGGTGTACGAGTCGTTAAAGGCGGCGCTTGGTGCCGGCGATCGGGAGAAGCTCGCGTTGTTCACCAACTTGCTGTATAATCAGGCATTGTTGATTGAGGGGCTGCCGATCGAGGATCCGGTGCAGTTCACGAACGATATTTGTAAAGTGATGGTGTGAGATGATGGCGAAGCTGTTCGTAGTGTTGTTACCGATGTTGGATCAAGAGAAGAGCGCGGAGTTCCGCCAGGAACATCTGGATTATTTGGATGAGAAGTGGAAGGAAGGCGTGCTGACGGCGTTCGGACGCTTCGTTGACGGTTGGGGCGGCATGCTGATCTACACCGCCGAGTCTTTGGAGCAAGCGACGGAGTATGCCAAGAACGACCCGTACGTGCTGCGCGGCGCTCGTTCGTACGAGGTCCACGAGTGGGCTGTCGGCAAGGCGAATTTGCAAGTTTGATTGGTTTCGGCTGGGGCCGTCCCTTCGGGGGCGGCTTTATGTTGTTCTGTTGCTGCGTTGCGCTTCACTGCTACGCCCCCTCCTTGTTCCCTCGCTGCTGCTTTTCCGCACTCCTGTTGCTGATCCGCCGCTGTTTGTTGCATAATGCTCTTTATTTGTTGCGGACTGCAACGAATATGAAGCATTGTGCAACTGCACTGTGGCGCAAGGTGTGCCACTTTTAGGTGATAGGTGTGCTAGAAAGTGGCACAAGTGTGGCCAAATGGCGGGACAGAGGCGGTCGAACGGGGCTGGGAGCGTAAAGTTAGTCGGCCTTCACCCGGTACCAATATCGGTAGATCTCCCGGAATCCCAGTTTTGCGTAGAGCTTCTCCGCGGGCGTATTGCCGATGACCACAGCGAGGTGAGCATGGGAAGCGCCGCAGCTTTTGCCCCATTGTAATAAGTGCCGCACAAGCTGTTCCCCGTAGCCTTGGTTCCGGTAGCGTGCATCTGTGACGATATCGAACAAGCCGAGATAGCCGCGTTCCACCACACCTAAGCCGCAAGCAACGATCGTATCACCGGCGTATAAGGAAATGAAGCAACAGCGTGTGATGATATTCCTAGTCATTCGCACGACTGTCTCCCGATGCCGCGCGTTCCCGCTCATTCGACAGTAGGCATCAATCCACTCCGATGTCAGCTGCTCGTCCAAGCGGACGGATGCAGAAGGAGACGATACCTCAGCCAACGAATCAAGCGCCAACAGCTGCACAGAGGTCGAGTCAACCCGCGAGTATCCTTTCCGCTCAAGGATTTGATCCAACTCCTGGGGATTCGCGAAGGGTGTAATTTTGAAAACCGTGCGCAGCTGCCGATCGGAATAGATTTGCTCACACGCGGCAATCTTCTCATGTACATCCATCGTAGAATACAGGATCGGGTTCACCGAATTTGCGCGCTTCGTATAACCGTCGGCAAACCGCAGCACCCATCCGTCGTACAGCAATGTCTGAAGCGGCTGCCAATTGTTCAGCGTTAACTCTTCAATCATTTTATAGTCCATTATGAGACCACCCGTTCTAAAATTGTCGCAACTCCGTCATTGTCATTCGAATCCGTCACTTCATCCGCGAGATCCTTCAGCTCCTGTACCGCATTGAGCATCGCTACCGAATATCCCGCACATTGAAGCAGCTCCATATCGTTGTAATCGTCGCCGAAACCCAACACTTCCGCTGGCGGGACTCCATAACGGTTGGACAGCGCGAAGACTCCAGCCGCCTTTGAGACATCTCGACGCATAATTTGGATCAGCCGGCCGTTGTCGGTAACGACGATATGTACCTTTTCTCCAAACCTCGTTTGCAGCTCATCTAACGCCTCCCGGTTCATATCCGAAATTAATATTTTTGTAGCTTCCTTCGTCTTCAGTTGGCCCGTCTCCAGCACTTGTGGAAGAAATCTAGTATTATAGATAGATTCATCGGAAAGCTCTTGATTGGCGAACCAACGGTCCATAGACTCTATGCTAATCTGACAATGCGGAAGAGCGTCTACTATTTCGGCTACAACTTGTTGCGGGATGGGATGATGTTCTTCCATTCCAGTCAGAGGGTCGGATATCAGTGCTCCATTATAATAAACAAATGCAGAAATCTCCAACAGCTCTTCAGGCAAAATAGTTCGTACGGATCGAGGAGGTCTCGCGGTTGCGATGATGATTCGAATGTTGTTCTGATGGCATCGCAGTACGGCCATCAAATTTCGCCGTGATACTTCTTTCTTCGCGTTGAGCAGCGTACCGTCAAGGTCTAAGGCGATCACTCTAGGTTTCAGTCGACATCCCCCGTTTCCGAAATAGTTACTTACAAGACTACGCCGCGAAGATCATGTTGTGCAATAGAAAAATTAGCGGAACGGTTTGTCCGCGGATGCCGCTATAGATTGGCAGTTGATAGAAGGAATTGCGATTACGATCATGAAATAGTATGGAGTACATATATTTTTGCGCATAAGGAGTATGGGAATGAATAACGTGAAAGTTGCAGTCATTACGGCGGGGCCAAGCGATTTGTCGGAGTTGATCTTATCGTACGATCCGGCTGCGGCTGTAATGAAGCCCGGAGAGGTGGACGCGGCGGTGCTGGAAGGCGCCGAGGCGATTGCGCTGCTCGGTGGTGTATCGGAGAAGCCGCTGATGCTTGCGCCGGAGGAGAGAGTGCTCATCGAGCAAGCGATTCGGGGCGGCAAGCGAGTGTTTGCCGAGTATGTGGCAAGCATTGGCCATGTATACGCGGAACAGCCGCAAAGCACGCGGTACAGCAGGCTTGTGTATTGCGGCGGCGAGATTGAAGGATTGGGGCTTGGAGATGTGCTGGACGATCAATGCGGGATGCGGATTCGGCCGCACAGCATTGCTTGCTCGCATGGACGTCCGATCTTGACTTTCGCGTCGGTGCATACGCATGCTTCCGTGGAGGTGACGGAGGAGCTGCTTCGCGACGTGTCTGAGCGGGCGCTCTGGTTCGAGGATGAAGGGGAGCTGCTTGTTTGTTCGTTCCGGTTGAGCAATTTCGTCAAAGCTCGGTACGCGCCGAAGCGGAAAATGCTGCGAGTTGCGGCGTATATTTTGGGCTGGCTATACGGTGCGGAGGTTGATGTAACGCGGTTGCCCGTACAGGAGTCATATTCGTTCGTTACGCCTGGAGGCGAGCTGCTTGAAGGTGTTGCGGCGGCCGCGGAGCGGGCGCTTCAATGGTTTGAGAGATCCGGCGTACTGCGCGATGAAGGCCGGGGCGGCGTATGGGAAGGGCTGGGAACGGAAATTATGCCCGACGGCACGCAACGCGTCAGCACGATTCGCCGTGTGGATTGCATTGGAGAAGCAGCGTTCCCGTATTTCTTGAATTCCTTGCGGACGGAGCAGGAGCGGGATTTGCTCGTATCCGAGCGGTTGCACGAATACATTTTCGACTATTTTCTCAATAAAGAACCCGGTCATCTGTACGGCATGATGCGGTGGACGGAAGAAGCTTGGGGCATCTGCTATCAGGATGACGTTGCGCGCGCGTTGATTCCGCATCTGCTGAAGTGCTTGTACACCGGCTCGAAGTACCGATTGGAAGAGACGGTTGCGGCTTTGCGGTTTCTCGTGAGTACGACGGGTACGGATGGTACGCGGGTGTTCCGAACCGACAATATTGCGCTGACAGAGGAACGGGTGCGCGAGCTTCAGACGACCCCAGGAGAGCTGCCTTCCGCGCACTATAACGGTTTCTATTACGCGGCATTGTTCCTAGCGTATAAGCTGACGGGCGAGCAGTCCTTCCTTGACGTTGGGGTTCGCGGGATGGAGACGATCATGGGCGTCTATCCGGAGACGAAGCGTGAGCAAAGCCAGACGCAGGAGCTGTGCCGGTTAGTGCTTCCGCTGGCGTGGATGTACTGGGTGACGGGGAAGACGGAGCATAAGGATTGGCTGTACCGGGTGGTCGGCGATCTGCAGCAGGTGAAGCATTCGTCCGGCGCATACTTGGAGTGGGACGACGGCTATAAGGCAGCGATGCGCCACGCGATGGGCGAAGGGGAAAGCTCGCTCCTGGCGCGCAACGGGGATCCGGTTGTAGATTTGTTGTACTCAAACAACTGGCTGCCCGTCGGATTTATGCAGGCGTATTTCGTCACGAAGGATGAGATGTTCCTGAAGCTGTGGGAGGAGCATGCCGCATTCCTCATCTCCGCACAGATCGTGAGCGATAATCCGATGATCGACGGCGGTTGGGCGCGGGCGTTCGACGTGAATCTGCGCGAGGTATTCGGTTCACCGGCGGATGCCGGCTGGGGACCGTGGGCGATCGAATCCGGCTGGACCGTAGCGGAGATCACATCTGGCTTGCTGATGGGCTTATTGAAGGATCGGCTGCTGCCGGCGTACGTGTAAGGATTCGCAACGGTGCTGCTCGCCTTTCGCGCGAACAGCACCGCTTAGGGTTCCGGCCCTACAGGGGTCGGGCATAATCTCATAAATCATCGTAGCGACGTTCTCGACTAGACGAGTATCGTGGGACACAAAAAGGATGGTGCCCGCATACCCCTTCATCATCGTCTCGAGCGCTTCAACGGCGGGGAGATCGAGAAAGTTGCTCGGCTCATCCATAAGCAGGATGTTGTATCGTCCGAGCAGCAAACGAGTCAGCTGCAGCTTCATCATTTCGCCAAGTAGTCGGAATACCCGCCCCATACTCGGTAATCTGGCCATCCTTCAGCTCCCAAATTTTGTCCACGACCTGATCCAAGAAATACCGGTCATGGCTGATGACTAGCAATGCGCCGGCAAAATGCCGAAGCTGCTTAATCAAGAAGTCTATACCGTCCCGGTCCAGGTGGCTCGTCGGCTCATCGGCAAAGATGGCGTGCACCTGATCGGACAACGCTTGCGCAATTTTCAGTCTCGTCTCCTCGCCTCCGCTCATGCTCGTTGTATCGATGTTGGTGAGTCCCATTTTTGCCTAGTAAGGCGTGGTTAACTCTCTCTTGCATGACGGCCTCTTCCAGCTGCGGAATATACGCAATCTGTGCTCTTCCCCGCACCGTTCGCCCCAACAAGGCCGATGCGGTCGTAATCGTAAAGCTCTAATTCTTCAATATCCAAAATGGTGCGTCCCGAAAATTCCACATAAATGTCTTCTGCCTAGACCAATAAACTAGGGGGTGCTATATGAAGAAAAACCACCATAAATGCCGCATGGGATAACCTCATTTCTCTTATTTTGTGAGCACAAAAAAACAGATCCCAGGCCACAAAATGCGGGTCCAAGATCTGCAATGGAAAGAAAATGTCAATGATGCGGCAATTTGTGGTAATATATGGACAACTTTTTTCGTTTATGGAGGGGTCGTCATGAAATTTGTTCTATTGTTTGGGCCGCAGGCAGTCGGCAAAATGACTGTCGGGCAAGAGTTGGAGAAAATGACGGGGTTAAAGCTCTTCCATAATCATATGACGATCGAGCTGGTGAAGCATTTCTTTCCCTATAGCAGCGCACCGGGGAAACGATTGGTGAATTTGTTTCGGAATGAAATTTTCGAGGAAGTGTCCAAGAGTGATTTGTACGGCCTCATTTTCACCTACGTATGGGCGTTGGATTCCCAAGCGGATTGGGAGTATGTGGACCGCATCTGCCATATTTTCGAATCGAAAGGCGGGGAGGTTTACTTCGTGGAGCTGGAAGCTGAACTCGATGTACGGTTGGAACGGAACACCACGCCGAATCGGCTCGAGCACAAGCCTTCGAAGCGCGACTTCGAATGGTCGGAGCGGGATTTGATCACGTCGATGCAGAAATATAGATTAAATTCCTTTGAGGGCGAAATCACTAGAGAACATTACATGCGGATTAATAACACGAATATGAGTCCCGGCGAAGCGGCGAAAGCGATCGTAGAACGATTTGGGTTTATGTAGCAGGTCTCTTCGCACAATCTCTCCCCTCCTTTCGTACATATGTTGAGGTTGTAGGAGGTGAGAAAAGGATGAAAGAAGTTTTTGTATCCCAAGTCTATCCTCGTCTCTGGCTTTACCGGGAAGAAAACTATCGCGGACGCAGATTCGTATGGCGCGGCAATTTGGGGATCCAAAATTTAGAACGCAGATATGCTGATGATATTGAAAGCCTGCGTTTCTTCTCGCCGAATCCGAATGCGACCTTAGTTTTGTTCCGGGGCCCGAATTTCACAGGGAGATTTCGTGTGTTCAGAGGTACGACGAATATTCGCGACCTGGACGACATTGTTTTTGGGGAAGAACCAGAATCCTTAATTATGTCCAACTCCCGCCTTACCCTTGCCCAAATTCGTACGATTCGCCGGACGGGCAATTTGCCGCCGGGATATAGGAGAGTGTAACAAAATACTCAACGAATTAAGCACCAACCATTAGGGGTTGGTGCTTTGTTGTGGTACAAGTGCGGACGTTAACGATTACTATATCGCGCCCCAAAAGATTTCCGTCACATAGTCAAAGCTGATGCGGCCGCCCTGTTGGTTGCGATCGAAAATCGCCTTCAATTCCCGCATCATCGGTTCATAATTCGGATGCTCCGGCGTCGGACTGTAAGAGGAGGAATGCAAACGCCCCGCCAGTCCGTCAAAGTCCAGCAGCTGCCGATTCGGAAACCGCGCGATCCGCATCGTTCCCGCCGCGAAGAATGGGATAAGCGATTCCGGCGAAATGTTCGTATGCTTGACCTCGTTGTAGTCGGTTCCGTATCTTTGGAGCAGATGCTCATATTCCTCCAAGAACGCGGTGCCTTCGGTCAAACGCGAATTCCAGATTAACACCGCTTTGCCGCCCGGCTTCAAAATCCGATGGAACTCCGCTTTTGCCCTCTGTTGGTGAAACCAATGGAACGATTGCGCACACGTGATGAAATCTACGGATTCGTCCGGCAGGCCGGTGTCTTCGGCGGAGCCGGGGATGGTGCGAAAGTTTGCGTTGCTTCCTAGCGCTTCGATCGCGGCTTCGCGCATTTCTTTGTTCGGCTCAACCGCCGTGACCCGGCTTCCGCGTTCTAAGAGCAATTTGGTGAAGATGCCGGTCCCCGCCCCAACATCAGCCACTTCGCAATCCGGGTGAAGCCCGACAGTATCGTACAAGCAGTCGATCGCTTCCTTCGGATAACTCGGCCGGTATTTTACATAGGTGTCCACTCGATTCGAAAAACGTTTCTTACTATCCACACTGCCCCCTCCTTATTTCCATTCAAGAAATTCTAAACGATTGCCAAACGGATCATTCAAGTAGAAACGGATCACGCCTTCATCCGCCCTCGCTTCGTCGTCAATGACAGCGACCCCGCGGTTGAGGAGAGCTTGGCGAAGCGATGCGATATTGCTGACGTGGAAGGTCGGATGCGCTTTGGTCGCTGGAGTGAAATGATCCCGCTGCACACCGATATGCACCTGATGCGCGCCGCATTGGAACCAGACACCGCCGCGCTTGGCAAGGTTCGCCGGCTTCGGAATCTCACTCCAACCCAAGATCCCGTTGAAAAACGCTCTCGCTTCTTCCTCACATCCCACCGGTGCAGCCAACTGAACGTGATCGATCCCCGTGAATTGGTAGGACATAAGCCGTCAGTCCTCCCTCACTGGTTTCATTATGTGAAACCAAGTTTCATTTTATATCTATTTTACAGTATATTCCGTTGTTTGACTAGACTTCCAATATGCTAGCTCTATGTAAAGTGGTATTTTTCGAAAAAATTTCTATCGACTTAAAATCATGAAAAAAATATCTTGCCAATATATGAAAGCGGTTTTATACTTTAGGTAAAACTACAAAATGATCCATCAGGAAGGTTGTTATTCAATATGTCGGATGTAACCATCGAAGCTGCAACAAACGGCAAGTCGTCCATCCATTCCATCATTCAGAACGTATATAGCGACTTAAGTTCCATGGAGAAAAGAATCGCGGAATACATTCTCAACTCGCCTGAGCGGATTATGTACTATACCGTTACACAGGTGGCCGAGGACCTTGGGGTTGCACAATCATCGGTTACGCGGTTTTGCAAAAATATCGGTTTGCGCGGATTTCAGGAATTGAAGATTCGGCTTGCGCAGTCGAATCCGCAGCAGGATGAAAACCAGGATACTAGCGATCAGAGTGAGTACAATTTGCAAAAGAAGTTGGCTCAAGTTTCAGCGAACAGTGTGCTGGATGCCGCCGCTACGATCAACCCGGAGATGCTGAAACAAGCCGAGGAAACGATTGCGAATGCAAGTAAAGTCCTGTTATATGGGGTTGGCGAATCGGGAGCCATGGTGCAGTTATTTCAGATGAAGCTTATGGGGCTTGGATTAACAGCTGAGGCATATACGGATATACACCTGCAGTCCATATCAGCGGCCCATGCGGATGAAGGGATTGTGGTGATCGGCATTTCGCAGCAAGGCAGCACGAAGGATGTCGTCGCAGCCATGCGGCTTGCCCGTGATAACGGCGCTAAGACCATCTGTATTACCGCCCAAGGGAAATCGCCGATTACGGAAGTGGCGGATATTCCAATCATCTGTGTCCAGCGGAGTTTATCCAATTTTGCCGGCACATTCGAAAGCAAAGCTTCCATTCTCTATGTGATAGAACTGATAGCCATTATGTATAACATTCGTCTGACTAGCGGGACAACAAGCTCGCGAGCCAAACTAACCCTCTCCACAGAGTCGATCTTGGACAAATTATATTAATAGGAGTGACACGAGGATGATAGCGGGCTTAAAAAATAAGCTAATCGTATCGTGCCAGGCTTGGCCCGGCACACCGTTCTATGGTGATCCGCGGTTGATCAGAGCCATGGCGGAGAGCGCTCTTATGGGCGGAGCCGGGGGAATTAGAGCCAACGGACCTGATGATATAAGGGAAATCAAGAAGACGGTACCGTTACCTCTGATAGGCATTTATAAACTACCAGATAAGAGAGGAGTGCGAGTGATTACTCCGGATTTTGAAAGCGCTTCAGTACTGGCGGATGCAGGCGCTGATATGGTAGCTATTGATGCAACCTTTGCGGCAAGGGAAGATGAGCAGGAACTGTCTCAATTGATCGGTGCCATTCGTGAGAAATTAGGCGTTCCGGTCATGGCGGATATTTCTACAGCGGATGAAGCGATCCGGGCGGTCAAATGCGGGGCGGACATTGTGGCGACAACGATGGCCGGATACACGCCTTATACAGAGAAAACAGAAGGGCCGGACCTTGATCTTATATCTCAGTTAGTGAATAAAGTGGACGTCCCGGTCATCGGTGAGGGGAGGTTTTCGACTCCGGAACATGTACACGAGGCGATTCGCGTAAGAGGTGCACATAGTGTTGTTGTCGGCACGGCGATTACGGCTCCGTGGGAGGTGGCGGCCCGTTTCGTTAGAGCTATTGAGGGTCAAACATCCAGTTCGAAGTAAAGTAGGGGGAATGAACTTGTTATTAGGAATTGATGGAGGCCAAACATCTACGAAAGTATGCCTTTACGATGAAGCGAGTGAAACATGTTGGTTGACGAGCGGACCGCCGATTGACCATATGCTGACCTTGAATGGGCAGATCAAGTCGAAGCAGGGAATTCAACAGGCGCTTCAAACCCTGCTTCAACGAACACCGCAGCTTAGAAAGATCGAATCCGCCTTCATTAGTATCAGCGGTGTCCATAAGGAACATGAGGAAATGATACGCAGTTGGATCCGGGAAATGGTGCAAGTGGATCGGATCGATATCGAAGGAGATGTCAAAGCCAACTTGGCCGGCGCAACGGCCGGGAGAAATGATGGCGTACTCATCATCGGCGGCGGCGGGAGTATCGGTTATTACGCGGACGAGGACAGTGAATATGTAGCAGGAGGGTACGGGCATATCCTTGGTGATGAAGGAAGCGCCTATTGGATCGGCTTGCAAGCCATTAAAGCGGGGATTCGCCACAGTGACGGGCGAGGTCCCGAGACCTTGCTTCACGATCGGGTATTGTCTTATTTCGGGGAAAGCTCCTTCTGGGGGATCAAGAAGCGAATTCACGCGGACTTGATTAGCAGGGGCGATATTGCAAACCTTGCCATGCTTGTGGATGAAGTGGCTGCCGAAGGGGACGAGGCGGCGCAGGATTTGTTAAGAATGGCCGGTTTCGAGCTGGGGCAGTTAGCGATCCTAGTGCTGCGCCAAATTAAAAAAGCGAAGAGAAATCCCGTACCGAATGCGGTCTATCCGACCGGAGGCGTGCTGAGTTCGTATTGGACGAAACAAAGTATGGAAGAAACGATTTTGAAGTATGATCCGTCCGTGATCGTCTGCATGCCGCAATATCCGCCGGTTGTAGGTGCCGTCATTCTTGCCGCGAAAGCGCTGCATCGTACCATTGATTTTTCAAAGGTGAAATGGGTTCGAACGGAGGGTAAACATGAGCATTTCTTCGGAATTAATGTTTAACGCCATATTGGAAATCGTCGCCAAAGTGCGGGAGAAAGAAATGGATCATATACGTTCGGCTGGCCGTATGTTAGCGGAACGGTTGTTAAACGGAGGCATCGTTTTTGTTTTTGGCGCAGGACATTCCAGAGCCTTCGGCATGGAGATGTGCGGAAGGGCCGGCGGGCTAGCGCCGATGAAGCTGACCGGTCTTGAGGATGTCGCTGCAGCCGGTACGACCGGGCTGAATCTGATTGAGCTGGAGCGCGACCCGAATACGGCTCATCGGCTGCTGGAGCTTCATTCGGTTCAACCTGAAGACGCTTTCATCATTGTTTCCAATTCCGGCCGCAACGGTGCGCCGGTCGAATTAGCGCTCGAATGCCAAAGAAGAGGGATTCCTGTCGTGGCAGTCACTTCCCTGCAGCATTCCGGAGCGACGGACAGCCGGCATCCGAGCGGTAAGAAGCTTATGGAAATCGCTGATATTGTGATTGATAATTGCTGCCCATATGGCGACGTCCTGTTGGAAATCCCGCAATTGAGCGAAAAGACAGGTTCAGCTTCCAGTGTGGCAGGAGCGATCATCGCGCAGTCCTTAACGGCAGAAATCGTCGCGGCTTTTCTTGAAGCAGGAGAAGCTCCGCCGGTGTATATAAGCGCGAATGTTGATGGAGGTGATGAACACAACAGGAAGATTGTAGAGCGATATCGACACCGTAACATCACTTATTGAGGGGTAAGTCAGCAGGCGGAATCAAATTATTGGGGAGGGTTCGGACATGAAAAGGAAAAAGATGATCGCGATTCTCATGATCATGGTGATGTTCACAACATTACTGGCAGCATGCACCGGAGAGAGCGCCAATAACACTAACAATAACAGTACCGGAGGCAACAATAACACGACGAATAACTCGACGAATAACACCAATCAGCAATCTGCTCCTCCGGAGAGCACGAATGAGTCATCGGAAGGAACGGCTTCCGACGGACTGATCCCGGATGTGAAAGGCGAATTAACCACTTTAATTGTCATGAACCATTTGAACGCCTCCAATCCGGAGCTTGGTGCGGTTTACGACTATTTTAAGACCTATTATCCGGATCTCAAATTAAATCAGTTGGACATTGTGCATGAAGAATATGCTCCGGAGAAACTGACGGAAGCCATTGCTGCGGGGAATACACCGGATGTGTTCATCACCGTGCCGGGAGACATTCCGGATTTGCTTAGCAAACAATATATCGATCCGATTGACAGCTTCCTCGACGCGAATCCCGACTACGTGAAGACGTTAAATCCGGCTGCAATCAATATGAACAAGTATAATGGCAAAACTTATGGAATTACGTGGATGACGCTGCCGCAAACTTGGATGATTAACGTCGATTTGTTTGAAAAGATGGGTGTACCGGTTCCTACCGATGACTGGACGATTGATGAATTTATTGAAATCAATAAAAAAATGGTTGATAAAGCCAATGGGATTACCGGATCGAACCCGGTTGTCGCCGATGCGTGGGCAATTTTCCCGTTCCTTGAAGCGTATGGCGTAACCGGTGTGAAGATGGTTGACGGCAAGCCGGTTTCGAATTTCTCCGAGGATCCGAACGCAATTACAGCAGTGGAAAAGTGGATTGAATACACGGCTAGAAACAATATTCCGTTCACCGCAGAAGAATCCGCGCAGTTCGGTTTAAGTGACCCTTGGAACGCGTTCTGGATGAAAGGGAATACCGGTATGGTGAACTGGTCCTTATGGGGCCAGCCTTATAACCCGGATACCCAGTCCAATCAATTCAATTGGACCGTTGTAAGACAGCCGCAGGGCCCGGACGGGAAGAGAGGAATGATCTCCGTAGGCTTGACCCTCTCGATCTTCCCTACTTCCGAGAAGAAGGATTTGGCGATGAAATACATTCAAATTCTTACAAGTAAGCACTTCTATGAGAATGCTATGAACAAAAATAAAGATACCGGGGAATTGAATCCGATGACGATTACGCCGGAATCGAAATTGCTGCCTCTTGGCATACCGGCGATTAACGTGGAGTTCGTCTCAGCGCCAGAGAACCAGGCGGCGGTCGACGGGTTTGTAAGGGCGATGCAAGATGCCAAACTAGCCGATTATGGCGGATTCGGCACGCTTCCTCTGAACGAAGTCGTGAAACGATTGAATGATGTGGCCGCCGGAAATCTGTCTGTGCCGGATGCGCTGAAGCAAGCGGACGAAGCGATTAACACACTGTATTACAGTACTTTGAAGTAGGTCGATCCTGTTCCCATAAAGCGGGCCGACGTCCGGCCCGCTTTATGGGAACGTATGGGGGTGCATGTGATGGCGAGAGTCGAACTGAAAAATATTAGCAAAATTTATCCTGGAGCCAAAAATACCGCGCCAGCGGTCCAAGATTTTAACCTGACCATCGAGGATCATCAATTTGTTGCGTTGATCGGCCCCTCCGGATGCGGCAAATCTACGATGCTTCGTATGATTGCCGGCTTGGAAAGTGTCACCACCGGCGAGATTTATATCGACGATATTCTCGTGAACGATTTAACGCCGAAAGAACGAAATTTATCCATGGTGTTTCAAAATTACGCCTTATATCCAAGTTTAACAAACTTCGAAAACATTGCCTTCTCCTTGCGGGTTGGAAGGGAATTGAAATATATCATTGACGAGAAGGTGCGGCGAACCGCGAAAGTGCTCGAGATTGATCATTTGCTGGATCGATATCCCCGGCAAGTTTCAGGCGGTCAGCGCCAGCGGGTTGCCTTGGGGCGGGCGATCGTAAGAGACCCCCGCGTCTTCCTGATGGATGAACCGTTGTCGAATTTGGACGCCAAGATGCGTGTGCAGATGCGTGTTGAAATTATCCGGCTCCATAAACAGCTGGAAACGACAACGGTCTACGTGACACATGATCAGATTGAGGCCATGACGATGGCTGACGTGATCGTCATTATGAATAAGGGCCGCATTCAACAAGTAGGCACCCCGGAAGAGGTTTACGCATATCCGGCGAACACCTTCGTAGGCGGGTTTATTGGCAATCCCCCGATGAATTTTATTCACGGCAACATCATTTGGGAGAACGGAGCGCATATGTTCAGCAACTCTGTTATGGGACTTCAGATTCCTCCCGCGAAAGCGGAAAGCCTTGGGCTATACGATGATAACCGCTTGTTTCCGGTCATTGGGGGAATACGCCCCGAGCAATTAACGATCCTTCCCGGCGACCATACGGATCAGGAACACGAGGGAGCGTGCTGCAGAGGGAAGGTTGATGTGGTTGAGCTCGTCGGCGCGGATCGGCATGTTCACGTGAACTTTGGAAGAGCGGGAAATGTCGTCGTGAGAGTGGATGCGGAACGCCGTTATCAAGAAGGTGACATGGTCACTGTGCGGTTCAATATGGATAAATTGTTGTTCTTTCATCCCAACACAGGGGAACGCATCAGGTAGAGTGCCCCAAGAGAGCGGGAGGTAAGGGATGGCCGTGCCAAAGAGGATGATAGGCATCATTCTTCTTATTATTGTTGCAGGAGCGAGTTGGATCATCGCAGAAAGTATGCAGCCCCGTGATCCTTCTTCCGGTAAGATTCAAGCTGCCGCAATGGTATATAAAGAAGCTGTTACAGGTTCGTCGGATCGGGTGATTGAAATTTCCGCTTCGAAATACGAGAAGGTTTCCGATCCTTCCATCTATGCGGGCGATCTGGATGGCAAAAGCAATGTATTGATTTGGGAAAGCGAACAAGGGGAAGTCGAGTATAAGGTTCACATTTCGGAACCGGGGCCTTATCTCATTTATTTCGAGTATCTCGGTCTGAATGAATCTACGGATGAAATCGAAAGAGGATTGATGATTAACGGCGAAGCCGCGGAATCGTTCGTATTCGAGCAGCAGTACGCTTATGACGAGGTTCCTTTCCGAAAGGATGCCCAAGGGAATGAACAACGCCCGAAGCATACGGCATTACAAACATGGCGGACCATTCCGGTGAAAGATAAAACCGGCATGACCTCTTCCCCGCTGCAGTTTATGTTCTCGGAAGGGGAAAACCATATTACGCTAACCGGCGTAAGGGGAGCGGTCGCGCTCAGTAAAATCATATTAAAGGCTCCCGAAGCGGTCCCGAATTACAACGAATATAAGTCAAGTGTGCCTTCCGCCAAAGCTCCATCGGGATACTTATCGATAACACAAGGAGAACATCCCGCTGCCGTCTCATCGCCAGGAATCCGCCTCTTCAACATCGCTGAAGCGGGAGTGGATCCCGTCTCCTATGGAAAGCGCATCTACAATGCGATTGGCGGAACCTCCTGGAGACTCCCACAGCAATGGGTGGAATGGGAGTTCGATATCCAAGAGGAAGGTTTATACCATATTGGCTTGAAATATAAGCAATCGGACAATAATGCACTGAATTCCTACCGCACCATCGAAATTGACGGTGAGGTTCCATTTCTCGAGCTGCAAAATACCGCCTTCCCTTACTCGGCGTCATGGGAGAATAAAGTATTGGGGGATCAGGACCCATACGAATTTTATTTTACCGAAGGCAAACATTGGATCCGGCTGGAAGTGACGGTCGAGCCTTATCACGAAATCTACAATAACTTAGTTAATACCGCGGAAGCGATCAGGCTGCTGGATCGGGAGATTAAAAAAATTACCGGAGTCACGAGCTCGAGTCAGGTCGATATGTACAAGCGATATGATCTGGAGAAATATATTCCGGATTTATCGGCACAGTTAACGGCCTTCGCCGATGTGATTCGAGATCAAGTGACCGGACTATCGGAATTAACGGGATCTTCCGAGAGTGAATTCGATTTGCTGCGGTTTGAAGAACGGCGCTTAAGGGGATATGCGGACAATCTTGAGAACATTCCGAAGAGTTATGATTCCTTGACGCTGGTTCAAACGAATCTCTTAAATTTTGCGGCTAGTATCGCGATCCAACCTCTGCTGATTGACAGCATTATGATTAAAAGCCTTGATGCCAGCTTCCCGCAGGCCGAAGCCGGCCTATGGGAATCAGTTACCTACTTTACAGGAAGCTTCGCGGCATCCTTCGAGAAAGATTCGCTCCATGGGGAGGAAGAAGATGCGATCGAAGTGTGGGTGCAGCGGAATCGGGATGTCGTTGATTACATGCAGCAATATGCTAATGAATACTTCACTCCCCTGACCGGGTACAAAGTGAACGTCAACTATATTCCCGGACCGGATGTGCTGATTCTCGCCAATGCGGCGGGGAAACAACCGGATGTTGTGACGGGTGTAAGCATGGACACCCCCTTCAACTTCGCGTTGCGGAATGCGGTCGTGAATTTGAAGGAGCTGCCGGGATACGGGGAACTGCGAAGCCAATTCCCGGAGGGGACGATGATCCCGTTCCAAATTCATGACGGGGAATACGCATTGCCGGAAGAAGCGATGATGAACCTGCTGTTTTACCGGGAGGATATCTTAACGGAGTATAACGTTCCGCTGCCGAATACTTGGGAAGATATTAAGAAGATTACGCCGAGCCTGCAGCAGCACGGGATGAATTTCTGGATGCCCCAATCGGATTGGCTGACCTTCTTTTACCAGAACGATATCAGCGTCTATAAAGAAGACGGTACGGATGTGGCTTTCGATACCCCGGAGGGATTCTCGACCTTCAAATACATGACCGATCTGTTTGTGAAATACAATCTGCCGGTCGTTGTCACAAGCTTCTATCAACATTTCCGGCAAGGCGATATTCCTGTGGGTGTGTCCAGCATGTCTGATTATTTGCTGTTTCGCCTTGCCGCCCCTGAAATTTCGTCGTTGTGGAAGATCGCTCCGATTCCGGGGACTTTGGACGAGGACGGGTCGATCGTCAGGTGGCACAGCGGCGACGTTCGGGGGATTATGATGCTGAAGACAACGGAAGAAAGACAGCAGAAGGCGTGGGAATTTGTCAAATGGTGGATGTCTACGGAAACCCAAGCCCAATTCGTGAATGACCTGGAAAACAACTACGGCATGGAATTTCGGTGGTATTCCGCCAATCCTGAAGTGGTCAAGAGAACACCGTGGTCGCCGGCGGAAAGAGAAGTGATTTTGGAGCAGCTTCGCTGGTTCAAAGGGACACCCTTTATCGCCGGCGGATCGTATATGACCGGCAGAGAGTTAAGCAATGCTTGGACGGGAACCGTGATTTACAAATATAACTACAGGGAAGAGCTGGAACGCGCACTGCAGAGCATTCGGCGGGAAATCTCGAGATATCAGCGGGAGTATGGACTCTCCAAGGAGGCGCCATGAACAGCGTTCGTGAAGTGACTAGACCGATCAGAATGAAGCCGACAGGGAAATGGGCCGTCATATGGTACGACATGAAACAGAATAAACTGGCTTACTTGTTCCTGGCCCCCTTCCTGCTTTGTTTCATTATTTTTATCCTCGTGCCGGTGTTGTCTGCTGCTGTTCTCGCTTTTACCCGCTATAACTCGATTGAGACACCGCAATTTGTCGGGCTGCATAACCTCATCGTCATGTTTACCGAAGATTATATCCTGATGAAATATGTGCTGGGAAACACCTTCAAATTTGCTGTTTTTGTCGGCCCCGTCGGCTATGCGCTGCAGTTTTTCATGGCCTGGCTCATTATGCAAATTCCCGAACGGCTGCGTTCCCTATACACGATGGCCTTATATGTACCTTCGATCACCAGCGGCGTCATGATGTCCGTTGTATGGGTGGTCGCCTTCAGCGGCGACCGATACGGGTACATGAACAATCTATTATTGACGCTCGGCCTGATCGATCAACCGATCGCCTTCACGCAAAGCAGCTACTTAATGGCTGTCATGATCTTCGTGACGCTGTGGAGCACGATGGGGGTAGGGTTTCTGTCGCTGCAAGCCGGGATGATGACCGTGGACCCGCAATTGTATGAAGCGGGGAAGATCGACGGCATCCGCAATAGACTGCAAGAGGTATGGTACATTACGATTCCTTCCATGAAACCGCAGATGCTGTTCTCGGCGGTGATGGCGATCGTTGGAGCATTGAAGGCGGGCAGCATCGGCGTTCAATTGTCCGGCATGAATCCGACCCCGTATTACGCGGGCCAAATGCTGCAGAACCACATTGAGGATTTCGGCTTCATTCGCTTCGAGCTGGGCTATGCAACCGCTTTATCCCTGGTGCTGCTGCTGTTTATGTATGTCATCAATAGAGTATGTTTCCACCTTCTTGGCTCGAAGGGGGAGGAATAAGGTGATGTTTCTGACAAGAAAAATTCGTTCGATCTCTTTCTCTGGAACTCTCCTATTCACGTTTCTGACCTTCTACGCGCTCTTATCGGTCGCGCCGATCGTCTATATCGTGAACACAGCCTTTAAATCATTGTCGGAACTGTTCCTGTTCCCTCCGACATTCTTTGCGAGACATCCCTCGCTGCATAACTTCCATGACTTATTCTTTGCTTTAAAGCTGTCGGAGGTGCCGTTCTCGAGATATTTGTTTAACAGTGTACTCACTACGGTCATAACGATTATCCTTGCCGTCCTCATCAGCACCATGGGGGCTTACTCGTTGTCCCGCATGCAGTTTCCGGGGAAAGATCTGATCTTCAGCGTCATTATTATCTCCTTAATGTTTTCTCCCGAAGCGGTGAAGATCACCCGTTATCTTGTGGTGACGAAGCTGGGACTCATGAATTCTTACGCGGGCCATATCCTGCCCCATCTATCGATTCCCGTGTGTATTTTTTTAATCAAGCAGTTTATGGACCAGATCCCAAGGGCATTAAGCGAAGCGGCGAAGATTGACGGCGCAAGCGAGTGGAATATCTTCACCAAGATTGTCATTCCGAATGTAACGCCGGCGATCGGCACCGCGGCGATTCTAACCTTCCAGTTAGTGTGGGGCGACTTGGAAACGTCAACCTACTATATGACGGAAGAAACGATGAAGACATTGCCCTATTTCGTGCAAACGTTAACCAGCGGAATGACGACCGTTGTTGCGAGGCAAGGGGCATCAGCGGCGGCTGGACTGCTGTTATTTATTCCGAATCTCATTATTTTCGTCATCTTACAGAAGTCTATGATCAACACCTTAGTAAACTCGGGGATTAAATAAGGGGGGATGCTTCATGCAGCTGCGGAAATGGCTCTTGCTTATGATGGTGGCCGTTGTTGTCATAGGGTTCAGTCATACCGGCACGGCCTCGGCATCAGCCCCTTACCGTTCTTACGGATATTTCAAAGAACAGACGTTTCCGGTCCAATCGCTGTATGTGCCGGAGCGAGTCATAGGCGACCAATTCTATGCGGTTCAGAACGGCAGCCAAGAGAGCCTGCCCGGGTTGAACGGACCGACGGATCTATTCATCGACAACGAGGACCATATTTACGTCTCGGACACGAATAACAATCGGGTGGTGAAAATGAATGACCGCGGTCAGTTGCTGCTGGAGTTGGGGACTGGGGCTGATGAACGAAGCAAATTAAAAGCGCCGGAAGGCATCTATGTATCGTCGAACGGAAACATCTATGTTGCGGATACCGGGAACAACCGGATCGCGGTCTTTAATCGCGACGGCATGTGGATCGATGAAATATTGAAACCGGGCAGCATGATGCTTCAGGAAGTGACCTTCATGCCGTCGAGGGTTTCCGTGGATTTGCGCGGGTTCCTGTATATCGCCGCCAAAGGGGTCAACGAAGGCCTAATCGTCATCTCGCCGGATAAGGAATTCGCCGGTTTCTTCGGCTCAAACAAGGTTGAGCTGTCCGCACTCGACCGCATCAAGAATCTGTTCTATACGGAGGAACAGAAGCGTACCGCGATTGGCGGCGCAGCCAGTGTATCGGATCTGTTCATCGACAGCGAAGGCTTTGTTTATACCACTACCATAGGTGCAAGGTCGGAACAGATCAAAAAATATAACGTTGGCGGAGAAAACATGTTTTCCGGAGAGAACATGCGGCTCGCAAGAAACAGCGCCTTAGCAGGAACCTACACTGGAATCACGGTGGACCGCAACGGGAATATCTTCGCGCTGGACGCCGGCGCAGGGCAAGTGTTTCAATTCGATCCGAACGGCGAGCCGGTATTCTCCTTCGGGGATAAGCTGGTGGATAACAAACTGCGGATGGGATTATTCGGCGACCCCGTCAGCATTAAAGTGAATTCGAGAGGTTATCTGTACGTTACGGACAAAATGTTTAACGCGGTGCAAGTGTTCCGTCCTACGGAATTTATGACGAAGGTGAACCAGGCGGAAGAACTGTTCAACAGCGGAAATTATGAGGAAGCGATGCGGAAGAGCCAAGATGTGCTGAAAAGCAACGTGTTTTATTACAAAGCCCACTTTATTATCGGAAAAGCGCTGTACATGGATACCAAGTGGGCGGAGTCCATGGAAAGATTTGAGCTCGTATTCGATACAGCCGGCTACTCCGATGCATTCTGGGAGCTTCGCATTCATTGGGTGAGAAACCATTTTTATTTGGTGATCTCCATTTTGCTGGCGGCAGCAGCCGTGTACTACGTTGGGAACAAAGTGATAAGAAGACGGAGGGGCCATCATGCGTAGATTGGGGGAACAGATTGCTTATACGTGGACGTTTCTAAGGCATCCGATTGACGGCTTCTATGATTTGCGTTTTTCGGGCAAAGGGAGCGTCGCTTCCGCATCGGTATTATTGGTGCTGTTCTTCATTGCGCATCTCCTTCGTCTCGAATGGACTCATTTTGTATTTAATCCTTACCGATTGTTAGGGACGTCCGTAGGCCGGGAGCTGCTGACGACATTGCTTCCGGTGCTCATCTGGGTGCTGGCGAATTATTTGGTCAGCTGCATTACGAAAGGGCAGGGTACGTTTCGGGCGGTTTACATTTCCGCCGCTTATTCGCTGTCACCCGCGATCTATTTTTATATCCCGATTGCGATCGTTTCCAATCTGTTTACGAATGCAGAGGCTTCCATCTATTATTTTCTAACCTTCGTTGTGAACGCTTGGATGCTCGTTCTCTTCTACCTTCAGGTCAAAGAGGTACACGGCTATGAAATCGGGGAGACCATCGTCAATATTTTGTGGATGCTGTTCGCGATGGTTGCGATTATCGCTTTTGCCATTGCGCTGTTTGCGATTGTGATCCAATCCGTAAATTTCGCGGTGTCATTTTTTAGGGAGGCTCTAGGGTATGTTTAAACACCAACTGCTAAGAAAGCTGAAGATATTCGCCTTCCTCCTTCTGATTGTGGGAGTCATGCTCGGGATTCGGTATCTGAATACAGGAAACTTTCGAGACGTCACCCATTCGCTGACAGACTTACAGACGGATGATCCTTTCGCGGCAGGTTCGAATGACGGGCTTCCGATCATTCAAGGAAACGGTTGGACGAAGGCGGCGGAGAATGAACGTTTCCTTCTTACCGTTGACCCGAAGGACGGCAATATTGAAGTGACGGAGAAGTCATCAGGCATTCGGTGGCGGAGCAAGCCAACGGAGGAGCAATTGGAACGGGATCACTCTAACAATCTGTGGAAGAACAATATGCAATCTCCGATTCTTGTGGAATACGTGAAAAATTATACCGAAACGGTTCCCACCTATGCCAATGCCTATACGCCAAACACGGAAATTACCGTCTACCAACTGGAAAATGGCGCGCGTGCGCACTACCATTTTGTCGAACGCGGTATTGAGATCGCAATAGATTACTATCTGAGAGATGATCACTTGGAAGTGGTCGTCCCGAACCAGCTCATTACAGAGGCGGAAGATAACTGGACGGTGAACGCCAAAGGACAAAGGGTGCTGAACAATGGAAACAACGGAAAGATTGTCGCTTACAGCGTTCTTCCTTTCTTCGGCGCCGTACAGAGGGATGCCCAAGCCAACGGCTATTTAATGGTTCCAGACGGTTCCGGAGGGTTAATCCGATTCTCGCAGCATAAGCAGCATTTGAACAGCTTCACCGGTGTCGTCTATGGACAGGATCTATCTTATGCGAATCGCTTTGATAATACATTGTACGCCCAGATATCAGAACCTAAAGTGTATTTCCCGGCCTTCGGCATTTCCTGGAACAATCAGGCGGTATTCAGTGTGATTCATCAGGGGGAGGGCGGGGCGGAAATCATTGCGAATCCCGCCGGTGTCCAAACCAGCTTCTACAATGCCTATCCCCGGTTTAAGTATCGGGAAAGATATAAAGAATTGACGGATTTAACGGGAGCGGGAATTTTCCAATACAGCGAATTTGCGGTCAATGAATCCCGTTCGGTGAAGTATTACTTCTTAAGCGGCGAAGCCGCGGATTATTCCGGCATGGCAGCCGTCTATCGAGATTATCTCATGAATGAGAAGGGCTTGACCCGCCGTACGCAAACAGCAGAGGGCCTTCCATTGGAACTGCAGATTTTAGGCGGTACGGCAAAGGAAGGATTTCTCACGGACGGATTTCTGCCGATGACGACGTTCCAGGAAGCGGAGGACATCATTCAACAGCTTCAAGAGGACGGAATTGACCATATGACGGTCGTTTATACCGGATGGGCGAAGGATGGTACATCCGTAGAATATCCGAACCGCTTCCCCGCGGACCGGCGCCTTGGCGGTAACACGGGATTAAGCGGCTTTGTCGAGAAAGCTCGCCAAGCAGGCTACAAAGTGCTGCTGGAAGACAATCATTCCACGGCGATCACAAGCAGGGGATTATCCGCAAGAAACGATGTCGTGCGCACTATCCATAATAGCCCGCTCGATGTAAGCCGCAACAATGCAGGCGTGCACATCCTCAATACGACAATGGCGAAGCGTCTCTTCCAGGAAAGTATGGAACAGTATCAGGCATGGGGGATTGACGGGATCCAAGAGTCCGGGTTGAATGTTCTAGTCTCAGACTTTAATCCGAACCATCCTGCAGGGAGGACCATAATGAAGCAAACGTATGCGGAGATGATCACTTCCGCTGTGGAAACGCTGGGGTCCGCGCGAATCAGCGGCGGTATGGCTTATCAATTGACGGATGGCGTCTCGGTAGCCGATTTAGCATCAGAAATCAGCTACTCTCCCATCGTTGACGAGATCATCCCGTTTTACCAGCTCGCCATTCATGGCTTAGTGGAGTATGTCACCATTCCGTATAACATGATGGATGAACCGGCGCAGGGATTCATGAAAGCCGTCGAGTACGGCTCCAATGTGAGCTTTATTGTGACGAAACAGCCTACGGAATGGATGAGAGAAGCGTCCGATAAGCTGTACAGCTCCGAGTTTTCGATCTGGAAGGAAGACATCATACGGTTGTACAGCAAGCTGACAGCGGCGATCGGCGATGTGAGCCATCTGTTTATCCTACGACATGATAACCTCGCGGATGACGTGTACCGAACGACGTATGAGAACGGCAAAGAAATCATTACGAATTATTCAGACGATGTTTATGTTTACAATGGCATATCTGTAAGCCCAATGGACTTCGCTGTCATCGAAGGAAGTGATTAGCATGAAGCGGCTCACGATTGAAACCAAACAGAAGATGCAAGGGCTCGGCTTCTTATCGTTCTGGATCGTAGGATTATTGGTATTCTGGCTATACCCTCTGATCTATTCCTTTGCCATGAGCCTAAATAAGATCAACATCCAGGCGGAGGACTTGGTTTGGGAATTCATCGGGTTCGCTAACTATCGGCAGTTGATCTTTCTCGATACCGGATTTTGGGACATCTGGATTCCGTTCTTCTTGCAGTCTCTCGTCATGATCCCGATTATTATTCTATTTTCTATCATATGCGCTTTGTTTCTGAATCAAAGGTTCCCCGGACGGAGCTTCTTTCGCGTCATCTTCTTTCTTCCGGTCATCTTCACAACCGGGGGGGTCATCATCAGCTTATTAACGGCGAATTCAGGCGGGGCGACCGCAGCAACGAATACACTCACATTGCAAGTGCTGCAGGATGAAAGCATGCGAACCTTCATTGCAGAAAACTTTGATCCGCGCATCGCGGCAACAGTCACGGATATCCTGGACACGTTCGTGATCATTCTGTGGTACTCGGGAGTTCAAACCGTTCTGCTGCTGGCAGGGCTGCAGAGCATTCCTTCCACGGTGTATGAGGCCGCGGAAATTGACGGGGCGAACGGCTGGGAAACGTTGTGGAAGATTACATTGCCCGGCCTGCTCCCATTCATCTTGATCGCTGCAGTATATTCGGTGGTCGATCAGTTTACGATGCCGGATAATCCGATGATGGGGATGATCCGGTGGAATATGTACGAGGGATCAAGAGGCATGGGTTATGCTTCGGCGATCGGCTGGCTGTACACAGGGTTTATTATGGTCATCCTCGGGCTCATCTTTGTCATCTTCCGCAAGGCTTTCGTGCAGAAAGAGGGGGCATAGGCATGCTGCAGAAAATTCAGCACAATCTCGAATATTTCATGCATCACCGCAGAGCCCTGCGGCTGCGGACGAAGGCGCTCCTGCTCGGTACGAATAAAGAGAAGCAGGGCTTACTCAAATATGTCGTCATTTACTTTATCTTAATCAGTCTAGCCCTCATCTACATTGCACCCGTCGTCTCGATGGTCAGCACATCATTGAAGACGTTCTCGGATCTCATTGATCCGACGGCCAAGTGGATTCCAAAAAATTGGAACCCGGTAAACTACAAATATGCTTTCAATGCTTTGCGCATGGTCGTTACCTTCCATGATGATTTCACTTTGTGGGAAAATTTGCGGCGCTCTTCTTTGTTCAACACGCTGTCGATTGTGCTGCCTTCCGCATTATTTCAAGTGCTTTCCTGTGCTGTTGCCGGTTATGCCTTCGGAAGGCTCAAAATCCCGTGGAAAAATTTCTGGTTCGTGCTGTTAATTCTCACCTTCGTCGTTCCGCCGCAAGCGATGATGATTCCGCTTATATGGACTTACCGAACCTATGGACTGCTGGATACTCCCTTTGCGTTCATTGTTCCGGCCTTCTTCGGTCATGGCGTGAAAGGCGCGCTGTTTGTATTTATCTATATGCAATTCTTTAAGAAGCTGCCGAAAGAGTTAGAAGAAGCCGCCCTGATCGACGGGATCGGTCCGATCAAGATGTTTTGGAAAGTGATGCTGCCGCTGGCAAGGCCGTCGATTATTGTTGTGTTCTTGTTCTCTATCGTCTTTCATTGGAATGAGAATTTATTAACTCAATACTTCTATTTGGGAGCACAGACGCTGCCTCAAGCGCTGACGGGGTTACAGCCGGAAGGAAACCCTACAGAGCTGTTTATTGTTCCAGTGAAGATGGCTGCGGGGATCATTGAGCTGGCTCCGCTGTTAATCTTATATTTCTTCATGCAGCGATGGTTTACGGAAAGCATCGAAAGAACAGGGCTCGTTGAATAATGGCAGAAAGGAGGAAGCCGTCTTCTTGAAGGAATGGAAACCGGTTCGCTTGGTCCTCGCAGTAACGCTCTTACTGATCGTGAGTGCCCTGTTATACGCTTGTTCAACGGAGCAGGCGGCCAATTCAACGATGGAGGAGGAAGAACCTGTGGAACATGCAGCAAAAACCGCTGTAACGATTACACCGTTTCCAGCGGTTGAGGAGCCCGTCTTGTACGACGAGATCATGAAGAAGGAAGCGGAATGGCTTCAATGGCTCCGGTTAGACAGCGGGGTTGTGCCGAAGTTTAAGGGGCCGAATGGAGAGAGCGAGTACAATTTGACGCCTTATTTTACCGTGATTGCATTGGAAGGCTTGCTGGAAGTACCCGGTTATGAGTCGGTTGTCTTGGATTATATGAACTGGCATTTCGCCCATCTCAATCGAACCGCAACGGAAACAACGCCGATCGGTTCCATCGACGATTATGTGATCTTAGCGGATGGTACCGAGAAGCCTAAGGGTGACTTTGACTCAACGGATTCTTATGCTTCCACCTTCATTAACCTGCTTCGCAGATATGCTGAATTCACAGGAGACTCCCAGTATTTGATCGATCACAAGGAAGAGATTGATTGGATTGCCGATGCGATGCTCTCGACCTTAGAGCCGGACGGCCTGACTTGGGCGAAGCCTTCCTACAAGGTGAAATATGTAATGGACAATGCCGAGGTTTATTCCGGTTTACGGGATCTGGAGTGGATGAGCAGGGAGATCTTCGGTGACGAAGCGGCGGCTGCGGAATATAAGAGGCTTAAAGAAGTGGTGTCGACTGCGATCGAGCAGGAGCTATGGGATGAATCGAGGCAAGCGTACGCCTTTGCCAAAGGGGAAGACGGTTCATTGTCCTTCCCGAATTGGACGGTGTTTTACCCCGACGCAACCGCACAGCTGTTCCCGATTGTAACGGGATTGATTGAACCGGACAGCGAACGGGCTATTGCGTTGTACAACAAATTCAATACCTTCCATAGGGGCTGGCCGCTGCTGCAAAAGCCCGACGCATTCCCTTGGGCCATCCTTGCTTACACCGCGGCGCTCATGGGAGACAAGGAACGGACGGATCAGTTCTTAGCTTCTGTGAACGAGCAGTTTATTGCGAAAGATCATCCGTGGCCGTGGTATGTGATGGAGAGCGGATTAACGATCTGGGCCGCATCCATAGCGAAACAAATCCAAAGTGGGGAGGATGAATCGAATGGCTAACCGAAAAAGACGGTTTATCATGATTCTATGCGTTATTTTGCTGTGGTCCGTGGTGGTCCCCACCGCAGCCCTCGCGGAGGAACCGGTTCATTCCGCCGATTCCAACGAACTGTATGATTTCATTCTTTCGCAGGAAGCGCAATGGATGGCCGGTTTGCAGTTTGAAAGCGGTGTCATCCCGATGTACAGCTACCCTACCAATGGGGATATGTACAGGGTTGTTCCCTATTTTACGAACATAGGGATGTTAGGCTTGCTGGAAGTGGCGGAATACGCCCCAGTTGTCAGAGATTACATGGATTGGTACTTCGCTCATCTGAACCGCACAGGTAATTCCAACACTCCCGTCGGATCCATCTATGATTATTACATAGATCCAGTGCAGGATGTGGAAACGGCTACGAATGATTTTGACTCCACAGATTCTTATGCTTCAACTTTCCTCAATGTAGTAAGGAAGTACGCCGAAGTAACCGGGGATGAGGCGTATGTATTGGCCCATGAGCAGGATATTCGCCTGATTGCCGACGCCATGCTCGCCACGCTGCAAGCCGATGGGCTGACATGGGCGAAGCCGAGTTATCCCGTGAAATATGTAATGGATAACTCGGAAGTGTATAAAGGTTTGGGAGATATGGCGTGGCTCGCGAAGGAAATCTTTCAGGATGAAGCCGGGGAATCGTATTACAGACAACTACAAACAACCGTGGCAACAGCGATCGAACAAGAGCTATGGCTAGAAGCGAAGAAGATGTATTCCCCTTCGAAAACCGGAAGTACGGTGTCCAATCCGGATTGGAACACGTTCTATGCGGACGCGACGGCGCAGCTTTTTCCGATTTGGACCGGAATCCTTGCGCCCGACAGTGAACGCGCTCTTCACTTGTACAATACTTTCAGTGAAACATATCCGGATTGGCCGCAGTTAGTGAAGCCGGATGCGTTCCCTTGGGCGTTAATTGCCTACACGGCGGCGATCATGGGCGATCAGGTTCGAGTGGACAAATTCCTGCAGTCTGTGAAAGCTTCGTTCATTGATCAGAATCATCCTTGGCCATGGTATGTGATGGAAAGCGGAGTGACGATGCTGGCTGCCGCCAAGATGAAGGAGGTTGTGACAGCACCGGCAGATTGGTCTGTAGACAATCTCACGAATGGAGCCGTCATCACTTCGATTCCTTATGCAGTTACCGGAACGGCGCAAGGCATTGCATCTGTGGAGATGACTTGGACGCATCAGCTTACGAATGAGACGCGCGCATTCCAGACCGCCGTACAAGGACCGCAATGGCAAATCCAACTGTCGGATTTATTAAACGGCGTCTATCAAGTACATGTGGAAGCAAAGGATCGGTTTCATAATGTACTCTTCTCCGGCCAATATGAAGTGACCGTTCAAACCGGCGGAGAGAACGGGCTAAGCTATGTTGTTCTTCTGTCCGAGTATGACGAGCTTCGAAGGGGAGAACGTACGCAGCTGACGGTGAGGGGATATAAGGCATCGGGAGAAGAATTCAATCTCGCCGAAGCCCAAGTCGCGTACCATACCGATCATCCGGAGCTTGTATCGATCGATGCCAACGGGATGCTCACCTTAGTGGGGTTACAGAAGGACGTGAATCAAATTCAGGTGTGGGGGTTTGTATCGGCGAATTCCGATGTCGTACGGACCGATACCATGACGATTGCCATCTCCGACGAGCCCATCACGCTCTATGATGATATTATGAGTCGGCTCTCCGAATGGATCGGTAATCAACAGGTTGCCGGCGGTGCCATTACTTTAGATGCTTCACATCAAAGAATCGTGCCGTCCGCATCGAATGTTTCCGCAATGGCGCTGCTGCTGCTCGAGGAAAACACACCTAAGGTGGAGCAATATATTGATTGGTATCTTGCCAATTGGAAATGGGGAGACCGCTACGGGGTGTACGGCACACAATATGAGCAAGTGTTGGACCCTGTGTCGAATCAGTATGTAAGCACGCAAGATTATGATAGTGCAGGCGTCAATGCGGCCACTTTCGTGTCGCTGATCAAGAAGTTTTATGAACAGACAGGAAAGATGAAGCTGTCACAGTACCAACTCGATATTGTGACGGGTGGCTTAGGCTTGATGAAATTGCAAGATGCTGACGGCCTCATGTGGAAGCATCCGACGGAACGTGTGAAACGGTTATACGACAATGCCTGGACATTAAGAGGGATGCAAGACAGCGTCTGGTTGTTTGACCATCACTTCCAAGCATCCGGACCGTCGCAATATTTTACCAATTATGCCCAGCTATTACACGGAGGGATCCAAAACTCCCTATGGGATGAGGAGAATGAACGGTATTACGCAGCCATCGATGAGAATGGAGTACCGCATGCGCCGAATCTCACCGTGAAAACGGAAGCTGCCGAACAACTCGCAGCCATCTATGCCGGAGTCGCGGAAGCGGATCGTTCGGAAGCATTATATGAGTTATACAATCTTCATTTCCCGGATTGGCATCTGCAGGCGAATCCTTCCGACGCGGTTGCCGCTTATGCAGCTGCTTTGATGGGAGACAAGGAACGTGTGGATGCTTATCTGAAGCAAGTGATCGGTGAATTGTCATCGAATGCATGGCCCGAAGGGTGGACGGTGGAGGATGCGGGGTATGTGATGCTGGCTGCTTATGAAGCACAGCGGCTGCCTCATCAAGCGTCAATTGAAGTTGAAACTCCGGTCTCTTCAGCCGGATCAGCGAAGTCTGTCAAAGGAACCGCTGTCAATGCGCAGTACGTTGAAATTTTATGGAAGGAATTGTACGGCACCGGAAAAGGGAAGCTGGTCGTCCGCGTTCTTCCGAACGGCAAATGGAATGGCTCCTTGAAGGGCTTGCAGCGCGGTTCTGAATATGAGTTAAAGGTATCCGCAGTAGACGAGTTAGGATATGTTATATCCGAGACAGCATTCGTACGGTTTACGGTAAGGTAAACGAAATTGGAAGAAGGCGCGATGCTTCGCGCCTTCTTCCTTTGTTAGAACGTAATGACTTGTAAATCCTCCGCTAAAGTCACTTTAGAGCGGATCGCGCTGTCTTGCTCCGCCAGCACCTCTTCGTAAGGCGAACCATCGGACAGGTGAATCGCTACGATCCGGCCAATGCGGTCGACAGGGTAAAATTGCAGTAATTCTTCCAAGCTCGTGTGCGCCTTCGATGCGCCCCGCGCCATATTCGCCTCGTGAATGAGCACATCGATGCGCGGCTGCTCGCGAATCCACTCGTTCGGCCGGGTATCCGCCGAATAGAGCAGGACGCGGTCTTCGCACTGCACCTTGAAGCCGACGGTCGGCCGGGCGTGCAGAGCAGGGAAGGTAGAGACGGTGAGGTCGCGTTCGGCGACGAGCTGCGAAGGCGTCTCCCGCGTAAAGGTGTGAATCCGAACCTCAAAGCCGATCGGCCATTGCTCGACTTGGAAGCTTGCTAGAATCGAACGCAGCTGCTGCTCATCCGTGTCCAAGCAATATATCTCTAACGGATCCTTCCTCTTGGCGATCCACATGCCCCAGAGCAGAGACGGCAAACCATAGATATGATCCACATGAAAATGCGTAAACATGACTCCGCGAATCTCGCTGAGTTCCATGCCGAGCTGCTTCAGTTTTCCAAGCGGATTTCCGCCGACGTCGATCATCCAGCTGCCGGTTTCCCCGCGGAGCAGCATATATGTATTATCCCGCTGAACGCTTCCGGCCGCAGCCGCCGTTCCCAAAAGCACGATGTCCATGTTCGAAATCCCTCTCATTATTGAAGACTTTATGAATTACTATATTCCGGTTCTTACAGAAGGACAAGTTTTTCTACCAAAAAATCCATTGACATGCCGTGAAAACGGTAGCATTGTATTACTATTAAGTACATAAATAACCAAACAAGCTGTCCAAAAAGAGGGTTCGTACAACATGGCCGCCTGGAAACGAAATTTATACGTCTTGTGGTTTGGAAACTTTTTCTGCATGGCTGGGTACAGTATGATCGTTCCTTTTATCGCTTTGTACGTGCAAGAGCTTGGAATCCATGACGCGAAGCAAGCGGCGCTCTGGTCCTCCATGATTTTCGGGGTCACCCATGTGACCGGCGCGATCGTGTCGCCGTTCTGGGGAAAGCTGTCGGACAAATACGGCAAGAAAGTGATGATGGTCCGCTCCGGAATCGGGTTGTGTATTGTCGTTGTCGGCATGGGCTTCGTCAACACGCCTTTGCAGCTGCTGCTGATGCGGGCGCTGTTCGGTACGGTCGGCGGCTTCGGGCCGGCCTCGGTGGCGCTGATTGCCACGGAAACGCCGAAGGAAGAGGTTGGAACTGCGCTGGGCACGCTGCAAACCGGAACGGTGACAGGTTCGTTGCTCGGGCCTCTGCTTGGCGGCTTAGTTGCAGAGCTGGTAGGGATGCGGAATTCATTTTTCGTGACGGGGTTGTTTCTGTTCATTGCTACGATCTTAACGATTGTGTTCGTGAAGGAAAAGACGGTATATGAAAAATTCCGTTTCCGCCGTTCTTCCGCACCGGAGAAGCCGAAGGCCGGGTTGGAGAAGAAACCTGTTCTTGGGGATATCGTTCGGCAGCTGCCGGTTATTCTCGTATTGTTTGTTTCTACGTTCCTAATCGCTGCGAGCTTTCAGAGTATTAGCCCTGTCATTTCGTTATATGTGAAACAGATGAATATCGAAAACCATGTGGAACTGATGGCGGGAATCATATATGCATCGAGCGCTCTTGGTACGGTGATTGCGGCGCCGTTCCTTGGGAGATTAGGGGATAAACACGGGCATATGCTTGTATTGTTGGTTAGCCTGCTGTTACTATCTATCTTGTATATCCCTCAAGCCATGATTACGAACGCATGGCTGCTCATGGGGGTGCGGTTTTTGTCCGGCTTATGCGTCGGCGGGTTAACCCCTTCGATCAGCTCGCTGCTGCGGCGCTTGACGCCTTCTTCGATACAAGGAAGCGTATTTTCTTACAACTCCAGCGCGAATTCGCTGGGCAACGTGACAGGCTCGCTGTTCGGCGGGATTGTGGCCGGAAGCTTCGGGATTTCGGTTGTGTTTTATATTATCGCAGGCGTGTTCTTCCTACACTTCTTGATGCTGCTCCCGCAATACGCAAAGATCGGTAAGGCCGCTAAAGCAGCGGACAACTTCTAATGGTGTACTGAAACTATGAAACCTATTGCTGAGACGATTTTCATTACTTTGTTAGGCGGATTGCTGTTTACGGTATTGCAGGTGCCGCTTAGTTGGATGCTGGGTCCGATGAGCGCAGTTTTGTTGTGGACGGCGGTGACCCGGCGCAAGCTGACATGGCCTCCTTGGATGCGAAGCGCGGGGTTGCTGCTCCTCGGTTACAGTTTGGGACTTTCCTTCACGTTGGAAAGCGCACAACAGATTTACACGCAACTGCCTTATATGTTGGCGGCGACGGTGCTCACGATCGGATTCAGCTTACTGATGGCACTCTTGATCGCCCGGAGGTCTGGGACCAGCATCGCAAGCAGTGTCATCGGCAGCATTCCAGGGGGATTGTCCCAGATGGTCGTGCTCGGCGATGAAATCGAAGGGGCGGATGTGGGCGTTGTTGCATTTATGCAGACACTCCGGTTGCTGTTGGTTGTGTTTATGATCCCGTTTCTTGCGGTTCATGGACTAGCGGGTGGAGTAACCGATGTTGCGGGGGGCATAGATGATCCGGCAGGAATCGCGGCTTTCTTGCATTCGTTGACGTCCTGGATGGACGCAATCTTGAATCGGCCCTTGCATTCCCTGCTCCTGGCGGCCGGTGTTGCTGTCTCTTGCTGGGTTGCGGTGAAGCTGCATTTTCCCACATCTTACTTTCTTGGTTCGATCATTGCCGCCGCGCTCTTCACCGTGTTCGGAACGGAGCCGCCGCCGCTGCCGACTTTGCTCGCGTATGCCGCCCAATGGGGCTTAGGTACATATATGGGACTGGGCATTAAGCTGAATAGCTTGAGAAATTGGAAGACATTGCTGCCGTACACTATACTTAGTAATGTTGCATTGATTGGTTTTACGCTGGTGTTGTCATTCGTCTTTAGCGGGTTGCTTCCGATGTCGCTGCTTACTGCGTTTCTTGGCATGTCGCCCGGAGGGATGGCGGAAATGGGAGTGACGGCGCATCTTGTCGGGGCTGATGTTTCTGTGGTAGTGACGTATCAGCTTTTTCGCATCTTGTTTATTTTATTTGTGGTGCCTTTCGCGCTGCGGCGGGGCTTTGCCTATTGGATGAGGAGGAAACATTAGATGAAGATTCTGCATTATATGAAACCGAGTTTGTTGAAGCGGGAGCCGGAGGATGCGTTCGTCTTACATTCGGCGAGCGCGGTATATGCGGCGATTGACGGGGTCACACCGATCGTTGATTTTCGGGATGAGCACGGACATAACGGCGGTTATTTGGCGGCGAATTTGTTGAAGCGTTCCTTGGAACGCGCGGACGGCAGTGATGGCGCCGGGCTCGTGGAGCAAGTGATTGCCGCGAACCGGAAGCTGCGGGAGGCGATGTCGGCGTATGGCATCGCGGAGAAGCATGCGTTTTGGGCTTGCTGTGTTGCGGCGGTGCAGATCGTCGGCGAGTCACTTCATTATGCGCAGCTTGGTGATTGTATGGTTATAGCGCGGTACCGCGACGGGCGCGTCGAGGTGCTGACGGAAAACCGCGTGAAAGGAGTCAGCGCTCGGGCCGTCGCGAAACGTGCTGCGGCAGGGGAGAGGGAGGAGGACTACTCCGATACCTATCTGAAAATGAAGTACAACCGCACACATATGGCAAATTCGCCGGACGGGTACGGTGTGATGAACGGCGAGGAAGCGGTGGCCTCCTTCATTCAGAGCGGAGAAGTTCCGTTGTCCGACTTGTCGCATGTGCTGCTGGTGTCCGACGGGATGTTCCACCCGGAGCTTCCGCTTGAAGCAACGATGGAGCTGATCCTGTCGGAAGGCTTCGAACGGTATGTAGAGCAGGTTGAAGCAGCCGAGCATGCACTTGGGCAAGCCCCAGACGACCGCACGGGTGTGCTGTTGAGCTGGGTGTAAGTGGGGCGCTGCACTTCGATTGGGTGGGGGGGCGCTCCCCCCACCCGGGCTTCCTTCATATACCCTCCCCCCGATTAGCTGTAGCTGTAAGAAGAAAATTAGTCTTAGAGAGTGCGGAAGCAGGGAAGGTGTGCGTTGTAAGAGGAAAAGTCGGCTTAGAAGGGGCGAAAGAAAAAGAAAAAGAAAAAGAAAAACCGCCAACGGCTTAGAAACCGCTGGCGGTATTCGCAATTAAATCTTCAGCACGCCGCCTTGGGAGGCGTTCGTGACAAGCTTGGAGTAGCGGGCCAGGTAGCCTGTCTTCACCTTCGGCTCGAAGCCTTTCCACTCGGCCTGGCGGCGAGCTTCGAGCTCTTCGTCGCTGATCAACAGGTTGATCTTGCGGTTGTTGAGATCGAGCTCGATGATGTCGCCGTCGTGGACGAAGGCGATCGGGCCGCCTTCAGCGGCTTCCGGCGAAATGTGGCCGATCGAGATGCCGCGGGATGCGCCCGAGAAGCGTCCGTCGGTAATCAAGCCGACCTTCGCGCCGAGGCCCATGCCGACGATCTGTGACGTCGGCGCGAGCATCTCCGGCATGCCGGGGCCGCCCTTCGGACCTTCGTAGCGGATGACCACGACGTGTCCTTCCTTCACCTTGCCGTTCGCAATGCCGGCCAAAGCTTCTTCCTGCGAATCGAAGCAGATGGCAGGTCCTTTATGATAACCGCCAACAGACTTATCCACCGCACCGACCTTAATGATCGAGCCTTCAGGCGCTAAGTTGCCGAAGAGTACGGCAAGTCCGCCTACCTCGGAGTGCGGGTTATCGATCGGATGGATAACTTCCTTATTCAGAATTTCGCATCCGGCTACGTTCTCGGCAATCGTCTTGCCCGTGACCGTGATGCGGTCGCCGTGAATGGCGCCTTCCTTCTTCAGCAGCTCGTTCAGAATCGCGCTTACGCCGCCGGCGTTATGCACGTCCTCGATATGCCAGTCGGAAGCGGGAGCGATCTTCGCCAAGTGCGGCACACGCGATGCCACTTCGTTGATGCGTTCGATCGGGTACTCGATGCCGGCTTCACGCGCAATTGCCAACGTGTGAAGCACCGTGTTCGTCGAACCGCCCATCGCCATATCGAGCGCGAACGCGTTGTCGATCGCTTCGATCGTGACGATGTCGCGAGGCTTCAGATCCATCTTGATCAGTTCCATCAATTGCTTCGCCGATTCCTTCACGAAGTCGCGGCGTTCCGGCGCAACCGCCAGAATCGTGCCGTTGCCCGGCAGCGCCAAGCCGAGGGCTTCCGCCAAACAGTTCATCGAGTTTGCTGTGAACATGCCGGAGCAGGAGCCGCATGTCGGGCAGCCGTATTGCTCAAGCTCGAGCAGCGACTTGTCGTCGATCTTGCCGGACTGGTACGCGCCGACGCCCTCAAATACAGAAGATAGGGAGATCGAACGTCCGTCGCTTGTCTTACCGGCCTTCATCGGGCCGCCGCTGACGAATATCGTCGGGATGTTGACGCGGAGCGCGCCGAGCATCATTCCCGGCGTAATTTTGTCACAGTTCGGGATACAAACCATACCGTCGAACCAGTGGGCGGAAACGACGGTTTCCACGGAGTCCGCAATAATTTCGCGGGACGGCAGCGAGTAACGCATGCCGATGTGGCCCATGGCAATGCCGTCGTCAACGCCGATCGTATTGAACTCGAACGGCACGCCGCCGGCTTCCCGGATCGCTTCCTTCACGAGCTTGCCGAACTCTTGCAGATGCACATGGCCCGGAACAATATCAATATATGAGTTACACACCGCAATAAACGGCTTATCAAAATCCTCTTCTTTTACCCCTGCTGCGCGCAATAAGCTTCTATGGGGTGCCCGGTCAAAGCCGCGCTTGATCATGTCTGAACGCATCTTTTGCTTCGCCATGTCGAATCTTCTCCTCCGTCCTTCTCTGCGAAAATAAAAAATATACAAACAGTTTACCATACATCCACCGCGAAAGTCATGGGAACAACGGGAAAAATCAGACGGCGAAAATGATTTCATGCGTGATAACTCCAACGGTTGGGCATAATGGAAAAGCGTATGACTACAAAGAAGAGGAAATTCGTATGTTCGCAAGATGGAAAAGCAACTCCAGCAGTACGTTCTCATACCGCTTATTTAAGCAGCATCACAGTGAAATCCATCGGCTGTACGGCGCGCATACCCTCGTGTCAAGGCGCACGATGAACATGGTCAAGAAAATCGACAAACAGCTGCGCCCGACCGCCGTATTTAATGTCTCTCGGAGGAATATCCAAACGATCGCGCCCACGTTGGCTCACTGGGAGAAAGATTACAAGCACTTCAACAATTGGGTGCGCCTCTCTGCCGCGGTAGCCATCAACGCATACATGGAAATCTACCTGAGAAATGTAAGCACGCTTGCGGTGGAATCGAACCCGGGGATTATCATTGGGGCACCGGGAGCCATCGATGGGGTCAAATTGCTAAAGTCAAGGGAGAAGTATAGTTATTCGGAGGTTGCGGTTCATTTTACAAAAGGGGATTGGAATACGCGCATTACACACTACGAGAGGCTGTTCGGTCCCGCGCCGAAGACGCTGAAGGAGTATGCGAAGGAGCTCAACGAGCTGAGGAAGATGCGCAACGGCGTCGGCCACTCCTTCGGCCGCAGCGTCGATGAATACGATACGGGCCTAACCACGGAGCTGAAGCCGATGATGCGCTTGTCCGAAGAGCGGTTCGATCATTGGCTGCGCATGGCGGACGAGGTAGCAGCGGCAATCGACAGGCATCTTAGGGAAACCCATATCGGCCAGTACGAAATGCTGCTCTATTATCATACATGGCTTAAGAAGAGAGGGGGCGCGCCGACGGACGACGATCCCGCTCTTCTGCAGCAAAGTATTAGCCAGGAAACCGGCGAAACGTTTGATCTTCCATATCTGCAGTCGCTAATCGGCTACTATCACGAATCCTGAGAGTCTTAAGAATCTTGTGAATCCGGCGGGATCCACTCGGATGCCCATTTCTGCATGGCGCAGAAGACCGGTTCTAAGGCGCGACCCTTGTCCGTCAGCGAATATTCGATGCGAACGGGCGTCTCGGGATAGACTTCTCTGCGCACGATTCCTTCCTGTTCCAACTCTTTCAACCGTTCGGAAAGCACTCGGCCGCTTAAATTCGGCAGCGCCGCTTCAATGTTGCAAAACCGTTGCGGACCCGCCAGCAGTTGGAAGACGATGAGTCCGGACCAACGCTTGCTGATCAGCTGCATGCCTTTCTCGAAGCGGGGGCAAAGTTGTTCTTCAGTGCTCACAAGTATCACCTCGTTATCACTATATTATAGCGCATAATAGGACGAAACAGTAAGGCGGTGGTATAATTATTTGAAAAATGGTTCACGCACACAAAGGAGCAACTATGTTAGCATCGCAAGCGACGGAGTTCTTGAAGCGTTACTTCGGATATGACGCGTTTAAGAGCGGCCAGGAAGAGCTGATTACGAATATATTGCAGGGCAAGGATGTATTAGGCGTCATGCCGACGGGCGCGGGGAAGTCGGTATGCTACCAAATTCCGGCGGCCATGCTGCCGGGGGTTACGATCGTAGTTTCACCGCTGATCTCATTAATGAAGGATCAGGTGGACACGCTGCAGCAGATCGGCATCCCGACAACGTTCATTAACAGCACGCTGTCGGCGGACGAGCTTGATGCGAGATTCCGCGAGATCCGCTCCGGGAAATATACGTTATTGTATGTAGCGCCGGAGCGGTTGGAATCGGAACGGTTTATCCGGCTGCTGGAGGGATTGCCGGTGCCGCTGCTCGCCGTCGACGAGGCGCATTGCGTGTCGCAGTGGGGCCATGATTTTCGGCCGAGCTATATGAACATCGGGCGGCTCGTCGAGCGGCTGCGTCCGCGGCCGATCGTAGCCGCATTCACCGCGACGGCGACCGACGCGGTCAAGGCCGACATTGTGGCGCAGCTGCGGATGAACGAGCCTTACCGGCTGACGACCGGTTATGCGCGGGATAATCTGACATTCTCCGTGGTGAAGGGCGTCGATAAGAAGGATTACTTGAAGCGGTACATCGGAAGCCGCCGGGACGAATCCGGCATTATCTACGCCTCTACGCGGAAGGAAGTGGAGGAGACGCACCGGTATTTGGAGCGGTTGGGCTTGTCTGTGGGCCGGTACCATGCGGGACTAAGCGATGAAGAGCGGCGCGTGACGCAGGAGCGGTTCCAGTATGACGATGTGAAATGGATCGTCGCCACGAACGCCTTCGGCATGGGCATCGACAAATCGAACGTGCGCTGCGTCATCCATTACAACCTGCCTAGAAATATCGAGTCATATTACCAAGAGGCGGGACGCGCGGGCCGGGACGGGCTGCCGAGCGAATGCGTGCTGCTCTTTGCGCCGCAGGATGTGATGACGCAGAAGTTCCTGATCGAGCAGAGCGAAGCGGATGAGGAGCGGCGGCGCATCGAATACGCCAATCTGAAAGCAATGGTGGAATATTGCCATACGACCGGCTGCCTTCAGACGCATATTGTCCGCTACTTCGGGGGCGAATCGGCGTCCGATTGCGGCCGCTGCAGCAACTGTACCGACGAACGGGAAGAGGTCGATATCACGGTGGAGGCGCAGAAGGTGTTTTCCTGTGTGGCGCGCATGCGCCAGCGCTTCGGCGTGACGATCACCGCGAAGGTGCTGCGCGGCGCGAACGACGCCAAGGTGCGCGAGTTCGGCTTTGATCTGTTGCCTACCTACGGCGCGCTGAAGCAGTATAAAGAGAAAGAGCTCGTGAACATGCTCAACGTGCTGGTGGCAGACGGATATTTGGCCATGTCCGACGGACAGTTTCCAACGATTGCGCTCACGAGCCGCTCCGTCGCCGTTCTCGAAGGCAAAGAGCGGGTGTTTCAGAAATTGATGCGGGCACCGGAGACGGCGAACGCCGGCGGAGATGCGCGGGGAGAGGACGCCGAGCTGTTCGAGGCATTGCGCAGCCTGCGGCGCAACATCGCCGAGCGGCTGAAGGTGCCGCCCTTTACCGTATTCCACGACGCTACGCTGCGGGAGATGTGCGCGAAGCAGCCGCAAACCGAGGAAGCGCTGCTTACGGTGAAGGGCGTCGGCGAGGCGAAGGCGGCGAAGTATGGAAGCGAGTTCTTAGAATGTATAAGGAGGCATCTAGCATGAACATTCAGATTACATCCGCGAAGATGAGACATGATCCGGAGGACGGGTATGTCGGTCAGGTGGCGTTCACGGTGGAGGGTCACCCAAAGCCGTATGAAATCACCTTGTATAGCAAGAAGGGCAAGGAGTGGGAGTACGGGCTGCATTTTGCGGAGTCGTCCGGCAGCGAGGAGCTGATCGACGAAGTGGAGGCTTACCTTGAGGAGAATGATGAGGCTTTTGACGCACTTGTCGCCGCGGCGATGAACAACGCTTCCCAAGTTTAAGACTTGGGAAGCGTTGTTCTTGCAAGAAAAATATGGTAAAATGGTAGCGCCTTTTAATATTTTGTTAATGGATAGGAGGCGGGGCCCATTTGACAATACGTCAGAAACTTTATCTCGGGTTTGGCTCTCTTATGTTCTTAATTTCGCTGTTTGCCGGCGGAGTGCTCACAATTCTTACCGTCATTAACGATAATGTCGAGGAGATCGGCGGCCCGCTTTATATGAAGGTAAAGCATGCTTATCAGATGGAGATAGAATTAAGCGCTATCATTAACAATTTGGATCGCATGCTGCTTGTTGAATCGAAGGAACCGCTGTATTCGGCCGTTACCCAGGCCCAGGAACAGCTGGCGGCGGCCAGCAGCAGTTTGTCAGCGCGAATTACAACGAACCGGGGGCGCGAGCTTCACTCCGAGATAGAATTGCTTTATGGGGAATTTACGAATACTACGGCCAATTATATCGAACTCATCCGCAACAACGAGCTTGACGCGGCGCGCGTTTTTTTTCTAACGGAAGTTGAAGGGGAGCGGCAGGAACTGGTTCGTGCGTTATCCACCCTCGTTCAATATCAGGAGGCGCTGATGGAGCAGCAGGTGGCGGATAATGCTTTCTACCAGCAGTATTCTTTGTTAGCTACCGCCATTGCTCTTACGCTGCTTGTGATGATCTTGGCCGTTACAGCCTACGGTGTGACCCGCAGCACAATGCGAAATATCAACTATATTACGAAAGTGCTTCAGGATGCGGAATCTACCAGCCTTGAAGCGCTGCCGCGGATGAAGGTGCTGACGATGGACGAGCTGTCGCCGGTCATCGCCGCTTACAACCGGATGGCGGAGGGCTTCGAAGCGCAGGTCAAGAAGGAGATCGAATACAGCCAGGCTTTGGAGGAACAGAACTGGATTAAGACGAACGTAGCGTTCATGACGGAAGCGGTGCAAGAAGCGAGGGATTTGCAAAGTTTCGGCGAGCTGCTGTTAAATCATGTGGTGCCGGCAAGCGGCGCAAGTGTGGGGGCGTTATTTTACGCGAGTGAAGTCATGCATCAAGAACGGTATGAGTGTATAGCCGGATACGCTCATAACGCCGCGACATCGCCTCAGGTATCGTTCGGTATTGGAGAAGGATTAGTCGGCCAATGCGCCGCCTCCGGCGAAATTATCGAAACGGCGGCGCCGGCCGGCTATATCCGCGTTGTCTCCGGCGTTGGCGAGGGAGACGCCAACTATTTGCTGCTGGTGCCGATCCATTACGAGAAGAAGGTCATTGCTGTATTGGAAATCGCCTCCTTTACTCCGTTTACGAGACTGCAGCGTGCGTTCGTGGAAGCGGTTACCGCAACGGCGATCGGATTGCGGCTTCGCGATCTGTCGAATCAGATCCGGATTCAAGGACTGCTGCAAGAGTCGCAGCAGTATGTCGAGGAGCTGCAGACGCAATCCGAGGAGCTGCAGCAGCAGCAAGAGGAGCTGCGCTCGCTGAATGAGAAGCTTGCGGAGCAGTACCGCGACGCGGAGCGCCGGAATATCGAGCTGGAGCAGATCCGCTTGGAATTGGAAGCGAATGCATTGGAGCTGGAAGCGAACTCGCGATTTAAATCTGAGTTTCTAGCGAATATATCGCATGAGTTGAGGACGCCGCTGAACAGCCTGCTCATTCTGGCGCAGGTGCTGGGAGACAATCCGGAAGGAAACTTGACGGAGAAGCAGCGCGAGTACGCGATGACCATACTTCATTCCGGCAATGAACTTTTGGCGTTAATTAATGATGTGCTGGATTTATCCAAGATTGAAGCGGGGCAGATGAATATTGAGCAAGACATGTGCAAGCCGAGCGAGATTGCGGAGGATTTGGCGAAGCAGTTCCGAACGATGGCGCTGCAGAAGGGGCTTTCCTACGAAGCCTGGATAGAAGAAGATCTCCGGGACACGCTGTTCGTGACGGACCGATACCGGTTAGTGCAGATTCTTAAAAATTTACTCTCCAACGCGATAAAATTTACGGATCAGGGCGGCGTATCCATACATATGTACTGTGATGCCAAGGCGGAGAAAATCTCGTTCCAAGTACGAGATACGGGCGTCGGTATTCCGGCTGACAAGCAGGCACTTGTCTTCGAGGCGTTCCGCCAAGCGGACGGACGGACGAATCGGAAATACGGGGGGACAGGCCTTGGGCTCTCGATTTCCAGGGAGCTGACTTCGATGCTTGGAGGAGAAATCGAGCTGGAAAGCGAGGAAGGCCGCGGCAGCGTATTTACCGTTACCATTCCGGCCGTGAGGCTGGATCAAGACGCCCTTAGGGAGGCGGCAGCCGCTTCCGAAGCGGCGGAGCATATGTTAGCGGAAGCTGAAGCGGATCACGCGGAGTTTGTTCACGCGGGGCACCAACAGGGACCCATCTTGCTGGTCGACGACGATATTCGGAATGTGTACGCTTTGTCGGCGGCACTGCTGGATCGGGGTTACGATGTGATCTATGCCGCTAACGGGAGCGAGGCGATCGATAAGCTGAAGAATCATCCGGAGGTCGGCCTCGTCTTAATGGATATGATGATGCCCGAGATGGACGGATACGAAGCAATAAGGGCAATCAGGCAATCCCCGCAGTTTGCCGTCCTGCCGATCATTGCGGTGACCGCCAAAGCGATGAAGCAAGACCGGGAATTATGCTTAGAGGCTGGCGCGAACGATTACTTAAGCAAGCCGGTGAAGCTCGATAAATTGTTATCTCTGCTTCACGTTTGGCTGCATGACAAGGATCGGCCGCAAGGCGACGATTTACGCCACAGATATGAATCGCCATTTGCTGCAGCGGAAGGTGTTGGAGTTATTCTAAGAAAGCCTGGTGCCGGAAGGGATTTTGGCTCTGGGAAGCAAGGAAGCGATTCTCCATCAGACGGATCGGGCGGAGCTTGATGGAGTGCACACGAATATACCGCAACGCGAAACATAGGAAGGACTAAATCCTTAGATGGGGGTATACAGCCAATGCAGCAAGATCAGATCGAGATTTTGATGGTGGACGACCGCCCTGAAAACTTATTGGCTCTTGAAGCGGTTCTTGCGTCCCCGTCCCACCGCTTGGTGAAGAAGTATTCCGGTGAAGAAGCGCTTCGTTACGTGCTGGAATCGGATTTAAGTCTGCTTGCACTGATTTTGATGGACATTCATATGCCGGGCATGGATGGATACGAGACAGCGTTGTTGATGCGCAAGCGCAAGGAGTTGCGGAATGTGCCGATTATGTTTATGACAGCGGCTTACACAACGAAATCGGATGTGCGGCAGGGATATTTGTCGGGATCGATCGATTATATTTTAAAACCATTCGATCCCGATATATTGCGCTGGAAGGTTGAAAATCTGGTCAACCTGCATCGGTGCCGCCAAGAATTACAATCGAAAAATGCGGAGCTGCAGCAAATGAACCAGAAGCTCCTCCTCGCCGAGCAGCAGCTGTTGAAGCAGCAGAAGCTGCTGGAGGACCTTGTTGAAGCGAGAACGAAGCA
>Ga0182742_1000302_pt1 | contig 86046 bp, 87 predicted proteins | sample eDN5th37CBELigMG_FD_128880 | JGI IMG/M metagenome (GOLD analysis project Ga0182742, IMG submission 128880) | Enriched Miracle-Growth compost microbial communities from Emeryville, California, USA - eDNA 5th pass 37_C BE-Lig MG (version 2)... ...
GCCGCAGTATCCGCGAGGAAATGGCGGCCGCTCGCAAGTTTGACTGACCCCTCAACTACCCGGCGGCCCTTCAGGCTGCCGGGTATCCTCCTCGGCGCCTCCGGAGCGCGCATCAACCTTCCCCCCTCGCTCTCCCAGAGCTTCTGCCGCCTTCGGCGTCAGACTCTCCTGCGTGTGGACCTTAAAAAAGGAGAAAAGCCTTGCGAGAGCGGCCTCCTTCCAGTGTCGGAATCTAATTGTCGTCAGTGTCGGGTTCTAATTGTCGTTGACGGGTTTTCACCGATGAACGATGTTTCGCAGAATTCCAGCAGGCCCATCAGCACTGGATGCATGTCGAATCCGAGGTGCGCTGCCATTCTGAACCTGCTCTGGGCTCGCGGTTGAAGCCGTTGTGCTTGGACCATTACAGATCGGGCCTCGCTCACATCGGAGTGAGGAGATGCGCCGGATCGCAAACTATGGTGCAGCCGACCCGCGGCACCCCGTCCGCAACACACCCGGTTTGTGCACGACCCAAATCCGCTCGCTGGCTCATTGAAAGGAAGACCCGCCGCGAGGCGATCGTAGGCCGACACATGTTTGACGTGTTTCCCGACAACCCGGCAGACGTGGGCGCAACCGGCGTGCGCAACCTGCGCGCGTCCCTCGAGCGCGTGCTCGCATGAGGATGATCACGGCGATGTCATCGAATGATCGCGGGCGCGAGAAGCACGCGCGCTGCGGAGCTTGTGCGCGCAATGACGCCGACCCGGATCCTTGTGACAGCCAGTCCACACACGCTCCGGGATTGCGGGTCAGCTCGGCAGCCCTTGAGCAAGAAACGCTCATGGACGTCTCTTCGCGGGTGTACGCTCAGGCGGACCTGGGTACAGGCCACCTCCTTCTACCGGCGCAGTTGCTGAAACGAGGCGACGGGGAAGCCTATTTCTGCGGCACGCAGGCGTCACCCTGTCGACGATACCTGTCATCACAGCGCCAATCGTTTCCGGAATAGTCCAAGTAGGCGTTGGGAGGCACAGCGAGGGTGACACACTTCCTCTCCTGCTTCCTGAAGCCCCGGTCGCAACTCCAATCCGTGCCACTCGAGTCCAGGTAGCCGTTCGCCGGCACGCGTACCAGCTCGCATGCGGCCGCTTGCCGAACGAAGCCGCGTTCGCAACGCCAGTCACTGCCCGCATCGGACAGATATCCATTCTCGGGAACGACGATAGCGACACACGCTTCGTCGACCTGCCGGTATCCGCGGTTACACTCCCATCCTCGTCCGTAGGTAGCCTCAACGGCAAACGCATTCGCCGGGACCAGGATACGCACGCACGACTTGTCGACCCGCCGATAGCCCCGGTTGCATTCCCATCCGCCCCGGAAGGTGCCGCGCTCATCCGCGTAGGCGTTGGCAGGTATGTTCACGCGCGCGCACCCCTCCCCTTCCTTGATGAAGCCGCGATTGCAATACCAGCTCGCGCCGGTGGTGCCGAGGTATGCGTTCGGAGGAACATTCACCGCCTCACATGTGTCGCCGGCTCTCTGATAGCCGCGATTACATTCCCAGCCGGCGCCATAGCTCCGCGGACTTGAGTCCGGCGGCGCTGTCGCGACCGCGCTCTGACCCTGCGCGGCGCCGGCGACCAACATCGCCCAAGCCAGGAGCACGAACCGAGGCAGAGTGGTGAAGACGGAATTCTGTTCTTGCACGTTCGACTCCGGGTGAGCTGCCACCTGAGTGCGCGCTCAGGAAGGCTGAAGGAACAGCAGGATATGCCTGCTCGCATACGGCTCGTATGTACGGTAGCGCACGGAGGAGAGCGCCAGTGTGGCGGAGAGTGGTATGAATCCGTAGCGCAGTCCTGCGCGAACCCCACTCACGCGGACGTTCTCGGAGTCTCAAGTAATGACCCAGCGAATCCGGCCGTTTACGCCCGTCGACGTGTACTTTGTCGTGCAATCCTGCGGCAAACTGGGCAAGCGGGCTCATAAGGTAATCTCACCCTTGTTTGAGACGCGCTCACGGGCACATGCAGAGCTGACGCGGCTCCGAAGTGAGCGGACAGACAAGGTGCTTAGCGTGTGGAAGCACACCACACAAGTGGAGCCCGCGGAGTGGCTCGCAAACGTCGTGATGGTGCCATGACTGCGCTGGACCACGCCCCTTGCCGGCGAGGACGCCGTGCTCAGCGAAGGTTGCACGAGCCGATCACCGGTCCATGGTGAGTAGCCGGTCCGTCTCCTTCTTCACGGCCTGATAACACTCGCAAGCAGCATTTTTCGAGCGCCGGGCGGTTCATGACGCGAATTCGGCCCCGCTTGTAGCGGATGATGCCGCGGCGCTGGAGCCTTCCCGCCGCGTCTGTGATGCCTTGGATCTCCGCACAGGCGCCATTTTCGAGAACGTGGATCAGCGACACCATCGTGCCCGCTGGGAAATAGATGTGGCGCATTCGATGCCCGGATTCGCAGAGCACCGCGCCGAGCGACAGCGGAATCAGCTTCAGGTGAGGGTAAACGCGCTCGCGCACCTCCGCCGAAAGCGATTTCAGGATACGGTGCTGCGGCCGGGCATCGGAGGGCATGGCGATGGACGATCCCGCGTCGATCAGGTGGAAACCTCGGACACACGCCGTTCCTGACCGCGTTCGAGAAACGCGATCTCGTTCCATTCCGGAAGCCCCGGCGACGCCGCGCGATTCGTGCAGAAGATCCCAAGACACCGACTGCGACTGAAGAGTGCTCCGTCGGCGGCCCGGACCGCCTCGTAAGGACCGAGATGCTCCCGCCGGCCGTCCGGAAAGTGCGCACGCAGGAAGAGCGGACCAAGCGCCTCGAATTCGCGGCAGCTTCGGGTGCCTAAGCGCCAGCCTTGGGACGTATAGCTCGCAACGACGCTGCCTTCCGGACCGCGCAGCGTGCCGTCCGCACAGATCCTGAAGAACGCGCCACGAACGAACAAGGGAATGCCACTGAACGTGAAGGCCAGCTTGATCAACTCGCCCGCTCCCCAAGTCCGGTAGTACGCTCGACGGGGAGCCGACTGAGCACGCGCTAACCTCCGGAATCGTCGGACGGTGCGGATGCTTCGGCGTCGAGCTTGACGACGATCGAATACGTCGCCGCGAGCTCGCATGGGGAGTCCGGCTTCCCGTTGCGCGAGCGGGTGCCGGTGCACCTCAGCTTGCCGCGGCTCTTGCGCTTTCCCGATCCGAGGGTGCCGAGGGCAACCTCGTTGAGATCGTAAACGCCGTCGCAATCGCCGAACCGACAGGTGTACACGAAGTGCGCCTTGGCTGGCGGATAGACGGAGAAGGCCTGCGGCGCATGGGCAGGCCCCGACTCTTCCTGGAACGCAAGCTCCACTCGCACGAGCGCTGCTGCCGGGCAAGCCACGCGCAGCGTCGGCGCTGCGGCTCGCGCCTGCCGAAGCTCATCCCTTCGATCCGAAGGCGACGCGGATTTCCGGTTCGATGAGAAGCGCATCAGGAGCCTTGCGCCATCGGCGCGGCGGTGGAGTGCGGTTTCACTTCAATGGCCATCGTGATCCCCAGGCGACCCACGAGGGAAGCAAGGTCAGCGAGCAGGTCGATCCGGAATTCCTCGCGCGCGAAAATGCTGACGTGAAGTTCCGTGGCGCCACCGCCCTTCTGCAAGGATTGCAGGAAGTCGCAGGACTTCCGCAGTGTGCTCAGTACCTGCTGCAGCTCGCTCTCGACGCCAACCTGCTCTGTCGAAAGCTTCGGTTGGGGCATGAGCCCACACACCCAGTAGCTCTCGCGATAGGTTCCATTGAGAGCGTCGCCGGCCGAGCTCTTTCGCTCGTCTCCCGCGCGCCAGGTGTGCTGCGGCTGCAGGCCAAGCGTCCGGGTAATCAGCGCAGGATCGATGTCCGGATGCCTGATCCGCAGGGACATCGTGAACTCATAGTCGCTCATCCGTCACTCCCGGCTCGGGACGGACCGCGCGCGCCCCGGTGGGGGCGAGCCCGCCGGAGCGCCTGTGCACTTGATTCAGTAGCGACGCGGTCCTCTGCCGCCACCGCCATCGGGACGGCTCTGCGCCTCGTTCACGCGAAGGGGTCGCCCCTCGAAATCCGCGCCGTTCAGCGCCTGCATGGCGCGTGAAGCATCGGCGTTCGACATCTCGACAAAGCCGAAGCCCTTGGGACGTCCCGAGTCCCGATCCGTTACCAGGGACAGTTTTTCCACGACGCCATGGGCCGCAAACAATGCGCGAACGGCCTCTTCAGTCGCCCCAAAGGGCAGATTTCCAACGTAGATCTTGGTCACTTCAGTACCCGCTGATTCAGAAGAATGAGGTGCGCGGACATCGCGCCCGCCTCCCGGATGCGTAGATTTCTGAGGTGGCGGTCTTTGGCCGGAAAGTCGCGGGGGTGCGACGAGCCAAGGGCAGACAAGGCGAGAAATTTACGAGCCGTGGCCACTATACGTTATCCAGACCCCTGCTATCAGCTTTTCAGCGGGGACGTCAGCGTGCCCGCTCGCGTGTGTGCTCTCGCGCGCGGCTGCAGCTGCGCTATGTACGCTAGCGCACGGTGCGCCCCAGTCTTTGCCTGAAGACTGAACCGCTCGCACGCCACAGCCGAATCGGGCTGACAACAGCCAGGTGACTCCATGGCGAACCTCATTACACCGCTTCAGCCGATGAAGCGAAGCGCGCCTCCTGACGTGTACTACGTCGTTGAAAGCTCAGGGAGGATAGGGAAGCGCGATCATCACGTTATCTCGCCGCTGTACGAAACGCGCTCACAGGCAGACGGGGAGCTGGCGCGACTGAGCGCAGGGAAGAAGCACGGCGTGTTGAGCGTGTGGATGCGAACCAGCTACCGGGAACCGCCGCAGTGGGTGTCGGACGTCGTTATGGCCGACGGCACCATCGTTCGCGCACCCAGATCACCAACGAGGAAGACAGATGCCTAGAAAGCCCGACTACAAACGAGAGAAGAAGCTGAGAGAAGCAGCTCAACGCAAACGCAGCGAAGAAGCGCAACAGCGCAAGGCCGCACGCAAGTCGGAGCCCGAGAGCGCTGCCGCGAGCGTGAGAGATGACGAGACGTTGCCATCCATTCACCCAGTCACCAGCTCAGTATGACCCTCCTCCCGGAGAAGCGCATGAATCCGACGTCCCCCAAGTTTCCAGAGCGCGACGCCGCGCCCCTGAAGCTCGATACTTTTGCAGATCGTCTGCGCATCGAGCAGGAGGTTCGCGAATCCCGGAGGGAGCGCCAACGGGCCGAACAGTGCAATACGGCCAACACCCCGGAGAGACGTATCCGCGAGTGGGAAGAGCTGCATGCTCTTCACCTTCCGCTGGAGCCGTCACATCCGCTTCTGTTCGCGGTGGCGAACGGCACGCGGCTGTCCATCGCGCAGATCAGGGTCGAACAATCCGCTCGCGCCGCGCTCGGCCCACGCCGCATCGATAATGAAGCCGTTGATCTGAATGTCTACACGCCCAAGCACTGCGCGCCATAGTGCGCCCCCCGCGGCGCTTCGTCCGCAGCTTCCCAGCCGACCTTTCCGCAAACGGACATGCGCCGAACGGCGCCTGAGCCCGGAGACTTCAACTTGCCCCGCCGGTATCGAAAGAAAGCACCCGAGAGCTCCTCGCGTGAAGAGCGCCTGAGGCAGATGCGGGCCGGAGCGCAGACCCTGCGCAGCACGTGTCCGACTGCTGCGCTCGTTGACATCAAACTGGATTTTCTGGCCGATGCGACTCAGGCGCACGCCGCGCAATCCTTCGTCCTGTACCCAGGCGCCCGCGCGGTCTTCTGTTATCCCTGTCCCGACGGCGATTGCGATGGAATTTACGACTTCAGCTCCGAGGCTGACCAGACGCTGAATCGGCAGAGACCTCGTGTGGCAGGGATCTCGCGCTGCCCCGGTACGCGCTCGCGCATGGGGCAACCGAAGGCAACCTGTGGCCTCAGTGTGCGCTACACGATCGTTGCGAAGCACGACCACGCGCACAGGTGAACACATGACGACCGTAATGATCGCAGGCCTGACCCTGCTATCCGGTTACCTTGCCATGCGCCTGGGGAGTGCACGCGCGGAGAACGTGACGCTGCGTGCCCAGGTTGCCTCGTTGAAGCGGCAACTCGTCAGACGGCGCTCGTGAGCATGAGGTGCGTGACCTGAGCGCAGCGTCTGCCGGGAATAGAGCGACGATCGCGTCGGCCTCGGCAAGTCTCACGAACGAGAAGGCCACGGACCGAGTGCTCGTGAACCTGCCGCACGCGGCCGAGATCCGTGCGAGACTCGCCACCCCGCTCCTGGCGCAACACTGGGACAAGGCAACCCAGCGGTCCTTCTGGTTGATGAGCGACGGCGTGGGTGTCCGCTGCCTCACGGTGACCGGGCTGAACGCGAAAGAGGTCGCCGCGATCGGCGCCAGAGTCGAAACCCACACCAATCGAAACGATTTCGATCTCTCACCGCAGGTGATGCGCGAGATCATCGAAGCAGAGATCGACGTCGCCGTGGAATTCGTGCATTGATCACCCTGACTTTTTCCCGCAGGGCTCCGCAGAATCCGGTCTCGGTGCGCGCGGCGTTCTTCCGCATTTGTGCAGACTCCACGTTGCGGGCTCCGGACAGCAGTGTCGTGGCGACTTTCAGCTCGCGACGATGGCTCCTCGGCAACAGAGGTTGCGAGGACTTCACCTCCGGACCCGTGTTCCTGCGCATCAAGCGCCATGACGGCACTACCGAGCGGCTCGGCCCCTATGAGCTCGTGCGCGCTGCCGAGGGCGCACTGTTCACGACGGGCCGATGTCTCGGAATGCACTCGGTGCCGGGCGTTTGCGGGGGAAGCGACTGCTGGGACGAGATCACGCTGCTTCCGGCAACCGAACCCGCAGGGCACCGCCTGCGCTAGCAGCGAATCAGTCGACCCTCTCGGATGCACGCATGTCAGCTTCGAACCGGCGGATCTGCCGTTCGGCCTGCGCGGGAGCGACCCCGTAACTCAAACAGATTTGTTCAGCCAGCCGTGCGCGCCTGCCCGCGATCCCTTGAAGCTGCTTTTCCGTCAATCTCGTCCAACGGGCGCCCGCCAGCGGGCGGACCTGCTTCCACAACGCGGCTGCCCCGTGGCGATCCATCCTCACTTCAGCGGCCCACCTGGTACGTGCCGATCAGTTGAGACTGCGCGAGCACGTGGCCTTTCATGGCGTTCAGCAAACGCGCCTTGGCGGGGTACTCGAGATCGGGCAACTCCACATCGAGTGCATACAGCGTGTGGAAATAGCGATGTCGTCCCACGGGTGGAGACGGACCTCCGTAAGCGGCCCGCTTCCAGTCGTTGAGGCCCCGACGGACTCCGGTGGGCAGCCCATGCGTCCCCACGTCCGCTGGGAGCGAGCGTATCGCGGCCGGGATAGCGTAGAGCACCCAATGAACCCAAGTCCTTTGCGGAGCCCGCGGATCCGGCGCATCCGGATCATCGACGATGAGGACGAAACTTTTCGTTGAGTCCGGACCCGCAGACCACTCCAGAGGCGGCGAAACGTTGTCGCCTTGAGCAGTGTACTTCCGCGGAATTGATCCGTTGTTCTCGAACGCGGAGGAGACGATGGTCAGCATCGTCCCTCTTCGAGGTGGCGGAGGACTGGCGATGTCACGACTCTCACCCGTACAGCCGAAGCGCCGTGAGGCTCACGGTACCCCGTCTGCTCTTGTCCGAAAGGACAGTGAACCGGAATCTCGTCACAGCACGCAGGTTCACGGTGATGAGCTCTCTTTGATAGGTCGCACCCCGGGGGCTGAAGTTGAATTCCTGAACGAAGCACTGGCGGTAGGTGTCCGAATTCCCGGACAGGTACTCGGCACAGACTTCCTGAGTGCGCACAAGCTCACGCTCCTCGGCTTCGAATGCGCAACGCGCGAGGTCCCTCGGCTCGTGGAAGACGAGCAGAATCGTTTCCGACCGGTCGCGTCGGCCGCCGATCCATCTCGTTGCTCCCTCTCCGGAGTGACCGTCGAAGAGATGATCGATCGGATGTTCGGGGTGTGCCGAGGAAAAGTGCACAGTCCGCAGGCGCGCAGGTCGATCTCGTCTTCGACGCCGCCGGAGTCCTTCGGAGACTCGCTGATCAGCAGCTTCCGAAAAACGGCCGATCGATCACTGCTCATGGGTATCCATCCGGTGGTGCCCGCAGGGGGATCAAGGCGGAGCTACCCGCAATGTGCTCCCCTATCTGGAGATAGTCCGTGCGGAAACGCACCGACCGCGATCTCCCTGAAGTGCAACCCGGAGGATGCGGACGCGGCTCGCTGGTACGCGACCCGACGTCTGCGAAGGCTCAAGCGACGGTCAGATCCCGGCCGATGCGCGGCGCCCAGACCGCAGCTGCTGCTCACGCCGCACCTCGGCCAGCGTGAGTTGGGTGGCCGCTGCGATCACTTCCAGAACCGGATGAAACGGTGTGGAGGGCATTCGCAACTGGTGCACCTTTTCCCATGCACGAATGCGCGCGTCCGCGGAATTTTCAGCCAGGTATTGCTCCGCGTGAGCCCGGCGCTTCGGCGCCGCGCGTTCGAGCGCCTCAAGCGCACGACGCTCACGGTAGTCCAGTCGGATTTCATCTCCACCGGACACAGGACGTTGGCGTTCGGGCGAGTGCATGTCGATCGTCGAGCAGATGAGCGGATCCTTAGGGCAGGCGTGAAGCGGCCAAGGGCGTCGCACTGGCGCACGAGCCCCGGCATCGAACCTGCTCCCGGCGCAAAGCACCGAGAGCACGACTCATTCAATAGCGAGGCCGGCCGCCACCCGAACGCGCCTTGTCCTGAGCTTCGTTGATCTTGAGAGTCCGGCCACCGAAATCCTTGCCGTTGAGCGCCTGCATCGCGCGCGATGCGTCCGCGCTGGACATCTCGACGAACCCGAAGCCGCGTGGCTGGCCCGTGTCGCGATCGTTAATCAAAGAAAGCTTCTCCACGGTTCCGTGAGAAGCGAAAAGATCGCGAACCGATTCCTCGGTGGCCGTGAAGGGAAGATTGCCGACATAAAGTTTGGTCATTGAGATCTCGCAGAGAAAAAATGGAAAGACGCCGGCATGCAAATCACAAGCTGCAGCGGTTCGGGAGGCTTCTGAGATGACACCCTGGAGGCTGGAACGCGCCGGGGCGGCGCTGCCAGGGAGACAAGGCGAAAGGATCACGAGCGAAGCGACTCTAGCACGAAGCCACCTAGAAGGTTCGTGAAATGAAGCACCGCCACTCCTGGAGCGGATCAGCTCTGGGTGCGTCTCGCGCGGACTCCGACATCGCGCTTTCGACTACTCCTGCAAGCAGGAGTCAGCGCTACGACGATAACCCGCGTCGCATCGCCAGGCTTCGCCGGAATAATCGAAGTGCGCATCGAGCGGCAACTTCACTTCAAGGCACTCCGCGCCTGCTTTTCGGTAGCCGCGATCGCAGCTCCAGCCGGTGCCCCCAGCATCGAGATACCCGTTATCGGGAACCGCCACGGCCGCGCAAAGGCCGCCCTTTCTCGAATAGCCGCGATCGCAATTCCAGTCATCACCGGAGCGCGCCAGGTATGCGTTCGCCGGAACCTTGACCGCAGTGCAGGACTCATCGGTGAGCCGAAAGCCGCGATGGCATTCCCAGCCGCGGCCGTATGCCGAGTCCACCTCATATGCATTCGCCGGTATCTTGACGCGCACGCATTCAAGGTCCATGCGCCTGTATCCCCGGTTGCACTCCCAGCCTCTTGAGTACTCGAAATCTTCCGGATATGCATTCGCTGGCACGATCACTTTCAAGCACGCGTTCCCCTCCCTGCGAAAACCTCTTTCGCAGGACCAACTGAGTCCGGACGAGCTCAGGTGGGCATTGGGCGGGACACCCATGGATACGCACCGATCGCCGTCTTTGCGGAACCCTCGTTTGCAGTCCCATTCACCGCGGCTGCCCTGCGCATACGCATTCGCAGGGATGGTGCTCGTGACCTCCTGCGGGGTCGCAGTAGCGCAGATGCAGATCATTGTGATCGACGCAAAGGAGAAGTCACACCACGTGAGTTTGGAGACACGCATTGAGAATCCTCGAGGTTTGTCCTTACGGCCGAGGAGGTTCAGCCCTCGACGGTGGGCAGGCGAACGGTGAACTCACTACCCTGCCCCACGCCGGCGCTCGTTGCGTCCACCGTGCCACGGTGGCCTCCCTCGCTGAAGAGAACTGCATCGAACCGCCTTTTCCGACTGCCGCTGCTGCATGCGGTTCGGACTTCGCGGATCGTGGCTTCCAGGGCTTCGCGCGTCTGTTCGCTCCCGCACACCACTCAGCGTAAGCTCACGGCGCGAGGAGTCAGGTTGAGCAACTCGAACGAGCAGATCTGTCGCTCAGTTTTTTCTGCCGTCCATTCATAAGTTCGCCGCAGCTCGAAGGCGAGCAGCGCCCGGCTTCCTGAGATGCGGTCGAGCTGCATTTCGCCAAGCCGGCTCCAGCGCGAGCGCACTTCGCATTTGAAGTGGCCCCAGTCGGTTGCAGCGGAATTCCAATCCATGTCAAAGGATGCGGCCACCCGTGCTGGCGATCGGTGCGCTCCCGCACACAAGGCCGCACGAGCGAACAGCGCCTCCGACAAATTCGGGCTGAGGCTCAGACGCGGCGTGTCGTCCGCGGCCCGATCCATCTTCCAAAGGGTGTGCCGGGAAACGGTTGTCTGAGCTAGCGTGCCGCGGGGATGACCGTGCCATCCGCCATGACCACATCGAAGAGCCATTGGGGCGGCTCGATGTGTGTGGTGCGCATCCAGACGCTGTAATCCTTGGCGGGATTTGCCTGCCGGAGCCGCGCTCCTTCCGCCTCGGCCTGCGGCCGCGTCTCGTACAGCGGCGAACTGGTGCGATGCTCGCGTCTTCTCGCCGTACCAACGCTCTCCACCACGTAGAAGACATCTGACGGGGCCGTGACCGATTCTGTGCCCATAGCCTGATCGTCGGTGATAAGAGAGACGCGATCCGTGCGCAAACGCACACAGAAGATCGCTCTAAGGAAAAAATAGCTCAACGATGGCGGTCAGACCGGTATCCGATCGCTTCTGGGATGTCTGTGGCGGGATATCGATTCCGCAAGAGTCGCAGACGGCTCTGGATGGCGATAAGCCCCTGATACTGGCGCTCGAGAAGCATGCGCAAGGATTCCGGCAGCTCGAGACTGCGCGCGGCTTCGTATCGACCTCGTGCGTAATCTCCGCCGCGCTCGCACTCTTCCAGGATCAGTTTGGTACCGCGGGAAATCGGCACGGCCTTGAAGTTGATCCAACCTCGATACACCGGCGGCTTGGCTGTCGCGCTCTCAGATTCTGCTCCGCCTAGCAGCCGCACCTGGTCCTGCAGCGCGATTGCAGCCGCGCGACACGATTCCTCACCCTCTCTCAACACATCCTCGACACCCGGTTCACGATTGTCCCGGACCGCCAGTGCGAAACCTCGTTCGCCATCCCGCAAGGTTTCTATGAGATCTTTCAGCATCGGAAGGCAGAATTCGTAGCTCACAGCGCTTCTCGCACATCTGCTCCCGCGTTTGCCAGCGCAGCGGATGAAATCGCACGATCACCTGCTGCTGCAGGTCCGTCCGTTCGCTAGCGAACGCACCGAGCCCCTTTTCCCACGTCCGCCGCTCAGCACACGCCTGATACACCGGCGTGCTAGCGAAAGGCAGACCCCGCTCCGCGTCCGTTCGCGTTAACCCAAACTAAGGGCGTCGTCAGCCCTTAAGCGTTTCGAGCAGCGCATCTGTCGTCACCGTCGCAAAAGCGCAGAACGTGTCGGAAACCGCGTAGGGCAAAACGATGCGGCCGTTATGCTTCATCCCGCCGCACGTATACACCACATTTGGAACGTAGCCCGCGCGGTCGGAGGCCTCGGGTCGCACCAACGGCTCGGGAGAGCGCGCCAGCACCCGCGATGGATCGGCTTTGTCGAGCAACACTGCCCCAATCGAATAGCGACGCACCGGCCCCACGCCGTGCGTCAGCAACAGCCAGCCCTCATCGAGCTCGATGGGCGAGCCGCAATTGCCGATCTGCACGAACTCCCATGGGAAACGCGGGTTCAGAAGGGGGGTGCCGTCGTCCCAGCGATACAGGTCGGCCGAATAGACGAGATAGAGGTTCTCGTTGTCCTGCCGAGCCACCATCGCGTAACGGCCATTGAGCCTGCGGGGGAACAACGCCATTCCCTTGTTGTGCGCGGCGCCGCCGGACAGCGGCGACATGCGGAAAGTCAGAAAATCGCGAGTCTCCAGAAGCTCGGATCGAATCGAGCGACCCGAATAAGCCGTGTAGGTCGCGTAGAAGATCCGATCGCCGTCGTCATCGAACTGCACGAACCGCGCATCCTCGATGCCGTTCGACTGCGACCCCGTAGCGGGGAAGATGACGCGCTCACTCACCTCCTGTTCTGGAGCGAATGCGAGCTCGATTCGCTCGCCATCGTTGAATGGCACGGTGCTCAGAACGCGAGGGGTCGTTGCGAGGCGCGCCGGAGAGTCCACCTGAACGCTGCCATCTGCAGTCAGAACTCCAGACCGGAACGTAAGCGACGACACGTGCCCTTCCCCGGTCGCGCGCAGGCTGAGAAGGAATCGGCACGTTCCGGCCGTTACACCCGACTGGTCGGGGTGCATCACGATGCTGGGATTGAACAGGGCGGCCGCTTCGAACGCGTACTCGTGCAGGAAATACGCTCCCACGAGACGGCGTTGCTCGGGCGTGAAAGCGGGGTGCGGAGCGAAAGCCTCCTCCATCTCGTCTGCCCTTGCTTCGAAAACCTGCAAGAGATTGCGATGACGGCCGAGAAAATTGTCCAGCACCTCCCCGAGTTGGGTACTCACGGCGGCCGGGTCCATGGACAGCACCCGCTCGACTATGTGGTCGGCCCTGGATTTGTCGATCGGGTTGAGGTTTCGCGGCTCGATAGCCGGCCTGAACGGCCGAACGACCACGCGCGCGGGATCGGGACGCAGATGCAGCGCCTGCCTGTTGAAGAACGCAGCCAGTGACAAGACCACCTCAGCAAGACGATTGAAGCCTGGATCTCATGCGAGCCTGCCGCGGGCATGCGCCATACCGCTGTTGCCGGAGCGCGCGAGATTGCGAATTTCCGCAAGGGCAAGAAGATACGAGACCACCGACTCCCCGCCTCTGTTCGCGTTGAGGCGATCCTCATGCAGTCCATCGCTGCAGCTGCCGGACTCCGGATCGATGAGCGCCTGAGACAAGTCGTTTCGACCCAGGTACCAGGCGAAAGCGGCCTTTGCATGCGCTGTCCAGATCGGTTCCGCGTCCGCGCGCGAGGCCGCAAGACATGCCGAGACCGAAGCGGCCGCTTCGACCGGTTGCTGGTCGAAGCGCCGCGGAGGGGCGCGATGGAGACCGAAGCTCTCCGTGCCGACGGCGCGGAAATCGCCGCTTTCCGCTGTCTGCATCCTCGTGAGCCAGCGCAATGATCGAAGCCCCGCGTCGACGTACGCAGGGCAATCCGTGCAGAGCCCCGTGACGTTCAGCGCTTGCGGCAGGCGGGCATTGTCGTAAGCCAGCTCGTCTTCGAACCAGACCCACTCGGCGCTTTCCACGGACTCCAGCATTGAAACCAGCCTGCGAGCGAGGAGGTGCTGGGTTTCGCGATACCGCTGATCGTCGATTGCCGATCTCGAATACGCCTCGAAGCCGAGCAGGCTGAAAGCACAGGCCCGCGGCGAGTGAAAATTCACCACGGCGGGCGCTGCTTCCTGCAGCAGGGCCGCACCCCAGCTGCGGCGTGACACGCTGGCATCGCGCTCCACACAGCGTCCGAGCGCCCAGATCACGCGACCGTGACTGTCTTCCGAACCGGTTTCCTCCAGCCAGCGCCGATCGAAGCCCATGAAGTTCCGGAAACGCCGCGAAACGGGATTCCAGGCATGCTGCACGAACGATGCGAAAGCTCCCGTGAGCCTCTCCGGCATCGGATCCTCGCCTGGCGTGTTCAGGGCGAACGCCAGCAGCAGAGCGCGGGCATTGTCGTCGACGCAATAGCCGTGCGATCGATCCGCAACGGAGTGAACGGCATGCTGCAGCAGGCCGATGTCATCGCACATCGATGTGAAATGTCCGAGCTGCATCCGCGGGGGAGGTGCATGCGTCGTGAGGGACCGCCGGGCAGCGGGCGGGGTCACGGCGACCGTCGGCGCGCCGGCGGTCCGATCGAACCCTGTTGCCCGTTCGCAGGCCCGCTCGAATGCGGCCCTGTAGCGCTGGGCGGCGACCGGCCACGTCATGGAGCGGCTGTGCGCATATGCGTGCGCGCTCATGACATTTCTTCGCGCGTCATCCATCAGCAGCCGGGACACGGCCGTCCCGATTGCGTTCGAATCCCCGAACGGAACGAGGATCCCGCGCCCCCCGGAAAGAAGCTCTTGAGCGTGCCAATAAGGCGTGGAGACCACGGCCTTTCCCAAACCGAAACTGTAAGCAAGCGTGCCCGAGGTCATCTGCGCTTCATTCAAGTACGGTGTCACATAGACATCGCACATGTTGATGAAATCGATGAGCGTCGGCTGGTCCACGAACTGGTCCAGGAAAACGACCGCGCTTTCGATGCCGAGTGTACGTACGCGTTGCTGCAGTCTCTCGCGATAGCCTTCACCTTCAGACCGTATGAGTGAGGGATGCGTCGCTCCGAGGACTACGTAGACGGCATCTGACCGACTTGCGAGAACCGCAGGCATTGCATCGATCATGACCTCGATGCCCTTGTTCGGAGATAACAGGCCGAACGTCAGCAGCACTGGCCGGCCTGCGAATCCTCGCCTGCGCTTTGCCGCTACGGAGCTCACTAGCGGAGCATCCGGAATGCCGTGCGGTATGACTTCGATCTTGTGTCGCGGAGCCCCGTACTCCGCTTCGAGCAGACCGGAGGCCTTCTCCGCCATCACCACGACGCCCGCCGACAGTTCGACTATCTCCCGAAGCACGCGACGTTCCACAGCGCCCGGAGCTGCGAGTACCGTGTGAAGCGTGGTGACAACCGGCATTCTCAGCGCTCGCAGCAGTCCGAGCACGTGCCCACCCGCTTCTCCCCCGAATATGCCGAACTCGTGTTGGAGCGATACCGCCTCGCAGCCTCGCACGTTGAGGAAATCCGCGGCGCGCTCGTAGTCCTGCGCATTGTCGTCGCGGATCTGAAATCCGACCGATGGCGGATAATCATAGTCGCGGCCGCAATCGGTCATCGCTACAAGCGTGGTCTGCAACGAGGGGGCTGACGTGCTCAGGGCCTGGTGCAAGTCCGTAGTGAAGGTTGCGATCCCGCATCGCCTCGGAAGCGAGTTCCCGACGAATGCCACGCGATGGATGGGTTTCACTGACGCCTCCGCACCCGGTTGCTGAGCGCTCCGTATCGCAGGATCGAGGCACGCCGAGCCTCTCTCGCGAGTGGCGACAGCGATCTGAACTGGCGACTTCATGATCGTCACCGGTACAAGCGGAGCGCCGTGAGGCTGACGGTGCCCCGTCTGCTCTTGTCCGCCAGTACGGTGAGCCGGAGGCGGCTCACGGACCGCAGATTCACCGTGATGAGCTCTCTTTGATAGGTCGCCCCCGCAGGACTGAAGTTGAACTCCTGGATGAAGCACTGCTGGTAGGTATCGCCGTTCTCGACCATGTACTCCGCACAGACTTCCTGAGTCCGCACGAGCTCACGCTCCTCGGCTTCGAACGCACAACGCGCGATGTCCCTGGGCTCATCGAAGACGAGCAGAATAGTCTCCGCCCTGTCGCGCCGTCCGCCGACCCATCTCGTCGCTCCCTCTCCCGAGGTGCCGTCGAAGAGATGGTCGATCGGGTGTTCGGGATGCTCGGAAGAAAAGTGCACTCTCGCGCAGGCACGCAGATCGAGCTCGTTTTCGGCCTCAGGGTCGCTGGAGCCCTTCGATGTCAATTCGCCGATCAGGAGCTTCCGAAGAACGCGGGGTTCATCAGTATTCATGGGTATCCATCCGGGTGAGGCGCGCGAGAGCAGAGATCGAACTCGCGCGAGCAACACAATGTGGTTGATGCGCTGGAAGTAGTCCGTACGCAAGCGCACTTAACGTTGTTTTTTGCCCGGCGGGCACTTTCGGGAGCAGCGGCGTCCGCCAGCGAACGTCATCGAGCACTGACTGCTGCGGTAAGCTCCTTGATGGCACCGACGATGTGGTAAAAACTGCTCGCGGGAGCCGGCTCCTGGATGAGCTGCCCTTCGGCGCTTCGACGATCGAACCACGAGCCCGGGACCTTGCCTTGAAGATAAAGGCAGAGCGTTTCTGCTGCTCCGTTTGCCATCTCCCAATACCGCTCCTCCCCTGTCATACGCGCAGCCAGCGCCGCCGCCTTCAGACGCTCGGCCTGCTGCCACAGGCGCGCGGCGCCGTCCACGACTGAATAGTCGTCGAGCAAGGCGTTGACCGCGAAGCCATCGCGCACGCCATACCGCTCCCCGATCCCGATCAGTCGAAACGCTGCGCTCCGCGCCTGCGTACAACCCTCGCTGGCCCATCGCAACAGGAGCCCGGCCCACTCGAAGTGATGGCCGGGCTCGATGATGCGTCCCGCTGTCCCTGGCATCGGCGACCAGTCCGGCATGAAGTTCTCCCGGACTATGCCGCTCGAGTCATCGATAAGGCGGGACAGCGCAAGGTTGCCGATTTCATTGCACAGTGCGTCCCACTCCGGATCGTCGCTTGACTCATGCCAGGCAAGCCCAGCCTCGAGCAAATGCATGTGAGCGTTAGCGGACAGGGGACAGCCGCCTGACACTTCCGATTCGAATCCGGCGCCGTTGCGTTTCAGACGGTGATACACCGCGACGCGCAGACGGCGGGCCTCTTCTGTGAGGCCGGGCCGCGATCCCAGTACCAGTTGACTGTCTGCGAGGCCGAGTAGCGCGAACGCCTGGTCGTATAGAAGCGCACGGTCGTCGAGCACCCTGCCATCGCCGGCTATCAGCGTCCGGTACAAGCCGTCAGGACGACGATAATGCGCGAGGAAATACTCGATGCCACGGCTCGCCAATTCCATTGCGTCCCCCCTCCATCCCAGCACCGCGGCGTTGGAGAGGGCCGACACCTGGCGAGGCTGCACGCGCGCGCGGCGGGGCTCATCGAGCGCCAGCGTGCCGTCCAGGCGTTCGTGAAAGCCGCCGCGGATCTGATCGACACCATGGGTCGACCACAAAGGACAGGCCTCGTCGACGAGCCAGTCCAGCAAACGCGCCTGAAGGTCACACGCCCTCACGCGCGCCTGCTCTGTCGTCGGCAGACCTTCGCCGCTAGCGGCCATGTGCTCGCTCGTGAAGCGCGAAAGAGTCGCGTGAGCCGCTTCGGATGTGATCGGCAATCCGCATTTGCGCGGCGCGGCGCCCTGCTGCTTCTCGAGTGTGCTTGCAGGCATCCCGGGCGAAAAAATCCGCGCAGCTGCATGCCCAGCCGCCACCAAATTCGTATTTGACGCGAAATCTGTCGATCAGGTAGTCCGCGCGCTCAACGGCGCCCCGGCCGCCGGTTCCGTCCGAAGGCACGATCAGGAACGACATGACGGGACGGGTCGGTTCGTACCTGTCAGCTCTCCCCAGCCGCTGTTAACCAGCTTCTGCATGCGAACTCCTCTACGCCTGGTCCTGCGAATTCCGCGAACCTTCAGGCTGGGTCGCAAGCAGACTCGACAGATCCTCAGTGGCGACGGGCTTGAGAAGATATCGCTCGAATCCAGCGTTCCGGGCACTGTCCCGGCCCGCGTGCTGGCGACTATCGGTCAACGCAATGAGCCGCAGGTGGCGCAGTTGGGCTCGTTCGCGCAACAGTTGCGCGAGCTCGTTGCTGTCCAGATCGAGCAGACTCATGTCGAGGAACGCGACATCCGGACGGAACCGCGCCTCAAGGGACAGGGCGGCGTGCGCTGAGTAGGCGACGCAGGTTTCGGGATAGCCGACGGCGTTCAGCATCAGCTCAAGGGAATCTGCAGCGCGCATGTCGTTGTCGACGACCATGACTCGCAATACCTCTGAAGGCACACTTCCCGTTCTACCACCTTCGTCCTCCCACGCCTCAAGCTTCTCCGCATTGGCGCGCATGGGGGGGTCTGCTCTTGTCGTTCGGGGCGGGTCGGTCGGGGTATCCGACCAGCGCCGCCAGCTGGTTGTCATTCCGTCACGCATTGGGGTTCCTCAGGTGCCCGCTAATGATGCGCCCGAGGCAAGCAGCGTCCGTTCGCTGTCCCACACTGCGTCGTCTGCGCGCGCGGCGAGCACAGGCAGCGGCCGCTCGGAAGCTGTGCGCCCGCGCTCATGGCGCAACGGCCACCCTTTCGCTCCAGTAAACTCTCAGCTCTGAGACGCCACTCCTGTCTTGTTATTTGTCCGTGCGTCGCTGCGATGGAGACTACCTCGCATGACGCGGGCGTAAGTGTCCCGCGCGCTGGCATAGCAGGAGCACGACGCAGCCTCGAGACCGCGAGCGTCCAGAATGTTGATGTGACCTCGACTGTAGCTGACCAGGCGGCGGGCCCTCAGCGTACCCGCGGCCCGCGTCACACCGACCCGCCGCACGCCGAGCATGTCTGCCATGAATTCTTGCGTGAGATAGAAATCATCCGACCCCACGCGGTCGCGCGTCATGAGCAGCCAGCGCGCCAGCCGCGCTTCCACGACGTGGAAACGGGCACATGAGGCCATGGCGGCAGCCTGACTGATGAAGACATAGATGTAGCGGGATACCGCATGCCTCAACGCCGCGCTGCGATCGAGTTCGGTGGCAAATCGATTTGCCTCGATACGTAGCGCAGAGCCAGTGCCCTGCACTATTGCGGTTACCGGCGCGACTCGCACGCCGAGTACCAGGGCAATGCCCACTACCCCCTCCGCACCGACGAGACCCACCTCCACCCCTGGGCGCTTATCCAACTGAGCCAGTAGTGAGATGGTCGCGCCCGTCGGGAATTAGACGTGATGGATGCGCGCGCGCTGCTTGCACAGAACCGAACCCGATCGCAGCTCCACCGCCTCGGAGGCAGCAACCAGACGCCGGCGCTCCGCATCGGGCATCTTTGCCAGCAGCAGGTTCTCCCTGTGAATGGCGTCCATTTCCGCATTGGGCGCTCTCGCAGAAGCGTTATCCGTGCGGTTGCCCACACAGCATGAAAGCACGTGGCCGGACGGCGGCAGGAGGAGGTGTGTGCGGTATGCGACGTATGTTCGGTTTGGCCCTATACTGCCCTGCGCCTGACCGGGCGCCCGGAACTACCCACGCATGCCTTCACCCGAGCAGAATCAGCTTCTCGATGCATTACCCTCGGCGGAGCGGGAACGGATCTTTCCGCACTTGAGACTGGTAACGCTGCCGCTTGGTACCGTTCTCCACGAATCCGGCAGCGCTCAGCGCCACATCTATTTTCCAATCGACGCGATCGTTTCGCTTCTGTATGTCTTGCGAGACGGTGCGTCGGCTGAAATTGCAGTGGTGGGCAATGATGGAGCAATAGGCGTCGCGCTCATCATGGGCGGCGCGACTACAACCAACCGTGCGATCGTTCAGAGCGCGGGTAGCGCATACCGCCTGACCAGCAAGCGCCTTGCGCAGGAATTCGCGCGCCATGGGGACATGCTGCACCTCTTGCTACGTTACACCCAGGCGCTGATCACCCAGATGGCACAAACCGCGGTCTGCAATCGACATCACTCGGTCGACCAGCAGCTTTGCCGGTGGCTTCTGTTGTCTCTCGACCGGCTGAGCTCCAACAAACTCGTCATGACCCAGGAGCTCATCGCAAACATGCTCGGGGTGCGTCGCGAAGGCGTCACGGAAGCGGCTGGCAAGCTGCAGAAGGCCGGAGTGATCGAGTACCGCCGCGGCAGGATCACTGTGCTCGACAGACCGCGGCTCGAATCGATGTCCTGCGAGTGCTACGAAGTCGTCAGGACAGAGACCAGCCGCCTTCTTCCCCCTCCCGTGCATCGCGCAGAGTGAGATAACTCTCAAGGCCTGGCGTGCGTTCCGACGGCAACCCCAGCTCGTGGGGATTTCGTACGGGTCGGCAGCACCGATTCGCTCAGGTTGAACCGCGTCTGTGCCGCCCTGACAATCGGGCGCAGTACCGCGGCAATGTCCGTGGCGAGCGGCGCGCGGATGCCATACATGGGCACGACTTCTCCGGACCAGTTGCAACCGTCTTCGTCGGTAGCGCGCAGGCGGTAGCCGGCCGAGACACTCACCGTCTCGAAGCCGGGCACCTCGTGGAGTTTTCTCGTGAGGTAGCGGTCGAGGCGCAGCGGAGTTATGGGGACGCGCTTGACAGCTCGACTCTGACCGGCACGAGCTGATTGCCTGCGACTGGGGCGGCACCGTCGGCGAGCACGTGCAACCCCTTCACCGGCGACACGTTCAATGTGTGCTGCCACCCTCGTTTTCCCATGTCGCAAGCTGACCAGGACTTTCGTTCCGCGGAATCGTTTCGGACGATTCACCGCACCAGCCCGGCACGCCGTGCGCACGGAGTTTCTCCTTCAGCCGTTCCCAGGTCATCGCGGAATGGGGCTGAGCATGCACTCCGTTCAGGTGCGCGCTGACGGAAACGGCAATCTGTCTGTTGGGCATCTTTTCGCGTCCTCTGTGCGTGTATCTCACTTCATCTGTATACGCGATCCGCTGAAGCCATCTGTTCGCCGCCGCACTTTGATGCCGCATACTCCTCGGCAACTAATCGCGCCAACGCGTCCGCGTTGGACCCACCCTGCTGCGGCGAAGATGCTGCCTCCGGGATTGCTGGATTGGCTGGCTCGGCTGGAGCTGTCTGCGCATAGGTCACCGCGACCATAACAGCCATTCCGGCACTTACTAGGATCGTCTTTATGAATGTGCTCATTCGCCTCTGCTCATATGAAGGATGTGTTCTATGCCCGCGGGAGCGTGTGGATGGGCGTTCGTCCGATCTGTGAGCGCAGCCTGAAGCATCGGCGGTCGCAATATCAGAAGCGCGCGCCACTGCCGGATGTAGGCCACGTCCTACTTGAAATCGGTCCGCGGGCCTCCAGGCGACTGCGAAGTCGATCCCTCTTCGCGGGCTCGGAACATTCGGGGCGGATCAGGGCACCCCGCGTGCGCCTCGTCGATCCTGCGCAGGATCTCCGTCACGTCATGACGACGCTCGGTACCATTGAACGTCAAGGGCTCCAGGGCGGCACGCACGCGTGGCAGGAGCTCTGTGCGATCATCGAGCGACTTGACGTGATCGCGGCAGGCTAGAGGTGCGCTATAGCGGTCAAGCATCTCCAATGCGTCGCACACCAGTTGAGCGTAGAGGTCTTCCATCGGTGAACAGGGTCGGGCTCTCAACGAGCGCATGACGAACACAATGAGTCGATCTGCCACGCAACCCGGACGGCATCATCACGCAGCGCCCTGTTATCACGCCCGAACATATGCGCATCCAGCATTGCACGCAGCCTGGGCAGGTCGGTCGGAAGCGGCCTTCCGGGACGAAAACACGTCATCACTCTGTGAGCCACGCCGGCTGCATCGGTTTGCGGATCCTTGTTCTTATTCATTGGCACGGAGCGCACGCGCATCGCGATCCCTGAATCCGCGGCTTGAAACTGGTCCAGCTCCAAGCGAAAGACCCTTCTCGCTGACGATCGACATCGCGCCGGCTACACGGGAAATGTTCATAGGAAGTACCTCTGGGTCGAATGGCGTCTCAGGACACGAGCAGACTCGTGACACAGAACGAGCCCCACCTTACGCGCGAGCCGGACGAAGGTCTGTTCGCTGGCGCTCTTTGGCCAGGGGGACGCTGCCACCGCACAGGCACCGGAACGGGGCGATCATCCGTGAGTAAGCGATTGTTTTGATCTATGGAATTGGCTGGGGTGGCTGGATTCGAACCTACGTATGGCGGGATCAAACAAGCGAAATCAGTAAGCTGTTGACTGCACGCGACCCGGCCCCCCCTCGGATCCCTCCAAATCCCCTTCGCTGCCACCAGAATGGAAACCAACTGCCGATGAGGAGTCTTGAGCCCGAGCGACCGCAGGCACCCTGCCATAGGGCCAAAAGGCCTTCGAGAACTCAAAGCCTCTTTTCGGCCAAGGTGCAACACCGCTAGTTGCCGCCTCAGTGCCCTGACTACATCGCAACTGTGAGCGGGACCGATATGGATTCCCTAATCCAGCTTCGCGAGCAGCGCATCCAGGCGCGAGCGCACCACCCTCCACAGCCTGATCCCTTCCGTCGTCCACCAACAGTGCGGTAGGCGTGTGCTGGGTGATCGCTTCCTTCAGTCTTCGCAGCGAGTGCGCCATAGCCGGCGTGGGCGTGCGAGTGGCCTTGGCTTCGACGAGGGCAAGACGCTGTGACCTCATCGGGATTACGAAATCGACTTCGAGCCCCTGCTGATCTCGAAAATAATAGATCTCGGGCCGACCGCCGCGATTGACCTGCAGTTTCGCAATTTCGGAGCGGCGTCCCGCCCGCAACTTTCAGGTTGCCCAACGTCCAATGGCGAGATGACTGCGCTCCGATTCCAACGCTGCAACAGACCTTCTGCTTCGAGCCACCGCCTGATCTGATCGAGTTGATCCCACACGTACCGTTCTTCCTCGGACCTCAAGGAAGTGATCACGATGAGATCCATTGACGATTGGTACGATCGAACTGCGACATCTTTATAGCGCCGAATCAGATCGGGCTCGCGTGTGTACTTCGCGAGCGCCATCATGGCTGCTGCGGTATCAACCTCCGCCATGAGAGTACGTGCATACCGCGCATTTAAGCCCCGGGCATCAGGCATGGAGGGAACGCATTGAAGACCCTGGCGGAACTACCGGGTCCGTATTCTAGCCGGGCGTGTGTCCGAAAGCGGACATAGCAACTCGCGTACCTGCCTCTTAGGTCGGATCTCGGGGTCCGCATCTCGATCGACGACTTCGGCACGGGATACTCGGCGCTGCTGCCGCTGCGCCCTCCCTCTTTCGTGCGCGCAATTCTACGCCTCCGTTCGCGATACGTGCTCCTCCGGTATACCGGTGGCGGTTGCCTGATTCAGTCCTTGGGAGGATCACAGTTGGTTTGGGATGTATGGGCGTTTGCATAACGCGACGGCGCCCCTCAGAGTGTTCATCCGAGCGATGCCGCCGACGGGCACGAACCGCTGGTGCCTTTCGGTTGGTCGTATCTCGGCATTGAAGGCCTCTGTCAATGCCTTGGACCTAGAGCGATGATGGCACGCAACGCCTCCATTGCCCGTTCTTGAAACGATAGCGCGCTACCGGACTCAACATACTGAAACGCGTCCATCGCGGTCGCTGCGGCTTGCAGGCCCGCGTGATGAGACACCTCGAGTTCGACGTGAGCCCGCAGCGAATCCAGATAATCCGCCCACGCCTGCATCATTGCGCGTCGCTGCGGCAGATATTTCGCGTGATTGTAGGCACCGCCGACCTTGTTGCGGTCCGCGTGGGAGAGCTGCGTCTCGATCCAGCGTTCGTTCCACCCCAGCTCATGTAGTTGCGTCGACGCGAGCGACCGAAACCCGTGCCAGCTCATCTCCGTGCCGGCGTAGCCCAGCGCCCGCAGGGCCGCGGTCAGACAGCACTCGGACATCGGTCTGTCCGGATGCCGCAATTGCGGGAAGGCTTAGCGCCCATGGCCGGTCAGGAGCCGCACCTCGCGCAGGATGTCCACCGCCTGCCGCGACAGCGGCACGATGTGGGGCTCCCGCATTTTCATGCGTCGCCAGGGCACGCGCCATTCCGCCAACACGCCGTGCAGCTGCACGTGCGCCCATTCCATGGTTCGTAGCTCCCCGGGACGCGGAAGAATATAGGGCATGAGCTTCAGCGCCAGACGGGTCAGCGCTTCACCTCGATACACCTCAATCGAGCGCAGCAGCGCGCCAATCTTCGCCGGCTCGACAATCGCTGCCATGTGCTCCGACTCGACAGGAATGAGGCTGCCGACGAGATCCGCGGCTACATCTTCACAGTGACGCCCAGTGGCTCGGGCATAGCGGAACACCCGGCTGCAGATCGAGCGCACCCGATGTGCCAGATCATGCGTGCCGCGCGACTCAATCCGACGCAGGACCTCCAGCAGCTCCGGCGCCCGCAGCGCATGCACGTCGCGCCCACCGAGGTACGGAAAGACGTGCAACTCCAGACGCCGTTCGATCGTGTCAACCGTCTCCGCGCTGATCGGTTCGCGGCGGCGCGCCCGACGGTACCGGTAGTGAGGGGACTTCAATGCCTGTTGAATAAGATCCGCCGCGGCCGGTGAGGGCGTGTCGACCGGGAGGCTCGCGGCGCGCAGGACGCCGATGAATTCCCGCGCCACGGCTTCGAACGTATTACTGACGCAGATCTTCTGGCAGAGCCGCCGCAGGCTGGGATTGATCCCGTTAGCGATGTCCCTGCGGGCGAGGTCACGGCGCTCGCGCGCCTGCTCCAGAGAGATCTCGGGATACGGTCCCAGCGAGAGGGTGCTCGCTTTGCTCTCCGGAGAGCCGGGCGGAAAGCTATACCTCAAGCGCCAGAAGCGCCCTCCGCGCGGCGTCACGAACAGATAGAGTCCCTTCTCATCGAACACTTTGCGGGCCTTCGGGCCCGGCTGGACCGCGGCAATCGTTTCGTTGTTGAGCATGTGACCTCCTCGCGCGGTGACGTCGCGCCTCCGCACGATGCGGTCGAGTGGCGGTTCTGAAGAGCACGGGCGTCGCTCGACCGCTGCGCACTCAGTGCGGCGCGGCAGCGGTCTCGACAGATAGGGCTTGAGGTCGGCGGCACGGGCGCCGCGCGTCGGCAGAAATGGAGTGGATCGGGGCGGCCTGACCGAAGGTCACGGAATCCCCTCGCGCGAGCTCGCCGCGATCGAAGTGCACACGCCAAGTCGGGGCGGTGCCTCGGGAAATCAGGATGGCGGGTGGACGAGTTTGGGGTCATGCGCACTTCGCGATGCCCCAATCCGTACCCCAGTCACGCCTTACGCAGAATTCAGCGGATCCCTACCGAGGTTAAAAACCGCCTGCTTTCAGCGGCTTGTAGACCTCAGGGACCTGCAGTGAACTCACTGGACGTGACTGGCGGAGCGGACGGGACTCGAACCCGCGGTCGCCGCCCGAGAATTCAGCATGTTGCTGATTCAGCGGCGACGGATTTCCCCACGACACCCCCTCGATCCCCAGATGTGCCAGTTGATCTGCCAGTTGAACCGGTAAATCAGGCGCATCTGCCTCATTGAGGTAACTCGGTTCATGCCTGAGCCCGGATGGCATACGCCCACACTGGCAGTTCCTTCCCTCCGGCCTTTCCCGGGCCTCACGCACGATGAGGCGATCGTCTGACACTGCCTCGTCTGTCACGACAACGGCATGCCCGACGTATCGCGGCGCGCGGGCGCGCCTGCCGTGATCTGCGGGGAGTAATCGCACCGCCGATAGATCAGCGTCCGGCATGGCCGTCCGCGACTCCCAGATTAACTCGTTGAAAAAACTAAAAAACTCAATTTCACCTAGATTTTGCCTAAATCGCTCGACTTAGGCGCTGCTATCTTCCGCGACGCTCTTTCGGCTGCTCCATTGGAGGTACATATGCGAATACACGGTGCATCCTCGATGAATCCGGACGCAATCGCGGCGGTCCTTGTCGAGTGCGGCTACAGAGAAGTCCCAAACGCCTGGTCTTCAATAAAGAACATAGCCAGAAACGACAAGAGAAAGGCGCGATGCTTCCGCTCGCCGAACGCGGCGCGATTCCTCTACCTGAAGGTGAAGCCGCAGGATCATTCGGCGCCGATCGTGTGGCCCGTCGTGATTTCTCCAGATGACTGTGAACTCGCCAGGGCCAGCGCGTCTGCGGAAATCCAGTTCGGGTCCGATTTCACTTTCGGCTCTATGTATGGGCGCTTCCCGAAGCGCCGCAGAAACGGAGACAAGGACGAGCACTTCGGTTTAGCGCTATCGACTGATGACCCGAGAGCGTTGCGCGCATTTCTCACTGCATTCGATCGCATTGCTGCAGCGGCCGCCTGAGGTCAGACGCTGATATGGACCAGAATCTGCTCCCGCGTTTCGCGAACGCAATCTTCGCTCTCGGTGCTCGCGGCGTTTCATCGCCTGAACTGTGCCTCGGGACTCACTCCCGTTACACGCTCCAGTTCACGCCGTTCGAGCATGTGAATCCGAATGCGCGAATTGTCATTGTCGGTATAACACCCGGCAATACGCAGCTGGAACTTGCATATTCGCGAGTTCAGGGTCTGCTGAAATCGAAAGCACCCTTTGGCAGCTTGAGCCTCGAAGCAAAAAAGGCCGCCGCATTCGGCGGCACGATGCGCGCGAATCTCGTACGCCTGTTGAACCACTTCGGTGTCGGTGAATGGCTTGGAATCGGTGATGCAAGTAGCCTCTGGGGGACAAATGCCCACCTCCTGGAGTCGACATCTGTAGTCCCGCACGCCGCATTCAAGAACGGCAAGATGTTCGCTGGAAGCTTTGAGGAAATACTCGCCAATCCGTTGCTCCGTGAATGCTTCCACGACTGTTTTGTCCGGTCCCTGGACACGCTCAGCCGCGCCGAGTTGTATCTAGCACTCGGTCCCACGCCCCAGGCGGCGTTACGGTGGTGTGCCGAGCACGGGCGGATAGATGGCAGCAGGATCGCAGCATTCCCGCATCCATCACCAAGCGCCGGAAGTCAGATTCGCTACTTCTTGAGAGAGATAGGACGCGAGGCACTGAATCCTCGTGACCCTACGCGTCATCGCGCGGAGTGGCTCGATGCAGCATATCTGCAAGCGCTCGCGGTGTTCTCGAACATCCGGGCACAGCGCGAACTGAGCCTCGCAGCCGCGGGCCAACAGGAGACGCATTGACAGAGTGAGCGAACCCCTTCAAGGGGTACACGAGCAGTGGCGCCAGGCCAGGAGGGTCTCTGCAACGAGCCGCGCAGGTAGAAACTCCTGCTCCAAGCGGCCCCGTTCCGACGAGCGAAGCATCGAGTACAGCGCTTGCTCCTCCGACGTCAAAGTCTGCGGAGGAAGATCCTCCGCCGGACCGGGCTCGACCACGGCACACTGGCCGGAATACGACTGGAAGACCTGGGCAGTCATGAGCAGCGGTGTCAGGGCGGGTTGATGAAGGCGAGCGCGTGCCAGCATGGTCAGGCCCCACGTATCCAGGTCGCCCCAGTAGGCGAGCCTTTTCGTTCGCACCCATGGCGCTCTCAGCCACTGCAGATCCAACCCCGCACCCAGGATGGCAACGGTGTCGGGGAGCGCAGGTAACTGGTGGAGGCTACTCTCGTTCTCGACCACGACGAGGTGCGTGCCAGGCATCGCAAAGGAGAACAGCTCGGAAATCCGCACGCGCTGCTGCTCAAAAGGAAGAAGGCCCGGCGCCAGCGGCGCGACCAGCACCCAATGATCGTTTTCATTCAATGCGCCGAGAAACCGCTCGAGCCCTTCAGCGCTTGCGCGACCTTCGTATCGGGTATCGAGCAGCTCCATCAAGAGACTGCGGTGACGCTCGAAGAACTTCGTGTCCGTACCGAGCACGGCAAGCGATCGCAGCGGCAGCCCTTTCGCGCAACCCGGGCCGAGCTCCATTGCCACACGAGATGCATGCGCGATCTCCGCAGCACTCTTTTCCTGAATCCAACTGCGCTGACGGACGATTAGCCGATGGAACAGCGGCTCGACTTCCGATAGCACCGTTCGCAGTACCTCGTGCTCACGCTGGACAGCCGAATCGTCGCAGGCCCGGATCCACTCCTGGACGTCTCGCAAGTGCCACGTCACGGGAACGCTCACGGGCTCGCTACCGCCGCGGAAACGAATATCTCCCCACTTCACCTCCCCCACACGCACGCCGCGCCATCGCTCCAAATGGACGCGCACACGGGAGGTTCTGTCCGTGAGGTCGGCGGCCGACGGCTTTCCTATGGATAGCGAAATGGGCCAATCGGCGCCGCCAAGAATGCGTCGCTCACGCACGTCGGGCAGTTGCCATTGTCGGGCAAGTCTCGCCGCGAGCTCCTCTGGCGACTTCATGTGGCCTGGCTGGCTTTGCGACGCTCAGCGTGCTCTTCCAGCTCCTCCCAGCTAAGAGACGTGAGCGTGGCCCGTTGCCCCTTGCGATGAACGAGGATTGCGGAGCGCGTGTGTTCGCGGAGTAGCCGCAGCTCCTTGTTCGGTGTCACGAACAACGGGCGCAGACCAAACTCGGCGAGCGCGCTGATGATGCGACTTGCAACAGCATGCGAGCTCTTGGAGAACGCTTCATCCAGCACGACGGTCCCAAACAGCGGCTCCTTACCGCCCTCCGATAGCGCGTAACTCAGAGAAGCCGTGAGCACGTAGCTCGCGATGATTTCCTTCTCGCCCCCGCTGCCACCCTGTGATCCGGTGCGAATCTCGACGACCGCGCCCGTGTCTCTCTCGATCACGGACACTTCAAAGTGCAGCCGGTACCGCGGATCGAGCAAGGCACGCGCTGCCATCGTCGTCTTCTTGTCACTGGCCGTTCGCAGCAGCTCGACCACGTGTCTCAATGCACGAAAGTGGCTTTCCCCTTGGTCATCCTTCAAGACGGCTGATCGCAGATGTCGCTGCGCCTGCTGGAGATCGCGTAGGCTGTCGTGGGTGACACGAACCGGTTGCAGGCGCAGATAGCGCTCCGGCTGGAAATCCACTCGCCGGAGCGTCGCGTTCAGATCGTCGATCCGCTCTTCGATCATGGAGACGTGATTGTCGATATCGCTGAGCAGACGCGTGACGCCCTGATCGGAAGACTGATTCAGATATTTCTGGAACCGATCGAGCTTCTCGGGTAGCGCCTCTTCGGTAAGGACTCGCAGCCGCTCGAGGTACTTCTCGATGTCGTGAATATCCGTGCCTGCTTCGCTAAGCGCACCGGTATCGACTTTCTTGGCTTCGCCCATGGTCCGCACGAGAATCTTCTCGGTGGCCGCCAGTCTGCTGCTTTCGGCCGTCACTTTGCTTTCAACGTCGGCTGCGGCTCTCCGCTCGATCTCGGGAAGATCTTCTATTTGCGCCAACACGGGCGCGGTCAGGCTCTCCGCGGCGAGTGTTTGCTGCGCGTCGGTCAGGCCTTCCCCCGTGCGACGAAAAGCTTTCGCCTGCTCACTGCGCGCCCGGTCGCGTTGCTCTTCGAGTTTCGCCTTCTCACCTGTAATCGAGCTGGCTTTTGCGCGCAGGCTGCTCACCGCGTCATTCGCCGCGATCCAGCGCGCGTGAGCATCCTGCGCATCAGAGCCCGGCGCCGTAAGCGCTTGCATGCGCTCCTGCAAATTTTGCAGGTCGCGTTGTGCACCGGGTAGATCGATCGTCGCGAACTCGATCTGCATCAGTGTCTCGAGCAACCCCTGAACAGTCTTGGCTTGATCCGCGGCCTTTCGGGCCGCTTCGTGTTGCTTCTGGCTGGCAGATAACGCCTCGTCTGCTTCTGCGAGACTGCGTTCGAGTTCCGCCACGCGCGCCTTATTATCGAAGCCCGTCATCCAGTCCTTGTCCAAGGGGGCTTGGTCCAACTTGTCGAGCTGCCCATTCTTGCCGGACATCATGCCCTGCTCGGTGAGCCCGAAGGGCGTACCGCGGAGCGCCTCGGGTGAGCTCAGGCAATGGCGATCGATGCTCGAGAGGAGCCGCTTCAACGCGTCGACCGCGCGGTGAGCCTTGAAGTTGAGCTTGTGAACGTAGCTGTCGTCGAAAAAGCGAACGGGCGCGTGCTCCGCGGAGACTTCCTGTAGCCGGACGTTCAGACGGTTATCGCGGTAATTGACCCACCGGGCGGCGTCGTCCATGGCGTTCGCGGGCACCAGAATCCGCAGTCGGTGCGCGCCGACGGCGCGCTCGATGGCACCACGCCAGCGTGACTCGTTGGGCATGACTTCGATGAGCTCGGCCACATACGGGAGCTCGTCTTCTCGGAGCCTCAGTTGTTGCGCCAGCAGTGCTCGGAACTGGTGATAGTGGAATGGAATGTTTGAACCGGGCCGTGACTTTATCTCAGCAAGTTGCTGCCTGAGCTCGGCCTGTTCCTTGCGCCGCGCCTGTTCCGCTGCGCCTGCCTCCCACGCAGCCTTGCTGAGCTGCGCGCAGAGCTCAACCTGTGCGTGATGCTTTTCCTTCGCATGGTGCTGGTTAGCAAGCAACGCATCGACCGTGAGTGTGCTGTCGAGCGCGAGACGTTCAGCAATGCGTCGGTAGTCCGCGGCATACCGAGCGCGCTCCTGAACAATCTGCTCCGACTTTGCGATGAGCTCCCGGAGCTGCTCGATACTGGCGCCACCGGCCTGCAGATATATGTCGCGCAGAGCGGTTGCCTGACTCTCTGCGGCCTTGATCGCCTCCGTTACCTCGCTCTCGCGCGAGGCGCAGCCGCGTAGCTTTTCCTCGACATCCGCGAGTTGTTGCGTCCAGAGGCGATGCGCATGGCCGGCATACCAGATCGGTAAGGCGGTTTGTAAGGCACGCTGCCGGGTCAGCGATTCCAGCACCTGCTGTCGCGTCTCCCAAGTGGACGCTACAGGTTGCAGGGCGTCGCGTTGCAGCCGCGCCGTCTCGAGCTCTGCGTGTATCGCTGCAAGGTCATCAAATTGCCGTGCGACCTCGGCTGCCCGATCGAACGCGGCGTTGTCATCGAGCACCAGCTCCCGGAAGATCTCATCGATGCTGTCGATCTGCTTGAGTCCCGCGGCACGATTGAGCAGCGCGAAGGCATTCTCGCCGACGTCGAAGAATCGCCGCAGCTGCGCGAGATACGCGTTCTTGCTGGTGTCGTAGACATGAAGCCCCTGCACGTCACGGCTGAGCTGCTTAAGTGCTCGACCGCCACCCTCGTGGTGCGCAGTCAGCCACTCGTCGAGACCTTGACCAGGGGCCTGAGAGAAGATCCACCAGCGCTTGACGTCGCTCAGCGCCGAACTCGTTCCGTCGATGGCGAATACCGCTCCAACCGTCACCTGCTCGGTTGCGTTCGCGAATCGGGCGCTGATCGCGCTGACTGTCTTGCCGCTGCGCGCAATGTGCTCGTTGTCGCCGCTCCTGTTTCCCGCGCCCGAGACGCCTCGGATGTACGACACGAGCTCACGATCACTCTGCTGGCCACCGGTGGAGGCGAGGTTGTAGCGCGGATTCTGCGTAATGAGCGTCATGAGCGCGTCGACCAAGGTTGTCTTACCGCTACCCGTTGGTCCAATGATCGCGGTGCCTTCAAGGTCGAAGTGCGCCGTGTGGCGTCCTGCGAAGGAGCCCCAGTTGTACAGATGGAGCTCCGTCAGGACGAATGTCTGCTCAGCCGCTTGCTTGCGCAGGAGGGTAGTTTGACGGGTCGGCGAATCCATCAGGCACCGTCGTCTTGCGCAAGTCCCTCACCGGCCCCGCGCCTGGAGGCCGCATTGCGATAGGCATGCAGCAGGCTCGTCAGATTTTCGGGGTTCGCAAGGTGAGCGATGATCGGACGTATGTGGAACTGATCATTCCGATCGACTTCAGAGACGAGCCCGTAGCCTTTAAGCTGTTCCAGGAGGTTTCGCAGGCGCTTCTGTTCCAGCGCGTCGCTGCCCAGGCTTCCAAGATACGTCTGTACTTGCGGAAGAATGTCCTCGACGGAGACAAGCGCTTCGGCGCTGCCGACACCGGCTTCCTGCTCATGGGCGACGAACTGCTGACGCAGGATGGCCACGAGCAGAGACTGCTCGAGGTTCATCCGCTGACGGCGGACCAACGGGTGCGACCATTCGTCATCCGTGGACTCCGACGCTGATGGCACGACAACGAGGTACGCAAGACCTCGCAGCTCGTCGATCTTCAGAGTGAGGTCGAGAGGTTCGAGCACACGCGCGATGTCAGCACGCTGTGCCGTGGCTGTGCGATAGAGGTTGGGCTTGCTCGCTGCTTCGAGCAAGCCGAACTTCAGGAGCTCCAGCGCCGCGTCCTTAATCTGCCGGGGTGTATAGGCGTCGTCGGCAACAACCTGCTCCGGCGAGGATGGATCGCTCACCATCAGATCTCCCAGTCAATGTCCGGCATTGCGTCCGCACTCATCGCCACCAAGGGAACACGGAATCGTAGGATCGGCCCCTCCGTGCAGTGAACATCCACGGTTTCCTGCTCGTCGCTCAGAGGCACGCCCGCTTCCCGTGCCATAGCGAGCCACACCGTCAGGGTTTCGAGGTCGTGCGTGGGAGGGAGGCGCTCCGCGAGCTGCGCGATCGTGAGTGGCTCGCCGGACTGTGCGAGCAGCGCGAGCGTATCGAGCACGAGCTGGTGGCGATCGAGCCCTGAGAACGACATCCAGAACTCGTCCTCGACCTCGTTCAGGTCACCCGTTTGCTGGCTCAATTCCAGAGCCTCATTCGGTCCCTCGTCGAGTGACTTGAATCGCAACCTCTCAACAAGAGGGAGCGCTGAGTTGGCGGGCGCGATTGGAGGAAGCGGACTCGCCTGACGCCGAACGGCCTGGCTCGCCCAGTCGATATTCAACGCGTGCTGGAAAATCTCGTTCAACAACATACCGACACGGTGGTGTTCGGCTGCAAGCCCCGTCTTCAGGAAGCCCTTCACGTCGCGCTCGATGCGGGCGCGCGCCTGGATGACAGTTTCCGACTCCTGTACGAGTCGCATCACTAGCCAGCGCAATTCGTTCTGCTGCTGCGGAGTGAGTGCCGCAGCCGTATAGGGGTGCTTGAGAATCGTGCGCAAGCGCAGCTTCATGTGGTCGAGCTCGATGGCACGACTGAGCTGCTGCTGAAAGCCGTGGAATACCTGGCCTTCGGGGGTCTCGAGCAGCGTGTCGTGACTGTCGAGCAGCTGGTCAACCACTGTACCGCGATGATGCTGTTCACTTACGATGGCCATGCGGAGCTTGCGATCGGCCTCGCGCCAGGAGTCTTCAACCCGGCGAAAGTCCGCGCGCAGGCTCGTCGCGAGATTGAAGATGTCGCGAATCTGCTCGATGCCTTCGCGTTCGCTGAGCACACGCACGTTTCCGGCTTCAACAGCCGCGAGTTGCTCTTCGAGATCCTGAATCTGCCGGCGAATGTGCCGCGTCCGGGTCTTGGGGTCGGGATTGAGGCTGGCTTCAACGTTTTCGATCTCGCGTTGCACGACGGACAGGCGCGAGGCGGTGGACGTCATGATCCGATTGTCGAGGGCATTCACGAAGCGCAGCGCTTCCTCCAGCGCATCGGTGGCGTAGAGGCGACCCTCGCGCTCGACGATGAGGCCCCGCTTGATCCAGTCCCGCAGCTCGCGGCGAGCCAGAACGGCGCGATCTTCGGCGCCCACGTCGAACTCGGCGTTGTTGGCGTGCTCGGTCAGCAGGTTCGCGAGGGACTGCAAAGCGTCCTCGTAATCGATCCCATTCTGGCTGTATTCAAACAGTGTTTGCAGGCAGCTGAGGACGAGAGGCCCCCGCTGTGCGGCGAGGAGTTGCCACGCGGGGTGGCTGAAACGCGCGTGAATGTAAGCCTGAGTACGGCTCCGGACTTCACCGTTGATAAGACGACCCTCCTCTTCCCTGTCGCACCTGCCCCGCGAGGCAGCCCTGTCTATAGTTGTGCGCGGATGATACGCGGGCCGCAGCCGGACGGGCGTGCGTCAGTCCAAACCCTTGACGGAAGCTCTGCCTCTGCAAACTCGCCCACCGTTGAGCCGTTGGGCACCGGTAGCCGAGCACTTTCCACGCGTAAGTACTTGAATGAACTCGTTGCGTCAGCCCCGTAAAAGCTGTATAAGCACAAAAGCGCTTATCTGCAAAGGTGCTTTATGGACGATGCTGACAGTGTTCGCTGGACGATTTCCGTCCCCAAGGAGACGGATGTCTCCCTGCGCACTTACCTCGCGAAGACTGGCCTCAAGAAGGGCAACCTGTCGGAGTTCGTGGCCGAAGCGGTGCGCTGGCGCCTGTTCGATCTGAACGTGAATACCGCGCGTGCCCAGAACGCCGATAAGTCTTCAGATGAAATCGAGGACGCCATTGAGCAAGCGCTGACGGAAGTTCGCGCTGCGCGTTTCCGAAAGCCCGCGTAATGCGGGTCATCGTCGACACGAACATTCTGCTCAGCGCTCTGATCAATCCGCACGGTCTGCCGGCTCAACTCATCGATGCCTGGCGAGGCGCACGGTTTCAGCTCGTCACTTCGCAGGACCAGTTATTGGAGCTTGGCGAAGTGGCGCGTCGTCCGGCCCTGCGTAAGTACATCGTGCCCGCGCACGTCGGGCGATTCATAAATGACCTCCGGGAGCTCGCCGAAGTCATCGTTCGCTTGCCTCACGTCGATCGCAGTCGCGATCCAGCCGACAACTTCCTGCTCGCAATGGCTCAAGCGAGTAACGCCGAGTATCTGGTCTCCGGCGACAAGCGCGACGTGCTGGCTCTGAAGTCCCACGGCTCCACGCACATCGTGACGACGCGTCGGATGCTCTCAATCCTCGATCTTTGAAGATCGACGCGATTCGGCTTCCTGCGCCGCTCTCGCTCGGGCACCATACCTGCCCAGCGTCACCGCCGACCCCTGCGAAGTTCTATATCCTGCGCGCGCCACTTATCTAAGCGCGAGGACAGGATCATGGGCTGCAAATCCATTACCGGCGGCGTCATGCCCGCAGGCTCCGACCGCATCCAGTTCGATCTGCATATCAATGGCCGCCGCCTGCGCCCGACGCTGCCGTGGGCTCCCACCGAAGAAAATCTGCAGCGCGCCCGCGTGCACATCAAGACGTTGAAGGCGCGCATTGCCGCCGGCACGTTTCGATTGGCGGAAGAGTTTCCCGACTACGTGCGCCGACACGTGAAGACGATGCCGCTCGCGCTCACCTTCTGCGATGAAGTCTTCGATGTGTTCCTTGCCCATGAAGAAGCGCGCGTGGCACGCGGAGACCTTGCGCCCTCCACCCTTGCGTCGCACCGGCAGATCCTCAACTACACCTGGCGCCCCGCGCTCGGCGACCGGCCGTTTCTGGCAGTGCGTTACTCGCAGATCCAGCAGATCGCCGATGGGCAGAAGTGGAACAAGAAGACCTACAACAATGCAATCAGCGCGCTGCGCCGGGCGTTTGCCTTCGGCTTCAAGGATTTCCCCGAGGCGCGCGATCCGGCTGCGATGATGCGCGGTGCCCGCATCGGCAAGAAAGACCGGCCGCACCTCGACCCGTTCAGCGTGCAGGATGCAGAGACCTTGATCGCGGCGCTATACCGTGACTGGGGCGCCGCGCAGGCGAACTACGACGCGTTCCGCATTTTCACCGGATTGCGACCGTCCGAAGAGATCGCGCTCGTCGTGAGCGACTACGATCGCGCCAACGGCGTCCTCTCGATTACCAAGGCGAGGGTGCGTGGCATTCCGCGCGATGTGACGAAGACGGGCGAGGATCGTCGCGTCGAGCTCTGTCCCCGTGCGGTCGCGATCCTCGAGTCCCATCTCGCCTGGCGTGCAACGCTGGTACGTGAGGGGCGCATTCATCACGACGCGCTCTTCTTCACGCACGACTTCCAGCCGATTCCGGACGCGAAATATCCGTTCGAGCGCTGGCACACGACGCTCAAGCGCCTGCCGCTGCGCTATCGCAAGCCGTACACGGCGCGCCACACTTCCGTGAGCTGGAATCTCATGCTGGGGAAAATTCCCCTGTGGGTCGCCAAGCAGCACGGCCATCGTGTCGCGACGATGCACAGTGTCTACGCGGCCTGGGTCGAGGGCGCGCGGGAATGCGACATCGCGGCGATTCGTCGGGCGATGGGCCACGAGCAAGAGATGGCGAGCCGGAACCCGACGGTGCTCGCCCCAGTGCCCGCGCCGACGACGCGGATTTCGCGCGCGGTTCCCGACGGCTTCCTCACGGGACCAGGTACGGAGTTCCAGCGCCTGACGATCCGCATCCGCATGGATACGTCATCGCTCGATGTAACGGATTCAAAAGGGGAAACGCCGCCTCGGCGCGAGGCGGAGCCGGCGCCCGAGCCAAAACGCAAACGCCGCACTGGCAAAAAATCTGCCAGTGAGCAGAAGCCGAAAGCGCCTAAGTGGTTGACGGGAATGAGAAAGACTGGCGGAGCGGACGGGACTCGAACCCGCGACCCCCGGCGTGACAGGCCGGTATTCTAACCAGCTGAACTACCGCTCCGACGTGGTGGGCATCGAGGCCGGGCGGCTGACGCCCACCCTCGACTCAACCTGCGCTGGACCGCCGTTCAGAGGGGGCGGGCCGCGCGAGGGGGCGCATCCTAAACGATTGAATCGAACTAAAGAAGCCCTCAATCGCCGGGCGGCTGGGAACCGGGTTGCCGGAACGCCTGCGGGACGCTCCCGGCGGAGCCCTCACCCGCCCGTTCCCCTACGCCGCGGGCCGTTTTCGCTCACACAGGCCTTTTGCCTGCGCCGCTACCGCCGGCGGAGGCAGGCCGGCGGGAGCCGAAGTGATCGTGACGATGGCCGGCCTGCGACGCCAAGCGGCAACATAACCCCCTCCCTCACATGAAATTTCCCTCCGACACGCTCCAGCCCCCGAAATCCGGGCCGAAATAAGGTAGGGTGCGCGCCCCTGTTTCCCTCGGAGGACCCTGGTAGATGCGTCTGGATGCTGTAGCGATTGGCCGTGACCCCCCGAACGAAGTGAACGTAATCGTGGAGGTGCCGGTAGGCGGCGAGCCAATCAAATATGAGATGGACAAGGCCTCGGGAGCCATGATTGTCGACCGGTTCCTGTACACGGCCATGCGGTATCCGGGCAATTACGGGTTCATTCCTCACACCCTCTCGGACGATGGCGACCCCTGCGACGTCCTCGTGGCGAACCAGCGCGGCGTTGTGCCGGGTGCGGTGCTCGCCGTGCGGCCTGTGGGCGTGTTGAAGATGCAGGATGAGGCCGGCGGCGACGAGAAGATCGTTGCCGTGCCGGTGCCGCGCCTCACTCGCCGGTATGAGAAGGTGCACAACTACACGGACCTGCCGGAGATCACGATCCACCAGGTCGAGCACTTCTTCGAGCACTACAAGGACCTTGAGAGCACGAAGTGGGTGAAGGTGCTCGGCTGGGGCGACGCCGATGAGGCGAAGCAGATGATCCTGCGCGGCATCGAGAAAGCGAAACAGCAGAAGTAGCTTGCGACGAGCGCGGCGCGCGCGGCGGAGCCCGTCGCATGCGCCCGCGCCACCAAGCGGCCCACAAGCGGCGGGCGCCGTGCGTGCCCGCCGCATTCATATTTGCGCAGGCGGCCTCACACGGGCCGTCGCATCCCCGTTTCCGCGGACGGTTTCGCGAAGGCCGCTGCATCCGGGATTGCGAAGGTGCCTTCACAGCGGCCGCCGCATCTAGGTTCGCGCAGGTGGCGCCACGCAGGTCCGGCGAGCGCGCAGGCGCCATGCAGGCCACGTGCATTCCACCGCGCGGCCCGCTGATGCGGTCGGCGAGCGGCAGGTATGTGCTTCGGCGCTCATACGGGCACACTGCGCCACACCCGGAAAGGCCGGAACCCCGAGCCGGTTAGCGCGCGCGCCATACCCAGCGCCACACAAGGAGACCGTCCATGCGTCGTCGGACCTTCCTCGCCACCCTTCCCGCCCTCGCAAGCGCCGGTGCACTGGCGCAGACGCGAGCCGGCAATCCGAACCGGAGTCGGCGGGATGTGGGATTCGGGGATCGCGTGGATGGCGCCACGTTCGCCACGCGCTCGGCCGTCTGGGGCATCCACGGCGCCGCGGCCACATCGCACCCCCTCGCAACGCTTGCCGGGATCGAGATCCTGAAAGCCGGTGGTTCCGCGGTCGACGCGGCAATCGCCGCCAACGCGTGTCTCGGCGTTCTTGAGCCGACGGCCAACGGCATCGGCGGCGACTGCTTCGCGATGCTCTGGGACCCGGCGGCCCGCAAGGTCGTCGGCCTCAACGGATCGGGCCACAGCCCCGCGAATCTCTCGCTGGAAACCGTCCGCAGCCGTGCGAAGAAGGGCGCGATCCCCTCACACGGCGCGATCGCGGTCTCCGTCCCGGGCACCGTGGACGCCTGGTGGCAGCTGCACCAGAAGTACGGAAAGCTCCCCTGGTCCAGGCTTTTCGATCCCGCGATCACGTACGCACAGGAAGGCGCCCCCGTCGCGCAGACCGTCGCCTACTACCTCAACATCAGCCTGAAGCGCTTCACCGGCGGCGAGCTCCCCATCGAGGAAACCGACAACTTCAGGAAGATCTGGGCGCCCGAAGGGCACACCCCTCGCGAAGGCGATGTGTTCCGCAACCCCGCCCTCGCCCGCACGCTCGGACTCATCGCGAAGGACGGGCGCGACGCTTTCTACAAAGGCGAGATCGCCGAGGTCATCGAAAGCTACTTCAAGCGCATCGGCGGCTGGATGACGAAGGCGGATCTCGCCGCGCACACCTCCGAGTGGACGCAGCCGATCGTCTCCAGCTATCGCGGCGTGGACGTGTACGGCCTGGCGCCCAACACGCAGGGCCTCACGACCCTGCAGATGCTGAACATCATGGAGACGTTCGACGTTGCGAAGTTCGGCTTCCAGTCCGCGGCGCTGATCCATCATTTCGTCGAAGCGAAGCGGCTCGCGTTCGAGGATCGCGCACGCTACTTCGCGGATCCTGCGTTTTCGAAGACGCCGATCGAATGGCTCAACTCGAAGGAATACGCGCAGGCGCGCGCGAAGCTCATCAAGCCGAACAGCATTCTCACGCCGGTGCACGCCGGCGAGGCCCCAAGCCACGGGGACACCACGTATCTCTGCACGGCCGACGCACAAGGAATGATGGTGTCACTTATCCAGTCGAACTACAGCGGCATGGGCAGCGGGCTCATGCCGGACGGCCTTGGGTTCATGCTTCAGAATCGAGGCACGCTGTTCGCGCTAAAGGATGGGCACCCGAATCTCTACGCGCCTCGCAAGCGGCCGTTCCACACGATCATCCCGGGGTTTGCCGTAAAGGGCGGCGAGCCGTGGCTCGCGTTCGGCGTGATGGGTGGGGACATGCAGCCCCAGGGACAGGCGCAGGTCATTTCGAACTTCGTGGACTTTGGACTTGCCGTGCAGGAGGCGGGAGACGCGCCTCGCTGGCATCACGAAGGGTCGAGCGAGCCGACCGGGGAAGCGCAGCAAGGCGTTGGATTGCTGCGGGTGGAGACGGGCATCCCCGCGAAAACGCAGAAAGCTCTCGCGGCGCTTGGCTGGAAGCTGGGTGAGAGCGATGGCGGGTTCGGGCGGTATCAGTGCATCGAGCGGTGGCCTGGGCGGTATGCCGCTGCGGCGGATCCGCGCGCGGACGGAGCCGCGCTCGCTTACTAGTACGGCGAAGAGGCCCTCAATCGCCGGGGGGCTCAGAGTCGCATGCCGGCAAGGTCACGCCACCTTGCCGGCAGACTCGACGCTACTGGCCGCCTCAGCGGTTGCGGAAGATTGCTAGTCGATCAAGCGCTGCGAGAGGTACGTGAACTCCAGCGCCACCCGCTTTGCACGCTCTCGCTGGTTCGCAGCGGCCGAGTGTCCGCCATCGATGTTCTCGTAGTACAGGAACGGCAACCCGAGCGACTCCATCTTCGCAGCGTACTTGCGCGCGTGGCCCGGATGCACGCGATCGTCCTTCGTGGACGTCTCGATGAACACGAGCGGGAAGTTCGGCTTCTTCGTGAGGTTCTGGTAAGGCGAGAGCTTCTCGAGCCACGCACGCTCCTCCGGCACATCCGGCGAGCCGTACTCATCGACCCACGAAGCGCCAGCGAGAAGCTGGTGATACCGCAGCATATCCAGCAACGGCACCTGCACATTTACCGCATGGAACAGATCAGGACGCTGCGTCAGCATCACGCCCATCAGCAGCCCGCCGTTCGATCCGCCCTGGATCCCGAGCCGCCGCGGCGACGTGATCTTTCGCTTGATGAGATCCTCAGCAACTGCGATGAAGTCGTCGTACACGACCTGCCGCCGGGTCTTCAGCCCCGCATCGTGCCACGCCGGCCCGAACTCGCCGCCGCCGCGAATGTTCGCGAGCACGTACACACCACCCTGATCCAGCCAGAGCTGCCCGATGGTGGCGGAATATCCCGGCGTCATCGAAACGAGGAACCCGCCATACGCATAGAGCAGCGTCGGCGCCTGACCATCCAGTTTCAGGTTCTTCGAGCGAACGACGAAGTACGGCACCATCGTGCCATCCTTCGATTTCGCCTCGAACTGCTCCGTCACGTACTTGCTCGCATCGAACTTCGCGGGCATGGACTTGATCGGCGCCACCTTCTCCCCCACGACGTCCGTCGAATACAACGTCGTCGGTTGAAGGAAGTCCGTGTACGTCGCGTAAGCCACGTCCTCGTCCACATTCGCCGTAGCGATTCCCACGGAACCTGTGTCCGGAAGCGGCAGCCGTGAGGCCTTCCACTCCTTCCCATCAAACGTGAAGCGCCTCAACTGCCCCCGCACGTTCGAATACTGCGCAACCAGCACCCCCGCGCGCGTAACGGAAACCTCCTCGATCGAGTCCCGGGGCCCGGGCGCCAGCACGAGCCTCAAGGAAGGCGCCGGACGCGAAATTTCCGATACAGGCATCGAAAGCAGACTGCCCGTCGCCCACTTGCGTCCGCCGATCTCCCAATCCTGCTCGATGGTGAAGAGCAGCTCGTTCTTGTACTGACCGCGCACGGTCGCCTTGGCCGGCAGCGTCATCTTCGAAGAAGCGCCATCGGGGCTCAGCGCGTAGTACGAAGAGGTGAAGAACGTCTCCGCGTCCACCACCCCGACGAATCGCTTGCCACCTTCGACGTCGATGCTGAAGGGCACGGAAGCGACGTGCTCCGGCTTCCCGCGATACACCTCGCGCGCCTCGCTCAGCGGCGTGCCGCGTTTCCACTGCTTCACGATGAACGGATAGCCGGACGTCGTGAGCGTCCCCTCACCCCAGTCCGTGGCGACGAGCAGCGTGTCCTTGTCCTGCCAGACGAGGTCCGTCTTGGCTTCCGGCACTTCGAAGCCGCCCTTCACGAACTCGCGCGTGCCGACGTCGAATTCGCGATACACGCTCGCGTCCTTGCCGCCGTTCGAGAGCTGCACCATGCACCGATCGCTCGGCGGCTCGTCGCACGAGACGCCCTTCCATACCCAGTTGCGCTCCTCTTTCTTCGCGAGCTCGTCGAGATCCAGCAACGTCTGCCACTCGGGCTCCTGCGTCTCGTAAGACGCGCGCGTCGCGCGCCGCCACAGCCCGCGGACGTTCTTGTCGTCCTGCCAGAAGTTGTAGACGAAGCCGCCGCGAAGGCTGCCCATCGGGATGCGACTCTTGTCTTCGTAGATCGCGAGCGCCGCCTTGTAGAAGCGATCGTAACGCGGGTCGCCCTGCAGCTGCTTCAGCGAGCGCTCGTTCTGCGCGCGGACCCAGGTCAGCGCACGCTCGCCCTCGATGTCTTCCAGCCAGAGAAACGGATCGTCCGGAGCTTTGCTTTCGTTGCTGTTCGCCATGACACATTGTGCGAAGGGGAGAAAGAGGGCGGCCGCGGCAAGCGCCACGAGCGTACGGCCATACGAATGGATGCGTCGGTTCATGGATTCAACCCGGGCGCGAAGCCCTGAACGTGCGATGCCGGCCATGCTGACGGATCGGCAAAGCGTCCGTCAAAGCCTGCGGTGCCCAGGACGGGCACCCGTCGTCGCAGGTTCGGGGCAGTGGACCGCGGGACGCCCGTGCTTGACGGTCCTTTCGGCCTACCGTCTACTGCCTTCGGACCGTTTTTCCGGTGACAGCAGCCATGTCCACCCGATCGTTTCTCCCGGCGGGACCGCTTCGCGCCTGGCCGGCACTTGCCCTGGCGATCTTCGCATCCACCCTGCTCCTCGGCTCCCCGGTTTCGTTCGGGCAGGCCGGCGTGGATGCCCTCCGCGTACGCCAGCTCGAACAAGACATCCTGCGTCTGCAGCGCGAGGTGGATACGCAGTCGCGGCGGATCGAAGCCCTCGAAAGAACGCAGCGCAGTGCCATCTCCGGAACGCCCGCCCCGGCGCCCGCGGTGAAATCCGAGGACAGCTCGCCGTCGTGGCTGGTCGGCACGAACTGGGATCGCGTCCGTCCCGGAATGAAGGAGCTGGACGTCATCGCCCTGCTCGGCCGCCCCACTTCCGTCCGCCTGGACGACGATGGCAAGGGCCGCGCGTTCTACTACGCCATGGAGCTCGGGCCGAACGCCATCCTGTCCGGCAACGTGCGCCTGGGTGACGCCGGCGTCACCGAGATCAACCGCCCCGCCCTGAGATGAACCTGCTGAGATGAAACTGATCGCCCATAGCCAGCTCGACGACCTGTCCGCCAAAGCCTCCGCGAGCCCCCGCCGCCGCGCCCATTTGACGATCCACACCTCCTCCGAAGATCCCGTGCAGCGGTTTTTCGTCTCCGCCGACCGGGACTCCTACTTCCGCCCCCACCGGCACCTCACCAAGTCCGAGCTGGCGGTGGTGATCCGGGGACGGGTGGACGTGGTCGTTTTCGACCCCGATGGCCGCGTGACGGCCCGTTACGCCATAGGCGAAGGCGCGGACAACCTTGGCTATGAGGCCCCGCATGGAACCTGGCACACGCTGGTGGCACTAACAGATGGCTGCGCGTTTCTGGAAGTGAAACAGGGCCCCTACGACCCGGCGACGGCCGTGGACTTCGCTCCATGGGCCCCAGCCGAGGGCGAGGCAGGCGTCGCAACCTACCTGCGGTGGTTGCGGGAGGCCGGGCCCGGAAGCATATTCTCAGGCTGAGCGCAGCAGCCTGCTGGGAGTTTTGTCATGAAGGCAACCTTGGCAATCGTCGTTGCATCCCTCGCGGTGGCCGCCGCGGGCTGTGCCACCAGTTCGTCTCCGTCCGACGCCGCGCGCATTGCGGCGGACGTGTCGAAGCAGCAAGCGGGCTTCGACAAGGTGTGCGCGCCCAACACAGGCACGCGCATCAAGCCCGCGAAAGACGATGAGGCGAAGATGGCCAACTGCGCGCAACCGGGCCGGACGTACTCGCGGGAAGAGCTCGACCAGACTGGCGAGATCGACACCGCGCGAGCCCTGCGCCAGCTCGATCCGCGCATCCAGTAAGACAAAGCACTCGCTCGCCGGGCGGCTCTCGAATGCCGCCCGGTCGAGTCCTGTCTTCCGACCCGCTGTAGCGCGGGCTTCCCTCCCCCAAGTTGTTCCTCCGCCGGCACATTCATTGCGTGCCGCGTAGCCGTTGCGGGCTTGCAACTGCTGACGAGAGGGGGAATCCGATCATGAGCGCAACCCACAGGGATCTGGGTGGATGGCTCGTGTGCGCAGCCATCTGCCTGCTTTTCGCGTGCTCCGCCGCTCTGGCCCAGGGAATTGGGGCGACCGTGAGAGGTCGCGTAATCGTGGCCGGCCAGGCCGCCGAAGGCGCAACGATCGTCGCCACCAACACCGAGACAGGATTCACGAACCGCACCGTTTCGCGCGCTGGCGGCAGCTATGTGTTCGTCGGGCTCGATCCCGGCAGCTATCGGTTCACGGTGTCTCGCGACGGATCCGAGCAGCAGGCCGGACCGGTTCGAGTGCAGATCGGGCAGACGATCAGCTACGACATCGAAGTGGGCGGACCCGGACAAGCCGAGCCGCCGGTGACGGACGCCGACGAAGAGGTCCAGCAGGTCGTCGTCACCGGCCGGAGACTCGTTGAGACGCGAACCTCGGAAGTCGCGACGAACGTGACGACCGAACAGATCTCCTCTCTGCCGCAGAACAATCGCAACTTCCTCAACTTCGCAGCGCTCGCGCCGGGCGTGCGCGTGAACGAAGTGGATACTGCGAAGAGCTTCCAGGCCGGCGCGCTCGGCGCCAACGCGGTGAACGTCTACATCGATGGCACGAGCTACAAGAACCAGGTGATCGATGGCGGCGTCGCCGGCCAGAATTCCAGCCGCGGCAATCCGTTCCCGCAGAATGCCGTGCGCGAATTCCGCGTCGTGACGCAGAACTTCAAGGCGGAATACGAGCACGCTTCCAGCGCGATCATCACCGCGCGAACCCGCTCCGGCACGAACGAGTTCGACGGCGACGCCTTCATGTTCTATCAGGACAAGGGCCTGGTAGCGCGGGACGACTTCGCGAAGCCGGGCGAACCGAAGCCGGAATTCGAGCGCAGGCAGTACGGTTTCTCCTTCGGCGGGCCGATCATCCGCGACCGCATGCATTTCTTCCTGGCGTACGAAGCGAACGACCAGGATCGCGCGAATCGCGTCACGCTCGGCAATCCGGCATTTGCGCCCCAGTTCGGCCAGTACGAAGGCGCGTTCACGCAGCCGTTCCGCGAGGATCTTTTCTTCGGGAAGATCGACTTCCAGCCGACGGACCAGCAGACCCTCGAGCTCTCCGTGAACTATCGCGACGAGTCCGACATCAAGGACTTCGAAGGCCAGACGAGCTACGAGGCCGCGAATGACGTGCGCAACACCATCCGCATGGCGCGCCTCGCGCACACGTTCGAATCGCAGGGATGGACGAACGAGGCGAGCCTCACGTATCTCGATTACGACTGGAACCCGGTGCCGCTGAATCCGGACCTGATCGGACGTGAGTTCGTCGGCGTGATCCGCCTCGGCGGCGCCGCCACGAATCAGAACGTCGGACAGGAAGCGGTGACGTTCAAGAACGACTTCACGTACAGCGATCTGCAATGGCTGGGCAGTCACGTCATCAAGACGGGCTTGCGCTTCTCGCGCGTGCAGTTCGATGTCCGGAAGGAGCAGCAGGGCAATCCCCTTTTCCGTTACCTGCCGGAAATCAGCTTCGCGTTCCCCGGCGAGGCACTGTTCGGTACAGGCAATCCCGATCTCTCTGGCGACACTACCCAGTACGGCCTGTACATCCAGGACGACTGGGAAGTGACGGATCGACTCACGCTGAACCTCGGCGTGCGCTGGGATTACGACACCGATCTCCTCAACAAGAGCTACGTCACGCCTGCGAATGTCGTATCCGCGGTTTCGTCCATCGTCCCTTCGCAATACATCACGGATGGGGACGACCGGGAATCACCGGACGATCTCATCCAGCCGCGGCTGGGATTCTCGTTCGATTTCCGCGGCGACCAGCGAACCGTGCTGTTCGGCGGCATCGGGCGATACTTCGACCGCGTGCTCTACAACGAAATCCTGGACGAGCGTCTGCGCCTGCAGTACGGCGTGCGCCGATTCCTCTTCTCTGCTGACGGCGCGCCGCGCGACGGACAGCCGACTATCCAGTGGAACGACGCGTATCTCAGCAAGGAGGGACTCAGCACGCTCATCTCCTCGGGCATTGCGCCGAATCCCGAGATCTTCCTCGTCGAGAACAACACGCGCGTGCCCGAAACCATCCAGACCAGCCTGGGTATACGGCAACGGCTGGGCGAGGACTGGCTCACGTCGCTCACGGTTGCGCGCAACCGAAGCCGCCACGGGTTCTCGTACATCTTCGGAAATCGCAATCCGGATGGAACCTGTTGCGCGCCCGTCCCCGGCAACTTCGGCAACGTGCTTCTTTCGACGGACGACAAGCAGGCGTGGTACACGGGCGCGTACGTCACGCTGGAGAAGATCTACACCGAGAGCTCCCGCTGGGGCATGACGTTCGCCTACACCTACAGCGACGCGGAAGAGAACGGCGGCGATCTCTTCAGCCTGGATTTTCCGACCGTCGCGGATTACCCGCGTCACCCCACTTCGGCTGACGAACGTCACCGTGTGGTCTTCAGCGCGATCGTGGGCTTGCCGTGGGATCTCAAGGCTTCCACGCTGATCACGCTCGGTTCGGGGACGGGATACACCATCCACGATCAGACGCTCGGCACCGGGCCTGGCGAGACGATCCATCGCTACTACGAGGGCCGACCAGAGAAGAAGTCCTTCATCATCCCGAACGCGTGGGCTTACCGCAGCGTGGACCTGCGATTGGAAAAGGCATTCGCGTTTGCGGGCCAGCGCGTGAGCCTGGTGGCCGAGGCGTTCAACGTGTTCGACTTCGAGAACTACGATCCGGGTTCGTACAACGGGAACATCCCTCCGGCGGGCGAGCCGCCGAACGAGGCCTTCGGCCGGCCGACGAAGCTCATCGAACCCGGCCGGCGGCTGCAGTTCGGCTTCACCTGGCAGTTCTGAAATCGATCCGGGGGCCGGGGCGCGCGCGTCCAGCCCCGGACCCGATCCCGCAACTGATAGCAAGCTTCCGAAGTTGCGTCGAAGCTACTCGCGTTCAGCGGGGCGCTGTGTATCATCGATGGAACCGGTTCGCACCGGTCCTGTCGAACGGGCGGTGCGCTGGATTCTTGGGGGAGTCCATCAGTTGACAAAGCTAGAAACCTACGTTTCCGGTCCCACCGCCCTCGCCCCGCCCTTGCTGGATCTTGCGGGCGTGGAAGAGGCTCAGAGGGCGGCCATCTGGTCCCGGACGGCGCGCTCCTACTTTCCCGGTCTTTCCGTTCGCGGCCTTCGGGTCAATCCGAAGATCGGCACCCTGTGCGGCATGCAGTTCGGCGCGGGCCGGCTCTGGCGGATCCTCTCGCCGCCCCTGCACGTGCACTACGAGCCTAGCGACGCCGCCCGCGACGATGAGAACGATCTTTCGCAGCTCTTCTCGGTGATGCTGCAGCTCGAAGGCAGCACGGTCGCGCATCAGGACGGTCGCTCCTGCGAGCTGCGGCGAAACGAATTCTGCGTCATCGACCAGCGCCATCCGTTCGACCTGCAGGTCGTCGGCATGTCCTCGCATCTCATGTTTCTGCAGATCCCGAGGGAAACGGTGCTGAGCCGGCATCCGTACCTCGCCCAGCGCACAGCGGAGAGGTTCGACCCGCATGATGCCGGCGCCGTGCTCATGAGAAACACGCTCCTCAGCTTGCTGGAGACGGCTGCTTTTCTGGAGGACGATCAGCGCGCTGCTGCTCTCAACGCCATCGCGCAGTTGCTCGGTTCGCCGAAAGCACCTGGAGCGGGCCCGCTGGACGAGGTGAGCTGGCGCGCGCGTTCGGCGCTGGCGTACATCGACTCGTCGCTTTCGGATTCGACGCTCACCGCGAGCCGCGTGGCGCAGATGCAGGGCATCAGCCGCAGGCGGTTGGATGAGATCCTTCTGAAGACCGCCGGCGTCTCGGTAACGGGACAGATCTGGGCGCGCCGGCTGCAGCAGGCCGCGGCGGATCTGCTGGATCCGCGCTTCGCGTCGCTCACTGTCACGAAGATCGCGTTCAGCGTGGGATTCGAAGACACGGCGCATTTCACGCGTGCGTTCAAGCGGCGCTATGGGTGCACGCCTCGGGAGTGGCGCCGTCGCGGCGGGAACAGCGCCCCGCCGCCATCCACGCTTCGCAGCTGACGACGCGCGCACAAGGGCTCTGATCTGGTAGCAGGCCGCTTCGCGCGGCCGGCCGCGAAGTATCCCGTGGTCGGGCAGACCATCGGCCCGCTGGGCGCCACGTCGAGGCACCCGCTATCCCAAAGTCCGTCCCGCGGGAGTAATGTTCGCTCCGACAGCGAACCGCTGCAGTCGAGGCAGGAACACAGGGACGAGGCGATGGATTCGGACTCGGAACGTCTTCTGGGCCTGTTCCGGCAGGCGCCCGGCTTCATGGCGATCCTGCGCGGGCCGGATCACATCTTCGAGTTCTACAACGACTCGTACGCGAGACTTGTCGGCCCGCGGGATCTCATCGGACATCCGGTCCGCGACGCCTTCCCCGAAGTCGAGGGGCAAGGATTTTTCGAGTGGCTCGATAACGTGTATCGCAGTGGCGGCGCTCATCTCGGACACGCCATGCCGCTGCGCCTTCATTCGGCGCCTGGCGGACCGCTGAAGCAGCTCTTCGTCGATTTCATCTTTCAGGCAATCACGGATGGCAGCGGGCGCACGACCGGCATCTTCGTCCAGGGCCACGACGTCACGGATCGCGTCGAAAGCGCCAGCGCGCTGAAGGAAAGCGAAACGCGCCTGCGCACGCTCACCGAAGGCATTCCGCAGCTCGTGTGGCGCGCGGTCGATCAGGGGCTCTGGACGTGGGCGAGCCCGCAATGGCAGGCATGCACAGGCCTAACGTGCGAGCAGAGCCGCGGCCGAGGATGGCTTCGCGCCATTCACAACGACGACCGCGCCGCTGTGTTACGCGCGTGGCAGGAAGCCGGTTCTCGCGGATCGTTCGAAGTCGAGCATCGAGTATGGCGCCACTCCGACGGCACGTGGCTTTGGCATCACACTCGAGCCTTGCCGGTGACGAATGCACTCGGCGACGTCGAGTGGCTGGGCACCAGCACGGACGTGCAGCAGCTCAAGCAGATGCAGGACCGGCAGGCGCTACTGGTCAGCGAGCTTCAGCATCGCACGAGGAATCTGATCGCGGTGGTCAGATCGATCGCCGAGCAAACCTTGTCCACCGCCACGTCCCTGCAGGAGTTTGCGGCCGCATTCGACGACCGGCTCGCGGCACTCGGGCGCGTGCAGACGCTGCTTTCGCGCGCGGATGCCGAGCCCATCACCATCGAAACGCTCGTGCGCATGGAGCTCGACTCCGTCGGTGCTTTCGGCAGCGACGGTCACGCGATCCTGCTTGAGGGTCCACACGTCCCGATACGGCAGTCCATCGTCCAGACGCTTGCGCTTGCCTTGCACGAGCTCGCCACGAACGCGCGCAAGCACGGAGCGCTGGCTGCCGAGGGCGGCGAGTTGAAGGTCAGCTGGAGCATCACGGAAGCGTCAGGCAAGGGCCGGATGCTCAGCGTCCAGTGGATCGAGAATGGTCCGGGGACGCTGCCTGCGCCCCCTTCTTCGCCGGCAGGCTTCGGCCGGTACCTTCTGGAGCGGGCATTACCCTACCTCGGGGCGGCCACGCACTTCACCCTCGACGCGACAGGGGCCCGCTGCGAGATCCAGGTCCCGCTGGGACAGCCTGGCGGAGACCGCCATGGCGCCGGTGCGTTGCGCCCCCGGAAATCAGGATTTTCCTGATGTCTCGGAATATGTACAGGTGCTAGGCTTCCCAGCCTGGACGAACCGCTCGGCTCACCGCTCCCCTGAGGCGCCGTCGTGCTGGTACTCGCAAGACGTGAGGGCGAATCCATCCGCATCGGTCGCGACATCACCGTGTCCGTGCTGGAGGTGCGCTGGAGCGGCGTGATCTTTTCCATCGACGCGCCTCCCCAGGTCGCGATCGTCACGCCAGCGGCCCGGAACGTTCAGACGAAGAAGAAGCATGGCGCTCGAGCGAGGGATACACGATGAGCGTTGAACGTCTCCCCTTCCGGCTGCGTCGCATGCGATGGGACGTGGACACCGATTGCCGGGACGAACCCGCGCCTACCGCCACTCGGCCCTCGTCCACACCCGAACAGAAATGGGCCTGGCGCGCGCAAACTTGCCGCCGCGGCCGTCGCCGGGTGGAGTGCCGCCGGCCCCTGAGGGATCAGGAAGACTGGTTCGGGACTGAGGACGAGCTTTGAGGTTTCGGCCCTGAGGGCTCAGTCCTGGGGGCTCAGTCCTGAGGGCTCAGTCCTGAGGGCTCAGTCCTGAGGGCTCAGTCCTGAGGTCTCGGCCGAGATCTCAGCCCGAGATCTCAGCCTTGAGTCTCACGAAGAAACCATCGCCTGCGCGCCTTCCGCCCAGGCCACCGCTTCGAGATAGGTCGTCTGCATCGCTTCGGGCGCCACGCCGCGGAATACCGTGGGCGACCAGGTGCCACGCTCGTACGCGATCGTTTCCTTGAGAACCTTCCCGAGATCGCCTTCCTGGATCGTGAGCGCGCGTGCCACCGCCTCCGACAGCGGTAGCTCGCGGAGCAGATCCGGCATCGGGATGCCGGTGAGCGAATCGAGCGTCGAAAAGAGTCCCGTAATGAAAAGCGACGATGTGTCCCGCGCGCCACGCATGGCGCCGACTCTCTCGCACATCCTCGCGCGGGTCATGGCGTCCACGAAGACGCTCACGGGCCGATCCTCCACTTCACGGAGCGCGATGAGCGCGCAGAGCTGCCGCAGCTTCTCGAAGCCGAGAATGACGACGGCCTGCCGGATGGAGTCGATCTTCCTCGAGAATCCGTAGTAGCTGGAATTGATACAGCGAAGGACGCGGTACGAGAGAGCCACGTCCTGTGCGATCAGCCGCTCGACGTCGCCGATGGCGACATCGTCGCTTTGGAGCACGGCCACGAGCCGCAGCGTGCCGAGGCGGCTGGATTGCACGGGCCGAGCGCTGAACACCTTCGGGTGTTGCAGGAAGTAACCCTGGAACGCATCGAAACCGAGACGTGCGCACCGTTCGAAGTCTTCGAGCGTCTCGATGCGTTCGGCGATGAGGCGAAGCTTGCGGGACTTCAGCACCTTCACGATCCGTTCGAGATCGCCGGCGGTGTAGTCGGACACATCGAGCTTCACGGTGTCCGCGATGCCGAGCAGCGCGGGGTCGCTTACCTTGAGAGAGAAATCGTCGAGCGCGATTTCATGCCCGCGCGAGCGCATCGCCTTGATGCCTGCTACCACCTGCTCGGTGGCACGTACGGTCTCCAGCACTTCGATCACGACGCGCTTGGGAGGAACGGGAACGGCGAGATTCGCGACGATCAGCTCGTCCGGATAGTTGATCTGGATGGGCAGATCGCCCGCCAGCTTGTCGAGGCCGACTTCGAGGACCGAGTTCGTCATGACTTCGAGCGTCGCGCGGCGCCCGTCGATCACTTCCGCCTTGCTGGCTCCCTCGGAGCGCCGATAAAGCAGCTCGTAGGCGATGACGTCCTTCGATGCGTCATAAATCGCCTGGCGCGCCACGAGGGCCTGATCGGCCGGCCTGGCCGTCGGAGCCCCCGGAGACGGTTCAGCGATCGCGTGGTTCTGCTGATTCATGGCTCATCTTTTCGTTCGCGACGTCCGCGCTCGGCACGCGTCGCTCCCTGCGACGATTATCGGCATCCGGGGTACCGAACAGATGCATGGCGCAACATTTTGGGAACCCGGTTTCGGACACAGATCACATTCCTGGCCTCTCGGGATCGCTGCGGGCCAGCGAATATCCCGCTGGCGGTCACGGTACGTAGATACCGAGACCGCGTTCGTGCGGTGCCGCTAGGCGTAGTGCCAATGCGCGTTGAGGACCGAAGGGACCTGCGCGATCTTCTCGGTGATGAGGGTGAGCATCGGCTCCGGCACGCCGAGCACGTCCACCTGAATATGGAAAGCGCCGGTCGAGCCGAACTCGGCGACCACGCGGCGGGGAAGGACGTTGAGATTCTGAAAGCGCTCGATCACGCGGGCGAGCGCGCCCGGATCCGCCTCAGCGACGACGCGGAGGCGCAGTAAAGCGAGTTCCTGGGGAGAAGCCACGAGCTGAATTCCTCATTCCACACACGATTGACGCACCGACGACCGACACCCGGCTTTCCGCGAAAGCCGGGCAGGTAATCAGCGCGATGGTGTGGCGGAGGAAGTTCATGGGCTGGGATCGAGTATGCCAGCAGCGGATCGGATGAAGAAGCCCTCCTGGTTCCGATTCCGAGCCGCCCGGCGATTGAGGGCCTCCTACCGCAGTGGCAAGTCGGCGGGCGACGCCCAGGTCCCATGCACCTGCGGCGCCGAGCGAAACGGCAATATCACCCGCGCAATCTCCTCCATCCGACGAGCATCGAGGAGATACAACTCGGTCGTGGATTGCTCGAAGTTCTGCCCTACCGCGACGAGATACCCATCCCCCTCTTCGGCCGTGGGACTACGCGGAATGAACACGGGCTCATGCACCGCCCGTGCGCGCCCCGGAAAGAACGGCTTCAACTCGCCCGTCCGCAAATCGAACCGCCCAACGCAGTTCCCATCCGTGCGTCCAAGCACGTCTCCGCTGTCGAAGCGCTTGTCTGAGTACTGCACATACACGTATCGAAACGGAAGCGTCACGAACCGCTCGTCGATGCGCGTGAAGCTCGCAGTAGGTGTATCGACAAGCGGCTCTTCAGTAATCCCGCCATTGCGGGACTCCAGATCCAGTGTGATCCGCCGCATGGTGTTCGGCACCGGCTTGTAAGGCGCGCCGTTTACGTCGTGAAACCACGGCCACGTATTCCCATTCGCGACCGGCGCTTCCAGCACGACCTTCCCGCCTTCCGTGCGCGCGTTAGCCGTGTGAACGATGCTGCGCTCAGGCCCGAAAAAGAAACGAATGTCCTCGCTGCCGCCATTGCGCGGAATCACCGCGTGCCACGAGGGTTTCGACGAGTCCCAGTTCCAATGAATCCCGCCCGCCTTGAGCTGCTCAAAATTCGTCACGAGCCCGCCACCCGGAATGACGATGTGCTCCTGGGTGAGCCACATGTCATGCAGCACGCTCGTGTGTGGGGCTTCGAAACGCCACTGTTTCGTGATGTGGCCCTGCTTGTCGATACAGCACACGTGCACATCACGTGAGCACAGGCCGGTGGCCTCGTAACCGTAACCGAACGTTTCTCCGGTGAGCGGATCCACCTTCGGATGCGCGGTGAAGGTCTGGCTTTTCCACACGCCGCCGAAATCCGCCTGGCTTCGCGTCTCGAGCGTGTTGGGATCGATCTCGTACGGCAATCCGTCTTCTTTCGTCGCGTACAGCTTGCCGCCGAGAATCACCGGCGTCGTGTTGGCGGTGGTGCGCCGGTTGGGATTCGCGATGTCACGGACACTCGGATCGTCCGTGTACGGATTGCGATAGTAGCCATAGAGCTGGCGACCGGCTTCCTTCTGGCGCAGGTATCGCTCCGTACGAACGTAGCGCCCCTTGTAGTGCGCCTTGCCGCCTTTCAGGCGGAACATGCTCATGTATCCGTCCGCGGCAAGGACCGTGTCGTCCTCGAAACGCGGGGGATACAGCCAGTCGAGATGCAGGCGATAGAACGCGCCGTCCAGGTCGCGCGGAATCTCGCCAGCGACCTCACAGTCGTGCAGATCCACTTCGAAGCGGCCGGCGGGAGCGCTGCCGGGGCTGCGGAACCGGGAGAAATCGACCATGCGACCTCCGAAAAGCGAAGCGCGACGAAATCATACGCCCGGCGGCGAGGGGGCGGCGGCCACGAGTGTATGATCGGGCCGGCCGATGCAGGACACGATCATTGACCGGTCAGATCCGTTCAGGAAACCGCCTCTTCTTCGCCGGATGGCGCTGCCGCTGCTCGCCGTCGTGCTCGCCCTGGGCTGGGTGGGCTACAAGATCGCGAGCTCACGACCCGGCGTCCTTCCGTCGAGCCACTTTCGCCAGCTCGATGCAAATTCCGATGGGGCCGTCGCTTTCGACGAGTGGCGGAGCTATTACGCGACGCGCACGGGCTGGGATGCCTACGAGTGGGATTTCCGGTTCATGGACTGCAACGAGGATCGGCGTCTCACTTGGCGTGAGTACAAGGCGTGGACGTTCCAGAGGCGGGCCTGCGGGAAGGACATGAACCTCGCCGATCGTCCCCGCTCGCCTGGCAGCGTCAGCTCCTGCGAATCCGACCCTGCGAACCGGCTCCAGACCTGCTACGTCACCGACAGCAGCGGCGCGATAGATGCGCCACCTCCTGCGGGTCCGATGAAGGAACTGGAAATCCCGCGCTGAGCGCCGAACCCTGTTTCCTCCCAACCGTCGTTTACAGCCCCCAGGCGGACGGGGAGGCAGACACCATGGGCGCGTCTCACGAGCAACCGGTTTCCGATATCAACACGACACCGCTGATCGACGTCATGCTGGTGCTGCTCATCATGTTCGTGATCACGGTTCCGATCATGACGCATGCGGTAAAGCTGGACCTGCCCACGCCCCTCCCCGACTTCGTTCCACCAGAACGGCCCGAGGTCATCGATCTGGAGATCGACTTCGATGGGACTATCGTGTGGAACGGCGCCGTCGTGCCGAGCCCGAGCGCGCTCGATCTGTACTTTCGGCATGAGGCGAGCAAGATCCGCCAGCCTGAAATTCACGTGCGCGCGGACGGCAGAGCGATGTACGGCGACGTGGCGGCGGTGCTGGCCTCGGCTCAGCGCAATCGCATGCAGAAGATCGGGTTCGTCAATACGACTGAATTTGCGAGGTAAGAGGAGCGCCTCGCTATCAGGCCGCCGCCCGAGGTCGCACTTCCTCGCCGCGCTGGGCGAGGAAGTAATGGACGGCGCCCCACGCATAGAACACCGTGGAAGCCATCAGCGCGTAACGAAGCCCGACTCCGAGCGCCTGCTGCTCACCCATTTCCGGTGCCAACCGTGCGGAGAAAACGTCGCTCAAAAAGCCGATAAGCATCGGGCCGATGCCCATCGAGATAACGTTCACGCACAGCTGGTACACAGCGATCGTCGTGGCGCGCGTGCGTGGAGTCGCGAGGTTCTGAACGATCGCGACGCTCGGGCCGTAGTGCATGACGAGGCTGATCCCGGCCGAGACGATGAGCGTCACCGCCAACGCCAGATCCGACACGCTGAACGCCGCGATGTAGATGGGCACGCAGAGGGCCATTCCGATCGCGGGCAGGAGCGAATTCCAACGAAGACTCCGCTGGCCAAGACGGTTCGCGAGGAATCCGCTGATCAGCAGCCCGCCTCCCACGGAGGCAAACGTCTGAAGGCCGTAGAGCATGCCGGCGGTGCCGTAAGGCAGCTCGTGCACGCGTACGAAGTAAACGCCCAGGAATCCACCGAGCCCGTGCAACCCGAACCCGCCGAGCAGCCCGCCCATGAGCACGTGCACGAAAGTGCGATTCGCGAAACACTGGCGAGCGACTGTCCAGAAGGGAGGAACATCCGTGCCAGCATGCGCGTCCTGCGTGCCACGCACGGGCTCTCTCACGGTGGTCCAGACCAGAAGCGCGATGAGGATCCCCGGCAGCCCCATGATGATGAAGGCCCAGCGCCAGCCCATCGACTGCGCAATCATTCCGCCGGACATTGCCCCGATCAGCGCGCCGAAAGGCACGCCGAGCATCATGATCGACGTGGCGAACGCCCTTCGTTCCCTGGGGAATCGGTCCCCGAGCAGCGAGGTGGCGGGCGCCATGAAGCCCGCCTCCCCAACGCCTACGCCCAACCGCATCAGGGCGAGCTGGACGTAGTTCGTCGCCGTCCCGCAAAGCACGGTCATCAACGACCACACGAACGTCGCGGCTGCGATGATCCGAACTCGGCTGAAACGTTCCGCGAGCCGCGCGAACGGAATGCCGAGCCCGGAATACAGGAGCGCGAAGCTGAGCCCCGACAGGACGCCGAGCTGCAGATCCGAGAGCCCGAGCTCGCGACGAAGCGGCTCGGCCACCGCATTGACGACCGACCGGTCGGCATAATTGATCAGGCACACGAGCAGCAGCACGAACAGCATCCATCGACGGGTGCCCGCCTCGGACCTCTCTTTCGCCGGCTGCGCCAGCGCCGCGGTTTGCCCCCCCTCCATCGCGACCCCTTCTTCTATCCAGCCCGTACGCTGCGGTCGGCCGGATGTTGGCATAGAACGGGGGTGAAGTTCGCCTGCTGACGAGTTCCGTCCCTTGGACGGAGCGTAGAGGGGCAACAGCAACGGGGCTGCGCCGGTCGCGAAGGGGCGGACACGCGCTCGGTCGATCAGTGATCGAGCGGCGTGCCCCGCGCGAGGAGGGACACGCTCGCCTCAATCTTCGTCGCGTGGCGTGTGCCCGCGCGGGGCGGAGACCCGCTCGACCTGACCCTGGTCGAGCGGCGTGCCCCGTGTTGCTTTCGTCGTTACTTCTCGGCGAAGCAGTAGAACAGCCCGTCGCCACCGGTGGCCTTGAGCTGATCCTGGCTGCAGCCTCGCGAACGGTGCGCGGCGTTCCATGAAGTGTTGCCGCCACCCATGCGATCGTGATGGCCGACGATTGCGCCACCCTCGCCGCTGCTCGTCCAGTTGCTGCAGGTCATGTCCTCGCTGCCGGAGGGCGCTTTACCGTCGGACGTCGAGCCGGTCAGGATGTCGTGACGATTCGGCGTATCGCCGCGGCCGCTCACGACCTCGCCCTTCTCGGTCAGCGCGGAGAGCTTCTGGATGTTGTTCCGATCGCGCTCGATGTCGCCGTGCAGGTCAGCCACGTTGCGCGCCACGAGCTCGCCCTTCGCGTTGTGCCACGGGCCCTCGCCGATGCGATCCCGCGCGTTCACTGCTTTCTGGCCACCGGACGCGGTCGTGCTGAGATACGCACGCCAGGTGCGGTTGCCGGCACCCACCGCCGTTGCGAGCTTCTGGCAGTGCTGATCCGCCCCAGCGAGACCGCCAAGATCGCCGCCTTTTCCGGGGCCCGTGCTCGTGATGAAGAAGCCCATGGGCGCGGGCGGCTGGCCGGCGGGCGGCTGCTGGGTCAGCGCGGTGATCGAGCAGGCGGCACCGGCTATCCCCGCAACGATCAGCAACGTCCTCTTTTTCATCTCGACTCCCCTTTCGGTTCAGTGGTTGACCAGGCGAACCGGGGAGTCTGGCGCAGGAGGCAGCCCTCGCGCTTGGCGGATGTATCGAGACTCCGCTTAGAGGTCGCATCCGCCCGCGGTTTAGCGGGAGACATGACGCGAGCTTATGAGAGACGGGCTTCGTCGACTGACTTTGTTATTGCCCAGCCGTGGATCTTGCTCTCCCGCGCGCGTTTGCGCGCGCGGTGATGACTGGGCCGCGACATCGCTGGGCCAAACATCACAGGGCCAAACATCACTGGGCCGCAACCGGGCGGAAAGTGCGGCTCGACGAGTCGGCAGACGTGCGCGAACCATCGGTCCATTGCGGCACCTTCACGAACTTCGACGTGTCGTACCCCTGCTCGTACAGTCGCTGGAGAATGCCGGCGTACGTGTCGCTGGGGAGCGAGCGCGTGCGGGAAATGATCCAGCCGTAGCGCCGGCTCGGATGGCCGATCACGGCCCAGCGATAGTCGGGGTCGAGATCGATGATCATGTACTTGACGCGGATCACCCTGAAGAACGGCACGCGCCACTCCGCGTTGGTCGTCCGGTCGTGCACGGTGGCGACGGTCCTGAGCTTCGGCGTCATCGGAGCATCGAACGACTTCTCGCGGCAGGCAAACCGGTTGTCGATGCGGCCGTCAGGGAGCAGCGCGTAGCCCTCCACCGAGTCGTAACAGTCCTTCTCCGCAAAGTAAGGGATGTTCGCGATGACGAACCAGCCGCCCATGTAGCGTTGGAGGTCGACGTGGTCGACCGTGCGGAGGGGGCGCGAGGCCCCGCCGCCCATCCAGGCGCAACCGCTGGCAAGGGTGAAGAGCGCGGCCAGGGCGGCTATTCGGAGCGGAGAGGTGATGTCGCGCATTGGAGTACATCCGTGAGCGGGGCTGTCCCGCTTACGGACGAATGGCCCGTTTGGATGCGCGTGGGAGGGGCGTGGCGACGAACGCCGACTGCGCGCTCAGGCTGCGAGACAACCGCTGGGCTGGAAACCGAGAGGTCCCGGCCGACCCGCCGCCCTACCACTCCGCCTCCCACCCCAGGGCACCAAGGCAGTCCTGAAGGATGTCACCGCCAGGAGTGCCAACCGCGATTTCCTCAGGCGGCGCGCTCGGCAGGAATTTGATGCCACGACACGGCTCGCCGAAGAAGACGTAGCAGCAGCTGCTATTGTGATGGCGCGACATCCATCGAAATCCGGCCGCTCTCGAACATTGAGACCGAAAGCACGCGCCCCACTCCTGCGTAAGCGAGTATGACGACGCGTCCGAGAGAAATATCCCCTCGGCGACTCCATCCTCAACCAGCTCCGTGAGCGGCTTCATGCCGAAGCCCGTGAAGTCCACGAGGTCGAGCGGACCATCGGTCCGAAGCGCAACGAGCTTTCGCCCCTGTATCTGCGAGCGGGAGAGAATGATCTTGCCACCCTCCTCCGTACGATCGTGCCATCGTAATACGGTTTCGGATATGGCGACTTCGGGAGACGACCCGGCGTAGAGAACTTCGGTGGCGTCCCAAGGCGCTGGCAGCGGATGGAATCGAGTATCGCGCGAGCTGCGCACAAACTGCACGGGGTCGTCTCCGCGATAGACGCGGAACAGGGTGTCGTCAGGCGTCAGTGTGCAAATGTGCAGCGTCGCGGACTGACTGAAAGCGGGCGGCGGCGGGCACGCTACCCGCCTAATCATCGCTATAGAAATCCTTCGCCGCCTGTATCACGGCGGATGGATTCTGCGCGATCACGTCGCGGGGCTTCTGCCTGCCGAGCAAGGTGCTACGCGCATCGAACCAGCTTAGTAGCGGCCAGCCTCGCGCGTCTTCCGGCACCGCCTTGAGCACATCCGCAATCGCATCGAGCGGCGCCGCGTCGGGTCCGAATTGAAATCGCGGATAGAGATAGGTGCGACCTTCCTTGACTGCAAAGAGGCGACCCTGCTCGCGATACTTCGCGAGCGTGGCGGAAGGGTTCGTCGAAACGCCGCGCCATTGCCCCCACTGTTCCGAATCGACCATGGGAACATCTTCTCGCAGGCGCTTTCGCAGTCCGATCAGCTCTGCGACGTCGCCTTCATTGGAGAGCACTGCGTCGGCCGCTTTTGGACCCGCCGAGGCCGCGGCTGCGGCGGGCGCTCGACTCCGTGCGAGCTTCGCCTTGATCTGACGAAAGACTTTCTCGAAGGTGACCTCGCGCCGTACATCGATCGCCAGGGATTTCGGGTCGAGCTCGAACAGTCCACCGCCCCCGCGTCGCGCTGGACGCTCGGGCGCCACACGCTCGGCCAGGCCGGGAGTGAGGACGAAAGCGTAGAGATCGACGTCCTTGGGTAGCTCAGTAGCAGCGAGCCACCGCTCCTGGAAGATGGCTTGTATCTGCTCGGATGTGTCTACAAGCATCATTGCTTCGTTACCCAGCGTCCTGCCTACCCGCTCAGCCACTTCAACGGTCTGTATCCGAGGAGACTGCTCAGCGGAACTGAATGAGATGACGACGTAATTCGAAGGCGCGCCGAACGCATGCCAATTGCGCGCGCTGGCTGATTTGCCCTTTCCGAATTTTCCGTCCGCTCGTGCCACAACCAGATCTCGGGATCATTGCGCTAACAACGCTAATAGAGCTAAATGAGCAAGTCAAGGCCACTTCCGCCAATCAATGGCTTACCGGGAGGTGACCGGCATTTGCAGGGTCACGGTGGTCCCCTAGTGAATGGCCAGGAACACAGCGGGCGCGGCCGCCCCGATCGGGCTCGCGATCGCGACGACCAACCTGCGCTTGACATGCAAGCATCCGATTGCATATCGTTTATGCAAGTAATCACTTGCGTATAGGAGCATGGCAGAGCGCCAGGATACCGACTTGCTGTTCAAGGCCCTCGCCGATCCCAGCCGCCGCAGGCTGCTGGACCTGCTTCATGCACACGACGGCCGCACGCTCAACGAACTGTGCGAGCACATGGACATGACGCGCCAGGGCGTGACGCAGCATCTTGCCCTGCTGGAGGCAGCAAACCTGGTTGCCACCGTGTGGCGCGGTCGCGAGAAGTTGCACTTCCTCAATCCCGTACCGCTGCAGGAGATCTACGAGCGCTGGATTGCCAAGTTCGAAAAGCCGCGCCTCAAGGCGCTTTCGAAGCTGAAACGCCGACTGGAGAAACCCGATGGCTAGATCGACCTTTATCTACGTGACGTACATCCGCACCACGCCGGAGAAACTCTGGTCGGCCCTGACTGAGGACGTGGAGTTCATGAAGCAGTACTGGTTCGGCGTCCACTGCGAAAGCCAATGGAAGGCAGGTTCCTCGTGGAAGATAGTGGCCGGCGACGGCCAGATCCTGGATGCTGGCGAGATCGTCGAGGCGGATCCGCCCCGGCGCCTGGTGATCCGCTGGCAGCATCAGAAGCGGCCGGAGCTCAAGGAGGAAGGCGAGTCGAGATGCACCATCGAGCTGGAACCCAGCGGAACGGCGGTCAAGCTCTCCATCACCCACACGATCGAGCGCGAACCATCGAAGTTCATCGAGGCGGTGTCCGGCGGCTGGCCGAAGATCATCTCCAACCTGAAGTCCCTGCTGGAAACCGGCTCCACGGTGCTGCAGGACCCCTACCCGGCCGGCAATCAGCGGTAATCCGCGGCCCGTCGACGAAGACTCGTACGACTGAGAAGAGGCCCCTTCGGGGGCCTTCCCTTGTTACAGGGATGGCCGGACGCGAGCGTTCCTCATCGCGGCGTTCGCGATACTCGGAGAGTTTGACGACGTGGCAGGGCGGGTAACCGTTCAGGCTTCCGGCAGCCCAGAGCAACCCCGAATGATCCCATTGCTGTTCCGCCCGCTTGCAGGTGGACCGCTCACCCTGCGACGCTATTCATCGCCCGTGCATCTGCGCAGAATGCGTCGGCGCCTGTCGACCCTCGCCTCCCATCGGCCATCAAAAGGAAACGACAATGAAGTCATTGGTGACGTGGCTGATCCTGCTTTCCGCGACCACCAGTTTCGCGGCGACTCCGGATGAGCGAATCGCGGAGATGGAGCGAGCCCTCAGCCCCCTGGTGACGATCCGGGGCGAGCCAAGCTCAGTCACATCGCTCGTGCAGCGCATGGAGCAGCTAAAAGTCCCGGCCGTGAGCATCGTCGTCATGACGGACGGCAAGATCGAGTGGGCGAGAGCCTACGGATACGCGGACAAGGAAGCCGGCGTGAAAGCCACGCCGGACACCCTCTTCCAGGCCGGATCCATCAGCAAGCCCGTTGCAGCGCTCGCCGCGCTGAAACTCGTGGAAGACGGCGCGCTCAACCTGGACGCCGACGTGAACGGGAAACTGAAGAGCTGGCGCCTGCCGGACAACGAGTTCACCACGGCTCACAAAGTGACGCTAAGGCAGATCCTCAATCACACCGCCGGACTCACGGTGTGGGGTTTCCCCGGTTACGAGCGGAGCGGCAAGGTCCCGTCGGTGGTGGATGTTCTGGATGGGAAGGGAAACACGGAGGCGATCCGCGTATGGAAAACGCCCGGCGGAAGCTGGCGCTACTCCGGCGGTGGCTACACGGTCATGCAGCTGATGCTCTCTGACGTGACCGGACGAGCTTTCCCGGACCTCATGGATGCCCTTGTGCTGAAGCCGCTCGGAATGAACGACAGCACCTATCAGCAGCCGCTTCCGGAAAGCTGGCAGTCGCGAGCTGCGTCCGGATACATGAGTAGCGGAGCGAAAGTGCCGGGAAGCTGGCACATCTATCCGGAAATGGCGGCCGCGGGATTGTGGACCACAGCCAGCGATCTCGCGAAGTTTCTGCTGGAAGTTCAGCGCTCACGCGCAGGCAAGGGGCGCATCCTCTCTGCGAAGATGACAAACGCGATGCTTACTCCCGGGATGAACAATCACGGGCTGGGCCCGGTGATTTCCCCCGACGGCAAGCGGTTCGGGCACGGAGGCGCTGACGCCGGCTTCCAGGCAGACGCGACAGCGTTTCTGGATGGCGGCACAGGCGTCGTCATCATGACGAACTCCGACAACGGTGGCCGCCTCGCGCAGGAACTGGAATTCACGCTCGCGCGCATTTACGGATGGGCGGGGATGCAGCCCGTGGAGAAGTCCGTCGTGAAGCTCTCCCCCGCAGCTCTTCAACGCTTTGCGGGAACCTACAAATTCCCTGACGGACGTGGAGTCATTGAAATCCGCGCTGGTGACGGCGTTCTCGTCCTCAGTGCCGCGGGTCAGCCAGATGTGCAGATCCTGCCGGAGTCCGACACGAAGTTCTTCGACCGTGACTCCGGGTTCCCGGTGGAATTCGTGGCGGATGGCGACTCGATGACCGCAGTCGTTCGGGGGATAGCGCGCGCGGTGAGGCAGTAACTGGACGGGCATCGTGAGCAGCGAGGAGTAAGCTGGCCTCCGGCTCCGAAGCCGGATGGCTAGTCGGCGGTGGGTTCGCCGAAAGCAAGTCGGTTGCCGTCCGGATCGACGACCTCGAAGTCCCGCATTCCGTACGGCCTGTCTTCCGGCGCACTCAAATCGAGACTCCGCGCCTTCAGTTCCGAGAAGTAAGCATCGACGCCGCTGAGCTGAATGTAGACCATGGCGGTGCCGCGCCGCCCTTGTGGTATCGATATCAGGTCCAGGCTGATGGAATCACGGCATACGTTTCCGTGAGTGATCGGGTCTCCCCATTTCCATCCGAGTTCGAAACCCAGTTGGTCGATGTAGAAAGAAAGCGCCTTCTCCACATCGGCTACTGGCAATCGAGGTGTGACGGCCTCGAACCTCGGATTCTGACTCGCCTGCTTCCCCATGAGATCAACTCCTCTCTGGCAAGGCTGCCCCACGGCGATTGCACAAACGCCTCCACGGCGCGCACCATAGCTCGCGAATCGCGAAAACGCCAAAAGGGAACAGCGTGACCACGGAAACGACGCGGCGTCAGGTAATGCTGGCACTGGCAGCCCTGCCACTTCTGCCAACAAGAAGTGCCGACGCCGAGGAAGTCGGAATCGACGAAACCGGCTTCGCAAGAATCGGCGGAGTCGACCAGTGGATCGGCATCCAGGGTCGGGACAGGAAGAAGCCGGTCATCCTCTATCTGCATGGAGGACCTGCCGAAGCCCAATCGCCGTTTCTCAAGGAATTCCTGCCATGGCAGCACGACTTCACCGTCGTGAACTGGGATCAGCGAGGGTCTGGGAAGACCTACGGTAAAAGCGGGGCATCCACGCCGGGCATGGACACGCCCGAATCCGCCCTGGAACGGTTGATCCAGGACGCGATCGAGGTCGCCGCGACCGTGTCCAAACGCCTGCAGAAAAGAAAGATCGTTCTGGTCGGGCAATCGTGGGGAACGATTCTGGGACTGCATGCAGTGAAGCGTCGGCCCGATCTCTTCCATGCGTTAGTTGGCACCGGACAGTTCGTAAATTGGGCGCGAGGTCTCGAGGAACTGGAGCGCCTGGCTCGACTGGAGGCAGCGGAGGCCCACGATGAGGAAACCCTGAAGTCCCTGGATCAGGCTGCATCGCTCGCACCGACGGACATGCAGCGAGTGATGGCCAGTGCCAAGTATCGAATGATCCGCGCGGATCTCGATTACCTCAAGATCCAGCAGGACTTCATCGGACCACCGCCCCCACCGACGGCGGGAGACGTGGCGGACTGGATCGAAGGCGGCCGCTTCTCTTTGCCCAAACTGCTACCCGCGATCTTCTCCTTCGATGCACTGACGGTTGCCCCTGAGTTGCGGGTGCCATTCTTCGTCATTCAGGGACAGGACGATCACGTCACTCCAGCCGTTCTCGCACGCGAATATGTCTCGCAAGTGAAAGCGCCGCGTAAGGCGTTCACGCCCATACCTGGAGGACATTTCGCCTGCTTCACGAGATCAAAGGAGTTTGTCTCAGCTCTGCGTGAGCATCTGGATCCGCTAATGACATAGAACCTCTCCGGCTATGGCCGCGAGCTCTATGAGCTCACGGTCGGCGGATCAGATCCACGAGGCGCACCCGTTGCAGGTGAACAGCGATCCAGCGGTGACTCCCGGCAGACCTGAGGTCGCTGCTGCGCGCGCCTTGGAAATCAAGCTCCAGAAGCAGCAGTTGATGCCGCGCGTACGCGGCGCTCACATCACTTGCTACACCGGGTGGAAAGAAGCGCGCGGCAGCTGCAGTACGGTTTATGAGCTTACTGGCGCATTAGGGATCCGCTGCTACGGCCAGGACTTCAGGATGGAGTACGTCGAAGAGAAGTGGGCGGTTACGGGCGAGATCGCGTTGGATCAACGCGTCGACTACAAGACCGGAGGCCTCGTGAACCACAAGCCGTCCACGTTCGGGTGCAGGGGCGGCGAAGTCACCCAATCGACGTAGCGCGATCGTCGCGCCTCTGATCGAAACGTGGCTACGCTCGGTCAGGACGAGCAATGCGTCCCAATGAGGCGCACGCGGCTAGCGTGCGACCCGCCAGCGGCTCAACCGCTTGAGCGAGCCTGCGATCCGCTCCGGATCGGCCACACTGGCGCCCTCAATTACCTGGCTCGCGCTACACAGACCGAGCATCACTTCGCTGTTGTCTGAGGTTGCGAAGATCAGCAATCGATCGCCCGGCGCGACAGACACATATCCGCAATCCATGATGCGGAGGTCGGCTTTCCAGGCATTCACCGTACGTCGGGAATAAACGCGCGTCACGGCCGAAGGCTCGCCCTTGAAGACCTCCGCTGACGCTCGCAGCCAGGACGGCTGACGGCGAAAGATCCGCTTCGCCTGAAGAGATGGTGGGTGGTGAGGGGCTCGAACCCCCGACATTCGCCTTGTAAGGGCGACGCTCTACCAGCTGAGCTAACCACCCGCGCAGGAAGCTGGACCGCGACGGAAACGCCGGTCGCGGCCGGTCGGAAAGCGGGCGGAAGTTTATACGAGATGCCGGGAAAAGGCGCGACGGCAGGCCAAGGCGGCGGGGATAGCCGCCGGCAGCAGGCGCGCCGGCGGCCGCGAAAAGAGCGTGTCAGACACCTCCGGCCATCAGGGCGCCTTGGCCTTTGGCCCACATCCGTCCCTTGTCGGCGAGCGACCAGAGCGGCGAGCGTTGCGCAGGGCTGCGGCCCCGCACGGTGCTGATATATCCGTTATCCGTCAGCCATTCGAACGCGCGGCGAGCGTCGTTCGCGAGAAGCCCGAGCGCGCTCTCGATCTCGCCCGATTGCAGCGGACGGCGCGTGAGGCCAAGCACGCGCAGGATGCGCTCATGCGTGGCGCCCGGCTCGCTGGTCGCGGACAGGCTCGCGTCGCTGGTGGTCGTGAGGCGTGAATCCTTGATCGTGCTCATGATGGAAGCTCCTGCAGGTCGATGTGCCTCTTAAAAGAGACGCCGCCGATCGCGGAATTCTCGCGAGGGGGTCACGAGGCCGTGACCGGCGGCGTTGCATGTGGCCCCGGCGAACGCCGGGGATCCATGCGCGCACGGACGTAGAGGCGACGTCCGCGAAAGGGTATTTGCAACCGGTGTGCCAGCGTCGTCGGACGGCTACGCGAGTCGCAAAACCAATCAGTTAGGAAAGGCTCGCACGAAAGCATTGCTCGCCGATGACGCAATCGGCCGTGCTTTGGCACTTCGCGGGTGCGTGCTGCGGAAGCCCGCGCGATGGCGCGAGTGTGAACGCCGTCACACGACGGCTCGCGATCGCGGGCTACGCGATCGCGGCGTCGACGACTTTCTGCGCCTCTTCGAAAACGCGACGAAGATGAGCTTCGCCGCGGAAGCTTTCCGCGTAGATCTTGTAGACGTCTTCCGTGCCTGAGGGTCGCGCGGCGAACCATCCATTCGCTGTGGACACCTTAATGCCACCGATCGGTGCGTCATTGCCTGGCGCGCGATCCAGCACCTGCACGACAGGGTCGCCCGCAAGCTCCTTCAAGGTGAATTCTTTTGCAGACAACTTGGACAACTTGCGTTTTTGTTCACGTGTCGCCGCGGCATCCACGCGGCTGAACACAGGCTCGCCGAGCTCGCGAGTGATCTCGCGATAGACCTCGCCAGGATCGCGCCCCGTGCGCGCGGTGATCTCGACGGAGAGCAGGGCCGGCGCGATGCCGTCCTTGTCCGTCGTCCACACGGTACCATCGTGACGCAGGAAGGAAGCGCCCGCGCTCTCCTCTCCTCCGAAGCCGAGCGTGCCCTTCACGAGACCGTCCACGTACCACTTGAAACCGACCGGCACCTCGTAGAGCCGGCGGCCGAGCCGCGCGGCCACGCGATCGATGATCTGGCTGCTCACGGCGGTCTTGCCCACCGCCGCCGTCGAAGCCCAGCGCGGACGGTTGCGGAACAGGTAGTCGATCATCACCGCGAGATAGTGATTCGACTGCATGAGGCCGGAGCTCGCCGTCACGATCCCATGCCGGTCGTGATCCGTGTCGCACGCGAACGCGACGTCGAAGCGGTCCCGCAGCCCGATGAGCCTCTGCATCGCGTACTGCGACGAAGGATCCATGCGGATCTTCCCGTCCCAGTCGAGGCTCATGAACGCGAAGCGCGGATCCACCTCTTCGCTCACGATGGTGAGATCGAGCTTGTACACCTCCGCGATACGCCGCCAGTAGTGCACGCCGGCGCCGCCGAGGGGGTCCACGCCCATGCGCACCTTGCCCCCGCGGATCGCATCCATGTCCAGCACAGAGGCGAGGTCGGCGACGTAAGCGCCGAGATAATCGTGCTCGTGCGTCGTGGACGCGCGGCGGGCCTGCGAATACGGAATTCGCTTCACGTCCGCAAGGCCGGCCGCCAGCATCCGGTTGGCTTCCGTTTCGATCCAGCCCGTCACGTCCGTGTCCGCGGGGCCTCCATTCGGAGGGTTGTATTTGAAACCGCCGCCATCGGGCGGGTTGTGGGACGGGGTGATCACGATCCCGTCCGCCAGGCCGGAGGTACGGCCACGGTTGTAGACGAGGATGGCGTGGGACAGCGCGGGCGTGGGAGTGAACTCCCCGCCGGCCGAGATCATCACCTCGACGCCGTTCGCCGCAAGCACTTCCAGGGCGCTGGCGAAGGCCGGAGCGGAGAGCGCATGCGAATCCGCCCCCAGGAAGAGCGGACCGTCTATGCCCTTCTGCTTGCGATATACGCAGATCGCCTGGCTGATGGCGAGGACATGTGCCTCGTTGAAGGACCCATCGAAAGAGACGCCCCGGTGCCCCGAGGTGCCGAAGGCCACCTTCTGGGAGGCCACCGAAACATCAGGACGCTCCGTGTAGTAAGCCGTGATGAGGCGCGGAACGTCGACGAGCGCGCTCTGCGGCGCCGGCTTGCCGGCGAGCGGGTGCAGCGAGGGAGCCACCGCGGCGGCCTACTTGACGACCGCGGGCGGGGAGTCCGAACCGTTGCTGTGAGCCGGGGCCTGTGCCCCCTCTTCCGGCGCGGAACCGCCCATCAGCCGGTCCACGAGCTGGCTCATGTACTGAGGGGATTTGGTCTTGCGGGCGACGAGTGAGTACACGGCGGGCACCACGAAGAGTGTCAGGAAAACTGACACAAGGGTGCCATAGAAAACCACGACGCCGATAGGCTTGCGCTGTTCCGCACCCGCGCCGGTGGCCAGGAGGAACGGCAGTGCGCCGAACGCGGTGCAAAGGCTGGTCATCAGGATCGGGCGCAGGCGGATGGACGCCGCCTTCACCACGGCCTCGGTGAACTCGACGCCGCGGTCGCGTAGCTGGTTCGCGAACTCCACGATCAGCACGCCGTTCTTGGCGGCGATACCGATCAGCATGACCACGGCGATCTGGCTGAAGATATTGATGCTGAGACCGTACAGCTTGAGCCCGAACACCGCCCCCAGCAGCGCCAGCGGCACCGTCACCATGATGATGGACGGGTGGACGAAGCTCTCGAACTGCGCCGCCAGTACGAGGAACACGATCGCCACGGCGAAGATGAACGTGGTGTAGAGCTGCCCGCCGCTCTTCAGGAACTCACCGGACTCGCCGTTGAACGCGAGCGATGCCCCGGGCGGCAGCTTCTCGCGCACGGTGTCCTGGAACCACTTCACCGCCTCGCCCATGGAGTATCCCTCGGCAAGGCCGGTCGAGATCTCGATAGTGCGGATACGGTTGAAGCGATTGAGCGCGACGGCGCCAGCCGTTTCATGCAGCGTGACGAGGTTTGCGAGCGGGATCAGCTGCCCCGTTCGGTCCGAGCGAACCTGGATGTTCGTGAGGTCCGTGGTGGTCGCGCGCTCGTCCGCGCGGCTCTGGAGGATGACGTTGTACTCGCGGCCGCGATCGATGAACGTCGTCACGATGCGCGAGCCGAGCATCGTCTCGAGAGTGCTGCCGACGGTCTGCAGGGAGACGCCGAGGTCCGCCGCGCGATTGCGATCCACGGCCACGCGGATCTGCGGCTTGCGCTCCTTGTAGTTCGTGTCGACGTTCGTGAGCCCCGGGTTCTGCTGGGCCAGCTGCATGAGCTGCTGGGACCACTGCGAAAGCTGTTCGTAGTCCGGACCGCCGAGCGCCGCCTGCACCGGCTTGCCGAACCCGCGGCCAAGGCCGCCGGGCGAGAACGTGTTGATGCGGACGCCGGGGATCGAGGACGCCTTGCGCGCGATCGACTGGCCGACTTCCTGCGCGGATCGCTTCCTCTCGTGCCAATCCTTCAGCACGATGAAGATGCGCGCGGAGTTGACGTCGCCGCCACCGCCCCAGTTGCCGGGCACGCGCACCATCGCGCGCTCGATGTCGCCGTACTGCTCCTGCTCGGCCAGCACGATCTGCTCGACCTTGTTTGCGTTCGACAGCGTGTAATCGAAGCTCGCCCCTTCCGGCGCTTCCACGAAGATGACCGTGCGACCGACGTCCGCCATCGGCGCGAATTCGCTGGGCAGGAAGTGGAACGTGAGCCCGCCCGCGGCGATGAGCCCGCCCACCGCGGCGACGATCAGCCACGGCCTGCGGATGAGGCTGCGAAGCCGCCGGTCGTAGCGGGCGCTCAAGGCGGTGAAGAACACGTCGACCGCATGGGCGACGCGGTTGTGCTTCATCTGGTTGAACGAGGACTTCGACGCCAGCATCGGCGTCAGCGTCAACGCGACGAGCGCGGAGAACATGACCGACGCGGCGAGCGTGAACCCGAACTCCCGGAACAGCCGGCCGATGTCGCCGGGCAGGAACGAGATCGGGATGAAGACCGAGGCCAGCACGAGCGTGGTCGCGATGACCGCGAACCCGATCTCCTTGGCCCCGTTGATCGCCGCCACGACAGTCGGCTCGCCCTCTTCGGCGCGACGGAAGATGTTCTCCAGCACGACGATCGCGTCGTCGACCACGAGACCGATGGCGAGCACCAGCGCCAGCAGCGTGAGCACGTTGATCGTGTAACCGAGCGCGTACATCACCGTGAACGTGGCGATGATGGACACCGGAATGGTCACGGCCGGGATCAGCGTCGCGCGGAAGCTTCCGAGGAACGCGTAAATGATCACGAGCACGGAGATGAACGCGAGCGCGAGCGCGATTTCCACTTCGTGCAGCGCTGCTTCGATCGAGATGGAGTTGTCCATGTTCACGACCATGGACATGCCCGCCGGCAGCGTCGGGATGATGCGCTCCATCGCCTCCTTCACGCCGTTGGCGACTTCCAGCATGTTCGCCTTCGACTGCGCCTCGATCTGGATGCCGACGCCGAAGCGCCCGTTCACCCGCATGACCGAGCGCTCGTCTTCCGCCGCGAGCCTCACGTCCGCCACTTCACCGAGGCGGACCAGCTGGTTCTCCGGGCCGCGCCCGATCACGAGCGCGCGGAAGTCCTCTTCGGTGTCGAGCCCGACGGTCGTGCGGAGCGCGAACTCGCGAGTCTGGGATTCGAGGCGACCGGCCGGCAGTTGCACGTTCTCACGACGCAGGGCGCCTTCGATGTCCGCAACCGTCAGCCTGCGAGCCGCCATGGCCTGGCGATCCAGCCAGATACGCATGGCGTACTTGCGGCCGCCGCCTACGCCCACCCGGGCGACACCCGGAACGGTGGCCAGCTGGTCGACGATGTACCGCTCGGCGTAGTCCGTGAGCTCAAGCGCCGACATGTTGTCGGCGTTGAGGTTCAGGAACATCACGGGGTCCGCACCGGAGTCCGCCTTCGCGATCTCCGGCACGTCCGCCTCTTCCGGCAGCGCGTTCATCACGCGCGAGATGCGGTCCCGGATGTCGTTGGCCGCGCTGTCGATGTCGCGGTCCACGGAGAATTCGACGTTGATGTTCGAGCGCTCGTCGATGCTGCTCGAGGTGATCTTCTCGACGCCTTCGAGGCCGGCGATGCGGTCCTCGATCACCTGCGTGATCTTGTTCTCCACGATGGGAGCGGAGGCGCCGCGATAGTTCGTCGAGATGGAGACGATCGGACGGGTGATGTCCGGATACTCGCGGATCGAAATGCGCTCAAGGCAGACCGCGCCGAAGATGATCAGCAGCAGGCTGATGACGGTTGCGAAAACGGGCCGCCGGATCGAGAGCTCGGAGATGCGCATCCCCGTACGCTCAGGTTGCGGAGGCGACGGACGAGGTACCGCCGCCGGAGTCGACCTCGACCACCTGGATGCCGTCGCGCACCTTCTGCGTGCCCTCGACGATCACCCTGTCGCCGGCGGAGAGGCCTTCGGAAATCTGCACGGAGCCCGGCTTGCGCCGCCCGAGCGTCACTTCGCGCTTGCTCGCGATGCCGTCCTTGACGACGAACACGTAGCTCTTGCCCTGCTCGGGGACGATGGCGCCCTCGGGCACGAGCAGCGCCTGCGAGGAAGTCGCGCTGATCTTCGCCGTCATGAACATGCCGGGTTTCATGATGCCCTTGGGATTCGGGAGCTCCGCGCGCACGACGATGGAACGCGTGACCGGATCCACTCGCGAATCGAGCGTAGTCACCTTGCCGGCGAACTTCTCGTTCGGCACGCCGGCGATCTGCGCCGTGATGGGCAGACCGGGTTGGAGCGCGAAGAGGTAGGCCTGCGGCACGGTGAAGTCGAGCTTCATTACCGAAGTGTCGTCGAGCGTGGCGATGACGGTGCCCGGATTCACGAGGCTGCCGACACTCACCCGGCGGAAGCCGATGCGGCCAGCGAAGGGCGCGCGGATGATGGTGTCCTCGACTTTCGCCTTGGCAGCCTGGACGCGCGCTTCGTTGGACTTGAGCGTGGCCTCAAGGGTGTCGAGCTGCGCCTGCGAGAGCGCCTGCGTGGCCAGGAGCTCGCGACTGCGCTTGAACTGCGCACGGCTCTCGGCCAGCGCTGCCTCGGCGGCTGCGAGCTCGGAACGCGCCTGCACGCTGTCGAACTCCACGAGTACCGTGCCCTTGCGGACGAGCTGGCCTTCGTTGAAGTGGATGGCCGTCACGGTGTTGACGGTCTTCGAGGTGATCTCGGTGGACTCGTTGGCCACGGCGTTGCCGATCGCCTCGATTTCGAGGCCGAGCTCGCCGAGCGTGGCTTCCGCCGTCACGACGCCGACGGTCTGCGCAGCGCCACCGAAGCCTCCGAAACCGGGGCCGCCGCCAGGCCTTCCAGCACCGGGAGCACCGGCTCCAGGCGGTCCACCCGGAGGCCCTGCCGAGACGGACGGAGATCCGTTCGAGCATGCGGCGAGCAATACAGAAATGCTGACCGCGGCCAGCAGCGACCGCGCTGCGAACCAGGGCGTGCCCCGATGGGGAGCGACAGGATCAGTGGTAGTGCAGCGAAGGGGCTGCATCGGCTTCCTCGAAGTCGAATACGCGAGCAATTTGGGGGTCCAGACCGTCCGGCGGCAAGAGAAATGTCATCAATCGCACGTGCAGGAAATGAGTTTCGCGTAGCGTGACCATGGTGCAGGTCGAGTGAGACGGAGGCCGCAAAAATTCGTTTCAACTCCGTGAAGAAGACCTCGGCAGGACGCCCCACATCGGCCGCATGGCTCGCGGCCCGTGCCTGCTCACAGTGCGTGCCTTCTCCGGGACACTCCCTGCATTAACACCTGTCACGACGTAAGCACCTTTTCCCGAAAAGCGCAGATCGGACGACAGTTCCTTCGTCCTCGTCCTACAGCGTAGCGCGGGCTGCGCCGACATCGCAGCCTTCAGGGGCGGGGCAAGATGGCACCCAACAAGAAGCGGAGCGAGTTGCTCCAGCGGCGAAGAGAGGGCCACATGCTTCATTACGCAGTCATCTTTTTCGTCATCGCGCTGATCGCGGCGGTGTTCGGTTTCGGCGGCATCGCGGCAGGCGCTGTCGGGATCGCGAAAGTGCTGTTCTTCGTATTTCTGATTCTCGCGGCCGTGAGCTTCATTGCGAACCTTGCGAGGAGAACCTGACCCGGTCATGAGACAACGGCCGCGCCCGACTGATACTGACAGCGCGCGCGGGCCTGGCGACGAGCGCCGGTGCTATTTCACACCACCGCCGCTCACTTGACCCCCGGGGCGTCGGAGTCCAAACCCGACATCCCTAAGACAAGGGCCGATGCATCGCTGCATCGGCCCTTCTCTTTCACTGGAAAAAAGTCGCTGCGCGCTTTTTTCGGATCGTGCCTTTCGCTTCCGGCGGCAAAAAGCGTGGTTCTTGCCGCCTGCCCGGTCGCGTGGCTACGCCCGGGCGGTTGGCTCCAGCCAGCCGTGTCAGTACGTCTGGATGACGTCCTTCACGCCGTGTCAGTGCGCGGGGACGACGTCCTTCACGCTCTTGCGGCCGTTGCGGCGGGTCGGCTTTTCGGCCTTGGGCGCCGTGACGGGCAGCGGAGTCGGCTGGTGCGTCAGGGCGACCTGCAGCACCTCGTCGATCCACTTCACCGGCCGGATCTCGAGATTGCCCTTGATGTTCTCGGGAATCTCGACGAGATCCTTCTGGTTCTCGTCCGGGATCAGCACCGTCTTGATGCCGCCTCGGTGAGCCGCCAGCAGTTTCTCCTTCAGGCCGCCGATCGGAAGCACTTCGCCGCGCAGGGTGATCTCACCCGTCATGGCGACATCCGAACGCACCGGGATCTTCGTGAGCGCCGACACCAGCGCCGTGCACATTCCGATACCCGCGCTCGGGCCGTCCTTCGGCGTCGCGCCTTCGGGCATGTGCAGGTGGACGTCGTTCTTCTGATAGAACTCCGGCTCCAGACCCAGCACCGACGAGCGTGAACGCACGACCGTCATCGCCGCCTGGATGGACTCCTGCATCACCTCGCCCAGCTGGCCGGTGTGCTGCAGTTTGCCCTTGCCCGGCACGATCGCGGCTTCGATGGTGAGGAGCTCCCCGCCCACCTCGGTCCACGCAAGGCCGGTCACCTGGCCGACGCGGTTCTCGTCCTCCGCCTTGCCGTAACGGAAGCGCTTCACGCCGAGGAACTTGTCGAGGTTCTTCGGAGTGATCTGCACCTGCTTCTGGTCCTTCTTGGCCAGCAGCATCTGCTTCACGGCCTTGCGGCAGATCTTCGCGACTTCACGCTCCAGGCTGCGCACACCCGCTTCGCGCGTGTAGTACCGCACGATGTCGAGGAGCGCCGCATCGCTGACCTTGAGCTCTTCGTCCTTCAGGCCGTTGTTCTTCATCTGCTTCGGCAGCAGGTACCGCTTGGCGATGTTCATCTTCTCGTCTTCCGTGTAACCGGGCAGACGGATGACTTCCATGCGGTCCAGCAACGGCGCCGGAATGTTCAGGCTGTTGGCCGTGCACACGAACATCACATCCGACAGGTCGAGATCGACCTCGAGGTAATGGTCGTTGAACGTCGTGTTCTGCTCGGGATCGAGCACTTCGAGCAGCGCGGCCGACGGGTCCCCGCGGAAGTCCATGGACATCTTGTCCACTTCGTCCAGCAGGAAGAGCGGGTTGTGCACCCCGGCCTTCGACATGTTCTGCACGATCTTGCCCGGCATCGAGCCGATGTACGTGCGGCGATGGCCGCGGATCTCGGCCTCGTCCCTCACGCCGCCGAGCGACATGCGCACGAACTTGCGGTTCGTGGCGCGCGCGATGCTCTGGCCGAGCGAGGTCTTGCCGACGCCCGGAGGCCCGACGAGACACAGGATGGGACCCTTCAGCTTGTCCACCCTCTGCTGGACGGCGAGGTACTCGACGATGCGTTCCTTCACCTTCTCCAGCCCGAAGTGGTCCTCGTCCAGCACCTTCTCGGCGCGGGCGATGTCCTTGATGACCTTGGTCCGCTTCTTCCACGGCACCTTCACGAGCCAGTCGATGTAGTTGCGCACGACGGTGGCTTCGGCCGACATCGGCGACATCATCTTGAGCTTGTTGAGCTCGCTCGTGGCCTTCTCGCGGGCTTCCTTCGGCATGCCCGCCTTCGAGATCTTCTGCTCGAGCTCGGTGATCTCGTTGCCGCCCTCGTCCATCTCGCCGAGCTCTTTCTGAATGGCCTTCATCTGCTCATTCAGGTAGTACTCGCGCTGGGACTTCTCCATCTGGGCCTTCACGCGCCCGCGGATGCGCTTCTCGATCTGCAGGACATCCATCTCGCCTTCGATGGCGACGAGGATGTGCTCGAGGCGCTTGCGGATGTCGAGGATCTCAAGCACCTTCTGCTTCTCAGGCAGCTTGAGCGACATGTGCGCGGCCACGGTGTCGGCGAGCCGACCCGCGTGCTCGATGCCGGCGAGCGCGGTGAGCACTTCCGGCGGAACCTTCTTGTTGAGCTTGACGTACTGCTCGAACTGGGAAATGACCGAGCGACCGAGAACGTCCATCTCGCGCTCGTCGTAAGCCTCCACGTCGGGCATCAGCACCACGTCGGCGGAGTAGTACTCGCCGGCATGCAGGCGCTCGATGCGCGCGCGGTCCACGCCCTCGACCAGCACCTTCACCGTGCCGTCCGGGAGCTTCAACAACTGGAGAATCGTGGCGACCGTGCCAATGCGGTAAAGATCATCGGCCTTCGGGTCGTCGACATCGGCCTGCTTCTGCGCGACGAGCATAATTCGCTTGTCGGCACGCATGGCGACATCGAGCGCCTGAATGGATTTTTCTCGCCCGACGAAAAGCGGAATCACCATGTGCGGGTAGACGACCACATCCCGCAACGGGAGCACGGGAACGCTCTCGAGGCCGGGCGGTGGGGTCGTCGTCACGCTGGTGGGAGAAGTGTCGGACACGCTGGAGCCCTCGCTGTGCATGTGAGAGACGACTTCAGGTGCGAACCGAAGCCGACTACCGCGTAGCCCTGCGAGCCTGGGCAGGCTACGCGTCGATTAGTAGTGTAGCGGGAAATAAGGTATGTCAGCCGGCGTTTCAACGACGTGAGTCGCGTATCCCATCCTCCAGAAGGATGAGCCTGCGATCCGTACGTAATCGCCGAAGCGGAGCGGGCCCCGAAGGGCCCGCGCACTAGTGGTGATTTGTCCCCGTTACGCGACGCGGCTGCGGCTCGTCGGCGGACTTGTAGACGATGTAAGGCTTCGTGGAACCCTCGATGACCGTCTCGTCGACCACGACCTTTGCCACGTCGCGCATCGACGGCAGCTCGTACATGGTCTCGAGCAGCACGTTCTCAAGGATGGTGCGAAGCCCGCGAGCACCGGTCCGGCGCTGCATGGCGCGAGTAGCGACCGCACGGAGCGCGTCCTCGCGGAACTCCAGCTCCGCGCCTTCCATGTCGAACAAGCGCTTGTACTGCTTGGTCAACGCATTCTTGGGCTCGGTCAGGATCGAGATGAGCGCGGCCTCGTCGAGCTCATCCAGCGTCGCGACGACCGGCAAGCGGCCGACGAACTCCGGAATGAGGCCGTACTTGATGAGGTCCTCCGGCTCCACGTCATGGAACAGGTCCGTGCCGTGCGCCCGCGTCTCGGTCGAGCGCACGTCGGAGGTGAAGCCGATGCCGCTCTTCTGGGTGCGGTTCAGGATGATCTTCTCAAGCCCGGCGAAGGCGCCGCCGCAGATGAAAAGAATGTTCCCGGTGTCGACCTGGAGGAATTCCTGCTGCGGGTGCTTGCGGCCGCCCTGCGGAGGCACCGAGGCGATCGTGCCCTCGATGAGCTTCAGCAGCGCCTGTTGCACGCCCTCGCCCGACACATCACGGGTGATGGACGGGTTGTCGGACTTGCGCGAGATCTTGTCGATCTCGTCGATGTAGACGATGCCCGTCTGCGCCTTCTCGACGTCGTAGTCGCACTTCTGAAGGAGCTTCTGGATGATGTTCTCGACGTCCTCACCCACGTAGCCCGCTTCGGTCAGCGTGGTGGCATCCGCGATGGTGAAGGGAACGTTGAGAAGACGGGCGAGCGTCTCCGCGAGCAGCGTCTTGCCGCAGCCCGTCGGGCCGATGAGCAGGATGTTGCTCTTGGCGATTTCGACATCGTCCTTGGAGCGCGCTCCGCTGCCGCTACGCGTCTGCAACCGCTTGTAGTGGTTGTAGACGGCGACGGACAACGTCTTCTTGGCCCGCTCCTGCCCGATGACGTACTCGTCCAGGACTTTCTTGATCTCGTGCGGCTTCGGAAGCTTGTCCCGCGCCCGTTCGGCACGGTCTTCCAGCTCTTCGCGGATGATGTCGTTGCAGAGCTCTACGCACTCGTCGCAAACGAAAACAGACGGGCCTGCGATGAGCTTTCGAACTTCGTGCTGACTCTTTCCGCAGAAGGAGCAGTAAAGAAGTTTGCCGTCATCGTGCCGGCCGCCGCGGGAGTCTTCACTCATCGATCGCCCTCGTGAGGCACCTTAGCGTCGTTCGGAGCAAGTTCGGTGCCGTGGCATGTGCGCCAGATTTATAGCACGCGCGGGCGGCGCCAAGCAAAGCGCCTCCGCGCGTGTAAGCCATTGTACGACGGGGACTTGTACCTACCGGCGTCACGATTTTCCTGGAACCGTGGCGCCGATCTCACCCCGGCTTTCCAGAATCTTGTCGATGAGCCCGTATGTGACGGCATCCCCGGCCGCCATGAAATTGTCGCGGTCCGTGTCCTTCTTGATCGTCTCGACACTCTGGCCCGTGTGCTTCGCCAGGATCTTGTTGAGCCGGTCACGGGTATAGAGCATCTCCCGGGCGTGGATTTCCATGTCCGCCGCCTGGCCCTGGAAGCCGCCCAGGGGCTGGTGGATCATCATCCGCGCGTGAGGCAGGGCGAACCGCTTGCCCTTCTCGCCGCCCGCGAGCAGCACCGCACCCATGCTGGCTGCCTGGCCGATGCAGATGGTGCTGACGTCCGGCTTCACGAACTGCATGGTGTCGTAGATCGCAAGACCCGCCGTGACGATGCCGCCCGGCGAGTTGATGTACAGGGAGATGTCCTTGTCCGGATTTTCGGACTCCAGGAACAGCATCTGCGCGACGACGATGTTGGCCATGTAGTCGTCGACGGGACCGACCACGAAGATCACCCGCTCCTTGAGGAGCCGGGAGTAGATGTCATAAGCCCGCTCGCCCCGAGCCGTCTGCTCGACGACCATCGGGACCAGATTCAGTGCACGCTCGTTCATATGTAGCCCTCGTTACGATCCGTCGCAGGTACCGGAAGTTCAGCCCGACCCCAGGTCAGCCCTGGGCCGGTGCCTGCCCGAAGCCCGTGAGCTCGGAGAAGGTCGACGGCTTGTCCGTGATCTTCGCCTTGCTGACGACCCAGTCGATGACCTGATCCTCCAGCACCGCGGACTCGATCTGACGCATGGCGTCGGCGTTTTGCAGGTACGCACGTCGCACTTCGTCCGGATTCGGGTAGGCCGCCGCCACGTCGTTCAGACGAGCCAGCACCCGCTCGCGGTCCACCTTCAGGTTCTCGTTCTTCACGATCTCGCCCATCAGGAGACCCAGGGCCACCCGGCGGCGAGCGGACTCCTCGAAGGTAGCCGCCGGAGGCAGCTTCGCGGGATCCGTAATGTTCGCGCGGCGGGCCATGTCGAGCTGCAGCTGCTGGATCTGCTCCTCGACGAGCGCCTTCGGCACGTCGAACTTGTTCGCGTTGTACAGCGCGTCGAGCACCTGGGCGCGGACGCGATTGCGAACGAGGTCGTCGAGCTCGCGCTGCATGCTCTGGCGCACCTCGGCGCGCAGGGCCTCGACACCGCCTTCGGTCACGCCGAAGGCCTTCACGAATTCCTCGTTCACTTCGGGGAGCTTCTGCTCCTCGACCTTCTTCACGTCCAGCTGGAACACCGCCGTCTTTCCGGCCAGTTCCTTGTTGGGATGGTCGGCGGGGAAATCAACGGAAGCCGTGCGGGTCTCGCCGGCCTTCGCGCCCTTCACCGCCTCTTCCAGCTCCGTCATCACGCGCTTCGCGCCGATGATGAAGGCGACGTCCTTGCCCTCGCCGCCCGGCAGGACCTGATCGCCGACCTTGCCGACATAGTCCACCGTGACACGGTCCGTATCCGCGGCCGCGCGGTCGACCTCAGTGAACTCGGGGCGCTGCCTGCGCATGCTTTCGATCATCGCGTCGATGTCCGCCTCCGTGATCTCGGCACCCGGACGCTCGATGGTGATGGCATCGACCGGCTCCAGACGGATCTCCGGGAGCACCTCGAAGGTGGCCGTGTACTTGAGATCGTCCCCCGGCTGCGCCGAGACGGGATCGATCTTCGGGCCGGCGGCAGGATTCAGCTTCTCCTGGGTGAGCGCTTCGGCGTAGCTCGTGCGGATGAGGTCGCCCACGACCTCATTGCGGACCTGCTCGCCGTACTGCTTCTGGATCACGGAGAACGGAGCCTTGCCCGGGCGGAAGCCCTTCAGCCGCGCAGTCCGCGAGATCTGCTTGAGGCGGGACTCCACTTCGGAAGTGATTTTCTGGGCCGGGACGGCCACCTCAAGGCGCCGCTCCAGACCTGAAGTGGCGGTCAAAGATACCTGCATCGCTCAATTCCTCGACTCGAAAGCCCGATCACGGCGGGGAAAGTTTAAAGGGGGACCTCGTGGCCGCGAGGCCTGAAGGCATGGTCATGGTGCGAAAGGCGAGACTCGAACTCGCACGGGTTGCCCCGCCGGCTTCTAAGGCCGGTGCGTCTACCAATTCCGCCACTTTCGCACGCGCACCGCACCCGCACCCTCGAAGCACCCTCGCACACCTCGGGCGGCCGCCCCGTGTGGCGGATCTGGCCGTGCGTCGGGGCGCGGGATTATAGCCGCTGCCGGTAGCGGGAGCAGCGGGAGTTAGGAGTTAAGTGTTATGGCCGGGAGCCTCGGACTCCGGCGCGGTTCGACTACTGTCGGCGACGAGCCGGCGGCGCGAGCAGGCGAAGCACCGACTTTATGGAATCAATCTGGTCCTGCAACGGATCGCTGACCGAGCGGACGAGCAGGCGCGCCACGTCCTCATCTATATCTGCGCGTTGGGCCCGGAGGGCTGCAACCGCCACCGAGACCGCCGATTGCATGACCCTCAGGCGTTCCGCGATCTCCCGCAGTCGCACGGCGGCACGCTGGTTCGCCGCGCTGGAGGTGCTCTTTTTCATCCCGAACCTTCCCTGACGTGTGCTCCGGGAGCCTGGCCTTTCCTCTCAGGCGGGAGCGGACTGGAAGGGGCGATCCCGCACCCCTCATGCTGCATTGAACCGTCACAAAAGTACGAATTTCTCGATTTTAATCAGGCACCTCTGGCATTTTCGTGTGCCGACCCTTACAGTCCGCGCCATGCTCAAGACCGGAGAATCAATCACTCCCTCCACTCCAGACGGATTTGCCGCGCGTCTCCGTCAGGTCCTGAGTTCGTACGGAAGTACGAGCTCGCTGGCCCGCAACATGGATCGCTCGGAGGGCGCGCTGCGCAAATGGCTCCGCGGTCTCTCCGAGCCGAACGTCACGGACCTGCGGGCCATTTGCGAGCTCACCGGCACGAGCGTCGAGTGGCTGGTCATGGGCCGGGGTCCCCAGAAGGACCCGATGGCCGGTGGGGACGGGGACTCCGGTCTTGGCGTCCGGGATGACTCAGGTGCCTTCAGCGCCGAGCCGGAGCTCCCGCCCGTCAGCTACAAGCTAATGGACGACGTGGTCCGGTCCATTCGTCGCGAGACCGAGGTGCTGCTGGGGAACACGGCTCCGGCGGAGAAGCAGTCCGCGGTCCTCACCACCGTGTACAACATGTCCCGCCGCACCCGAGTGGTGGACTCGGAGGAAGTCTCCCGCGTCGTGGGGCTCACGGCCTGACGGGCCGGGCTCGGCCCGGGGCCCGCTGGGGCTATTGACCGGCGCGCGTCCGGCCCCGGATTCTTTCGGTTCGACGATGAGGAGAGCGTAGTGCACAGAGCAGGCGGTTCAGGTTCGGCGCTCGCATTCGTCCTGCTCCTTGCCCCATCCCCCGCCCTCCTCGCCCAGGAACCCGGTTCGCCGGAAACCTGCCGCGCCATCCGCTCGGCTGAAGAGCGTCTGGCCTGCTACGACAAGCTGTTCGGCGCCCCCGAAGGCTCACTGGTGGAACAAACGCCCAGCCCGCCGCAGCAGGCTGTTCCGGAGCCGCGCCCGTCCTCCCTCCTCGACCAGCGATGGGAGCTGACGCAGGACCAGAAACAGGGAACGTTCCGGGTGGCGCCGCACAAGCCCGTCTACATCCTGGCGGCCTTCCATTCGAGCGGCGCGAACGAAACGCCCTCCAGCCCAAGCGAAAACCACTCGGTGCTGGAGTCGCTCGGCCTGCAGGACACGGAAACCAAGTTCCAGATCAGCCTGAAGAGCAAGCTCTGGGAGAACATCTTCGGGAACAACGGCGACCTCTGGTTCGGATACACGCAGTCCTCGCGCTGGCAGCTCTACAACGCGGATCTCTCCAGGCCCTTCCGCGAGACGGATTACGAACCCGAGCTCATCCTGAATTTCCGCACCACGTACGACCTGCCGTGGGGCTGGACCGGGCGGATGGCCGGCGTGAGCTTCACTCATGTCTCCAACGGCCGCGACATTCCGCTGTCCCGAAGCTGGAATCGCCTCATCGGCCAGATCGGCATCGACCGGCCGGGGTGGACGTTGATGGCGAGGCACTGGACGCGCCTCCACGAATCCCGCTCGTCGGACGACAACCCGGACATCGAGGACTACATGGGGCGCGGCGAGATTCTCCTCACCCGCAACTGGCGCGGACACGAGATCTCCGCGATGCTCCGCCACTCGCTGCGGGACGGGGATCGCTCGCGCGGCTCGGTGGAGCTCAACTGGGCCTTCCCGATCTGGGGCGAGCTGAAGGGGTATCTGCAATTCTTCAGCGGCTATGGCGAGAGCCTCGTCGACTACAACCACACGGCCAACTACGTTGGGCTCGGCGTCTCGCTCATCGAGTGGTACTCGAGCACGGCGGAGACCACGCGGCCGGAGTAACGGACGGGGTCGTCAGTCCGCCGTCTTTGCCGCGAGCCGCGCGAAGATGTGCTTCATGGAGTTCACTTTCGCGAGGTATCCGGCGGCGCTGTGATCGCCGCATCGCTGGCCGGGCGCGAGCTGGAAACGTCTCTTCGCGTAGAGATTGCCCGCGCCGAGTCCGCAAAGATGCATGAGCGTCGCGAGGTTCTGCTTCTGTTGCAGGGTGGCTGAACGGATTCCGTGCCGCTTCATCGCGAGCGCGACTCCGCGATCGAGGTAGGCGGCAGTCATCTCCACCGCATGGCTCGGCACGACACGGAAGTAGAGCCAGTTGAACCAGCACGAGTCCCAGTCGTTCCAGGGGCCATCTTCGACGACGACGTGATCGTGAATGCAGAGGCGCTTCGCCTCCAGGAACGTGCCGTTCGTGATCTGGTACATGCCGACCGCGCTCGATGCCGGGCGATACATTTCGAACGGCTGCGGCTTCCAGGACCAGCGCCAGTACGTGCGCACGATCGGGTTTCCGGAGCCCTCAACTTGCGCGAGCGCCGCGAGGAGCTCGGGCGTCATCACACTGGTGGAGTGGCGACGAAAGATCGGCTCGTACTCCCTCCACGTCTCCGCGGGAGACTTGTAGAGCGTCCCGCTCACCGGAAAGAAGAGCTCCGTCGGCTTGCGGATCACCTGGTAAAGGAAGTTCACGCACACAGCCAGCACGACCGCGATCACCAAGGTGGAGACGGCCTGCAGGGGAAAAGGCATCGCGCGAAACAAGCGCCACCAACGGCGACGCGTAGCCGCTCGCGGCCAGAGGCGCGAGAGGTACTGCGGAGTCCGGAAAGTGCGGGACCGCCGTGCGCGCCCTTTTCCCCGGGGCCGGCGCACGGCGGAGCGGCGTGCGCTCAATCGCTTCCCTAATCAGTCAAACGATGAGGAATGATGGCTCAGGGGCGTGGGTGCGGGGAAGTGGACGAGTCAAAGGGGTGAAGGAAGGCGCCGGTGGCCGGCGTGCGCGGGTGTCAGAGCGTCATCGCTGTGACGGGGTTCAGTGGCGAGGAAAGCGACGCGGCCCGTTCGTACACCGCCTCGAGACGCGAAGCGGAGTGGTCCCATCCGAAGCGCGACTCGGCGGCCTCGCGTGCAGCGAGAGACATGCGCGAGAGCCGCTCGGGATCCGCAAAGAGCTCGCAGATCGCCGGCGCGAGCGCATGAGCATCTCCCCGCTCGACGATGCGGCCCGTGACGCCATCGTCGACCAGCTCTCCCATGCCGCCCGCGCGCGTCGTGACGACCGGCAAGCCACACGCGAGCGCCTCGACGACGGGAAGCCCGAACGGCTCCTGCAGCACCGATGGCGCGGCGAGCACACCCGCGCGCCGATAGATGCCGGGCAACCTGTCGTAGTCGGTCGCTCCGATGACCCTCACGCGAGACCTGACGCGGGGGGCGAGCCGCGACATCACCGTATCCAGATATCCCACCTTCGCGCGCAGGACCTGGTTTCGAAGCTGCGCAAGCATGCCGCCGCCGTAGAACTCGCGGAGCGACGCAACCATTGGATCGTCCTCTAGTGGCGAGAGACATCCTAGTGGAAGAAGTCCGGGCGGGCCGACGATCGTCAATCGTGAATCCGGGTACTGACGCAACACGGCGCCGAATGCTTCCGCCAGCACGTGCACGCCCTTCTCAGGCGAGACGCGCCCCACGAAGAGAATCTCGCGAGAACGGCGTGGCTGACCGGGCAAATGCCCCTCCCCGTCGCCTTCCGCCGGGTCCGGATGGAACCGCTGAAGATCGACGCCGTTGCCGATCGTCCAGATTCTCCGGGCGTAAGCCGGAAACCGCGCGCGCCATTGCCGCGTGATGTACTCGCTGCAAGTCACGACCGCGCCGGTCGCGGCAATTCGGGGCGCAATCCGCGCCGGATCGAGGTTCGCGAGCACTTCGTCGTGCGTGTGAAGCACGATCACCGCGTCCGGAACCGCGCGCCTGAACCGCTCCACGAAATGAGATGCGACCTGGAGGTGAATACAGTCGGGCGGGTCCCGACGAAGCGAGCTCGCCACGGCCTGCGCGTACTCGAAAAAATGCAGGGATCGCGTGAAGTACGGGTTCCGGGCCCCGACGATGCCGGTCGCAAGCTCGAGAGTCCGATGCAATTGCCGATATGCGCGCGAAATGCGGCGTATGACGACGCCTTCGCTCTCTTCTTCGATGAGCTGGCCGGGGGCGAGCGGCGCGTAGATGACGACCTCATGGTGTCGCGCGAGCCGTCGAGCCAGCTCCCAAGTAACTATCCCGACAGATCCGCGCTGGACGCCGGAGGAGAAGATGAAGTCCCGGGGCTGACTGACTACGGCAACTCGCATCTCCCACCGTCCGATTCCGAGAGGGCGTGACGACATTCGCACGCCCGCCTGAAGTGACTCACTCGGAAATCAATTTATCGATCGGAGTGTCGTCTCTCCATGTGACCGAGGTCCAATGGCTTCGACTCACCGAAGGTCGAACGCACCTTCTCGTTCCGCGAGCTCGCGTTCGGCGGCGAGCCAGTCCTCCAGCTCGAACCCTGGTGCGAAACCCCGCTGCTCCGCGCGGTAGTACGCGGCTCGCGCGATGGCTTCACGTCGATCGCTGGATTGCGCGGACGCACCGCCGATCTGCTCGGCTAGTAGCGTCGTGCTCGATTCAGAAATCGAGCTCGCTCCACCAGACGAAGTCGCGCTACCGGACGATGTCGTGGTGGCTTCGCCAGTTGACGCGCTCGCTTCAACCGGCGGCGGACTCATGACGACAGGCGGCGGATTCGACGCGGGCGTCGCTTGCGGCGGCAACCCGACAGGTGTCAGCGAGCTGCTCTCGATTGCGTTTCCGGGCTTCGCCTCAGCGGAGGCCCGGCCTCGGCCCTTTCCCCCACGGCTTGCGCGCGACCCGTTCGTGGAAGTTTCGTTCTGCGTGCGTCCCATCCTTCTCTCCCGAGGCCCTGCAAACGGGCTATAACTTGTGGAATGCGCGGCACGCAGCACGCGGCATGCCCGCCTGTTTCGCGGAAGAGAAGGATCAGTGAGAGCGGTCGCGGAACAGCGCGCCGGCAACGATCGCGGCCAGCAATGTGCCGCCCACGACGAGGAAAGGAACGGGGTCGCGGCGGATCATCTCCTGCACATCGCCGGCAAGTCGCCGGCTCGTGCTTCGCGCTGTGTCCATCGCATCTCGCGCGCTGTCGACCGCGTCCTCCAGTCTTCGACGTGGCGAAAGCTTCGCTTGCAGGGCATCGAGCGTGCGCTCGAGCTCCTGGCGCGTGTTCGCGATCTCGCGTTCGATATCCACCGGGTCCTGCCCGAATGCGGAAGTCGTCATACCTCTCTCCTCGTGAGCACGTCCTTGTCCCGTTTCAGCGATTCCACCGTCCGATCCGGCTTCAGCTCCTCCGGTTTGAGCTTCTTGCGACCGGCCATCACCATGATGGCCCCGACGATCACCACGACAACGCCGACCACGAGCGCCGCCTGCCACGGCTCCAGCCATTCGGAAAGGCCTAGCACCGCGGCGGCGAGCAGGACGAGAAGCCCGGCGAAGAGCACCGCGCCGCCCGCGGCCAACGAGGTCACGCCAAGCAGGAACACGCGCATCGATCGCGAGAACTCGGCCGAGGCGAGTGCCATCTCCTGCCTGAAGAGAACCGACAGCTCGTCAGTCAGCCGCTTCAGCAGGCTCATGATCGAGTGGGTCTGCGGCCCGCGCTCAAGGTCCAGCTCACGAACGTTCATGGTGGTTTCCAACGAGGCACTCTGTCGTCGGCAAAGGCAGCAATCCTTATGCCAACGCTTCGCTCACGTTTGGTCGTCCCGCTCGCGACCTGAGCTCCGCGAGCACGTTCGCGATGACCTGATGCCACTCGCCCGGTCGCGGCTGACGGAAGAGTCGCATCGTCGGATACCAGGGAGTGTCTTCGTGATCGCTCATCCATCGCCAGTCCGCGTCGAACGGCAGTAGCGTCCAGACCGGAACTCCGAGTGCTCCGGCGAGATGAGCGCTGCATGTGTCGACGGAGATCAGCAGATCCAGACTCCGAAGCTCGCGCGCTTCGTCGAGTATTCCGCGCATGTCGGGTGCATGACCGAAGTCGTTGTGCCAGCCCGCGAGGCCCGGCCCACGCTGCATCAGCACCCACTCGACATCGGGCACATTTCTTAATGGGCGCATGACATCGCATGGAATCGAGCGCAATCCGTTCCACTCACCTGATCGCCAGACGAGCCCCACCCTCAACATCGGTCGCACTCTCGCCGGAGTTTCCGCTCGCTCTTCTGTGAGCAGATACGGAGCTTCGGTGCCAACACTCCTTAGCGTCACCCTCAGCACGTGCATCAGCTCAGCCAGCTCAACGTCTACGTCGTAGTCCACATCTGGTACGCCATCATGAAGTGGCAGCAGCTGATCTGTTCCGCTGCGAAGCGTTCCGAGGATTGGAAGAAGCGATGGCTGCGCCCAGAGAACAATCTCGCGCGCGAGCTTCCGCAGTTCTGGAAGGAAGCGTGCGAACTGAATCGTGTCTCCAAGCCCGTGATAGCAGCGAACGAAAACGCGTTTGCCGACAACCGGGTCGCCGCGCCAGATGAACTGATGGTGACGAGGCCACGAAGAGCAGTCGAGCCGCGCCCTCATCGATAAAGCTTCGTCGCTGACGTACCAGGCCTCCTCGAGCTTTCCTTCACGCGCGAGCGCGAGCCAATTTTTGTTCAGCGCCTGCAGCCGCGCCTCGACAGCGGAATCTTGTCTCGTCTTCACACTCATCGATACGAACGTAAGTTGTAAGAGTTGCGACAGCCCACCGAACGTAAGTAGAACTTTCGCGCAAGCTCGCTTGCAAGCGCGTTCATGCGACTAACTTGCGTTAGCAACGCTCGCTGATCCACATCAATGACGCACACGTATCTGCGTGAGCTTCGCGATGAACACACTCGAGCTCGCGCATGACGAACCCGGCGGATTCACGGAACGACTGTTGCTGCCTATGGCTCGCTTCGCGCAAAGCGGCCAACGTGAAACGCCCTTCCATCACGATGCTGAAAGAGCTTGAGCACACGGCCGCGGAGATCGCACGCGCAGCCGGCGATCGCATCGTGTCCGTTCCTCCGGAGCGGCTGAGCGTCCAGCTGAAGGAGGCCGCGCCCGGCGCGGCGGCGGATTCGAATCCTGTATCGAACGTGGATCATGAGGTGGAACGGGTTGTACGCGATGCCTTGTCCGAACGATTCCCTCGCCACGCGGTGCTCGGCGAAGAAATCGACACCGAAGAGGAGAGCGACTCTCCGTACATCTGGGTCATCGATCCCGTCGACGGCACGAGCAACTACCTCAACGGCCTGCCGCTCTACTGCTGCTCGATTGCCGTTCTTTACAGGCATTTTCC
>Ga0182742_1000303_pt1 | contig 85856 bp, 114 predicted proteins | sample eDN5th37CBELigMG_FD_128880 | JGI IMG/M metagenome (GOLD analysis project Ga0182742, IMG submission 128880) | Enriched Miracle-Growth compost microbial communities from Emeryville, California, USA - eDNA 5th pass 37_C BE-Lig MG (version 2)... ...
GCAATAAGCTGCTGCTTAGCGGCATTTCTCGTCGATTTGCAGGTGTTCAGAGGGCTGTCTCAAGCCGAAGGCTTGGCTGGGGGACCTGGATTCGAACCAAGACTAACGGAGTCAGAGTCCGCTATTCTATGAGAATCAGATTTCCTGAAAGCCTTATTTTGCAAGCGTTCTGGAAATAATCCGCTGTTCTATCTCCCAACATCGGCCGTTCCATAAACACTTCATAAACATGACTCGGTTATCCACAGCCCATGAAACGGCGACGCCGACGGTGGGTTGACCGTCGGCGCGAGACGTCCGGGTGAGTGGACGTCCTCTTATAGACGGCGCCGTTCGCGGCCGCCACTGTCTCGTCGGGGACGGCGCGTACCCGTCCGGCATCTCTGCCTGACTTTGAGGTCTCCACGATCGCACGTGGACCCTAACGCATGCCGTCGACCTTCTTCCCGATCCGCACCCGCTGACGGGTGACCAGCCATAAGCAAGGTGTCGGCGCGATGCCGACGGCAGGTGGTTCTCGGGCCGGAGCCCTCAGGGAATCGGTCCACCCTGTGCCCGCCCGGGCGCCACACCGGGATCTCTTCGTCGTCCGATGGAGCGACTACTTTCCATGGTCGCCGTGACCATGGGTGACGGGAGGCCGTTCCGTCCTCAGGCATGCCCGGCGTCAACCGCCGCCCAATGGCGACGGGTACCCGGTGGATCCGACTACGCACGTAGCCCGTCGGTCTCCAATGACTTCTGCCATCTTGATCAGCCTGCCTGTCCGCAGCGCAAGATTCCAGTTGGCACTGATCGGGATGCTTTCTTGCAGTCAATCCTTTCGAAGCCTTGTGACTCGACTCCTAGAAGAGCCCATGGTTCTCTCCCGCTATTGCGAGTGTTGGGGGTGGTATTCAGGTGAGTGATGTAGACGACAGTCCGTCCGAAACCTTGGTCGTTCGGTCGGAAGACGACTTGTGGCAGGCACTGGCCCGTCACCTTTTGGATCCTGTGCCTCCGCGCATTCGGGTGGAGGGATGGCAACCGGAGCTTCTCTACTTCCCTGACGAGCCTGTCTCACATTCTATTTCCGTAAGATCTATTAAGTCGCTTAATTCATTCTCCCAAGACTTTGCTCGGGCTTATGCAATTGTTGTTTATGGCACACCTAATGCTCAGCGGCTGACCGCCGAAGATCGGCGCATCCTGGACTTGGTCTTCGTTGCTAAGTCAGGAAGCACAGGATACGATGTAATTGGCGACGCGATCGATAAATTCATCCAGTCAACGGTAGCGAAGATGTCTCCGAAGCAAACGTTCACTTCTGTGATCTTGCTTTTGCTCCTGTTCTTCGGGACATCAGCTTTTACTCATTGGATTACGGAGCGTGCCTCAGAGCGGAAAGAGGAGCTAGAGCAGACCGCGAGGAGACTACAAAGCGAAGAGGAGACGAAGAGACATCAACTGCTGATCGACGTCTTGAGCCGCTCGCTGACTGCCCACGAAATCAAGGAGCAAGCCGATGACAGCAAGGAGGCTCTTGCACGAGCCGCCGTGCCTCGGCAGAAGGCACGGGTTCTTGGGGTCCCTTTAACGGGAAAGGAGGCGGCCGATCTCATTGCTTCTGATCAACCGCGTGCAGAGGGTAAGCGATTGGATGGTACCTTCCATGTGTACGGCATCACCGAGAACGGTGAGGATGGCTTCACTGCTGACATCGAGAATGTCGAGACTCGAGCAGCGATGCGGGCCGAGATGAATCGACTCGAACTCACGCAGGAGGACATGGACAACATGTTCGCCTCACTGCGGAATGGTATCCCAATTCCATTGCTTGTTAATGTGCGCAGTGTCGGGGACAAGATAACTCGCGCGTTCGTCATGCGGGCTAATGCACCCGTACAAGAGTGACCTCTACAGATCGCTCAGCTCTGCGGATCTCATTGATCCTCCAGGCGAATCCGCTGTGGGCCCATCGACGAGATCCTTGACGAAGGACTCCCCGGGGCTCATGTGTAGTCCCGATCAGCAGGGAGGGCCGCGACATGATGCATCCTGAAACCTTTGCCTGGGGCCTCGGCGCTGCGATGGTCGACTCGATCCGGTCCGCAGGCCGCGCGGCTCAGCAGAACCGTCGGCACGCCCAGGATGTCCGTGCCCTCCACGCTTGGTCCGATGCCCTGGAGGCAGTCGAAGGCGACGCCGAGGACATGGCCACCGTCGCCGCTGCCGCCATCAACCGCGTCGCCGATCTTGAGGATGAAGTCGCCGTCCTGCGCCGAGCGCTGCGGCAGCGCGACGAGGCTCTGCGGAGCCTGCGCCAGTGAGCCGAGAGGAAGCATACGCGGAGTTGGTCCGGCGATACGACGACACCAAAGAGTAAGGCCCCGGCATCCACCGGCGCCTTCTGCGTTTCAGGGCTGCCGTCGCTCAGTGAACCGGGCGCATGCCGCAGGCGACGCCCTTGGCCCGTGCGATGCGGGCGCCTAACACGCCCCTCACGCCCATGTCGGCGAGAACACGCGCCTCGATCTCAGGATTGCAGCCGAGTTCCTGGTTGTACGTCGCCCCGTCCGGCTTGGCCGGCGACTCCAAGCCGACGAGTCCGGTGCGCTTACCCATGGCGGCCAGCCCGCATTTCTCGGGGCCGGCTGCGGCCAGACGCTGGAGGTCCTTCTCGGAGAGGGTGAGCAGCCAAGTGCGGACGTGCTCGGGCAGCGGATCGAGGTCGATCTCGTAGCGAGCAATGGACCCGGCTTCCGCATAAGCGTGCACGATCTCGCCGATGTTCTCCTTGTGCCGGTGCATCAGCGCCGACCCGTCCACGATCCGCTGAGAGTTGGCCATAGCGCCCGCGAAATCGGCATTCTCGCGACGGGATATAAGCGCATCGAGCGCGGACTGGACGTCCTTCCCTGCGCGCCGAACCTTGGGGGCGGGATGGGGAATGCCACCGCCTTCGCCAGTGCCGCCGAGGAACCCGCCGATGAGCGCTCCCGGAACGGATGCGATTTTTCCGGTGAGATCGCCCGCCCACCTCGCCGTCTTGCCTGCGACGTCGGCGGTGCCCGTGATGAGATCTCCCGTGGCCTCAAGACCCACCATGGCAGCCTTCGCTGCGTGGTCGATGATCCAGATGCCCGACTTTGCGCACCACCTCATCGGCGTGATGAGCGCCTTCATAAGAGCTGCGATTACACGAGCTACTGATCCCATGATGTTGTCCTCCCTTGCTTCGACTTCACGCTGACCTTCCTTGCGTCCACATCCGAAGGATTTGTTGCGTATCGGCGAGCCGCAAATCGCCGGCGGCCGAACATCTGCGTGAAATTTTCCCACGACGACTTCCTCCTTGCCGCGACTGTTCTCGTCAACTCGCTTTGCTTGCTTGCCGCTTCCTGTCTGCTACTCCGCGTTGCGGCCTGCTGGCGCGAGTATCAACCTTACTCATGTCGGCACGGAGCTGACAGGGAGGTGGTCATGCACGCAAGGCAAAAGGAGTTCCGGGAGCTACAGGACAAGCTGCGCATGAGAGCGGCCGACGTCGCCCATTTGGTTGGGCGCGCCCATCAAACAGTGCTTCAGTACCGCTGTTCCGGAACGCACGGGCGCGTGCCTCCGGAAGGCGTGCTCGCGACTATGCGCGCCGCCTGGGAAGAGAAGCAGCATCAGAATCTCACCGACGCGATCGAGCTGATCCGCAGCAAAGGCTGGGACGTCGACTGGTCGAGGCTTGAGGAAACGCAGGAAGAGGTCGAGGCTGCCCTGCGCGAGCACGGCTGGCGTCGTCCGTCCTTCCTGACGAACGCGGAAGAGTGGAAGGTCGCCCGCACGTTCCAGGGCGACTACGACCTGTGCGACGAGACCGGGGTCGTGACGTACTACTGCGCGCGGTGCGGCGGCACGATCTCACGCATCAGGGTGAGCAACGGCGAGTATCGCATCTATGACCTGGATGACGGCGCATACGGCTACGCACACCTTGAGGGGGACCGCTGGTGCTACGTGGAGGGATGTGACGCCGTCGAAGAGGCGGCCTGACCGGGCTGCCCGCATCACCTGCATTGACCACGGAAAGACAAGCAAGGGAGGAATGGATAATCACGAAGACCAAAACCACGAAGGCCGAGCGCGCCGCTGCGGAGGCACGAGCCGAGGAGATCATGCGCGAGCGGTACGGCTTCGTCATCACTTCGAGGAAGTGCCACGAGATGCTGCCGGACGGCTCGCGGCGCGAGCATCTCTGCACGCTGGTGGACGGCGTCGACACGGGTTTCTCCGTCGGGTACCCGGAAGGCTGCGATCGCTATGAGGGCGCCGTCTACCGCCGGACCGCCGGCCGCTTCGTCGAGCAGTCCGCGCCCGATGGACTGGATTTCATGTGCCATCATAGCCGTCTCCCGGAGGATTCGGGGCTGCTCCCGTCGCAGCAGGAGCACAGGCGCCGCATCGCAGAGGCGAAGGCGGCGCGTGCATCGTCTCTCTCGATGTGAAAGGAGCAGAGGCAATGGATCACATCATCGGACTGATCACCAGGCACCGGGGCATCGTCGTAAAAGAGGAAGACGCCCGCGCTCTGCTGGTCCGCTCGAGGGCTGCGGGGGCGCTCTCGGTCGGGGACGATGTCGCCATCACTTTCCGTAAGGCGGTGGCTTCCAAGGGCAGCGGAATGATGGCCTTGATCACCGTCGGGGATTGCAAGGACGTGACGCTCCACGCTGCTTTCCCCAACGCAGGGGCGGCCAGCGGCTTCCTCGACGACATGGCGCCGGACGAGGGCTCAGTCTCTATGCTGCCCGCGATGGGATCAGAGATCCGGTATTGCGGCGAGCCGCTCTTCGTGCGCATGGCATTCTGATCCCACAGGGGCAACGTGGAGGGGCGATACGACGAGCGGCTGGCGGTCGAGGACCAGGCAGAGCGCATCGCCCCGGCGAGATACGGCAGGAACCGGAACCAGATCCGGACGAGGACATGAAACCGAGTGACGGCGGTGGGGAAATCCCGCCGTTGCCTTTTCTTTGAAACGGTTCCTTTATCGGTTTCGGGTACCCGGGCGCGGGAAAGGATTCGTCACATGCCGGAGATCTCGCAGGGACACCCGTGGGGCAGGAACGTCGGTGCGGTGTGGGCACGCGGCAAGAGGATCGCGGGCAAGAGGATCGCGGCCAGACACACCTGGTCGGGACTCGGTGGCGACTATGAGGTGCGCGAGGTCGATCCGCAGGACGGAAACGGCTATCTCGTCATGGCCGTCATCACCACCGGGGTGACGCAGGTCGGAGAATTCGTGCAGCCGTTTGCCATCACTGACAAGGCCCACTTTGGCACCGCTAAGGAATGCGAGTCTTGGGCTCGGGCGTGGGTGCGGACCAAACCTGCGTCTCCAGCAGCCCCCTGACGGTGCCGAGCTTCACGTGGCAGGCCCGCCAGGATCGACGGAGCTTCGTCATGTACGTCATGGCGGGCTGGGCGAGGGGCCGTCCCAAGGCTCGGAGGTGTCGGGGTCGTCAAGGCAGTTCAGGAGCGAGGACGGCACTTCCAGCTTCCTCTCCACGATCTGGACGACTGGTTTCGGCGCCGTCTCCACCGAGCAGACCTTTGTGCTTTCGAGACGCTTCATTCGCACCGATGCCCAGAAACTGTTCACGAGCTATTCGCGAAGCTGCGAGCCTCTGCGGCGTCCGATACCAGGCGCCGGACGGTTGACGCGCCTGCGGGTTGCTGCCTTCAGGAGCTTGCGGAAGGTTGGGCATTCCAAATGCGACGGAGCGGGACACTCGGCCACGTGCCGAAGGGCATCCCGCAGCACCCGCAGGTCGATCATCTGGCGCTGCAATTCTTCCGCCTTGGCGTGCAACTGATCCCGGGGAATGTCGGGCCGGCCGTCCTTGCCGAACATGCCTGCGATCTCAGTGAGGGAGAAGCCTGCCGTCTTCCCGAGTTCGATCAGGGACAGCGTCAGGAGAACATCAGCATCGAATTGCCGCCGCAGCCCATGCCGGCGGACTGAGCGGATCAAGCCGACCTCCTCATAGTAGCGCAGCGTCGAGGGCGGCACGCCCGATCGTTCGGCAACCTCGCCAATATCTATCATTCCCGTGCTTGACCTCAAGTTGACTTGAAGTCGTAGCCTCTCTCGAATCGTCACTTCGAGCAAGAGGCACGTCATGGCCAACACCACGATCCCGAGACAGACAAAGGTCTGGCAAGACCCGCGAGCAATCGCGCTGCTGATGGCAGCATCGCTCACGACCATGGCCAATGCGACGATCAGTCCCGCGCTCCCTGGGCTTGAGCACCTGTTTGCGGATGATCCGAATGCTGGGATGCTGGTGCGCCTGCTGGTGCCCGCTCCCTCAATCAGCGTCGCCGCCTTCGCGCCGTTCGCCGGTCTCATCGCTGACCGCTACGGCCGGCGTCTGATGCTCCTGGCCGGGGTCATCCTCTTCGTGAGCGCCGGCTGCGCAGGGTTGTTCCTTCCAGACTTGCTCACCATCTTTGCCAGCCGTCTGGTCCTCGGGATCGCTGTCGCCCTCATCATGACAGCGCAGACTGCGCTCATCGGGGACTACTTTACCGGCGACGACCGGAGCGCGCTGTCAGGACTCCAGATATCAGCCCGGAACTTCGGGGGGCTCGTGTTTATCTCGCTCGCGGGATGGTTCGCGGCGACCTCGCCCCGTCTGCCGTTCATGAGCTATGGAGTTGCCGCAGTCTTCCTGCCGTTGATGTGGAAGGTCATTGTCGATCCGCAACGGACCTCGCGCGTTCCCCAGGCCAGTCTGGAGGAGAGTTCCTCCGATCCTGCATCATGGGGCCTCGTGTTCGGGCTGCTCGTGCTTCTCCAGGCTGTGACGAACATGATCTTCTTCGTCATGCCAACTCAGTTGTCGTTTTTCTTCGCAACGGCAGGCTACAGCAGCCCAGTGATGACCGGCTCGGCGCTCGGCATCCTGATGCTCTCCGGCGGCAGCTTTGCGCTCCTATACGGCCGGGTCCAGCAGGCGATTGGCTACGTGGGCGTCTTCGCTCTGGGCTATGGTGCGATGGCACTTGGCTTCGTGTTGCTGGCTCTTGCGGCGACACCCTCGGGTTGGTTCGTCGGAGCCGCGGCTGTCGGCGCAGGCTATGCATTGGTCTCGCCGAGTTTTGTGACCCTTGCCTTGGGGCTTGCTCCGCTCCGGCGGAGGGGAGTGGCAGGCGGTGTCCTGACCGCTTCCGTGTTCATCGGCCAGTTCTGTTCGCCGCTCCTGAGCACACCATTCGTCGCGACACACGGTTACGAGGGGCTCTTCTACATCACCTCATCGCTTACCGGCGTGATGTCCGTTGGGGCGGTCTTGAAGGCCTGCGCGATGGGACTTCAGAGATTGACACGCGGATTGCAACGATGGCGTGGCGTCATACGGCGAAACAAGGGCCTGCTCCTAGACCGAATGCTAGGGAATGACGACTTTTGGCACTCCTGAGATGTAAGCGTTTGGTCCGCTTCGACGCTCAAGTACCAACGTTTGTTGGGAAGGCCCGAACGTGAAAAATTGACCCAGAGCGGCGTCAACCCACCCTTCACCACAGTTCTGGCGCTAGCGGTCCCAAAGTGCCATTCAGTCTTCGGCCTCTACCAGGCTCAGTAGAACCGCGCTGCGCTCATGGCAGCACACCGCGCGTTTCAGCTTATGGGCTGCCTCGCCTTTGTTCAGACCAGCCTGACAACGCCGCCGGAGAGCCGAGTCCAAACACCACGGGCCCTGGTAACCTTTGATATGCCATGCCACGATCAGGCCATCTCCTTCCTTGCAGCCATCCGAACTGCCATTTGGTGGAGAGCTGATGCATTAAGCTCAATCTGCGCGGCATTCTTCCGAACAGCCTGCGGGGTCCAACTATTTGGAATAATAATTTCAGCTATGTTCATGTACATCGGAGAGGGACTTTGCAGCTTATAGCCACCATAGTTGAGGTCAGCCATACTGGCGGCGTACAATAAATCTTTTCCGATGAAGTTTGCGACCCCGCAGTCAAGGCATACAGTAGATAGATGTGCCGAAATCGGCTGATCGGACCCGTATCTTCTTATTACCATGTTGCTCATCGCTTCACGCACTACATCATCTGTAGGGTAACTTAGAATTATATCTTGCAAAACCGCGAGTCCGAGGTTGATATGTGTGCATTCTCCGGTCCATGCTTCCTCTAAACACAGGATCGCGCCGATCTCGAACAGTGCCTCGGTTGCTTGTCGAGGGTAAATATGATTGTGAAGCAGTCGTATCATGTCCGAGAAAGCTTCCTCCGCATTCACCTCCTTACTTCGGATCCCTTCCCGCATATATTTTGAGTCGTTTATCTTGGTAAACTTGTCAGGATACGCACCGCACAGCATCATATTGTACCAGTAAATGTACTGGATCTTCTGTATCTGTTCAATTGATGGAACTTCAAACCGTCGCAGGAGAACGTCATAGTAGCGATCCAAATCATCTTGAAACAGGTCGATTGTGGCCATATTCCCAGTGCTGTTCACCCATACACCGCTATCGAATTCTGCGTTGAATATATCATGATTAATAGCCGGGATTCGCCGACTCTTGCGGTTGGTGGATGCTGCCCAGATCTCGCGACAGAGAGGATTTCTCATCATTCGGCCGATATTCCGAGATAAAGAGTTAATCTCGCCGTTGATTGATTCTTTGTTCAATTCGAAAGCTTTCTTAAGGGAAAGCTCAATGCCATCACTAGGAACCTTCAGTTCGAGCCATGCAGCCCGAATTTCGGCGAGATCCCGTACAAATGTACGCGCATCTGAAGTAATCTTGCGTAGCAGCTCGGCTTGTTCGAAATATATATCTACAGCGTCTTTTACGATCTGGTCGTAGTAATTGAGACCATCGTAGTAAAGCTGATCACTTGCTACCTTGTATGCACGATGCGCCAGCAAAATAGCCACAAGTGATCCCGCCAAGGCTGTAGGAATCCCGATGACTGCTCCCAGCATATCTCCCGTTCGAGACCACGAGTCTGTTGTATCTGATTCAACAAAAACAGTAAATGCAATCGCAGATATAACGAGGAAAATCGCAAATGTGGAGATGAAGTGAGAAATATAGTTGTCGCCTCGCAACCATGCTTTGAATCGCTCAAATAAGGCTGGAAAAATTGCAAACGTGGAAATGAATCTGGGAATATAGGTGTTGCCACGCAACCTTGCTTTGAAGCGATCAATGTAGCGAACAACAATCCGAAACTCCTCATGCTTATTTTTGGATTCTTGGTTCACACTTATTGTCCTTTCAACTCCACTCTCAATGATAGCAGATGTGGCGGTGCATTGAGGTTGCATACGCTTTGGAATAAGCTCAACGACATACAAAAGTCATTCGTCACTTCGCATACTATCCACAGCGTGCATCGAAATGATCGATTAAAGCGGAGATAGGATTGCCCGCAGGGGGCGGGACAATTTCGGATCGTCGTGCTGAGGCCTTGTACCTTCTCGAGCATCTCGGCATCCGGAGTGCAGTCCAACGCAATGTTGAGAGAACCGCCGCACGAATTATATGCACAAATTAGTTGGAGCTTAGGGAGGCGCTGAACGCCCTACAATCCATGTACTCTAGCGCGCCTCCATTCTCTCTGAGAAAAGGTACAGCGTTCACCTGAGGTCAGGAACGGAGGCCAGGCCCGACGCTCTTCTCGGCGGGACCCGGCCTCTAGGCCCATAGGAGCAACTACAGCAGCGCCGTGATGAATGCCTCCTCGCCCACCATCGACTGAACGGGAAAACTGCCGATAAGCCCGCCCCTCTCGAAAGCCCATCACACCCGCTTCGTGCAGCGTGGGGCCGTGTCTTTCTATGTCTATTCGCCGCCATGCCCCATGTCGGGCCTCGGTATGGAATGACGCTTCTGATGGTAATGGGTCACATCACCGATCAGGATCTCGGCAAGTCCATCGATCTCCTGCACGACACGGTCGATCTGACGATATTCCGGGCCGCCGATCGGGATGTCGGCCAGCGTCCGCGTGAGGAGATGGCGGGTCGGCCGCAGGGACTCGAGAAGTCTGTCGGCGATGTCCCGTGTCATGAGGCGCCGGGACTTTCTCGGATAGCCGTGTCGCATAGGATCAAGCTCGCGAAATTCCGTACTTTCCCCGGTCGCTGGAGCATGGATGACGACGCCGAACAGGCGGGGACCATCATGATCCGGTGGTTTCATGGTGGCTGGAGCCACCCTGGACCGGCGTGACGCCGATCCGCCCGCGCACGTAACCGAAGGACAGTGCGGAGGCTAAGCGTTCGATCCGCTGCCCCTGAATGAGGTTCTCGACTAGAAGGGCCTTGACGGCAGTCCTGGGATCGCCGCCACAGGCATCAATCACGGCCGTGACATTGGCCTCCAATTCGTCCATGTCGCATACAGGCTGAACCTGATCGGTCATCGTGACCTCCCTTGAGAGCTGCGATGTTACTGATTCAGAACTCCGGTCGATATCAAGATGTTCGCTATTTGTTCTATGTCTGTGGAATGCGGGGAAACTCGGTTTCTCCAGTGGTCCGAGCGTTCCGAATGCTGTGCGCTGGTCCAACGGGCTCAATGTGAGTCTGATAGCTGCTGATACACCCATGTTAGGAGCCAAATCTGCGTACCCTAGCGTTCAGTCGGCCCTGCGCTGGCGCAGTGTCGTGGTTTCGACGGAGGTCAGGGGACGCAGAGCCGCCACAGCATTGAGGGCTGATCCGAGATGTAGTGGTGGGATGCGATCGCAGGACATTCGGGCGCATCCCAGCGTGCTCTCGCAGCCTCCGCGAACAAGCCTCAATTGAGCTCGGGTGTTGGGCTGGTTAAGCGCCTACACTCTCGTGCAGCTTTGAGCGGATTATGTCTCCAACCTTCCAAACAGTTGAATAATCCACGACAGAAATCCCGTGGACTCGAGCAACAGCATGGCCTGATGGCTCCACAGAGCCATTGGTAACGAGGATCATGGATGGATTCCTAACTGGGTAGCGTTCTCGGGCGCGGAGCACGTCCATCACTTCACGATCACTGACGCGTCCGAGTTTGCCGCTGGAGCGGTGCTTCACCTGGACAATTGCACCGCGATCCTTTTGGGTTGGCGAACGGACAATCATGTCTGCCCCAGCGTCACCACTGGGAGGCGTCCGATCAGCGATGCAGCCAGCTTCGATGATGCGCTGGAGCGTCCACTCCTCAAAACTCTTCCAGTCCATATTCGCGACGTCGTCCTCGATGGGTGACTCGCCGAAGACTGCGGCGTGGAGGTTTGCGAGTTCCGCCGGATCGAATTGCACAGGCACGATGACATCCCTGCTTCGGCTCCTCTTGAGTTCCAGCAGGCGGTCTAGGACGGCGTCGTACGACCTCGTGCCAAGTTCGGCATGTTCGGCGATGGGTATCCAGACCGTGACCTCCTTCTCCTGTCCGATGCGATAGGCTCTGTCGGTACACTGGTCCTCGACGGCTGGGTTCCACCATCGGTTCAGGTGGATCACGTGATTGGCCGCATGCAGCGTCAGGCCGAACCCGGCTGCTCTTGGCGCCAGCATCAGGACTTCGAAGCCGCGGCGCTGCTGGAAGCCTCGACGGATGGAGTCACGGACCTCGCCCTTCGTCTCTCCGTTGATGACATGCGGGAGGTGTTGGAGCCTGTAGCGGTGCTTGATCAGTTCTGCCAGGACGGCTTGCGCCCGCCTCAGGTCGATGAATACCAGCGCCTTCTCGTCACGCGCTCTGATGTCGTCCAAGATACGGAAGAGTACCTTGAACCGTGCCGACATGTTGATGAAATCGTCGACGGATTTCTCGTCCCGGAAGTCGATTGGGGCCTGCAAGTTCGGGTGCAAGGAGATGTTTCGGATCGCTTGAAGCGCAACGAGCGCTCCTCCAGGACCGCGAGCCTGCAATTCTAACGCTTTTGAATAGGTGACCGCCTGCACCTGCGGCATTGGCTCACGTTCAGACCTGAACCGCTTAGGCGGAAGCTCTGTGACCTCGTCCTTCATCCGCCTCAGCATCAATTGGGGAACGGCAATGTTGTTGTCAGTCGTGGCTTCCGTGAGGAGCCTCTTGATCTCCGAGAAGTCGGCATCCTTGCCCGAAGCAAACCTCTTCTTGAACTCGGCGGCGCTGTACCCGAGCCGTCCGGGCCAGGCAATGTCCATCAGGGTCCAGAGATCCATCAGCCCGTTCTCGACGGGCGTTCCCGTCATGAGGATACGCAGCGAAGCAGCCTTTTGTGCTCGGGCCGCCTCCGTGACCATCGCGCCGCTTTCCTTGACCTTCTGGGCCTCGTCGAAGGTGACGACCTCGAAGGTCACGCGAGCCAGAGATATCTGGTAGTCGCGAAGAGTCTCGTAGGTGGTGAGCACCCAGTCGTGCCCCTTGATTTTCTCTAGGTCGAGAGTCGCCACGCCTACCTTGATGTCGCGTTTATCCCCTTGTGCGAGCTTGTGCTCCTTCAGGCTCCGGAACTGCTTGAGGCTTTCGCCATACAGCATGGCGGGCGCGCCCAGCCCGTCCTTGCCGATGTGCATCTCGACCTCTTCGAGCCAGTTGCCGAGAAGAGACTTCGGGGCAACGATCATGAACAGCGGATCGCTGCCGTTCTTGCGCCGTTCCTCAAGCCGCCGGCGGAGCCACTTGAGGAAAGCCAGAACCTGGAACGTTTTCCCGAGACCCATGTCGTCGGCCATCAGGAGGCCGCGCATGCCGGCGAGATATCCGCGGCGCATCCAGGTGATGCCTTCCGCTTGGTGTTTCTTCGGCTCGTTCCTGAGGTCGAGTTCCTCCTTGATCTCCTCGCCGCGCGGCGCGGCCCGGTCCTCGACGTAGGTCAACTCCTCCACGTTCCCCTTCGGCTTCACGTAGAAGTAGTGCGGAGGGCGTTTCAGCTCGGGCTTTTTTCCTTCAGGTAAGGGATCATCCGTCGGTGGCTCGATGGGAGATGAATCGGAAGGTTGCTGCACGACCGGGATTCTCATAACTTGGTCAATCATCCCTGGGCCAATTCGGTAGACCTCGCCGCCGATCGTGACCGTCGGCTCCCCGTCAATGATCGCTTGCTTGATCTGGCCGACGATCCTCTCGGCCTCCTTGCCCGGAACAGCGATGTCTCGGCCATCCTCGTCGCGGATGATGAACGTGGACGCCTCGGGATCGGGAAACCATTCGTGATCCCCGTCGCCGCCACCGAGCTTGTTGCCACCCTCCCAGACGCTAACGCCGATCACGCGCTCTGAGAACTCGACGACGGAGCCGTCCGACCCTACAGCCTCGAGTGCAGGCAGGAGGAAGGACATCGTGTCCCCGAAGAATTCCTCCCTGGTCTTCCGGTCGGCTTTTGAAACCTTCCGTACCACCTCAAGCGCCGCCCGGACGCCGGGATCAAGGACGACATAGGTGTTCGAGGACAGGACGTAGCTGGGGCGGGCTTCCTCGTTACCGGACAGCCAGGCCTCGTTCATACGCCTGTTGAACCGCTCCCCCTCGAACTTGCTCAGTAAGGGCACCCTGCGCGGAGCGGTGTCCTCCGTTTCACCAGGGATGTCGCCGAGCAACTCGGGATGGAAGATGTATCCGTCGTCGCCTGTCTCCGTCCGGATGCCCAGGGCCGTGGCCTGGTAGATGACCATGTTCTTGAGATTGTCCGGAGCGATGGCCTGGTCGGTCAGTTCCATCAGGAGCCGCTGGACGGTGGCGAAGCGCCTCATGCGCTCGTTCACGTCTACGGCGGCGTTCGTCGCGTCCACTGCGTCCGCAAGAGACCGGAGAGGATCGCGCAGCAAGAAGTTCCTCTTGCCCGTTCTGAGGAGCGTACCACTCCGCGTGACGGCCGGCACAGCTAGGTAATCGGCGCCGAGCCACTGGAGGTCGATCCTCCCGGAGGGATTGCTGATCGGCTTGGCGGACGAGATGCTCAGCCGGAACGGGCACACCGCAGGGAGGCCGATGTCTTCGAGTTCGCCAGGGGGCACTTCCCACGACGCGATCACGTCCTCTGACACCACCATTTCCTCGTTGGTCAAGTGCACGCCCTGCTGGTTGAGCAGGCTGCGCAGAAGGCGAATAGCCTCGGCCTCTTCTCCCGTTGCCTCCTCCCAGGTGTATGGCGGGATAACCGTGCCGGAGCCGATGCCGAACATGGATGTCTTGGTGCATCGGAAGGCCCAATCTCCGTCCCGGTGTGTGGCGGTGATCGTGTATCGCCTAGCCATTCCATCCTCCCGACGGCGTGTAGCGGATTCCCGTCTCGCTCTCGATCAGTTGCGCAAAGCTAGACTGCCAATAGTGGGTGTGAGGCTTCCACTCGTCGCAGGAGTCACGTAATGCGCTTCGGTCGTATCCATCCTTTCGGAAGAATTCGGGTGCAGAACCGGAACGTGTGGTCCAGAAGAGGGCTGAGGCGTTCTTGTTGACCTCCAGCACGGTGATGCGACTGCCTTCCGAGCCGACAATCTGCATCAGGATCCCGCAGTGGCTCCTGTCCGTGCTCCAGAGCCTTCCGTGTGGCTCCTTCAATCTCTCCGCGATTGGGATCGCCCTTGTCTCGCAGAGCAGATAGGCCCGCTTGATGTACGGCAGATAGCTGCGCCAGAAGTCGCGCCGCGCCTCCCACATGTCCGGACGGTCGGTCTTCAGCTCGTCGATGACCCGGAACAGGTTCTCGAGCGTGCGCGCTGTCAGCCAGGACTCGACCTCCTCGCGGACGTCGTCATCAATGTCCCGCCACAGCGCGAGAGAGATGCGGGGATCACCCGCGAGTGTCAGCGCGATCTCGAGCGCCGCTTCGGTCGATACGCGGTTTCCAAGGAGTGAGTTGCTCCTCACGATACCCGTTATCATCTGTCTGCGGGCTTGGGTGCGCATGTCCTCTGATCCCCTCGCGCCCGAGAGGCCATGTTCTCCGAGATGGCCCAAGAGGGTCCTCGCGAGCTGATCGCTACCCTGAACCTTTCCAGCGCCGCACAGACGACCCATGGACGCAACGAGGGCGACGAGAAAGCCAGATCCGTTGGTGACCACTTGGCAGCGAACGTCGCTGGCTGCGTCTTGCAGGAAGGAATGGTCGCCGGCCGCGAGGGCAGCGGAGACCCGATCCACGGCTTCCCTCCAGTGTTGCAGGCCGTACCCCCGGATGAACTCGCCGAACGGTCCGGAAATCTCCGATACTCTCGGCACGAGCCAATCGCCCACCTCGCGCGTGGCCTCGCTCGAAGGATCGAAGTTGCGGAGGTAACTCATCGTGATCCGGGCGATGCCGACGCGAGATCCCCACTCCAACGCTGCCCAGGCGAGCCACCGCTTCACATCCTCCAAACTGGGTTCCCACCCATGCATGCGAACCCAGAACAGGTCAATGGCGGCCTTGCGCTCCCGAGGCATAAGGATCTCGAGGTCGCCTCCGGTCGCGGCGAGCTTCCGCGCGGCCTCGGCAAGCAGAGAGGCACCGGGTGGCTTCGGAGGTTTTGGCTCACCATGGCGCGCGGTCATCGTGATCGCCAGCTTATGGAGGTGTCCATTGAGGTTGACGTTCAGCAGCTTCCCCAACCGGAACGTACCGTCCGGGGAGGGGGCTTGCGACGGGTCTTCAGTCGAGGTCGACATCGAGTTCCTCTAGCCGCTCGTTGAACTCGCGGAGGGTCGATAGAACCTCGTGTTGATCAACTGCCATGATGAGCCGGACCTCGATGCGCCGATCCGTTTCCTTTGCCTGGTCGTCGAGCCTTTGCTCTGTCGAGAAACCCTCCTTCGATGGACGCGTGTCGGCATACCCGCTAACGCCGACCAGCGCCTTGCCCTCGGCGTTTCGCAGAGCCGATACCCGGGGATCCGACTCGCGGACAATGCGGAAGGCCTCGATCGCACGTGCGGCCGACAGGTCCCAGTTGTTACGGAAGCGGTCGACCGTGTTCCTGAAGGGGGCGGCGTCAGTGTGCCCTTCAATATATACTGCGCTCAGCACCCCGGCCCCGTCCGTCTGGGGGCAGTGCTCCGGCCGGGCGCTGTCCGCAAGGTAACAGGGGACAATGTCGGCTATCGCCACGCCGAGAGACTTGATGACCTCTGTGCCCACTGGAGTGGGATCGGCCTTTGCGGATTCGAACAATTTGGTGCTCGGCAGCCGCAGCGTGCCGTTCTCGGCGTCAATCTCCACCTTGATGTTGCTGGCGAAGAGGCGATCCTTCAGCCTCTCAAGAATCTCAGTGCGGCGCTTGTCTGCCTCGGCAATCTTGCCGAGGATCGGAACGACACCGGTGTCGCGCATGTACCTGACGAACTGGGCGAGCTTCCTGCGGGCGGCTTCCTCCTGCTCGGCTCGCACACGTTCGCGATGAGCAAGCTCCCGTGCCTGGTCTCTGTCGGTCTCAGCCACTTTGCGGGTGGCCTCCTCATGGTTCGCACGTTCGGCCTCCGTACGAGCCTTCTCCTTCTCCACATCGAGCTGCGACACGATTGCATCGTATTCAGATTTGGGCACGGCGTTGTCGAGGTCTTCTCTCATCAGGAGCGACAGCGCGAGCACCATGATAATGAAGATGAAGACCACGCCCACCATCAGGTCGGCGACCGGGGCGAAGACGTCCTTCTTCTCCTCGGCATCGGCCGGTCTGGAGTAGGGGGCGAACATCATAGCTTCGGCCTACCGAACACTTTGGTGCTGCCATTGCCGCTGGGGGCGGCATCAGGAGTTGGGCTGGGCTGCGTGGCGTGGCTCGAAACAGGCGGGACCTTGATGGGAGCGTTCGTGCCGGGACGTCTGTTGTCCACGATATCCGCAACGTCGAGGATTGCGCTCTCAAGGCTGCCAATCGATTTCGCGATCTCGGCATCGTACGTGTTGATGCAATCGGAGATCTGGTTGCCCAGCCGCACCACACCCTGGACGAGTTCGTTCATGGTGTTGTTGACGTTCGCGTGCAGGTCCGAGAACCGCGTGGCCTGATCCGAGAACGCCGACTGAGCCTTCTCCACCGACAGGTTAAGCAGTTCCGCCATCCGCATGCCCGCCGCTGTGGCGTCACGCACCTGCGTGGAGGCGCCGTTGACCTGCTCAAGGGCGAGGTTGATGGTCCTGACAGCGCCCGAGAGGGGTGTGGTCGCCGTCTCCACGTTGCCCGCCGCGGAGGCGAGGGACGTCGAGGCGCCGACGACGATCTCGCCTGCCCGCGACAGGTGACCCTGCTGGGTCTCGAGGAGCCTGGTTGTCTGGTCGAGCCGGCTTGAGAGGCCGTCCACGACGGAGGCCAGTGCAGCGACAGTCTCGGACAGCTTCGCGCTGGCGTCCTGCGTTGTGTCCGCGATCAACTTGATGCCGTCGCGCACGCCCATCGCCAGATCGTCCCGGGCACTCTTGAGGCCCTCCGCCGAGTGATCTCCAGCGGCGCGCAGGCTCTCGGCCGACGCCGCGAGGGAGGTCGCGATCTTGGCGACCTCGGTTCCGAACTGCTCGGCGCTGGACTGCCCAGCCTTCGCGGTTATCGTGGACAGGTTTTCGAGCGAGGACTGCACGGAGCGACCGACAGTCCCCGCCGCCTCGCGGGAGGCCTTCTCAACGATCTCCGGGATCGTCGCGATCCGCTCGTTGAAACCAGAGATGGTCGTGATCATTGAGCGCTGCCCCTCCTCAAAGGTGGCGCTCAGCCTCATGGCGGTTTCGTTCAGCTTCTCGGTGACCCGACCGATCTCGCCTCCAAGGCCTGTTTCCGTCTGCTTGACCTTCTCCGGCAGGCTCTCGAGGGCCGCGATGGTCTTCTCCATTTGGGCACCGAAGAGGCCCATATGTTTGCCGATGCCATCCTGCCAGACCTTGGAGAAGACGTCGCCCGCGCCGTCGGCAATGTTGCCGCCGGCCTGCTTGATCTGATCGCCGATCCTGTGCAGGTCGTCCCGGACAGGCTCGAAGGCAGTGGCGACCGCCGGGCCGACCATCTCGGCCACCGCTTCGGGCAACCGCTCAAAGCGGGCCTTGAGGGCCATCTCAATCTGGGTGCCGATGGCAACGGCAAGGTCATTGCCGAAGGTTTGGAACTGCTGCCTCTGCTCCTCGATAGCCTTCAACTGCTTTTGGAGAAGCATCTCGGGGGCAACATAGGAGGACAACTGCCGAACCTCATGCACCAGCCCCTCGACGGCCCTGTCCTGGGCATCGGCTTGGAAGCGGGCGACGAGGCTCCAGAAGATGTAGGCTCCGATGCCGGCCAGTGAGGTGATGAACTTAACCGAACTGACGCCCAGGATGCCTTCCACCGCTCGGCGGAGTTTCTCTGTATCCATCGGAGCGTTGCCGTCGCCCCCGACCTGGAGCAGGGCGGCCGATAGGCCCACGAACGTGAAGAACAGGCCAACGGTGAGGAAGACGCCACCGAGCGTCGAGGACCATTTGACGTAGTTGTGCCCGGGCACCCGATCCGCCGCGAAGTAGGGCGCAGGGTCCGTGTAGCTGAAGAGGCTGCCGTTCGCGATCTCGAGGGACGAGCGGTACTGGTTCCATCCCGGGGCGAGGGCCGTACCCTCGAACTCGCCCATCGCGACGGCAAAACGCTCCTCCTGCGATCCCGCCGTTTGCCTGATGTTCCTCAGGGCACGGGCAACCCGCTTGTAGGACCCGAGGAACTTTCGTTCTATCAAGAGATAGATGAGCAGCCATATCAGAACCGCTAAGGCGAGAAGACCTAGTGCGATGCCGACAGCCAATGGCTTGCCGGAGAACATCCCGATGGGCGCGAGTACGATCGCGACTATCTGGTCCATGACTGATTGCCCCCAAACGGCTCTTCGCCGCTGAAAAATTTTTGATGCTAGGGTGCGACCATAGTCCTAATGGACGCAGATTCGCACTGGGACACAATGCCTTAGCCAAGCTTATATTAGCCAAGCTTATAATTGAAGGAGGCCCCAGACGAAAGTCCGAGCGGGAAAGCTTCCTGACGGGTGATAAGAATTCACTGCCAAGAATTATACAGGGGGCTTGCGTGGCAGAGACTGGACTGCATCGGCTGTTCAACCGGGCCAGGATGGATGATCGGCTTGTGAACGAACTCGTCGGCTTGGCGCACGGCATCATCGCGGACGGGGCGGTGAACCAGACCGAGGCCGAGTACCTGTTCAAGTGGATCGTGGCCAACGCGGAGCAGACCGATAATCCGGTGCTCAGGCTCCTCTACGGCCGGGTCGAGAAGGTACTCGCCGACGGCGTCCTCGACCCGGAGGAGGCTGCCGACCTGCTGGAAACGCTGACCCGCTTCTGTGCCGGGGACTTCGAGATCGGCGAGACCCTCAAGTCCACCTCGCTGCCGCTGTGCGATCCGCTCCCGGCCGTGAGCTTCGCTGGCTCGACCTTCTGCTTTACGGGCACCTTCGCCTTCGGCTCGCGCAAGGATTGCGAGAAGGCCGTGATCGACCTCGGCGGCATACCCGGGGCGCTGACCCAGAAGACCAAATACCTCGTGATCGGCGCCTATGCGACCGGGAGCTGGGCGCACTCGTCCTTTGGCCGCAAGATCGAGAAGTCGGTGGACATGCGTGCGAGCGGCGTCCCAATCTCCATCATCAGCGAGAGCCATTGGGTGGAGCATCTCAGGTCCTGAAATCCATGAACAAGGATGTCGACATCGGCCGGATCGGCGAGAACATCATCACCAACGAGTTTCTCGCCCGCGGCTTCCTCGTCACCCACCTGGACAAAGGCACGCGCGGCGTCAGTGCCAATGCAGATTTGATGGTCGGCCATCCTAGTCTCGAGCGGCCGGCCCTCATCCAGGTCAAGGCCTGCTATGCGCCATCGAGCCCGGATTGGATCTTCCTCGGCGCTCTCACGGAGAGAGCCCTTGCGGGCGAGGAAGGAATCTACAACAGGAAACCCGGATTCAAGGCTGACTACTTGGCCGCCGTTTGCGTGGTCAATCCGAAGACCTATCGGGCTTTCATTCTCCCGATCGAGAATGCGGAAAGCATCGCTCTGACGGCCTTCCGGAAGTGGCATTCCCATCCGACGCGTGCGGGGGAACAGCGGAAGGTGGTGCCCAAGATGTACCTCAGCGTCACTCCCGGCAAGGAAAGGGCAAGGGCAAGTGTGCACAGCCGCGAGATCTTCGATGCCGCGAGGGATGAACTCTTGAAGTACGAGGACGCGTTCGACATCCTGACGTCAGGCGCACTGATCGCAGCTAGGTCTGGGACCGACCGCTACGCAGGTTGATCGCACGGATCACGTCAGCACCGAGGGTCTGCGTGTTCTTGGTCTCACCCCTGGAGTTCAGCAGGTCGACGCCGACCTCGGCGGCAATGGGCCGGAGGACATCCTTGACGACTACGGGCTGGACAACCCCGCCGCACAGGATGCGGATCGCCCCGCTCTCGTACCGAACGATCTCGAAGTCCGAATAGGTTGCGCGCGCCGTGACCCGCAGTTCCTCGACGGGGCGCTTCTCCCGTTGGGTTCCTTGTGCAACGGGGTAAACGTACTTCCCGTCACTGAGCCGCATCTTGCCCTTGGCTGTCTCTGCGGTCTCGTCGAGCAGTTCCTCGACCGAGGTCCCCAGCTCGTCGTTCACGTTGACCCTAAAGACCATGATCCTGTCAACGAACTCGAATGTCGACGCGTTGAAGGAGACCTGGGAGTAGGTCGTGACCGTCTTGACGGAGATGCGCTCGTTCGAGGAGGACACGACGTCATATCCTCTCTGGTTGGTCTCGAGCGCCATCTGGCCACGGGTAATCATCGCGGCGTAGAGCTCGCCGATGCGGCCCGTGAGGTGGTTCAGTTCGGCGGGAGCCACTCCCCAGCTCAGCTCCTTCTCGAACCAAGCCAAGGCCTCGGCGAGGGACTGGATAATCTGAACCTGGGTTAACGTTGGCTTGGGTTCGCTGGTTTGGAAAGTCATTTAGGGCCAGTCCTGCCTCTCGGGCGACAATCACGATGCTTTCATCGCAGTAATGAAGGTTGATCATACGACCCAATAGTTGACGTGCGGTGACACGGTAGGTCTCGTCAGACGGTGAGCGATGCTGACGTCGAGCGTCAGCGTACATCGACTTAAGACACCGTGACTGGGAAGCTCTTTCAACAATACAAGGCGAGGATCAGCGGCGCCGATGATTGATGCCGGGAACACCACATTGCGGAAGTAGGTCGAACGTCCGCATGCGCGCGATGAGCAGACCTCTAAATGCTGGGCTTAAGGGCCGTGGTTGACCCCGAGCGGACATTCCGAGCCCGCGCTGAAGGACATATCGAGGACATCGGCATCCTGTGCCGCCGACAGCGGGGACATGTCAGGTTCGCACGTCCCAAGGATCGGGCGTGTGTTTCCGCCTCCGCCATCTGGGAAGCCTACGCCGGTGCGCCGTGCGACCAGGCAATGCTGTCGTCGCGGACGAGCCCCATCAGCTCGGCCAGGCGGGTTCTCGCCCGGTCGACCCGGCTCTTGATCGTCCCGACCTTGGTCCCAAGGGATTCGACAGCTTCCTTGGCTCTCCCCAACGATGAGCAGCAGGGCCTCGCGCTGCTCGCAGGGCAGCTTGGCGAGCGCCGTATGCAGATCCTGGACCGTGAGCCGGTCCTCCTGGTCTGGGATGGTGATCATCGTTGCCGCATGAGTTCCATCTGTGTCCTCCACCGCGCTGCTTCGTACGGCGGCCGGAGAAGAACAGGTTGCGCAGGGTGGTGAAGAGCGAAGCCTGGAGATTCGTGCCAGCCTCGAACTCCTCTTGCTTGTTGATCGCCTTCAGAACAGTCTTTTGCACGAGATTCTCAGCCTGATGCATATCCTGGGTGAGCGAGATTGCGTAGGAGCGCTGCGAGGACAGGCTGCCCATGAGCTCGTCAAGAAAGGCTTGGTCCACCGGTTCCGTGTGAGCCCGGATGACCTGAGCCACGCGAGTGAGAAGCTGGGCCAAGCTCCGGGGCATCTTTCCTGCGTCGGGATCGCCGTAGAGAGCGCGCAGCTCGCGCCCGAGATGGGTCTGGATGGCGTCGGTGCGGGAAGGGAACTCGGCGAGGTGGGAGCGTCCGTTAGGGGTGCACTGGGTCATCGTCCATTGGCTGCACCAGGTTGGGGTGGTTTCAACCGTGGAAGAAGGCCGCGGGAGCGGAGATCGCCAGTGCCGAAGTCAGTCGCCGGCCCGTGACAAGGGCCACCTGGAGCCAGCCGCGTGACCGTGTAGTTGCTCCCGTTCGGCATGTTACCCGGCTGGGACCGGGTCAAGCGGCGCTGATCGCAACGGATCCATTCAAGCCCTGGGTCACCTCTATCCTGGCCATCTCCAGGCACAGGGCCATCGCGCCCCGCAGGCTTGTGGCAACGAGATCCGCCCGGACCGCCTCCCGCAGGGCCGCAGCAGCCGCGGCGTCCATTCCCTCGACCCAGCACCCCAGCAGGATTTGCGCCTGCGGCATCTTGCGGCGAAGGCGACGCACCGCGCATGTGTGCCGGGCTTCCGGCATCGAGATAGGACAGGCACACCATGGCGACGCCGGCATCGTCGATCCTCGCAACGGCTTGGATCGACAGCGAGGCCGCGCTTTCCACCCTGGCCCGGAGGCCATGCTTCGTCAGGAGCTGCGCCAGCATCAGGGCGGCCGCCTCGTCGACCGCGCTCTGGCCGGCAATGCACAGGATCGGTGTCTCGCCCTGGAAGCGCAGATTGAGATCCTCCGGAGGCAGGGTCGGAAGGTCGGTCCTGCCGCCCTCGTCCTCGCTGGCCTCAACGGCGGCGACCGCCTCCGGATCGTCCGTGCGGCCGGATTTCGGCTCCTGGTCAGGATGGTCGGAGAGATCGTCCACCAATTCCTCGACCGTTGCCCTCATCCGCTCCAAGCGGGCCTCGTCGAGGACGCCACGCAGGGCGTCGGCGCGGGCGAGCCGCAGGCCGGCCAACGCCACTTCGTCATAGTAGACCGAGAGCGAGCGCTCCTTCAGGAATTCCTCGGCAACGTCGGCGGCCTCCGCAGGATCACCGGCCAGCATGCGCTGGTAGAAGATCTCCGGTGGCGAGAGGGCCGGGCGGTCTCCAAGCATGACGTCGAAGAACTCGAGCCGCTCCACGTGCCGGCCGAGCACGACCAGACACACCGTCAGCGGCGTTGCCAGCACAAGTCCGATCGGCCCCCAGAGCCAGGTCCAGAACGTCGCCGCGACCACGACCGCCACGGGGGACAGCCCCGTGCTATGGCCGTAGACGAGGGGCTCGACCACGTGGCCGGCGAGCGGCTCCATGACGATGAACAGGACAGCGGTCATCAGCAGCATCGACCAGCCGGGATCGACGGCCGCCGCCAGGGCCAGCGGGAAGGCAGCGGAGATGAATGCGCCGATGTAGGGGACAAAGCGCAGGATCGCCGCGAGAATGCCCCACAGCACTGGGCTCGGCACGCCAATGACGTAGAGGCCGATGCCGATCACCACGCCAAAGGCGGCATTCAGGGCCAGTTGCGTCAGGAACAGCTTGCTCAGACGGCTGGCGGCATCATCGAGGGCGGCGGTGGTCTTCTGGAGGTCATGCGAACCGGCCAAGCGGATCAGGCGGTTCCTCAGGTCCTCACGTTGCAGCAGGATGAAGATCACGAAGATGATCACGATCCCGGTGGTCGCAGCGGGGTGGATGAGCGGGGTGATGAAGGCGCCGAGGGTTTGCAGGGCGCCTGGGTCGGGCTGGCGCACTTCCACCGGGATGGGCTTCGTCTCGGTGGCAGGCACGGTGCTGGGCGTCAGCGGATTGGCTGGCAAGGATGTCCCGGCCTGCGGCCTGTCGAGTTCCTTGCCCAGGTCCTGCAACACGTCGGCGGCCCGCTCGAGGGCGCTGCTGCCAGCAGCGGAGCCGCGCAGGGACTGCACCTTCTCGCGCATGGTGGCCTGGTAGCGCGGCAGATCCCCGGCGAGCTGGGTGACCTGCGTCGCCATGACGGTGGCAAGCGCCGTGATACCGGCAAAGGCAACCAGGACGACGCCGACGACCGCCAGCGCCCGTGGCACGTGGGCCTTCTGCAACAGCCGGATGAGCGGAGCCAGCACAAAGCTCAAGAGAATGGCGAGCGCGACCGGAACGAAGACCTCCCGCCCGACATACAGAGCCGCGATGACGAGAGCGATCATACCGACGACGCCGAGGCCTGCGGGCGGCGCGACGGGGGGAAGGAGGTCCCGCTCAGCGAGCGTGGGCTTCAGGTCTGACATTGTTGTGAGTTCCCGGGCCGCCGTCAGCTCGGTTGCAGCGGCCCGGCCCAGTGCGACAACGCCTATACAACCCTTTCGCTCCGTTGCCCGGCTTAGCGCTATCCGCATGGCAAAGGAAACTGCCCGTTGCTCAGGAACTATGGGGTCCTAAAGCCGTTGCCATGTTGCGACGCAGCAAATCCCTTCGCTGTTGCGAGATTGTCTTCCTAATATCTGCGCTGCCGCTCTCCAAAGGCTAACCAATCCCAAACTCCGCTCGCCTCGAGGAGCAATTGCTTCGCTCTTCCAGGGCCGTCGTAACAAGCGAGTCGGGTAACGCCATCCTGATCCGTATTGCGTCTAGCTTCAATTTTTCATGAGGACGACATGACGACCATCAGACAACTGCTTCAGACTGGCCCGGCCAAGGCCAACGAGCTTTTCGCCAAGCTCGTGGATACCTCGGACGGCGCGGTCAAGACGCGCGAGAGGCTGTTCGCGGATCTCAAGGCGGAATTGGAGCTACTCGCCAGGCTCGAAGAGGAGCACCTGTTCCCGGTGCTCAGGAAACACAAGGCCGCCAAGGGACTCGTGTCCGAGGCGCTCGCCGACAACAAGCAAACCAGAATTCTGCTCGACGAGCTTGAGGCCACGCCCAAGGACAGCGAGGAGTTCGCCACCAAGGTGGCCGAGCTGCGCAAGATCCATCAGCAGAGCGTGCGCGACGGGAAGAACGAGCTGCTGCCAGCCGTGCTGGAGGCGCTGAGCGACGAGGAGGCCCAGGCCATTGTCGATCGCATCGAGGCCGAAAAGACCGAGATCGAGGAGGCCCGGATGGTGGAGGCTGAACAGCGCCGGATCGAGGCAAGGCGCGAGCGTGAGCAGGAAGCCAAGCGTCTTGCTGACCAGGAGGACGAGGCCGAGCGCGAGCAGGAGTCCCGCACGGCCGTCCGCCAGACCGTAGACGCCGTCGCACAGACAGGCGAGGCCACCGCTGAGAGTGCCACGCAGATGGTCCGCACGACGGCAGAGGTCGCGCAGCGGGTCGCAACTGCTCCCATGAGCACCGGCTCGGTTCTCTGGGATTCGATGTTCAATCTCTGGACCGCGCCGCTGGGCCGTGCCATGGCTCGCCCCACCCATAGCCAACTGTCAACGCAGGCGGAGGAAGTGATCCCGCTCGGCGAAGAAACCCTGGTCGTGGGCAAGCACACCGTGACCAGCGGCACAACCACCGTGCGCCGCGTTGTCGTGGAAACGCCGGTTCAGCAGCAGGTGTCGCTTTATGATGAGAAGGTCATCGTGGAACGGCGCAAGCCAGTCACCGATGCCGTGACCGGAGAGATCCTGACCGAGCTCACGATCGAGATGATCGAGACCTCCGAGACGCCCGTGGTCGGCAAGAGCGTGAAGGTACGGGAAGAGGTCGTCGTGCGCCGGGAGCGTACTCGACGGATCGAGACCGTGCGGGATACTGTCCGTCGGGACGAGATCGAGGTCACGCGCTCCGACGAGAACCATCGTTCCGGCAAGACGCGGCCCGCAATAGCCTCCAGCCGCAAGTAAGATCACGAAAGCAACGCCTCACCTTGGATACGGGTCGTGGTCGAGGACCACGACCCGTATGCCTGCAACCGGAACAGGAATGCCGGCGTCAGGGACTTCACCAAATCATCAGATTAGGCTCCGTGACAGCCATCCATGCTTCCGATCAGGGAGTTGGTTTCCGCGATAGCGCACTGCTTTCTCGTGAGGAGAACGGACAAGTGCTGCCCGGTTTGAACACGAGGCGTTCACCATGCATGACGCCTGCTGTTGTCTCGAAACGACCTGGTCAGCCGCTGGAGGCTCGCGGTCTCAGGAGCGCGGACAAGGCATGAACCGGATCATGGGCGGCAACTCCGAACCAGCCCTGTTGATCGCCGTTGTCGTGGAGATCCACATCGGCCAAATGGCTGACCTCCGACAGGAGACTTCAAATGAAGGTCACGGTGAACATTGATTGCACACCGGAAGAAGCACGCGCCTTCTTCGGTTTGCCGGACGTGCAGCCTATGCAGGAGCACTTGATGAGAGAGATGCAGGAGCACCTGTCCGCGAACCTGAAGGCGATGGACCCAGAGACGATGATCAAGACCTGGTTGCCGGCTGCCGTCAAAGGCTTCGAACAATGGCAGGACATGGTTGCATCCCAGATGAGCTCGGCAAGGCCTAAATAGATGCCCGTGCGGCGGTCACTGTCGTTCCAGGGATTTGAACGGGATCAAGGATCACCGAGGAGGTCTCATGTGTCCGCCTTCCCCACCTCGCCGACCCTCCCAAGGAGGTCGACCGTGACAGGCCGCAGATGGCAGGACACAAGATGATAAGGAATGCTTACCAAATTGCCGGATCTCTTGCAGAGAGGAGAAGTGAATTTCAGGGGGACGGATCCATCTCTGGGAAGGCGGCCTGATCAGCTTTGTTGCGTGCGAGAAGGGCTTGCAAGACTGCCAATATGGCTTCATCCGCCGCAGCCGCCGCCAGCTCGAAGGCAGCTTCTGCGTAGGTCTCTGCCTCATCAGCCTGAGCATCGAGCAGATAAGCCTTGTCATGTTCATTCTGTCGAACGTGAAGAGCATGCAATCCGGACTTCTTTTCCGCTACCCACGTCTTTGCCCTGGCATTGGCTGCCTCAACGGCAGCGCGATGGTCGTAGATGCGTTGCTCGACACGGTCGAGTTGGCTCTCAAGAGCATCTTGTGAGTGATTGAAGCTTGCGGCGCCGTTTGACTTTAAGGCTTCAAGCCGGCGGTCCAGGCCGTGGAGCTTGATGCGAAGCTCATCGCAAAGGCTGCTTATTCTCTCGCTCATACGAGGCTCCTTTCGGGCTCAATGGTGCTGGGGCGGCAGGGCCCTGGCCTAGCTCTCTCTTGCCTGCCATTCACGGCTATACTGACTCACAATCCCAGTGCTGAAGACTTTTGCTCCCGCACCAACGGCTTGGGCTTCCGCCGCTGCGGCGTTGATGGCGGCAACGCGGGAGTCGTACTCGCCATGATGTTTGCCATTCACGCGAATGCGCCAAGCCCCATGGTGCTTGACGACGTAGAATTCGGTCGACATCAACGGATCTCCACACCTGTGAGCCTGGAGTGAGGCCTTGGGCCCGCTCCAGGTTCGAGAAACTGATTAGAACTGCTTGCCTGCCATCCAGCGCTCGACATCAGCCTTGGCCGTCTCATAGGGCAGGCTGTAGCGCACCTTCACAAGAGAGATCAGTTGCTCTTCATTCTTGATCTGCGACAGGTCCAAGGACGTCAGGCAACTCCACTGACGTTTTGCATCGCTGCGGTACCCGATCTTGCGGGTGACCGTCTCATCGCTTTCGCCGCCTTGATAGCCAAACATTGTAGCCTCCATGAAATGGGGCTGGTCTCATCGTACAGCGACCGGCTCAAAACTGCTTATCCAAGGTCCAGAACTCGACATCTCTGGTCGCCAGCTCGTGGGACAGACTGTAGCGCTCTTCGACTTTCTCGATGAGTTCCGACGGGGTCCGGATCTCCATTACCTCTATCGCCGTCAATCGACCCCACTTGGCTTGCATCATCGGCAAGGCGTGAAGCGTCAGTCCGGGGCCGTGGTGTGTTCGATCGTGCTGAAGATCGAATATGGAGCGGCTGTTCGGGCACATAGGGAACTTCCACCTCTCACATTTGAACCTTGGCCAATCAGAAAGTAGGCCCAAAGCTCATCTCAAATTAATATGGTGGGAGCAAGTTGTAATTACAGGCTGATTGCAAAATAAATAGCAAGTAAATACGGTTTATGTATCTTGGCTTTCGACAAGAGAGTATGCTGTCAGCTAATAAATCACGCCGATATCAGGATTATTTGCTTAACGTATTCGGCATAATGCAGCCAAGGAGCAGGAAAATGTTAGGCCAAGCGGTTGTCTCGGTTCTGCTCATCGCCGGATGCCTCCTCCTCTACGAAGTGGGCACTCGGGAAAGAACGCTCAAGTATTCCAAAACCCTGCGGTAAAGGAGGACAACATGTTCGATAAAAATCGCCTGCCCTGGATCAATGATCCCCTGAACCTGACGCTCGTCATCGTTGTGATCCTGGCGTCGATTGCCTTGTACTTCATCGTCGTGCGCGGCTGGTCGTGGTGACAGACGAGCCGGATTGGCGACGTTGCCCGAGGACCGGAAAGGATTGTGTCATGAGAACGCATCACTACGCTGTCGGCCAGCACGTCAGCTATGCCGAGGCCTCACCACCGCATGATGTCTGGACCGGCCGTTACGAGATCGTCTTCCTTCCCTGCCGGAGACCGGGAGCCTCAGTATCAGATCCGGAGCGATAATCAGACCTGTGATCGGGTCGTTGGAGAATCCCAACTCCAGGAGGATCTCAGCGCGAGGGGACGATGCGGTTGAGGGAAAGCGGATCAAGAGAGTTTAAGGCCGATATCGAGATCATGGCCTTGCATGAGACGATGGACCACATCCTGGTCGAAACTCTTGAGCAGATTGCTCGGACGCAGCAGGATCAACTACAGCGTCTGACGGAGCTTTGCGAAGCGCAAGCTGCGAAACCTTAAAGATCAACTCAGTGGAGAAGACCGCCTCTAGCGTTCGGGATGTCGGGATCTGATGATGTCGGCGTAGATTCGTTCGATCTGATCAAGATCCAATGAGCTCCCATCTGCGACAATGATGCGAGCGCTTTCGCGGTATCGTTCTGGCAGACCTTCCAATGTAAAGACTACAGCGTTCTTCAGGCTGCTGAACTGCTTGACGGTTCCCGGATCTCCCGTCTGCTGCCGGGTCGGCTCGTCAGGGGCGGACCAGACGACCTGAGCCGGCCGGCTCATGTCAAGATCGCTCATGGCTCCGCCTCTCCCGGCTGGACAGCCCAATCCGAATACGGTGGCCCATCAGCAGCGAAGCGATATGCCAAGGCCGGATGACGCCTCCGCTGTCGGTCACAATCCAATGAACCCGAGGCATCCGATCTCGCTGCACTGCCGCAAGAGCTCCGGCGAGTGTCGGAAAGTCCTGACCTCTTATCGCCCCATCGTAATCAGGCCAGAAGATGAGCCGGGCCGGCGCTTCGAAGTTCATGTTCATTTGGCCAATTGGCTCGCGACTTGCGGCGAGATGGTGACCGATAAAGGATCAACGCTTCCACTTGCCCTCGTAGCGAAACACGGGAGCCGACTTGAGTTGATCGAGGTCGGCGTTCATCGCCGCATGCCACTTATTCTCGCCCTCCATATATCGGATCGATATCGATGAGGGATCCACGGCCACATATCTTTGTCCGACACCCAAAACCTCGCCGACCGATAGCACGATGCCGGAGATCTGGCCGCCTTCAAAGACGATGTCCTCGATCTTACCCACCTCCTTGCCGCTGGCATTTTGGACATCCAAACCGATCACCCTTGAGCTGAGAATGGCATCGTTATTGATCGTGATGAACTGTGGCGCACCGGACGCGGCGGGCGTGCTCTGAGCCTGTGCCATGTTGACAAAACCGAGAGCGGCGATGAGAACCATAGGAGCTGAACAGTGCATCGTATTCATCCTTGAAGGGGCCGCCCAGCGTAAGTCTCGTTCAGGATAGTGGCCGATTTAGGAGGATCATCCGCAGTGGTCTCCCTCACAAGACTTCCGGCTGATGGGGTGCGATCATGCCACAGGAACGATCGTGTGCGCCAATGCTTGCTTCTGGTGACGGCGATACACGTCAGTTCTCAGGAGAGAGTCATGGACAAAAATCGCATCAAAGGCTCAGCGACACGCACGGGCGGCAAGATCAAACAGGCTGCCGGCGATCTGACGGGCGACGCCAAGCTCCAACGCGAAGGCAAGACGGATCAGGCCAAGGGGAAGATCCAAAGTGCCGTCGGCAGCGTCAAGGACGCGCTCAAGAAGTAAGCCAAGTTGAGCTTGGTCTCGCCCCCACTTGTCGCGATCAGGCTCAACCGTGACCCACATTGTGGTGCCCCGGGGGATCCAAACGTAGCCCGCTTTCTTGAGGGTACGCACGCGTAGGAACGCCTCGCCCTAGCCGCCTGCCAGCGCCAGCAAGCCAAATTGCTTCTTCAGGTCGAACCACGCCACCGTTCCCGTGACCGTCATCGAGAGGCCTAATCCGTTCCACTTCCTTTGTGATGTGGCTCGGCTGTGCCATCCGCCAAGCGATTTGCAGCCTCCATGAAGGGCACCGTCAGGACCGTCTCGCCCGTCTCGTCGGCAATCTCAATGGAGATCTCGTCCCGGGCCATCTCAGGAGGCAGGTCACTCCAGAGCTCCTGGGCTGATTTCAGAGCTTCAGCGTGAGCCGCCTGTACATCGGGCAAGTCCTGGCCTTCCTCGTCCCGTTTGAAGCCGTTCTGGTCCCGGAAGTGGAAGTAGAAGCGGGGCATGGGCGCTCCGACGCTTGAGAACAATAGCTGTCAACGCCGGGAGCCTGCCTCCCTGTTCCATAAGGGATTACTGCAAGGGATTACTGCTCAGGCCGCCTATGTTTCCGGGGCGCCGATCACCTGAGCCATCATTAAGGCCTCGCGATGATATCCCTCCCGGGACAGCCTGCGTCTGTTTCGCATAACCTGTCGCATACAGGACAGACAGATCGCGAAAGCGTTTACGGTAGGCTCGCGTCACCGCCCAGCCGTTGCCTCCCTGCAAGACGCTCACCAGCGACACGACGACCGCATGCGGGAAGTAGGCCTAGCGGATAGGATCGCCGGGTTCATGGAGCACCTGACTGCGATCCAGTCCGACGAGGTCGAGGTAAGGCTCAAGGGCCGCAAAGTCCTCCGCCTCCAGGCGAGCCAGGAGCCAGTTCGTGCGATGATCAGCGTCGAGAGCCCTCTGCATGGCTGAGCCCCGTTCACGCGCATGAGTGGGGATCGCCTCAGCGTATGTGGTTTCCACAACCGGCCTACCCAAAAGTGCCGCTGTAAGCCGTTGAGGGATATGGCACGCAGCGGCTTGTGAGCCCGATGCCAGTCGCGAGATGATGCGCTCGTTCCCCCAACACCCAAGTACGGCTGCGGCTCCCTGCTTAGAGACGGGCCCAAAGCCCGGATGACAAGAGAGCCCGCCGCGGCAAATGTCTCATTCGGTCAACCTGTCGGATGACGCCAGCACCATGATGGTCATTCTAACGTGCCGAAGTCTCGGATCCCTCGAGGAAGTGTCCCAGGACCTTCAGCGAACGCACCCGATCACACACGATCTTCAGGATCGCCAGCATCGGAACGGCCAAGATCGCGCCAGGCACGCCCCACATCCAGAACCAGAACACCAGCGACAAGATCACCAGCACGGGGTTTAACGTGAAACGCCGCGCCAGCAGCATGGGTGTCAGAGTTTCGCCCTCGATAAGGTGAATGCCGAGATAGAGGGCCGGCGGCAGCAGCGCCCACCATAAGCTGTCGAAACTCAGCATTCCGGCGAGAAGAAAGATGCCGATCCCAAACATCGGTCCCAGGATCGGAATGTAGTTGAGCAGGAAGGCTGTGGCCCCCCACAAGAGAGGATCTCCCAGCCCGCAAAGATACATCGCGGCCGCGGTCGCGACTCCCACGGCCGCATTCATGGCCGTGATCGTCACGAGATAGGCGGATATGTCCTCCTCGATCTGCTGGGAGATGTCGACGGCTTGCCGCTTGTCGCTGAACTTCGGCAGGATTTCGACAATGCGTCGAAGGAAGAGATCGCCCGACACCAACAGAAAGTAGAGCACCAGAGCGGTCGTAAACAGGCCGTCGAGGATGGACCGCGTTCCCGTGAACAACGCACTTGTCAGGCCACGATCGCGGCGAACCGCGATCGTGGAACCCTTTGGCCCGGAAGCGTCGGCGGCCTGCTCGGCCTGATCAATGACCTTTTGCAAAGCTTGAATCGGTCCCGTGAGAACCGCCAGGTGGGCTTCGAGGCGCGGGATGCCCTGCGGCTACCTTTCCGTCCAAGTCGCGGCGGGAATTGACAGGGCCGCTACCGCACCCACAAGCGTTCCAGTCACCAGCAGGATGGCTACGAGCGCTCCGACCGCCCGGGGGAAATGCACACGCTCAAGGAGACGCACAGCGGGTTGCACAAGCAGCTTCAACACGAAAGCGAGTACGACGGGAAGGATGATCGCGCTTGCCACGTAGAGCGCCGCCAAAGCGGCCAGGGCGAAAAGCCCACCGAGAAAGAACGTCTGCGGATTGGATGGCAGCGGCATCTCTGCCTCGTCGAGTGCCTCCGTCGACACCGCATTCAGTTCCGGCGGCCGATCATCTTGGACCGGCGCTAACGGGGGGCGCGGTGGCATTGAGACCGGAGCCATGGCCGTTCTCCCTCCCGGACCTGAGCATGTCCGTGTATCCGCAATGAACCATACCCGCTTTCGTCAACCCTTGCCAGAAAAGCCATTCCCAAGGTGCGACCCCGACGGTGTTCAGTGCGCACCCGCCCACCGAACCATTCCCCGGCTCGATCGGCCGTGGGGACATGCTGGGAGGAAGGCGTCACCTTGATCGAGGCCTCGTCGGCCGACTTTGCGGCAGCCGTCTGGCACGCTACAACTGACTGTCATCGCCAGCTCGCATTGCTCCGAACTCGATCTCTAGCCCGGGCCGTCAGATCCAGAGCCACTCTTCGCGGAAGCAGCATTGGCGCTGATGCCTCCGCTGTTGGCTTCCCCTTTCAGCTCCCGTTCGGCTTGGTGCCAAAATTCCGCCTCGTAACCTTCTGGGCAGCCGCGTTTCTCCCAAAGCTCGAAGGCACGCTGTCTTACCTGATCCTGGGTAATATGGGTGTTCGGCGCCATTTGTGTCTCCTTCGTTCGATTTCTTCCGAGAAGCATATCAACCAGGCTGCGCCGCGGGCTCTCAGCCATAGACATTCGCATGAGCCCAGCCACTGACCGGTAGACGTGTTGGTGCTCATGGCCACTGCTGAGGGAGTTCAATCGACGATGCCGGTCACAGCAAAGGCGGGTAATCCCCGCCTCAGGCAGACGGCTGCTCTTTGTGGGCTGCTGTCAATTCCCGCGGATCGACCCTGACCGCTTGCACCGACCCCTGGTGCCCCTGATGCAGTGGCAGGTAAATGGTGGTCGCAATTCGCCGGTAGGCGAGAAACGACAGCCCCTCAATCAGTTCCTCGTCAATGTCGATCATGTAGGTGCCGGCGGGCTGTAAGCCATCGACAGCCATCAGCGAGAACGGGTGATCGAAGGTGACAGTCTCTCGTGTCGTACGCATGACCTGCTCCTAAGCCGCGATCTTGTCGGCACAATCTTTGGCAACCTGGCTGTTGCCTTCCGCGGTGCCTGGCATCGTCGCCCAGCCGTTTTTCATGACGAGATCGGCCCTGTTCCAAGACGAGGCGGTCTTGATCGCGGCAATGCGCTCGGCAAGCTGGGGATCGCGCTTTGATTGATCAACGCAGATCAGGGATAAAGCCGCCACCACATCGGCTTTCGACTGATCGGCGGCCATCGTGCGGGCGGTTCCGCCGGTGACCCAACCGCCCCAGGAAAACCCGATGACGGCAAGCGCGGCAGCGCCACAGAGGCCAGGGTTCAGCCATTCTGGGGTTTTCATGATGTTTTCCTCGGGAGGATGGAAACACAAGTCTCCCGTCCTTAAATCTCAACATAGCACGAACGGGTGGATTATTTGATGTTTATTGCGGATCTGATGCTACTTATTCAGGTGGCAAACTCCCATATCTTATAAATAGTCGATGCGAATTTCTGTTTACGGCAGACACTGGCCGCCATACGGGAAGTTCAACTTGGCTTGGCCTGAGGCGTTCATTGAACGTGCTCTGCATTGAGGAGGCTGCCATGACATTTCTGGTCCAGTTCAAGAGATACCGACGCGGTGTCCTTGAGGTCATTGGAACACGGCCTGTTGCCGCGGCCGACGGCGCCGCAGCTCTGGCCTTCGCCCAGAGCCCCGCCGGGATGCGACGCTGGCCAGCGCGCACCGATGCTCTGCGTGTAATGGACGATGGTGGCCGCACGCTGCTCGATTGGACAGTGCCGGTCGAGATCGCGCAGCCGGTGACCTATTCACCCAGCCGCGTTCCAACTAAGGCCACCGGCAAAGAACCGCGCCCAGCGCCTGTGGTGACGGCGGAGCGGTCAAATGAGCGCCCTTCAACACACGCGGTGGACCAGCACCGGTTTGCTGTGGGGCAGGCGGTCTCCTACGCGGAGGACGGTCGGCCCGAGGTCTGGAAAGGCGGCTATGAGATCGTCAGGCTCGATGATCCACGTGGTGAGCCGCAATACGCGATCAGAAGCGCGGATCAGTCGTATGACCGGATCGTGCGCGAGCACGAACTCCGCGAGGACCTGGGCGCCCGCGCCCGTGGCCGTTGAGGCTTCATCATTGGGTTCCGTCCGGTTCGGGCCGGACTTGCTCCAAGGCGCTGCGGGATACTGCGAACCCGAATGGCACAGAACACCCTCAGTTTAGCGAAATCCATCATCCGTAAGATTTGGGGTGCTTTGATACCCGCCCCAACTCCCGCCGTGCAACCACGACCGCGGCTCAACGGAAGGCGAGGCTACGGAGACGGCAGCATCAAACTGCCCGACTGAGGTCTGAGACCACAGCCACCTGGAGAGAGCGTCCCTCATCAACGTCTCTCACTGCTGATTGAAAGCCCAAGAGGCGGGGCCTGTCGGCACAGTAACTGGGCTCCCGCGCAGCCTGCGATCCCGCTTTAGGTCAACCTGTCCCGTCACGGACCAGCTCGAAGAGGCAGATATAATACTATGGCGCACGGGGCTGCCTCGTTTCCCGCCGGATATTTTCCAGCTCATTGCGGGTATGTTCCATCTCTCGCCGGACTGCTCCAATGTCGCGGCGTAGTTCCTCGATCGAGCGTGTCATCTGCTGAGTGAGGTCCCGCAAGTCACCGCGAGTGATCGATGCGTCCGTGCTGTCCTGCTGAACGCTCGCACAATCCGGCGTGCCGTCACGGCGGTAGCGCAGGCTCAGGTATCTCCCACCTTGAGATACACACACCGGGTGTCCGGGTCGCGCCACGTCGATGGCGGGGTCTCCTGTGCTATTGCCGAGGTGGCGAGGACCAGCAGACCAGCCATGATTGCGATTGTAATCATCAAGCCTCCCTCTGAGGATGTGGGGTCGTGTGCCGGGAAATCCATGTTTGTCCTGAAGGCACTGCGTCAATGAAGGAGCACTGCGTTCACTGTGGGGATGAGGCTCTAGTTCCTTGAACGGCGGGCCGGATGACCGACCTGACCGTGGCTGGGCTTCAGCGCGGCTGATCTGGAGATCGTCGTTTCCGGAACAGGGGGAGATCGTTGGTGTTACTCTAAAGGCAGCCCTCGGAGGTTGATATGAAGGACCAAGAGATGGTATTCTCTATCATCGTCAACGCCATCCAATTCACCCTCCAGCACGCGCAGAAGGCTCCCGATCATCCCGGAGCCGTCATATCGACCGAGGAGCGGGTGGATCTCGCAAGAGCAATCTTAACCGCGCTTTCTGAACAAGGATTCGAGATTACACGAGCGCCATCGCAGCCCCGCTGATCTACCGCCAGACGAAGAGGGTTCAGTAAAGAGCCCTCCTTTAGAAGGGGACATCCCGATGACCACGAAAACTCGACCAAGCCTGCCCAAGGGCAAGCCCAAGAACGGCATCTCACAATGGGACAACGAGGGAGGCGCTCCTTCGTCCGGCGATCGGTCACGAAAGCAGAGTGGCAGGACCGAGAAACCCAAAAAACCTGCCAAGTAGGCCTCCTGACCTTCCACGAGATCCAACAAGGATCTGAGATTTGCTGAGCCGACATCGGGAACTCGACATCGCCGGTGGTCTGCTCATGGGAGAGACTGCACCTCGCCTCGGCTCTTCCCGTGAGCTCTGACGTGGTTCGAGTCGCCGATCGCTCTGCCGCCGTCAGCCGCAGTCAGGTTGCTTCCGCCATCTGCAACGAGTGAGGCGCGAGACCAAGCATCATGATCCTGATAGCGCAGGCGGCATCCTCCCGCAGCCGCAATCCAGGCGCGGCCCTCCAGCGGTGTTTGCCGGTCCTGCGGATGAGCGGTGTCTCCGGACGCGATGTCAGGGCGATCTGGTCAGATGTGTGATGGGCCGACATGATCCGCCATGTTGGCGCCGCGAAATCCGAGCGGCTTAGGTGGACCTTCCGTGCTGTCCTCACCGGTCTGGTGCTCCATCTCGGCATTGAGCGCGGCGCCGAGCAGGACAATCACCACCGACAGCCAGATCCACATCATGAAGCCGACACCAGCGCCAAGCGAGCCATAGGTTTTGTTGTAGCTGTCGAAGTTGGCGACATACCAGGAGAACAGCATCGACGCCGCCAGCCAGAGCAGGGCCGCCACGCCACTGCCCCAGGTCACCCAACGCCACTTCGGATCGCGGCGGCTCGGACCGTAGCGGTAGATGACGGCAAGCCAGGCAAAGACGACAACGAACAGGGCAGGCCAGCGCAGAATGCTCAGGAGCCGTCCGGCCGGGGTGACGAAGCCCATGAAGGTGAACACCACAGGCGCCACCACCACCGCGCCGATGGCCAGGATCACGACGCCAATCATGCCGAGCGTGAGCAGGAACGTCGTGGCGTAGAAGCGCAGCAGGCTTCGCTTCTCCTTCTCGCCATAGACCACATTGAGCGCATCGAAGAGGGCCGCAACGCCCGAGTTCGCGCTCCAGAGCGCGACCAGAAAACCCACCACGAAGGCAAGGCTGAGCGTGTCGCTGCCCTGGGCGACGATCAGGCCGATCTGCTCGCCGATGAGTTCCAGCACGCCGCCAGGCAGAATGCCGACCAAAAGGGACAAATGCCCCCTGATCGCGCTAGTATCGGCAAAGAGGCCGTAGAGCGACACGATTGTGGCGATTGCCGGGAACACTGCCAGCAAGGCAAAGAATGCGACCCCGCCCGCGGTGGACAGGATCCGGTTCTCCGGAATCGACCACAGCATGCGCCAAAGGATGTCTTTCCAGCCCCGCGCCGGGATCTCACCGGGGGTGTCGGCGTCGCGTCCCCGGCCAAGCTCACGGGCGCGGGCCAGATCGTCCGATGCTTCACTGGGACCTGCCTTCTCGCCGACGCCGGAGCGCCAATCCTCGGCCTGTTCATTCATCGGAGCCATGCTTTGTTGATCAGGGCTCGGCAGAATATCAGGTTCGCAAGCTCCTGGCCGCTTCAACCCGACGCCTCACGGTATGGTGGACCGCCGCGAACATGGTGCCGATCAGTCGAGGGATCAGATCTGTGGTCATGAGCGCGCCAACAGGCGCACCGATGACCTCGCCGCTCAAGCCATGTATGAAGGAGAACAGTGCGGCGGCAGGGAATTCCCAGATTGAATGGGGCACTCTTCTGCTGATCTGCTGAGCTTGAACCTGCCTCGGCATTCTTCCTTTGAGCAATCTGAGATCCTTGGGCGGATGCAAAGCCGACAGATGCTGTAGGACAAAGCTCCATGAGCGATGATACACGATAACCATGGGATTGTAGCGTCGGCATCGGTCGGACGAGAGTCGAGCCCCGGCACGGTGTGAACAGGACAGCAGGACCAATGGATCAGGACGTCGCGCGGACTCCTTCTCCGCGCCGCGGTCTAAGGCAGACAGATGACGCAGGACCGGACCTTCGCCTTCGCCATACTAGCCGGAATGATGGCTCTGTTCGTTTGGGGACGGCTGCGCTACGACCTTGTCGCTGTTCTGGCGCTCCTGGCCGCGGTGTTCGCCGGCATTGTCCCGCATAAGGTGGCCTTCTCCGGCTTTGGGGACGATATCGTCATCATTGTCGCGAGTGCGCTCATTGTCAGCGCCGCCGTCGCACGCTCTGGCGTGATGGAGGCGGTCCTCCATAGAGCCTCGCCTTACATCCCCTCGGTGCAGGGCCAGATTGTCGTTCTAGTGGCAGCGGTCACGATCCTGTCCGCCTTTGTCAAAAACATCGGCGCGCTCGCGATGATGATCCCAGTGGCGTTCCAGATGGCTCGTCGCTCCAATGCCTCCCCCTCGTGCTTTCTTATGCCGATGGCATTCGGGTCTCTGCTCGGCGGTCTGATGACCCTTGTCGGCACCTCACCCAACATCATCGTCTCCCGTGCGCGCGAGGATTTGACGGGGCAGCCTTTCAGCATGTTCGATTTCACCCCGGTCGGCCTCGGCCTTGCGGCGGCAGGCGTGGTGTTCCTGGCCTTCGGCTACCGGCTTCTTCCTGGCGGTCGCAAAGCCGCAGGGACCATGGACGAGGCGATCAACCTTACCGACTACATGACGGAAGCGCGCGTTGGTGCGAACTCACCGATAATCGGGAAGACTGTCAGCGATCTGGCCAAGCTCTGTGACAGCGAGGTTCTGGTGACAGGCGTCGTTCGGAACCGGACCGAGCATACGACGCCTCTGCCAGATGCTGTCCTTCGCAAGGGCGATATTGTTCTCCTGGAGGGTGATCCAGAGGCGCTTGAGCGGGTAGTCGCCCGCGCTCACTTGGAACTCGAAGGCGACGACCGTCCCACGCAAGGCAGGGGTGCCCATGAGGAGATCGGAGGAATCGAGGCCGTCGTTGGACCGACCTCGATGTTGATCGGCCAAACGGCCAGACGCATGGCGTTGCACGAGCGCTTCAACATCAATCTCCTCGCCGTCAGTCGCAGCGGTGAGCGGTTCACCGAACGGTTGCGCGACATCACCTTGCGGACCGGCGACGTTGTCGTTCTGAAGGGCGATCTCACCCGGCTTCCGGACAAGCTGAAGGAACTCGGCTGTCTGCCGCTGGCTGAGCGCGAAATCCGCCTGGGCAATGTCCGGCAGGGTCTTGTCCCCGTCGTGGTCCTGGCGAGCGCCATGGGGCTCACGGCCTTTGGTGTGCTGCCCGTTGCCACAGCCTTCTTCGCCGCCGCCGCCCTGATGGTCCTGCTCGGGGCACTCTCGCTCCGGGAGGCTTACGAAGCGGTCGATTGGCCCATTCTGGTGATGCTCGGGGCGCTGATCCCGGTCAGCGACGCGATCCGCACGACCGGTGGAGCCGATCTCCTGGCCGGATGGCTGTCGCAGCTTGCCAGCACACTCCCATCCTACGGCGCATTGGCGCTGATCATGATGGCAGCCATGGCCATAACGCCGTTCCTGAACAATGCGGCCACGGTGCTGGTGATGGCTCCCATCGCGGTAACCTTTGCCGGACAACTGGGCTACAAGCCTGATGCCTTTCTCATGGCGGTCGCGGTGGGAGCAGCCTGCGACTTCCTCACGCCCATTGGACACCAGTGCAACACGCTCGTGATGGGGCCGGGCGGCTACCGGTTCGGCGACTACTGGAAGCTGGGGTTGCCGCTCTCCGTCATTGTCCTTCTGCTCGGCGTGCCGCTCATCCTGCTCGTGTGGCCGCTGACCTAGCCAGCAGGATTGTTGCGCTCAGACGTGAGCGGAAACCGCACTTGAATCCGCGTCCTCCGATCCCCCTCAATCGCCAGGGTGCCGTTAAGACTACGAGCTATGCCTTCGATCAGGCGCATGCCCATTGATCGTGTGCGCCGTGTGGCGGGAAGACCCACGCCATTATCCTCGATGGAGAGAAGCACGTCCTCCCCTTCATGGTGCAGCCCGACCCAGATGGCGCCGTGCCGCTTGTCAGGGAAGGCGTGCTTGAGCGCGTTGGTGATCGCCTCCCCCGCGATCAAGGCCACGTTGATGGCGCGATCAACGTCCAACGTGATCTCATCGGCGTCGCTCGTGAGGTCTATGCGCTGATCCTGCGGGTTCCGAAGATGGCCGAAGTTCCGGCACAGCTCCGTCAAATACCCTGCCATATCGACCGACTGTACGTCATTGCTGTCCTGCCGGTAGAGAAGCTCGTGAATGCGGGCGAGATGGTCCAGGCGCTGGATGGCATTCTCCAACGCCTCTGAGACCACGGGATTGTCCTGTCGCACGATCTGAAGGCGCAGCATCGAGATCGCCATGGCAATGCTGTTCTTGGCCCGATGGTTGACCTCATGCAGCAACACGCTCCTTTGGCTTAGAAGCTGATCCTTCTCGCGGATGCTTTCCGTCAAAACCGCTTCCAGAGCTTGCCTGCGATCGACTTCATTCTGGAGCGTTTGGGTCCGCTCCTTAACCCTTGTCTCCAGAGCCTCGTTCAGGCGCTGGGTGCGGCGCTCTGCTTTGACGCGGCGGGTGATGTCCCAAAACGACGCGAAGTGCTGGATAACGCGGCCTTGCTCATCATGGACGGGGCTGACGAATTGTGCGGTCCAGATCTCCCGGCCGTCTTTTGCGCGAAGCGGCACCTCAAGGGTGAGTGGCTCGTCAGCTTGCATGGCAGCCCGGATGAGCCTCTCGGCCTCAGGGCCGGTGTCAGGACCGGTCAGAAAGAAGTAGTTCTGGCCCAGAACCTCCTCACGGGTATAGCCGAAAAGGTCGATGAAGGATTGGTTCACATAGACAATGGGATTGCTGTCAATGCCGGGATCAGTCACCACCATCGGCATTCGGGTGGCCTCGACCGCTGCCACGAACGGGCCGCCGCGACCCTGAACAGCATTGATTCCCGCTTCGGCTCTTCCCTGATCGGTGTCGGCGGATTTTGGGTCAGATTCCAATTCTCAGTGCTCCGCTCGAGGGCGCAATTTGTGCCGTTGGTTGACTCTTCGTCGGCTTACTTGCCTTCCAGCTTGCCTTCCAGCGCGGCACTGGTCTCACGCTTGAAACGGCTCGGGCGTGAATGGTGAGCGCTCCACCAGCAGAATCTTGGCCGCCACGCCGACTGAGTGTAGACCTTCGAGAACTCTCTGCATATGCTCGGATGCTTGCGCGTTGCGAGCATCCTCCACAGTATGGAACTCCAGCATGGTGATCGTGTCGGGGCTAGCTCCGTCAGCAGTGCGGTAGGCCATAAAGGACACAGCACCAGGGATTTGAAGAAGCTCGGCAATCCAGTTCCGGACCCGTTGGTTATAATCGTTCCAGCGATGTGAATCGGTCGGGCGGTCATACTGAAACATGACAAAGGCCATGGGATACCTCCCTGAAAATTCGCGCTATCACAACACACGGGAGCAATCCGCTATAGCGCTCAGAAGGATGCCCCTCGGTTCAGCCGCGTGGGCACGCCAGGATCAGCCCGAGCGGCGACGGCTCGTGAGTTCATTGGCGTTGATCACGCGGGCCAAGAGGTCTTGCAGGGTCTCCCGCTCCCGCTCCGACAGGGCAGCCATCACCCGGTCCCGCACCGCCAGGATCGCCGGGTATAACCGTGCATAGAGTTCGTGTCCTTCTGGCTAGAGGCTGAGAAGGCGCAGGTCGCGTCCGTGTTTCCCCGGTGTCCGGCTGACGAACCCTAGAAGCTCAAGGTGCTTGACCATCCGCTGAGCACTGGCGAGGTCAGTGCCGATCCGCTCGTCGATGTTCGGCGCATCGTGGAGGGAGGCCAGCACCGCAGGCTCGACCAGCGTCAGGCCCTCGGGCTTGGTCACATCCACGAGCGCATGGTTCAGAATGGTGTGGAAGCGTCGCGCCAAGTTGAACTCACTGCGGCGGTGAACCGGTGGCAGCGCCCGGGACAGCGGATGATCCGACGGATGGGCCAAGTAAGCCCGTATGGGCGTATCGAGGTTTCTCACCAGTTGCGTCCCGAGGTCGTCGAAGGCCAGTGGCAGAACTCTGGATACGTAATCGTAGGCCGCTCCCGAGAGGCAGACAAATCCCGGCTGGGCCAGCTTCTCCATGCGGGCGGCGATGTTGACCCCATCACCAAACATGTCACCGTTGCGGACTATGACCTCCCCAACGTGAATTCCGATCCGGAAGGTCACCCGGCCCCCATCTGGGGTTTCCTCATTGGCCGCAGCGATCCTCTCCTGAATGCCGACCGCACATTGGACCGCATCAACGACGCTCGGGAATTCGGCAAGAATGCTGTCGCCTGCGGTGTTGGCCGTGCGGCCGCCGTATTGGGTGATGTGCCGATCCATGATCTCGCGACGGAAGTCGAGCAGGGCCAGAGTTCCGGCTTCATCCGCGTTCATCAGGCGCACGTAACCTGCCACGTCAGCGTAGAGGATCGCCGAAAGGCGACGGTGCATGACTGAGGCGCGCTTGTTCATTGTCGGGTGCCGCCCTTCATAGGCTTGTCCAGACCCATGTCGTGTTGGTAGAGCCTCTCCGGTCTACAGGACAATCGGTCAGTGCTGAGTCTCGTTCCTAACTGACCGGCCACACCAGTGAAATTGCACGGACCCACGTTCGTGATCAGGATTCTCTCGCCCCGTGGGAGCGGGTCGCCAGCGTGAAAACGGCAAGAATGCCAGCGATCAAGAGGAGTGCAATCAGCGCCTGGGAAAGCATTACATGAATTCCAAGATCACCGCTCCACAGAACAAAAAGGCCAGAGCCGCAACAAAGAGCGGTTCGTTCTCGTAAGAAATGTAGGGCCTGAGTCTCTGAACCATGATGCCCTCCTGGCTTCATTGAAGTATGCACGCTTGTTCGAGATAAGTATATAACTGTCTCGAAGCGTGAATTATTCGACAAGGTCGGAGAAGAAACCCAGGCCGCTGGGGCGGCACAAGCGATTAAAAACTTGGAAATCCGGTCACTATGCTTCCTTGATCTCCTTAGGTGTCACGTGGATTGTGCGTGCGACGGTTAAATTGATAGGCTTGGCAAATTGAACAGCAGCCGCCCGGTTTTGAAGAGTGGTACGGGTCTCGGTGTTCAATAGGGGACTGCCCTGGATGTGCCACAGACTCAAACGGCAAGCCTCCTCCGGCGCTTATGGCTAGAGTAGACTGCAAGTCTCTAACCAGAGTGACAGCGGAGGACTCTGATGGACGAGGTAACACAACTCGCTCGCCAATTGCTCGACAGCGGAGTAACACGGCTGTCTGAACGCGAGCAGCGGATAATCCTCCATATTGCCAAGCGTTCGCTTATCGCTCGAGATGTGAACAGTGTTCTCGAAGAACAGCAGACACTGGGTGAGCGCTTGGCGGATCGGGTCGCTCAATTTGGCGGCTCCTGGACCTTCATCACAATCTTCACAGGGATGCTCATCGCCTGGGTTGTCGTGAACAGCCTTGCCTTGGCCCGCCTCGGCGGAGGCTTTGATCCGTACCCTTACATTTTCCTGAACTTGATCCTGTCGATGGTCGCCGCGCTCCAAGCCCCTGTAATCCTGATGTCTCAGAACCGTCAGGCCTCCAGGGATCGGCTGGCCGCGAGCTTGGATTATGAGGTCAACCTGAAGGCGGAGGTTGAGATCATGGCCCTGCACGACAAGCTTGACCGCATTCGCGTCGAGCATCTCGAAGGCTTGCTTCACGATCAGATGCAGCGGGTTGAGGAGTTAGACAAGCTGGTGCGGGCAACCCTCGCCAAGCCACTCTCAAGCTGACTTGCACCGAACTTGGTCTTTGCCGTCCTAGATTGCCTATGAGCAATGGGCCCGACTATTGCGGGCTTTCACTGACAGGCGGACCAGCACAGCCAGCAGGTCAGCGCCCCAAAACACCACAACTCTCTCTCGTTCGGGATTCCCTTCGGCCAGTTGGGTCGGTTGATGGGAGAAGATTGGTACCACGGCTACGCTCCTGCTCAGATGATTGCGAAGGGTCACCCTGCATCGAGAGACTATTTGAATGCACGAGAGCGTACAATGATGGCTTCGGGATGCGGCCAGCAAACAGTGCTGTCACTACTGCTTTCAAAGGTTTATCCTGTCCTGATCGCTTGCTGATGGAAACGGGCGCAAGCGGCCGAGAGTAGCGTGCGCTCCCGCCCCAACATGGGAGAGGGCCATGCACCCACCACAGCAACTATCCATCGGCAATCGGCTGCTCGCCTCGCTGTCAGCAGGTGACTTTGCGAGCCTCCAGCCCCATCTGGAGCCGATATCCCTCGACACGCGTCAGGTTCTGATCGAGCCGAACACCCCAATCGAGCACGTCTATTTTCCCGAATCCGGGATGTCGTCGGTGACCAATAACAGCGCAGGCGGCAAGATCGAGGTTGGTGTGGTCGGGCGGGAGGGGATCGTCGGCCTGTCGATCGTGCTGGGGGTCGATCGGACGCCTTACGAGTTCTTCATGCAGATGCCGGGTCACGGCTGGCGCATCGCCGCTCACGATCTGGAACGGGCCATGGTCCAGAGTCCGTCCCTGCACCGCCAACTCCTGCGTTATGTCCAGGCCGCGCATATTCAGGCGTCGGAAACAGCCTTCGCCAATGCCAACAGCGATGTCGAGGCGCGTCTGGCACGCTGGCTTCTGATGTGTCACGACCGAGTGGGCGGCGACGACATCCCGCTGACCCATGAGTTCATCGCCATAATGCTGGGCGTGCGCCGGCCAGGCGTCACGGTGGCGCTCCACGTGCTTGAGGGCATGCACGTCATTCGTGCCAAGCGCGGGGTGATCACGGTCCTCGCTCGGGAGAAGCTGGAAGAGCTGGCGCACGATGCCTACGGCCTCTCAGAGGCGGAATACACGCGCCTGATCGGGAGGGAGCCGTGAGATGTCGCGTTACTTCCTTCACCTCCGGTATCCGGCACCTGACGACGGCTTCGCCCAGGATGATGAGGGCGATGAACTCTCCGATCCGGGCGGGCTGCGGCAGCACGTCGTCGAGACGGCCTGTGACCTAATGAGGAGTGCGCGCCTGAGGGTGATTCACGATTGCCTAAAATGCTCGTTCGAGGTGACGGACGAGGCAGGTACCGTCGTGATGACGCTGCCGTTCCCGGAAGTGATCGGGTCGCGCCCTTTGCGGGCCGTTGCTCTTTGTACCCTTTCATACGGAAACAACAGCGGCAGCAATGGATTGTGATTGTCAAAGGCTGGTTCTTCCTCCCCTCTGGACCTTCTTCCTGGCCTCCATGCCTTGACGTGGGCGGGGCTCTTTTTCGAACCTCACAAAAGCAGAGTTCTCTATTGCCTGGACGCAGACCTGCGTCTGTCGATCGGATGAACGGCTTCGAGCCTTAGCCTCTCACCGTTATAAATGCTTCATGTCGCTCAACCGGTGACATCCCGCTGCGCCCGGGGGAGTCGCTCCTCATGATGCGTCGCAGCCTGTCCGCACTCCGCCAGGGAGAAACATTACCTTTAGCTTCTGTGCGGCTCCGGGCTCCAGAAGAACACCTCATCGCCGTTCTGATCCATGATCCGCAGGGCGTCGGGCTTTTGCGGCATGTTCAATGTGTCGAACAGAGAACGGGCCCTGACTTTCGCATCGTTTAGATCGTTCGTGTCATGTTCCACTCGATCTAAGGTGGCATGCGCTTCATCCGTGCCGCGAACCCGAAAGAACTCGATGATAAACATTGTGGGAATTCCGCTTCGCTGGGTCGATTGGTGCACTTCTAGGTCTTGGTGTTTTCATCAGGCATAGAGAGGGTCCTCCAAGCGCAGTGCTGGACAAGATTATCGCTTCCACTTGCCCTCGTATCGGAACTCCGGAGCCGATTTGAGCTGATCGCGAGTGGCGTTCATGGTTGCCTGCCACTTGTGATCGCCTTCCACATACCGGATCGAGATCGCGGATGGGTCCACGGCTACATACTGTGGGCCGCTCCCCAGGATCTCCCCGACCGACACCACGACCCCGATGATCTCGCCACCCTCGAAGACGACGTCCTCGATCTTGCCTATGCTCGCCCCACTGGCAGTCTGAACATTCAGGCCAATAAGCCTGGAACTCAGGATGGCGTTGCTGCTGATTGTAATGAACTGCGGCGCACCGGCTGCGGGCGGCGTGCTCTGGGCGTGAGCCGTGCCGATTAAACCGAGCGTGGCTACAAGGAGAGTTGCGAATGCGCGCATGGAAGAGTTTCCCTCGAGCCTAAGCTCAAGGCGAACTCTCGGCCAGGATAGTGGCTTATTGAGGAAGGCCTCCATAGCTGCTCCAAATCATCCCTTCGGCATTCAGAAGAAGGGATCAGGGGGAACGAGGGGCTTCAAGGCCACTGAAGGTCTCTCCCGCTGATCCAGCCGTTCAATCCTCTGCTATGGCGAAAGAGGCACGGGAGGAGGATGATGCATGAGGGCAGGCCCGTGATCGTAAAATGAAAGAGGTCTTGGAAAGCATCTGCATCGGGTGCTAACCACGATAGACCCTCATATCGCGATAAGCACCATCCGGAGTGCTGCGTGCGTGAGCCGCGAGCACCTCCAAATCACCCCCTGGAAAGCGCATGAAAGTCGTATTCCGGGGGCTTTATGTCGACTGATTTAAGAACCAGAGGATTGTCCGATGTTGTATGAAAAAGCCCTGCGCGTGGCCGGGCGTACGCTTATCAACGGAGCGCTGTTGGCCGAGCTCAAGCAAGCATCGAAGGATTTGCGAGCACTCACGCCCGACAGTGCACTGGCGGATCTGGTCGATGCCAAGATCAAGTTCATCGAAAGCCAACAACGTGGACCCTGTTCATAATCCAAGGACAGGGCTCTCAAGAGACCTAAGAGATCAGCCTAACGACCTGTCTTTTTGAAGAAAGGCAGGCATGTGATCTGGATCAATCCCCTCGCGAGGAGGCGCGGCGTCCAAAATGTCATCCAGAACATCCGCCATGTCTTCGATCTGAGAGAAGCTCGCCGTGAGCGTCAGCCTGGAGCCGTTCTCAAGTTCTATAACGAGATGAGGATCGCTGCCATCGGATGAAGGAGAGACCAGAAACCGGGCCAGCTTCTGCGTGTCGGACATGCTCTTCTCCATGATGCATTGCTTATCGAAAAATCGTGAACGAGGTGGCGAGCTGGTTTTCGTAGGCAACACGGCTATAGACCTCGCCCGTGCTCTTGATCTCGTAGCGGGGAAACTCGTCGCCGGAAGGCAAATGCCTGACGATCACGAAGTCTCCACTCCAGGAGGCGCCTAGGAACCGCTTATCGCTGAAAGTGACGATCTGGCCGCAGGGATAAAGATGTGTTGCCATTGAAGCCTCCTCTCGAAGCAGACAATGTCTGATTGATGCGTTGCGAAAACGGCTCTTACCCGATGAACAGTACGACGAACAGAATGAAGGACAAGACGCCGGCCATGCTGGCGGCTGGGAGCCAATCCCTCGGGTGTCCGTTGAAAGCGAAAACAACGCTAAACATGATGCCCTCCAATCCTTGAGCACTGAAGCCGCGGCATGAGTGGATTCCCAAATGCAGTCCTGGCATTGAGGTTGGCGGGTTGCAGGCAGGACAGAGCTTCAAGGAATTCTTCAGGTGGCTGCTGGACATCAGAAAGCGGTTGCGGTGTGCGACAAAGCTCGTGCTCACCTGCGGTACGGATTTCGTTCCGGTGGACAGACGCGATCCTGTACTGCGGTTCAGCGGCATCCGTCTTGATGCATTCGGTGATCGTATAAGGAACCTTCCATGTGAAGTGGGAGTGCCTTTTCTCGACGAAAAGCACGATCTCTCCGGCGGCGAACCGATGGGCTTGCATAGCGCATTCCTTCTTTGTCGGGCTCGTGCAGGCCGCAATGCACGAACAAGGAATCACCTGTGCGGTCGATGTGGGGCTCTGGCCTGTTTGACACTCAGAAGAGCATGTTCTTAAGGCTGCTGAGGCTCAAATCGTTAAGAGGTCGGCTTGAGATGACGCTGAGCATACTTAAAGATAACGAACCCTTATACGTTAAGAAGAGGCCTCGGGATAAGTTCCGTCCCGCTTAGAGCGGGCATCGGCTAAGTAACCGAGATACAGGCCAATTCAGGATCGTGTTCCACTGTCGTCCTCTGAGGACGAGGCGTCCTCATGGAGTTGATTGAGCAAAGCCTGAAGGTGCTCGGGAACAGGAGCCTTCAGCAGATCCTGATAAATGCTCCCGAGAGATTGACCCAGGATCCAATTAACCTGAGCTTGAGTGAAATTCAGGCTGCTTGGGAGAAGTGTCTCATTAAATTGCTTGAATGGACTGTTCATCGACCTCATCTAGGTCTCTCCAACACCAGAAACGGCGCAATTCCCAATAACATAAGTTAATCACCAACACCTCGCTTCTGCCTTCGTTGCAAAGGGATTGCGCAATAAGTCCGCGTCAACACCGCGCAGCCATGAAAAAGCCTCCCAGAGCTGTCATCCTTTTTCTATGAGCAAAGCTCCGAAGCACCCGAACCAGCGCGACGATCTCAAGCGGTGGGACAATGAGGGCGGTGCGCCTCGCTCAGGTCACCCTTCCCACGAGCCACCCTCCACGCCTGAGCACAGTGCGGAAACGGCTCTGTACTACTTCAATATCCGGACCGAGGATGGCTTCGTCGAAGATCCTGAAGGGAACAAGTATCCGGACCTTCAGGCGGCGCGGGAGGCCGCTGCTGCCCAGGCGCGTACCCTGATCAGAGAAGGTGATCGGAAAGGGGAGGACCGACGAAGCTGGAGCGTCGAGATCATGGACAGAGCCAATCAGCAGGTGCTGACTGTCGCGTTCTCGGACGTTCTCGACCCGAAGGCAACCAGCTAGCTGGTTCAAAGCGACTGCCGCAGCTCGGCTGCGGCATAGGAAAGCGAGCCGGCCATGAACGAAAGTCATCTCAGCCTTACCCGACGAGTCGTGAATTCGGTCTGGAAAGCCGTGAGGATGCTCGAAGAGCGTCCAGCGCCGTCTCCGAAGGTCAAGCTCCATGGGCGGCGCGGCTATGGTGATCGGGAGGTTCCGTCGCCAGAGCGGAAGCCAGAGGGCGAATGACCTGATACCCAGCCTCACGCCCAGGGGCGAAGCTCAAGACGGTATCTGCGCCATGGGTTCTGCAAGAGCCTTCGGGTCGTTGTTGCTCAACCAGATTCTGCTGTGAAGGGCTACCGGGAAATGCCGAGCCTGGCTTTCATAGGTTAATGCCTGAAGGCAGACACTACGTAAAATTTAACAATCGCTTAATGCCAGTGTGCCGCGCCTAAGCATGCCAATTCGGGAGGCACAGTGATGTGTAGCCTCGAAACTTCATCCATGCCGACCAGCGCGCACAAGCATCGCATTCTCGTCGTTGAGGACGAGGCAATGATCAGCATGCTGCTTGAAGATATGGTTCTGGACTATGGCGGTGAAATCGTGGGGCCCGTGGCTCGGTTCGATGATGCACTTGAGCTTGCCCGAAAAGCGGAGTTCGGGGTCGCGGTTCTCGATATCAACCTGAGTGGTACCCTCAGCTATCCTATTGCTGAGGTGATCCGCGAGCGCGGCATTCCTGTGATCTTTGCCACCGGCTATGGCGCAGATGGACTGCTCGACAAGTTCAGAGACTGCCCAACACTTCAAAAGCCCTTTAGCCAGCAAGACTTTGCGACAGCATTAGCGGCAGCGTGCCGCGAGAAAGCCGCCAATCGGTGTGGTTCGCGAGCTATTTGACGAAGGTGCAGGTGGCTCGGGTCGCACTCCGCTATTGCAATCAAATCGCCCCAATTTTCATCGGATCACTGATCCGGTGCTTGAGCCTCAGGGGAGACGATCATGTCTGAATAGGGTTGGCTTGGTCATTCCCATAATAGGATATCGAAAATAAGGGGCTTCAATTTCGGCCCCATGAATTCCCTGAAGGATCCGATGCGCGGACGAGTTCTTCGCGGGTTACCCAAGCCATTTTTGACCCGATGCCCGGGAGCCGCTCAAGCTGATCGGCAATGGCCCTGAGCTCGTCAAGGGTGGTTATGCCTTCGTCCATCAAAGTATTCCACACGATGAGAGGGAGACGGAGACCCTTGATGGGACCTTCCCAGCGCTCGTTGAAGTGATTGGGCATTTCCTGCACTCCCGGTCAGGCAAGACCTTAGTTGTCGGCTGAGAAGCGGAGCTTGAGCACAGACTGACCGGAGGCATCGGTGACATTCATCTGCCACTCGGGGCCATTCCAGAACCGGTCGCCTTCATCGCGCAGGATGGCACCAGCGGTGCGGATCGCTTCGGTCCGGACCTCTTGAAGACCAGGAAGCACTGTCCCGATATTGTCGGCGACGTTCCGGCCGTCAATGACGTGAAAGAAATAACGTGGCATGGGGCGCTCTTTGGCCTGATAGGCGGGAGCACAAGAATCTCTCAGTCACCGACGCCCAAATCATTCCTGCCGGTGGTAGTGCCTAACGTCTGAGGAGGAGATTTGTTCGAAATCGTACAAACTTGCTCAGTCGCCCTTTATCATCTTGTCTATAAGGCGTCTTCGCGGAATTGCGCGGCTTACCCCGTCAGTCTCTGCTTCACCCAGGCTTCGGCCTCCGCCGGCGTGGTGAAAGTCGGGGGTGCAATGCGCACATCGCACCTGCCAAACCCCGCCTCCAGATGCCAGAGCCCTTTATGCTCTGGCTGATGCGCCTGGCCGTCGAGGCGCACGACCACTGCGGACAACTGATCATCCGCAAAGATCAGGCGGCCCTCACTGTCGTGGCCGTCGATGAGCACCTTGACGGGCTGGGACGTGATCTCGAAGGGCATATGCGCTCCGCAATTACAGGCGGGAGCACACGTCACTCTCAGCCGTCGGCGCCTGGAGAGCCATGCCGACGATGCTGGTCAACGAGCGGGAGAGGCCTTTGTTCGGCACAATTACGGCCTAGCATCGTTATCCCTCCATGATTGACTGAAGTCGCTCGCGCTCGGGGTGCTCGACAGGAAAAGCAGCATGATCGCCGGTCCTCACGCCCCCTCAGACCCTGATGATCCGCAAGCTGGAGAGCATCTTTCCGCTCTCGGCGGAGGAGAAGCAGGCGCTCCAGGGCCTGCCGGTGCAGGTCACGGTGCTCAAGGCGGACCAGGACATCGTGCGGGTTGGCGACCGCCCCTCGCAGTGCTGTCTGCTGGTGGAGGGGTTCACCTGCATCTACAAGCTGACCACTGACGGCCGGCGCCAGATCGTGGCCTTCCATGTTCCCGGTGACATTCCCGACCTGCAAAGCCTGCACCTGAAGGTGCTGGACAACAGCCTCGCCACCATGACCCCGTGCACGCTCGGGTTCATCCAGCATGAGGACTTGCGCCGTCTCTGCGAGTGCTACCCCCGGATCACCGCCGCCCTCTGGCGCGAGACCCTGGTGGACGCCTCGGTCTTCCGGGAGTGGCTGCTCAACGTCGGTCGGCGCGAGGCCCCTGGCCGAATGGCCCACCTTCTGTGCGAGTTCTTCGTGCGGCTGAAGGTGGTGGGCTTGGTGCAGGATCACACCTTCGACCTGCCGATCACGCAGGGGGAGCTGGCAGACATGACGGGCATCAGCACTGTCCACGTCAACCGGGTCCTTCAGGACCTACGGGCGAAGGACCTGATCAGAACCAGGGGAGGTCAGGTGAACATTCCCGACTGGGAGAAGTTGAAGGAGGCAGCAGATTTCGACCCGCTTTATCTTCACCTTCAGCAGGATGAAGTCTCATGAGCCTGACCCTTCAGCCTGTGCGGGTGAACACCGGCTTTGAGGAAGAAGGAGTGCTGGTGTTTGACGGGCAACAGCGGCTCGTGGCCGTGATGGTCCACCTCTCGGACCGGAACGAGGTCGCTCCGGGGCAATGGTTTCTGGAGGCGGGCTTTGGCCCCTTGAGCAGCGCCAGCCATCCTGCCTTTGACGATCTCGACGCGGTGCAGAATTGGATCAGCCAGCGCCTTGCCCATGCAGCTTGGGTCAGCTCAGCAGTTCCATGAGCCGACATATCGGATAGCCAGAGCCATAGCGTTCGTCTATCGCGGCAGAGTTCGTGGGTAGGTCTCGGGCAGCAGCCGTTCGTACACTCTCCGGATCCTGCCATAGCATTCGCATGTCCTCGCTTCGAGTCCGGTTCGGTCGGTAATGACGATCTCACTGCGGCGCTGCCGGACCAGCCCTGCCGCCTGAAGCGTTCCGACCGCTACACTCACCGTCGAACGTTGCACCCCTAGCATTCCGCTCAGGAACTCATGCGTGAGCGGCAGCGTGTCCAGATCCAGCCGATCGTGCATGTTGAGGATCCACCGGCAGCAGCGCGCCTCAACCGAGTGGACTGCATTGCACGTGAGCGTTTGGAACGTCTGGGTGAGCAGCACCTCCCCGTAGCGAAGAACCAGCCGCCTCAAGGTGGGACGGATTTTCGCCGCTTCGTTCAGGCGTTCTACCCGAATGCGCGAGGCCGTACCGGGCACCTGTACGACATAGCGCCCGAACGCTTGGTGCGTGACCATCCCGCTGAGCAGGCCCAATCCCCCTTCGTGCCCGAACACCGCGACCTCGACGGTGCCGCCGTTCTCCAACTCGTTCACCAGCGAGACAATGGCATCGTGAGGGAAATAGGCCCATCCCACGGTTGCGCCGGTCTCGTAGAGCACCTGTCCGTGCTTCAACTCGAGGGTTTCGAGGTCAGGTGCAAGCAGTCCGAAGTCGTCCGGATCTAGGGCAGTGAGAAGTCGGTTCGTACGATGAGTGAAAGGTTGGATACCAGTCATGGCCGGCCACCTCACCCGATCAAGTTATCCCCGACTTCGCGAGTGAGAACAGCAGGATGTCTTTACCAGCCTCGTTGACGACCTTTAGTTCGTAGCGGCTTAAGAACCCCGGCATGGCAGGGCCCACCGTGATCAAGCCGCCGCCGCTGCGAGCATGTTGGCGGGCTGCCTCGTCGCTCTCGAAGGCTTGGCCCACCATGTCATGGGCGATGATGTGCGAGCCTTGGCAAAGGTGGAAGTAATAGTGAGGCATGTCGACTCCCTCCGGTATTCGGCGGGAGCGCACGGATCTCTCAGTTGCCGGATGCCCAGATGGTCGATCGGCAATATGGTTCCAACGCCTCATGAGGACTTTCGTTCGAAAGCGTACAAATTTCCGCGTGGGGGTGACGGAAGAAGCCGAAGAAACGAGGCAGGTGGACACCATGGCCCTGAGAGTTGTGCCAGGCTGTGGTCTAGTATCGTTCCGAGGAGGCGAGAGAAGACCTTGCCCTAAAAGTAATCCGCCCGGTTTCGCGCGGGCCTACCCAAAGGTGCAGCTATAAGCCCTTACTAAGGGATATGAGACGCAATGGTAGGGAAGCCCGGAAGGTCTCTTCATGGCACGAGGCGGAAGTACGCCGAATGTCTGTGATGCGGCGACAACCGGACCTTGGGGCAACTGCCGATTGCCCGGATCTGTTCGCTTCGTGCAGCATGGATCCGTGTCTTTCGATGTCTATTCGCCGCCATGCCCCGTGTTGGGCACCGGCACGGAATGACTCTTCTGATGATAGTGGGTCCCGTCGCCGATCAGGATCTCGGCAAGTCCATCGATTTCGTGCACCACGCGATCAATCTGGCGGTACTCCGGGCCGCCGATCGGGATGTCGGCCAACGTCCGCGTGAGGAGATGGCGGGTCGGTCGCATGGACTCCAGGAGCCTGTCGGCGTCCTCCCAGGTCATGAGGCGCCGGCAACGTCTCAAATGAACGTGTCGCAGTGGCTCTAATCATTGGGGACTGAAGGTGCGACATCTTGATGTTTTTCGGTCATACTGCCAGGACTTCGTCCATGATCGAGGGGGCGGAGTATTCCTTTGAAGAAGTTTCTGGCGACTTGCTTGTTCTCACTCGCGTGGCTTCCGGCCATGGCTCAGACTAAGTCCATCTATACCGACGTGAGCAAGTGCCAGGGAGAGGACACCAAACACGATATGTTCTTCTACGAGTGCAAGGGTCCGGGAGGTCGGGTCGTGTCCCTGACCTATGTCGAGGGCAACGCGAGGATCGTCGTCGACATGGATACGGAGAGTCCGGCTGCCGCCGTGCAAATTCCCGCAGGTGGGAAGGGCAAGGTTTTCGGCGAAAAGATCGAGTGGCGCGTTAGGGATGGCAAGCCGTGCGCCGTGATCACTCGGGTCAGCACCGACAAGGGGTCGCGGCTCATTGTGACCTCGCTCGGTAAGCCTGCCCAGATCTTCGCCTGGGATCACACGAACAAGGATGCGCACAGGACCTCCGAGTTGGCGTGTGATTCGGTGGGGAAGCCATACACCCCGCCAGATGAGATCGCCGTCGAAATCCGCGGCGACTGGACCGTATCCGGTCGGTGCGACGATACCAACAAGGTCATGATCCGCCCCAAGGCATTCACGGTGACATCCTCGGGCAAATCGTTCGCCTACAATCGTGTTGAGGAAGCCCACACCTTCCTTCATGGCGCCATGTACGAGGGCGACGAATACGCCATCTTGGGTTACAATGCCAAGGGCGATACGATCGAGGCCCATATTGTCGTCAACGCAGATGAGCGGAAGGGCTGGATTAAGGTCTATGCCGCATCGGACGCACTGGGAGTCGAATGGTCTGGTATCGCGGACAAGCCGCTCCAGCTCTGCAAATAATGATCGAAGGGGAGCGTCCCTTTCGTTCCCGATCAGGCTGCTAGCGCGATCTCCTAGTCCTGCGCACGAGCCACAAACCCTCTCGCGTCAGTCAATGTCCTCGTCCGCAGCTTGAGTCCGAGCAGGCCCAGGCTGGCCGAGGCCTTCCTCGGCATGACGATCTCACCGTATGCCTCGAAGCCTAACTGCCCGTAGTAGCCGGATTCGCCCACGAGGAACCGCCCCCTAGCCGAGCGCACGTGCGCTTTTTGCGGACTGGCTGAGGAGCCAAGACCTGAGGCCGCTGCCGGAACGGGCGGGATCGACGGCCAGCGCGCCGAGCATTCGGACGACGCCCGCTGATATCTTCTCCCATGGTGTTGATGCGAGAGTCTGACAGCATGGAAGTCGCTTTTGGGAACCGCCGCGCAAAAACCATCCTTGTGGATCTGCGTTAGAAACGGATCTTCAGAGTTCTGAATCGCTTTTGCGCAATGCATTTCGATGCGCCCTAACGTGCGTACGCATCGAGCCAAGTCAAACGGCGTCTCGGATGCCTCGAGTATGATGCAGACCGCGATTTACATGTGAGAGTATCACCGGGTGACAGTGGATGCCACACTGTGAAAGACGAAGTAATGGGGAGAGATCGTTTAGGAGTCTGCCCTGGAGCCGTCATCGGGTGGCAGACCTGCCTGGGCCCGGAAATGGCGGCGTCAGGGCAACTGACAGCCGCCTCTTCGAGTGCTTCCTGTTGAAGCCGCTCTTTTCCAGTCGGAGGAGAGATTCGTCGTAGAGCCGCAGCAGGAACTCGCGCACGTTCGCCTGATACAGTGGGTCGCCCGGGAGGCGATTCTGTCGGGCTTCGAAAGTAATATCCCTCAGGGCAGCGAAAACGATCCGCTGGACGTCGTCGGACTCTGGGGCACGCGTTTCCCTGAGGCGCTCGCGGTACCGGGCCTGCCGCGCCCGGTGCGCAGCCACTTCCGCCGCGGTCTTGACTGTCTTCTTCCTCGGCGCCCTCGCCATCGCTGCCTCCCAGCCTTGTCGTCACTCGGTGACCGAACGATGGGTCGTCGGCTAGCAAGGAAGGAGCGGTCGGCGCAGCATCAGCAGCAGCCGGACAGGACACTATGTGGCCTCAGGCAAAAAGAAAGGGCCACGTGGTCCTCAGGAGGTTGCAAACGTCAGAACGCGCTGACGAGGGATCTGGTACAATGAGTTGCCGCACCTCACAAACGGGAACCGCCCAAGGATGGTTCATTCTCGCCAATATCTCGGCGGCCTTCACCGCTTGGGCCTCCTGCCTCTGGATGGAGTCGATCCGTGATCCGGACGGCTGCATTGCCTCCTCAGCTTCCTCATGCCTCAAGCCTGAGTTCGCCGGGGCGAATGACGAAGGGATCACTCACAGGAGGGCGTAGGCCCTGCCGGTCTCCGCCAGGACCACCCGCCGGGCGGCATGGATCGGCTCGAAGCCGGGCCTCAAGGTGAAAGTCGGCGCAAGGAAAGGGTTATAGCCGATCTCGACGAGTCCTTCGGCGACGGCGTCTTCGATCAATGTGCCTTCGATCCAGGCATGCACGTTACGGTGCCCCTCCCGGAGCGCGCGCTGCCTCCCGCACTCCCTGACGCGCATCGTGCATGCCTGGAGCGTCACCCGGTGACGGTGACTGACGACGCGGCCGCCGCTGCGGATGCTCCAGCAGCCCTTGGTGAGGTTCCGGTAGACCTGAACGACGTTCGCTACCAAGCGGGAGAATCGCCCTCGGGTTCGAGAAGCGACGTCTGGATCGCGGCGTAGCGCGGGTCGCAGCCCGGCTCCCAGGGGAAGCGGCCACCAGCGTCGGGCAGGAAGAGCTGCACCCCTTCGAAAGACCGCCCGAGGATCGCGCGGCCCGCGTTCGACCAGTTGTATGCCGAGCCGAAATGGAGCGGACGGAACGCAGCGGGGAAGGACTCGATGATGCCGTTGACGAGCATGGGCGCGTCGAAGCGCATGCCGTTCCTGATGTGGTTCCCGGCGACGTTGATGAGGCTGCGGCACAGCTCAGGGTCGAAGCCCACCATGAAGATCTCGGGGTGCGAAAAGGTCTTCGAGAGGCCGACCGAGTAGGAGTAGGACGGCTGACTCTCGTCCGCGAGGACGGCCTGAACCATCCAGCCGTACCGCCTCACGATGGTCTGCCCGCACTTGATGTACGCCTTGAAGTCCGGTCCCGGCATGTTGCGAATCTCTCCCACGGGGCGTGTACGGGAGGCGCCGAGGGATTGGAGCCCATCCGAAAGTCCAGGATTCCAAAGGTGTGGTATGGTCGTCTGCCACGGGGAGGCATGCCAATGATGCTGTTCGACCGAGTGAAGCAGGCTGCGGCCGATCTAGCCCGTGCCGGGCGCGAGGAGATCGAGAAGGCCAAGAGCGCGGGCGTGCCTGCCTACTTCTCTGATGGGCAGGGGATCGTGCGCGAGATGCCCGACGGCTCGAGGGAGCGGGTCGCCATCGGTGCCGATGGGCATGAGGTTGTCCTCGGGCAGCTCCGACCCGGCATGCATCAGTCGCCCACCGCCTCCGGCTCGGGCACATAGGCAGCCTCGGCAACCTTCACGCTCTTCGCCGTACCCCGATCGCCCGCCACAGGCGCCACGTGTGCTTCACGGGCGTCTCCAGCGTGACCTCCGACGGATGGATGCCCTTGTGCAAGGCCGGAAGCGAGGCCTCAACCATCTACCGGGTCGAACGGGACCAGGGCCAGCGTGTTCTCGTCGAATGCCTCGAAGAGAGCGACCATGAGTTCGTCGGCTTGTTCGGTGGTCAGGTTGAGACCGAGGGAGGCAGCGGCCGCCCGGACGGACCGGCGGACGCTGCCCCAGTACGTGCCCGGGCAGCCTCGCTTGCTGTAGCGGAGGTGCCGGTGCACGCCACGCACCTAGACCTTGTAGCCGTCGACGGTCCGCATCGGCACCCATGCGAGAGGGTCGGTCGGCCGATCCCCCGCGAGCTGCCTGAGCGCCAGGAGGACGTCGTCGACCTCGCCCGTGACAGTGAACTCGTCCTCGTACCCGCTGATGCTGATCTGCCCCATGTGCCTTGCTCCTTGCCTGAGACCCATGGTGGGATCGCCGGCCGGAAAAAGAGAAGCGGGGCCGAAGCCCCGCTGGTTCAGACTGCCCTAGGCCTTGCGCAGGAGGTACCAAGGGATCTCGGAGAGGTCGTCGAACCCGGTGTTCCACGCGATGGCCTCCAACAGTGTCGGAAACGCCTTGCTGCGCTCCTCCGGGCGTGCCTGGACGATGTCCCCGCCGGCCCATGCGGGCCTGATGGTCTTGACCTGTACCCAGCCGCGTCGGCAGCGGCGGTATTCGATAAAGAAGCCGTTCTGCTGGTCGAGGAGGGCCCGGTCCTCGGTCTCTTCGACCAACTCGTAGTCTAGGACTTGAGCCAAGTTGCGGGCGGTTCTCTGTTGAAAGTGGATCATGTCTGCTGGTCTCCCTTGCTACCCCGTTTCAGGGCTTGGAACCCCCCGGTCCTCCCGAGGGATCGGCGCTTGTAATCAGAAGCGTCGATGTGACCATTATACAACATTTCAGCGTAAAAAGATAGTGGTGAAAAATTGAGACAATGATTTCATCCAGTTTTCAGGCGCAGTTAATGCGACGAATACACAAGTATGTCGCATTTATACATTGATATGATCTTTGACTTACTCGATGAAAGATTTTCAGGTATCGATCCGGCGCATGATCTCGATGGCCTGATCGTGGTGCCCGTGTAGACCTTGCCGCCGACATGCACGTTGATGCGGGTTTCCTGCCGTCCCGGGAGAACGTCCTGGTTCAGCGTGATGCCGGCCGCCTCGAGGTCGTCCACGGCACGCCGGACGAGGACGTCCCTCATGCGCTCGATGACCGCGTCCGGCGGCACGAGACCGCCCTTGGCGGCTGCGTACCGCTTCAGCGTGCCGTGCGACCTGCCGAGGATCGGCGCCAGCGCCTCCAGCGGCAGCCCGAGGCGCCCGCGCAGGTCGTTGAAGACTGTCCTGTTGTCTATGTGATCCCCTTTGAATCGAAGGGGCCGGGTGGTGCCCGGCCCTCGGTCTCGTGCTGGCACCGTGATCAGGCTGCCTTGTCCACGCCCACGACCTCGGAGACGTAGCTCCCCTCGCGGTGTCCCCAGCGCTCGACGTGCTTGACGTCGTGCACCTCGAAGTCGATCCCGGCTGGGACAGAGTAGGCATCGAAGTCGTGGCTGCCGTTCCGCCTGCTCCAGGCATCGACCTGGACGAGCATCTCGTGGGTGATGTCGCCGTGAATTCTGCCCTGGGCTTAGAGCCTGCGCTCGGCGTCATCGAGGTCCTTGCCCTGCATGAAGACGACCACGACCTCGCGGTCCTCGACCTGACGGAGCTGCCTCTCGAGTTGGTAGACCTCGTCTTCGATCCAGTCCTCCAGCCTCTCGGTCAGGCAGGCCGCGATGGCGTCCTTGCGGTCCATCCAGACGGCCTTCGAGACCGCCGCCACGATGTCGACCTTGCTGTTGAAGGCCAGACGCCTCCAGATCTCGGCATGGCGGTCCAGCGGGGCAACGTCGTCGTCCGCGTCCACAGCGGCCGAAATGGCCTCGATGTCGGCGACGGTGTCCGACCGGAGCGGGTACGCCTCCTGGCGAGGGCAGTCGATCCAGTCGCTGCGCTCGTATTGAATTCGGTCGCTCCATGCGCTCAGGGTGAAGCCGATGCCGTGCAGAACGATATCGTGACCAGCGACCGACACCGAGAACCGTGCGCGCTCGAGGTCGTCCGGGTCGGAGCCGACGAACGTGTTGAAGTCGGCGACGCCTTCCAGGGCGGCCTCCATGACCTCCCCGGCGTTGACGGCCTCGAGCGCCGCTCCGGAGTGAGGGAGCGACGGCGCCGCAAGGAAGGAGAAAGCGCCGTCAGGACTCAGCCTGTGCGCCGGCGACGGCGGGGACAACCGGAACCCTTTCGAGTGCCGCGGATGCGGCCGTCACGGAGCACCGGACGTCGGCGAGGGACGCCTTCCGGAGCAGCCACTCCCCGTCGACGACCGCCTCGGCGGCGTAGAGTTGTGCGTCGTCCAGGGGAAGGCGCCGATGGATGCCATCCTCGACGGCGGAGCGCAGTCCCTCGTATGCCTCGTTCAGGTGCGCGACGGCGGCGCGTACGTCCGCCGGCCGGACGTACAGCCCGGCCTCGACGCGGAGGATGACCTCACGTGCGGTCGGTGCCATGGCGGCCTCAGGTCCGGCTCTCGAGCGCTCTCACGCGCCCCTCGAAGTCGGTGATGCGCCCGTGCAGGTTGGCGAGGTAGTCGACGATCGAGGAGCCGGGAATCTGGATCGGCCCGCCGTTGCCGAAGATCTTCTCGTAGAGGCTCGGCTCAAGCGCCGACAGCGAGAAAGGCCCGAGGATGGCCTCCCTGAGCTCCTTGAGCCGATCCCAGACGCTGCCGCCGCCCTCGGTCGCTTCCATGAAGCCGATCTGCGGGTGGCCGGGTCCGAAGCGGGAGCCGAAGACGGCCTCGAACAGGCTCGGGTTGATCATGTCCGGCGACGGAGGGTCGGGGACGGGATGCGTCGTATCGAGCGGGGTCGTCACCGTCCACGGAGGCCGGCTGCCCGGCTCCCATCCGTCCAGCGGCGCTCCGGTCAGGACAAGGTAGTACAGCCGCTCGACGGCAGCAGCGAGAGCGGCGTCCCCGCCGCCTTCCTCCGGCGGCTGCTTCTGCTGCTTCAGGTGCGCGACCCACGCCGCGACCGACGCGTTCGATGCCCTCCTTTTCGAGTCCGTCGAGGGACTGCTCGAGGAGGGTCCTGATGAAAGCCTCGACGTGAGTCCTGTACTCGTCGTCCCGGAAGCCCTTGCCGCGACGGAGATTGACGACGGCGGCGCGCAGCTTCCTGAAAATCATCCGTTGGACGTCGTCCGCCTCAGGGCTCCGCTCCGTCCTCAGCCGCTCGCGGTACCGCGCCTGCCGTGCGCGGTGAGCCGCCGTCCCTGTCGTTGCCGGTCTCCCTGCCATCGTCGCCTCCCGTTCCCCGTCACTCGGTGATGATGGACGGCGGCGATGCAAGGAACGCGGATTGCCGGCAACCTGCGGACCGCACGGGAGTCCTCGCGACGCCCAAGCGGGGACTTCACCGCACCTGTCAGGGAATGTCCCCACCTGCCGTCGCCCGGGGACATTTCCGGACACGGTCGAGGATTCCGCTCGATCTGCATCCTGCCCGTCGTCCCCTTGTGGGGGACAGGCCGGTAGGCAACCATGCGCGGAGCGCCCCAGCGCGGTCAGTCCCTAAAGGGGACGTAGGAGCAACGCATGGAAGGAAGATTCTGGAGAGGTGCCATACGCATCGGAATCCATCCCCCTCCGGCACCGTTCAGACCCCTCCGGCTAGGCTCTGATTCCAGTACATCTGAGTCTGCGCCGCCGGACGGCATCCCGGCATGGCGTAACCCTTTGGCGGAAAAGGAGAAGTCAACGTTGTTTTCGTTGCACGGCTCACGGGATGCCAAATCTGTTACATCGCTTTCGTTGCATATTTCACGGGATGCCGAGGCCTTTCGTTGCATATTTCACGCCATGCGTCCGTCGGCCCACTCCCGGAGGGCGGCGCGGCGCCATCAATCCGTTGACGGAGCCTTGTAGGCCGGGACTTGTTGCGCGGACATCAGACACGCAACGAAATGAATTCAGCCCTTCGGTTGCATTTCCGTGAGATTTGCAACGAAAGCCCCTTGCTCCATTCCGCCGGCCGTACAGACAATCGTTGCATGGGAGCGGGAGGGGCAACGGAATGGCTGGCTTGCTGACGAGACGCAGACCGAGGAGCACGAAGGAGTACAACGCCGAGGGCCTGCGCCGGGTGCACCTGCGCGGCTCCATCGAGAACGCGCTGGCTCCCGACGACGGACGCACTCGGGAGGTCCGCGACGGGCCCGACGCCAGCCGCCTCGACCGCGTTGCTCCCGAAAGCCCAAGGCCGGCGGAAATGCTCGAGCACGTCGCGGTGCATGGCGACGACAACCTCACGGCCTGCGACCTGAAGTTACACGAACTGCTGGTCTCCTATGCATACGAGAAGAGCAACCGCACGATGGACGTCGCCGAGTACGCGATGCCGACTGCCTACGCCGTCCGCTACCTCGGCGCCGCTCCCCGCAAGGACGGCGAGGGTCAGAAGGGCGCCCGCCGCAGGGAGCTGCGCGACAGCCTCGAGAGGCTGCGCAGCACGATCGTCTCGTACGGACTGAAGGACGGACGCCGTTTCGAGAACGTGCCGATGCTCTGCGCCTGGGTGGAGGGACAGGGCGGCAGCGACGAGATTCGCTACACGATCCCGTCGCCGATCTGCGACCTGATGGCCCACCAAGAGCGCTACGCCTATGTCGAGCTCGCGGCGCTGGCGCGGATGAGGTCGCGGTACGGCGTCCATCTCTACCGTCACCTGGCCTATGCCCTGCGGCTCCAGAAATGGGTCGCCGGACTGGAGAACCTGCACGAGGTCACCGTCTCCGTTGCGGACATGAAGACATGGCTCGGATGGTCCGGCGACCATATCGGACAGCTCCAACTGCGCGGCCTCAAGCCGGCCGTCGCCGACCTCGCCCACGTGCGCGGCTTCTCCCTGGTCAAAATCGACCCGGTGAAGGGGCGGCGCCGGGGCGGCGGGATCGACGGCTGGACCCTCACGCTGCGCCTCAACGAGCCGTCGGCGCATCACGGCAGGATGCAGGAAGTACCCGACGAGGTGCGCCGCATCGTCGGCGGCATGGACATCCCGATGTACCGCATGCGTCAGGACGTTTGGCAGCGTAAGGGCCAGTTCCTCATCGACAGCGGGCACGTCGGCGGCTTCTCTGTCGCCTTCACCGCTTGGCTGGTCGCGCTCGATGAGGCGCTGACAGGCAACCCCGTCACGGACGGCTTCACGTCCCGCCGCTGGCGCGGTGAGAGGCTCATGGACAAGGTGCGCTCGGCTGGGCCGGAAGAGGCGGTCGCTCTCTTCCTCGCCGAGGAAGTCGCGGCCCCAGACCTGATCGTCCTGCCGCAGGAGACCGCGGCCCGCCGCGAGCGGCTGCTCCGGGAGAGGGAAGCTCGCAAGGCCCGCGCTCGCCGCTGGCAGGAATACCGCGACCAGCACAACCTCGGGAAGAAGAAGGAGAAACCGAAGGCTCCGGCCCCGGTGGCCGCCGCCGCGCCGAAGACCGCGCCCAAGGGCGAGCGGCTCACTTACGTCGAGTTCCTCATCGACCCGGTCGTGCCCCTGGACGACATCGAAGCCATGCACGAGGCGATCCTCGCCATCCCGATGTCCGGCGACGAGGACGCCCCGGTCGAAGCGGGGATCAGGTACTACTCGGGCCTCGGTACGGACGTGATGCTCCTCGGCGACCTGCCGCTTGCTGACGCCGACGTCTCGTTCATCGCATCAATGTACGACAGGCTCATCGAGAAGGTCGTGGTTTTGAAAGGGGAGGCATGATCATGACGACAAAAACAGTGACGTTCCGGTTCAAGGGCTGTCCCGAGACGAAGGTGATGAGCGAGGCGATCGAGACGATCAAGTCGTGGCCGTGGGACGGCCCAGTCGAGGTGCCGGCAAGGCTCGAATATTTCATCGTCGCCGGCCGGCCGTGCCACTTCGAGTTCGGCACCGTGCGCTGGAATCGGGAGGACGGCGACGCCATCCTCGCCGAGATCGACGCCCTAGTCGCCGTCGTGTGCACGACCCCGGTCGACGTCGAGGCCCGCCGGGCATCTGCGCAGGCAGCGGCGGCGAAGCGGCGCGAGGAGAAGGCCGAGCGGGAGGCAAGGGAGGCAAAGGCGAAGGAGACCAGCGACCCTGCGCTCGTGCGGCCGTCGCTCCGGTTTCTGCTCTCGGAGGAGGCCTTGGCCGAGGCCCGCGCGTTCTCGGACCGCATCGCCTGGCTTGAGGGCAGCAGGCGTCGCGCGTTGAAATTCAACGCCGACCGCCTGGATGAGATCTTCCCGCTCGTCGCGCGAGCCGACGCGGCCCTGGACGGCGCCATCGCCCGCGTGCTCGTCGAGGCGTCCGAGTTGCCGCCTGGCGAGGCCGACACGCCGTTGGGCATGCCGTGGAAGGCCGTTGCCTCCGCTCTCGCGAGCGGCCATCCGGAGCGGCTGACGCCGTATGCCGTCGGTGGCAAGCGCTATCCTGGTGCCATCGCATCGGCACTTGAGGGAATGGCGGCGATCCGCGAGAGACACGCCGCGAAGCTCGCAGCCGAGGAAGCCAGCCGCCAGTCAAACTCCGGCCCAGCCGTGGACTTGCGCGCCAGGGCTCGGGCCGCCGCACGTGCCGAGCGTGCGGAGCGCGAGCGCCTCGGCATCGGCCTGACCGCCGAGCCCACCCGTGACCAGTACATCAGCATCCAATCGGAACGGCATCGCGCTGTACGGGCTCTGGAAAAGGGCATGTCGGACTGCCCCTTCTGATCCTATGGGATCTTTTTCAGGGGCCCGTTGACAAGATGTCGGCGGGCTCTTTATCTCTGACCGCCTAAAGGAGAGCAGTCCGCGTGAAGAAAGTCGCCTGCATACGCTGACCAAGTCAGATCGCCAGCCGCCCGGCTGGTGGAACCCGTATGCATGGAGGACTTCCCTGTTGACCCAAGACCGCACCCGGCGCCATCGCCGCCGCCCCCTCGACCTCTCCGAGCTTCACGAAGCCAGTCTCATCGCAGACCTTGTTTTTTCCGGCGTCGACGATCCCGAGCCGGACCCGGTCGAGCTCGCGCTCGCGCCCATTCTCACGCACTGGTCCGTCGCCGTCGGTGGCCGTCTCATCGGGGTTGACGAGTGGGGTGCCGTCCTCGTCCTCGATGTCTGGTCCATCAGCCGCTGCCGCACTTGGGCACAAACGGCAGAGGGCGTAGTGCGCCTTCGCGACCAGTCGCGCCTTCCTCTCGCGCCGGAGAGCCGCTGATGCCCCTCATACGACCCACACACACCTGACGCCGGGCCTCTCGTCCGGCGAACGACCGGACACGAGGAGGCCACATGACGACACAACGCGCACCACTTCCTGACCCATTCCCCATCGAGCGGGCATCCGTCCTGCGCGACGTCGCCAGCGCGCTCGATGCAGCGGTCACGGCGACTGCCGACCGCAAGCTCATCGACGCTATCATTGACCTCGCAGTGCCGCTGACGCAGGAGAACTGGGCCGCCGCGAAACGGCTCCGAGATTCTCTGCTGGGTGCGCTGTCGGAAGAGGCACGGGTCTATGTATGGGTTGCTTGCGCTCTTGCAGGCATGCCGACCGCCGCCGAGCAGGTCGCGGTGTTCTTCGCGAGGGCGGCACTTGAGATCGAGGTCTGGATCGCGGTCGAAAGTTGGAAACCCTCGGCGCTCGGGAACACCGAGGACGATGCCGCGCACGAAAGGCTGCGCGTCGCGGCGATGTCATGCGTCGGCTGGTCGGCACTCGCTGGCGCCCCCGCTCACGATCACATCCTCGGAGGCAACCCGAAAACCCACGCCGAAGCCATCGCCGCAGAGATCGACGCGATGCTCTGGTCGTCGGTGCATGCCGCCGCCTTCCGCGACGGCCGTGCCGAGGGCATGCGCGCCAGGGCGGCAAGGAAGGCCGAGATTCTCGGCAAGCACGGTGCCCTGGCGGCCGACGAGTCGGCCGTGCCGCCCACCAAGAGAGCGCAGCCGTTCCCCTCCGAGGATGGCGTCGTCGTCGTCACCGAGGTCGCAGCCGCAACGACGACGGGTGGGCGTGAAGCTCACGCTGCCGTGAAGAGCATCGTCGGCCGCCCGCTCCCCCTCGTGCGCGCCGACGTCGGAAAGGTGGCCGCCGCCCGCTCCGCGCTTGTCTCCGAGTTTCCACATGCCGTCGGCACCATCGACGCGCTCCTCCGCGACGTGACGCCGGGGACGCCGATCCGCTTCCAGCCCAGCGTGATCCTCGGCGATCCCGGTGGCGGCAAGTCGCGCCTGGCCCGGCGCCTGCTCGACCTTCTCGGCATCGGCTGGTCGGCGATGGACGCCGCCACCACGGCGGACCACGGCATCACGGGCTGCCCGCGGCGCTGGTCGTCGGGGTACCCGTCGCTCCCGATTCTTGCGGTCGAACGATACGCCATCGCCAACCCCGGAATCGTCGTGGACGAGATCGAGAAAGCGGGCAACTCCAGGGCTGGCTCGATCCACGATCCGCTGCTGTCGCTCCTCGAGCAGGGAACGGCGAAGTCATGGCGCGACCAGTTCCTCGATACAGAGGTCGACGTCTCACACGTCACCTGGGTTTTCACTGCCAATAGCCTCGACGGCATCCCCGGTCCACTTCGGAACCGTCTGCGAATCCTGCGCATGCCGCGTCCCGGGAGGGAGCATGTCCCCGTGATTGCCGCCCAGGTGCTGCGCGAGCTGCTGGAGACGCGCGGCATCGACCTGCCGTGGGAGCCGCCGCTCGATGGAGAGGAGATCGCCGCGATCCTCGGCGCCGTCGGCGAGGAGGTGAGCGTCAGGGATCTTCAGAGATACGTCGCTGGGATTTTGGACGCCCGGGCGAAGGGCGCAACACGGAACTAGAGAGGGAAGGACACATGCTTACCAACGAGGAAATCGGAGACAGCTCATGGCGCGAGGAACTGAACAGGCGCTTCGGATGGATGGGCGGCGAGCACGGACTCTGGTTCGAGTGCCTGGGGGGCTGGAGATTCATCCTGAAAGACACGCTTGAGCGGATCGATGCGACTCTGACCGACCCTGAGGATCGTGAGGCGTTCCGCATCTCGCAGATCAAGGAAAAATGGGGTGAGCTCCGCGTGGGGCACTGTGGTGACGAGCGCATCGACCGGATCGTACAAGCGGCAGAGGCCGCCTCGCACATCACATGCGACGTCTGCGCCGGCCGTGGCCGGGTACAGGGCAAGGGATGGTTGATGACGCGGTGCCAAGCACACGAGGAATGGAGGGGTTGATCATGCGTCTCTGGATTCTGTCGGACCTCCATTTCGAACTTCAGGACGAGATCCCGCTGCCGATCCCAGATGCCGACGTCTGCGTCCTGGCCGGGGACATCACGGCGCCGCTGGAAGCCTCTTTCGCGTGGGCCGTCGAGCGGATCGGCGAGCACATGCCCGTCGTCCTCGTCCCGGGCAACCACGAGTTCTACGGGGACAGCGTCGCAGGCGGCATCTACCGCGGGCTGAAGGCGTACTGTCGCGATCCCCGCGCGCACCTGCTGATCAACGACTGCACGATCATCGACGGCGTCCGGTTCATTGGCAGCACTCTCTGGACCGACTACGCCCTCGACGCCAGCCGTGCCTCGTCGGATGCGCGGGATTCCGACATCGCCTGGGCGATGCGGAACGCGGAGGGGATGCTCATGGATCACCAGCGGATCGCCCGCGACGACAACTCGTGGCTCCGATGGAGCCCGGGCGATGCCCGGGCCGCCCACACGACCGCACGCACGTACATCGAGACCGTGCTCGAGGTGCCGCACGACGGCGCCACCGTCGTCGTCTCGCACCATGCGCCGTCGCCTCTCTCGATTGCGCCGCGCTTCCTCAGCAGCCCCCTCAATCCGGCCTTCGCGTCGGACCTGACGGCGGTGATCATGCGGTACCGGCCCAATGCCTGGGTGCATGGGCACGTGCATCACAGCGTCGGATACGTCCTCGGCGAGACGCAGGTCGTCTGCAATCCGAGGGGGTACGGGAGCGAGAATCCCGACTTCGACCCGGCGCTTGTGCTCGAGGTGGGGAGGTGACGGCGATGCTAAGGGAATGGGAGAGGAAGGCCGTGGACGGCCACGTGCAGAGGGCGTTCGGGACGACGGACTACGAGGTCGTTGCGCGGGCACCGATGCTCTGGGTCGGTTGGGAGGCGGACACCGACGCCGTCCTTCTCCGCCTGGGCGACGGCAGGCAGGCGTGGTTCGTCCTGCACTGTGTTGACGTCGCGCCCGAGGCAGTCCCCGAGGTGCTGCGCCAGCGGCTCGTGGCTTACCGCGAAGCGATCACGCAGACGGAGGAGCTGCTCCGTCTCGCCGGGGAGGATGTGGATGGATGACGCCACTCAGACCCTCGGCGATCTCGCCGCCCGAATCGTCGTCCGGCTGGCCGTGAAACCCGTTGACGTGGCGAGGCGGCGCAAGCGGAAACGCGCCGTCGATGAAGCTAGCGTGCCTTCGCTACCGATCTCTCGCATCGCCGTCCGCAAGGGGCGCGGAGGCGAGTGCATCGGTTTGGTAGTGAAGGGCCGATAGCTGCAACAAGGACCAGTGTGCCGATTTGGTAGCGATCCCGCCTTAGGTTCACCAAGGGCCGGAAAGGCCCAGGCTGACTTCGCTTCCGGGCAGGGGCCTAAACCAGTGTGCGAATAGAGTAGTTCAGGCGAGATAGGTTCCGTATAGGGTGTCGGAGCCAGTCTTTTCAGGGGGTTATCCTACGTCCTGCAAGTCGTATCCGTCGAGGTCGCGATCGTCCTCAATGACCCGGAGCCGGCTGAGATCAAGGCGGCCCGGCTCGGCGAGGGCAGCGGGGGCAACAGGCTCGGTTCTGGGAGCTGGGGGCAGGTGGCGGTCGAAGAGCCAGAGGTCTTCCGGCTTGAGTGTCGCGAGCGTCTTAGTCAGGTTGGAGCCGGAGAGGGACAGCCCCTTGAAGCGGCGAGCCCGCTCCTCGAGGATGAGCTTCCGGTACTCGGCAAGGACGGCGTCCGACCACAGCCGCAGCCCTTCGAGTTTCAGCTCAAACCGCATTGCATGGTTGTAGTGCTTGCGGGTGACCTCAGACTGCTGCTCATCCGGATTCAACAAGGGCACCGGCGCGGCATGGTCCAGGATGGCAGACGCGGTGCTGCCCGGGACGGGTTGCCCGTCCAGGAACGTGGCCAGAGCCGAGCGCATCGTGTGCGGCGTGAATGGCGGGCAACCGGCCTCCGCCAGCAGGTCAGGGCCGACCTGGTTGCCCTCTTTGTCCTTGCCCCGCAGCCGATCGAGCATCTGGTTCAGGATCGTGTTCCCAACCGGCTTGTCCTCATGGCCTGCCTTGCCGCGGTTCTTTGTCCTGGTCGAGGGGAATACCCACATTGAATCCCTGCGGCACGAGTCGGCAAGTGCGCGCCCAATCGTCCGACGGTACATCTCGGGCGGGAGCGCCAGCGCGTGGTCGCGCTTGGACTTGACGTCTTTTCGAAGCCAAGAGACCTCGACCCATCCTTCCTTTGCCGTCCGGTCCTCGACGAGGCTACGACGGGTGACGGCAGAGGCATGAGTCCGCTGCGCCGACAGGCAGACCCACCAGAACAGCGCCAGCGTCTGCTCGTCGGTCGCGAGCTTGATCTTCCGCCAGGGCAGCACCTTGTATTTCTCGGCAACGAACAGCGCCGTGGCGACGTCCTTCGGGGTCGGCGTTCTCGGCAATGCGATCTTGGCGGCTTTTGCTTCCTGGCGTTTGGTCGGGAGAATCTTCGCCCGCAGCTCCAGCCACCACGGCGCCACGTCCTCCAGACCGGAGGCAGCGTGGTTGAGCTTGGCCCACTTCATGGCGCTCTTAACGTACGTGACGAGCTTCACCGGCCTGCGCTTGACCTTCTCGTCCTGCCACTTGTCGCGGACAGCCTCGATCTCCCGCTTCGTGACGTCGCGGGCCAGCTTAATCTTCAGGTGATCCAGGTCGGGATGCCGCAGAACGTAGGACACGTCCGCAGCGGTCTCCTCGGAGGCCGGGCGGATGCCCGTCGTGGGGGAGACCTCATCCTCGCGGATGTGGTCATTGAGATACTTGTCGACGAGTTGCTCCCATGTCCAGGCACCCTCGGCACGGGCCGCTTTCGATTCGGCAAGGCCGACCGCGTGCTCGTGCGAGGCGCCGCCGTTGCGGGCTTTGATGTAGTCCGAAGGGTCCTGTCCGGCCTTGATGAGGTCGCGGACTTGGTTGCCCATCTCCTCGGCATCGCGAACCGTGTAGAGGAACCCAGGTTTCCTGAACGGACCATCCTTTTCGGGGGCCTCGGCACCGGGCTTATCCTTGGGCTTCTCCTTTGTATCGGGATGTCCCACGCCGCCCAGCCGCTTCAGGGCCGTCCCGTATTTGAGGTACCAAGCAGCGGCCTTTCCGGACACGCGAATGCTCAGGCCCTTCTTGGCCGGGTCGGTGAGAACGAGGGCTTGGTTCGGGGTATGACGACCGTCGGCCTCGCGCAGCGCGCGCTTCAGCACCTCGGGTCCGAATCTGACGTTCTCGGTAGGCAAGGCGGTCTCCATGGAGGCTCGGAGGTTATAAACCCCATAAACACTCCCATAAACACCAGCCGGGGAACAAACCAGCCGAACATGTGAAAAACGACCCATCTGCGGCAATACGTAAATACCTGCCGCAGACAAGCAAAAGGCCCGAAATCCGGCCATTTTCAGTTGCTTACTAGAAGTTTTGAAGAAGAAGGATTGGCTGGGGGACCTGGATTCGAACCAAGACTAACGGAGTCAGAGTCCGCTGTTCTACCATTAAACTATCCCCCACTATAAGCCCTTGATCCGCTTGGGCTTCCGGAGCCTGGAGGGTCCGGATCGTCGCGGCGAACTCAGCGAGTGCCGGTCAGATAGGCTGCTTTTTTCGGTGCGTCAACCCCATTCCGCGGCTTTCCGACATTCGAATGACAAAGAACCCGAGCTTGGCGCTGGAGAGGGGGTCATTCGTCTAGGGAGCCGTCTTCCGGGGGCGTGTCGAGGCCGGCGCTGGCGCGGTACTCGGCCTCGTCCTCCGCGGCTTCCGCGTCCGCCGCGATCCGCTCGTAGCGGTCGAGCGCTCCTTGCAGGATGTAGGCTGCCGCCATCTTGTCCACGGCATCGGCCCGCTTGGCGCGGGAGGTGTCCGCGTCGAGGAGCGTTCGGGTGACGACCATGGTGGACATGCGCTCGTCCCAGAACAGCACCGGCAGGGGCAGGATGGGCTTGAGATTGCGGACGAAAGCTCGGGTCGCCTGCGAGCGGGGGCCTTCCGAGCCGTCCATGTTGAGGGGCAGGCCGAACACGAGCCCGCCGACCTCATAGCGCTCCGTGAGCGCCTTGATCCGCTGCGCGTCGGGGGTGAACTTCACCCGCTTGATGGTTTCGAGCGGCGTCGCGATCCGCTTCTCCACATCGGAGAGGGCAAGGCCGATGGTCTTGGTGCCGAGATCCACGCCCATGAGGCGCGCCCGGGGTCCCAAGCCTTCGATGAAGGCGATCAACTCGTCGTCCTTCGAGATCATGGGGCCTCCTCGATCCGCTGCTCCACCGCAGCCAGTTATAGAGGAACTCGCCCTGCGTCGAGATCAGTCGACGCTGATCGTGGAGGCGGAGGGGTGGTTCGTGGGAAAGCCGGCGGGCCCGAGCGGAGGCAGGGCCTCTCCCGATTCGCGGAACAGGTGGCAGGATTCGCCGGGGAGGGTGAGGCCGACCTCCTGTCCGGCCGCGTGACGGGCATTGCCCGGCTCGCGGATCGTCACGGGGCGCTCGGCGCCGCAGTTCACGTAGATCAGGTGGTTCTCTCCCAATTCCTCCACCAGTTCGATGCGGCCACGGAGAGCGCCTTGGCCGGAGACCTTTACATGGTCCGGGCGGATGCCCAGGGTCACGGCTTCGCCCACGCGCACGCCTTCCGGCGAGGCCGGAACGGCGATCGTGCCGGCGCCGGGGAGCTGCACCTCGACAGCATCCGTCTCAACCCGCGCGACCGTACCGGCGATGAAGTTCATCTGCGGCGAGCCGATGAACCCCGCCACGAAGAGATTGGCCGGGCGGTGATAGAGCTCGAGCGGCGTGCCCACCTGCTCGATCCGTCCCGCGTTGAGCACGACGATGCGATCCGCAAGCGTCATCGCCTCGACCTGATCATGCGTCACGTAGATCATGGTGGCGCGGGTATCGGCGTGGAGCCTGGCGATCTCGATCCGGGTCTGCACGCGCAGCGCCGCGTCGAGATTCGACAGGGGCTCGTCGAAGAGAAACACCTTCGGGTCGCGCACGATGGCGCGGCCGATGGCGACGCGCTGGCGCTGGCCGCCGGAGAGCTGCCGCGGCTTGCGGTCGAGCAGGGTCTCGATCTGCAGCATGCGCGCGGCCTCGCGCACCTTGGTGTCGATCTCGGCCCTGGAAGATTTCGCCAGCTCCAGCCCGAAGGCCATGTTGTCGTAGACGTTCATGTGCGGGTAGAGCGCGTAGGACTGGAACACCATGGCGATGCCGCGTTTGGCGGGAGCCAGATCGTTCACGCGCTCCCCGCCGATGAAGAGGTCGCCGGAGGTGATATCCTCGAGCCCCGCGATGAGGCGCAGCAGGGTCGACTTTCCGCAGCCCGAGGGGCCGACGAAGACGATGAACTCGCCATCCCCGATCTCGAGATCGACCCCGTGGATCACATGGACCCGGCCGAAGGACTTGCGGACATTCCTGAGGACGACATCAGCCATGGCGAAGATTTCCCGAGAGCTATCCCTTGACCGCGCCGGCGGTGAGGCCCGCCACGATCTTGCGCTGGAACACGAGGACAAGGACCACGATGGGCACCGTCACGATGACGGAGGCCGCCATGATTGTCCCCCAAGGCAGTTCGTAGGCGGTCGAGCCGCTCATGAGCGCGATGGCGGGCGGCACCGTGCGCCGCTCGTTGGTCAGGGTGAAGGTGAGGGCGAAGAGAAACTCGTTCCACGACACGATGAAGGCGAGAAGGCCCGTGGTGACCGCCGCGGGCATCATGAGCGGCAGGAAGACCCGGCGCACCACGATCCAGGGCGTCGCCCCGTCCACGAAGGCAGCCTCCTCGATCTCCTTCGGCAATTCGCGCATGAAGGTGGTGAGCACCCAGACCGTGAAGGGCAGGGTGAGCATGAGATTGGCCAGGATCAGGCCGGGCAGGGTGTTGTAGAGCCCGAAGCCGCGGATCAGCTCGAACATGCCCGACAGTACCGCGACCTGCGGGAACATGGACACCGCCAGGATCGTCATGAGCAGCAGCGAGCGTCCCCTGAAGCGGATGCGCCCGAAGGCGTAGGCGGCGGTGATCCCGAGCGCCAGCGACAGGGCCACCACCGAGGCCGCCACCGCGATGGAATTGAAGATGTTCGTGCCGAAGGGCTGGCGCTCGAACACGGCGACGTAGTTGGAAAAGTCCAGCCGCTCCGGGAGATAGGCCACCGAGAACAGATCGCTCCCCGAGCGGAACGACGAGATCACAGCGTAATAGAACGGAAAGATCGAGAACAGTCCGATGGCGGCCACGAGGAGCCAGAAACCGAGGCGGGCGAGAACCGTCATCGCGTCTCTCCGCTCAGGCGCACCTGGCCCGCCACCATGGCGACGACGACCAGGAGGGCGATGATGAGGAAGATGAGGGTCGAGGCCGCCGAGCCGAGGCCCACTTCCTGGAAATCCACGAGTTGCTGGCGCGCATAGACCGACATCGACATGGTGTCGCGGGAATTGGACGTGAGCACGTAGATCAGGTCGAAGACCCGGAGCGCGTCGAGCGCGCGGAAGATCACCGCTACGAGGAGGGCGGGCCTGATGAGCGGCAGCGTGACCCGGAAGAACACCTTGACCGGGTGGACCCCGTCCACCTTCGCGGCCTCGTAGATGTCTCCCGGCAGCATCTGGAGCGCGGCGAGAATCAGGAGCGCCATGAAGGGCGTCGTCTTCCAGACGTCCACCATCACGACGGCCCACAGTGCCGTGTCGGGATTGGCCGTCCAGGTAATGGGCGCTGCGATGATTCCGAGGCGCAGGAGCAGGTCGTTGATCACGCCGAACTGGTCGTGCAGCATCCAGTTCCACATGCGGGCGGACACGACGGTGGGGATCGCCCAGGGAATGAGCACGATCGCGCGCATGATCCCGCGCCCGGGAAAGGACGCGTTGAGAATCAGCGCCACGATGGTGCCGAGCACGGTTTCGATGGACACGGACACTGCCGTGAACCACACGGTGTTCCACACCGAGCGCCACCAATCCGGATCGGTGAGCAGGCCGAGCCATTCGCCGTCGTAATTGGCGAGGTAGTTCTCGAAGCCGATGAATTCGTAATCGTTGAGGCTGTTGAGGCTGGCATCCGTGAAGCTGAACCAGATGGTGCGCGCGAGGGGCCAGCCCGCGATGAGGAGCAGCACGACAAGGGTCGGCGCGATGAAGATCCACGCCGACCGGACCCGCGAGCGGGTGAGGGAGGAACGTCGTCCCTGCGAGGCCTCCCGCGCCGAGGCGGAGGCCCGGAGGGCTGCGCCGGACATGATCATTGCCAGCCGCTGCGCTTGATCCGCTTCAGGTCGCGGTCGAGGCGGTTCAGCGCCTGCTCGGGCTGGGCGCGCTTCGAGAGAACCTGGTGGACCGCGTTGAAGAACTCGGTGGAGACCTTGTTGTAGTTCTGGCCCGTCACGGTCGCCGGGCGGGTGACGGCGTTCGAGAAGACATCCGCCAGGTCGCCGATGAACGGATTGGCCTTGGCGATGTCGGCATCGCCGTAGAGCGACACGATGGTGGGGTTGAACGAGCCTTCAATCGCGCGCCGCTTCTGCTCCTCCTGGCCGGTCAGGAACATGACGAGGTCGATCGCGGCGTCGGCGTTCTTGGAATATTTGGACACGGCGAGCAGCTGTCCGCCGAGGGTGCCCGCATGGCGCCCGTCCGCGCCGCCCTTCGGCAGGGGCGCGATGCCGACCTTGTCCCTGATGGTGCTGTCCGCGCCCTGAGCCAGGGCCCAGGCATAGGGCCAGTTGCGCATGAAGGCGGCGTTGCCCGCCTGGAAGACGCCGCGCGCCTCCTCTTCGGTGTAGTTGAGCACGCCCTCGGGCGTAATCGTGCCGACCCAGCCCGCCGCCGTCTTGAGCGCCTCGGCGGCCTTCGGATTCTCGATGGTGATTTCGCCCTTTTCATCGATGATCGTGCCGCCGTTATAGGAGGCGATCCACTCCAGGGCGACCGTGGTCAGCCCCTCATAGGCGCGGCCCTGCCAGACATAGCCCCAGAAATCGCCCTTGCCATCCTTGCGCTCGCCGTCCTGGATGATGCGGGCCGTCTCTGTCAGGTCGGCCCAGGTCTGCGGCACCGGCCGCTTGTACTTGTCGAGCAGGTCCTGGCGGTAATAAAGAAGCCCCGCATCGGCGAACCAGGGCATGGCGAGGAGCTTGCCGTTCACCTGGCTCGTCTCCGCCATCGCGGGCAGGTGCCCGCCGATCTCGCCGCGAGCCTTTCCGGTCAGGTCCTGCAGGTGATCGGCCAGAATGCCGGTCCAGACCACGTCGATCTGGAAGACGTCGATGTCGCCTGCGCCTGCAGCGAGAAGCTGCTGGTAGAGGGCAAGGCGCTCGGTGGCGGAATTGGGCGTCGAGACGATCTTGACCGTGTTGCCGGTTTTCTTCGCCCAGGCATCGACGCCCTGCTTGCAGATTTCATATTCCTTGCCGAGCGCGCTGCACGAGATGGAAATCTCGACCGCGGAAGCGCTCGCCGTGGCGAAAAGACCGGCCGCGAGCGTGAGACTGGCGATCAGGCGTGACATGGCTATCCTCCAGCAAGCTTCGTGGTTATTGCTTAGGTTGATAAGCCTAGGCGCCGCGTTTTGTTCCTCTGGAACGTGGCCGGCCGAAGGCATCGCTCCATCTTGATGCTCGTTAATCGAAGGTGCCCACATGAAAATCACTTGGTTCGGACATTCCGCCTTCCGGCTCGACTTCGCCGGCAAGGCCGTGCTCATCGACCCGTTCTTCACCGGCAACCCCGCTTTCGAAGGAGACCGGGCGAAGATCACCGAGGGCGTGAGCCACATCCTGCTCACGCACGGCCATGGCGATCACGTCGGCGACACGGTCGAGATCGCGCAGGCGACAGGCGCGAAGGTCGTCACCAATTTCGAGCTCTGCATGTATCTGTCGAAGCAGGGCGTCCGGAATTTCGATCCCATGAACACGGGCGGCACGACGGACCAGGACGGCTTCACCGTCACCCTGGTGCGGGCGGACCATTCGTCCGGCCTCGTGGAGATGGACGTGAACTTCCCCCTCGGCTCCGCCAACGGGATCGTCGTGAAGGCCCCGGGAGAGCCGGTCGTCTACCACATGGGCGACACGGACATCTTCGGCGACATGGCGCTGATCGCCGAGATCCATAAGCCCGACGTGGTGATCGTGCCCATCGGCGACCGCTTCACCATGGGCCCCGAGGTCGCGGCGCTCGCCGTCGAGCGCTTCTTCGGCAACGCCAAGGCCGCCATCCCGTGCCACTACGCCTCCTTCCCGCCGCTCGTCCCCAATGCGGACCGGTTCGTGGCGGCCCTGGAGGGCAAGGGCGTCCAGGTCGTGGTGCCGCACAAGACGGTGGGCGTGACGGTCTGATCCCGTCCGTGCATTCGAGTGGGGGGATCGGAACCATGATTCCGATCCCCTTTTTCTTATCCTTTATTTCCTGCTGCCGTCTCTGGACCGCGGACCCGCCTGACCGGATCATCCCTACGGCTACGCTTCGAGGGAGGAACAAGATGCGAGCAGTCCTTGGCTTTTCCGGCATGATTCTGATCGGGTTGATGACGGTGCCGGTCGCAGCCCAGAACATTCCGACCAACCTGAACGTGACCCTGCGCGTCGGCCAATCGACCATCATCCATGGAGTGCGCGGGCGGGCCTGCGGTGCTCCGGCGCCAAGTTGGGGCGAGGCGGCGGCGACTCTCCCGAGCAGCCAGATAGGAACGTTCTCCGATGGCGGAATCGGGACCCGGAGCAGCCGTGTCTGCGGCGGAAGCGTTCCAGCGCGGGCCATCCGCTTCAAGGCGACGAAGAAAGGCTCCGAGGTCGTGAACGTCCAGGGAGATCCTGTCGCGATCACAGTCCGATAAGCGCTTCGGAAGCGCACCTGCCTTTGGCGGTACCTGCTTCACCCGTCCTGTTGGAAAAGGGCGGAGCAGGGCTGCTTCACATCTGACATTGCCCCCTTGGGCGGGCGGGTGCTATAGCCCGCCCATCGGAATTCCAAGGGGTATGACCATTCATGTCGGTCGATGAGAAAACGGTCCGCCGCATTGCCCATCTGGCGCGCATTGCCGTGACGGATGAGGACGTGCCTCACCTCCAGGGCGAGCTCAACGCGATCCTGTCCTTCGTGGAGCAGCTCAACGAAGTGAATGTGGACGGGGTGGAGCCCATGACCTCGGTGACGCCCATGACCATGAAGAAGCGCCAGGACGGCGTGACCGATGGCGGCTACCCGGAGAAGATCGTCCGGAACGCCCCCGCCACCCAAGACAATTTCTTCCTGGTTCCCAAAGTCGTCGAATGACAACGTCATCCCGGCCGGAGCGTCAGCGGAGAGCCGGGATCGCCCAATCCAGTTTCTTCTTCCAGACGATCCCGGGTTCTGCTTCTCAGCCCCGGGATGACAGGATGATCCAGTGACCGAACTGACCCATCTCACGATCGCCGAGGCCCGCGACGGCCTGAAGGCCAAGACCTTCTCCGCCACCGAGCTCGCCAAGGCCCATATCGCCGCCGTCGAGAAGGCGAGGGCGCTCAACGCCTATGTGCTCGAGACCCCCGAGAAGGCGCTCGCCATGGCCAAGGCCTCCGACGAGAGGATCGCCAAGGGCGAGGCGGGCCCGATGGAGGGCATCCCTCTGGGCATCAAGGACCTGTTCTGCACGGAAGGCGTGGTGTCCACCGCGGCCTCCAGGATCCTCGGAAACTTTGTTCCGCCCTACGAATCCACCGTCACCCAGAACCTCTGGAACGCCGGCGCGGTGATGCTCGGCAAGCTCAACATGGACGAGTTCGCCATGGGCTCCTCCAATGAGACCAGCGCCTTCGGCCCGGTCGTGTCGCCCTGGCGGCGCGAGGGCTCGAACGTGAGCGCGGGCGCCTCCGGCCAGATCGAAGGCGCGCATCTCGTGCCCGGCGGCTCGTCGGGCGGCTCGGCCGCCGCCGTCGCGGCGCATCTCTGCCTCGGCGCGACGGCCACCGATACCGGCGGCTCGATCCGGCAGCCGGCGGCCTTCACCGGCACCGTGGGCATCAAGCCGACCTATGGCCGCGTCTCCCGCTGGGGCACGGTGGCTTTCGCCTCCTCCCTCGACCAGGCGGGCCCGATCACCCGCACGGTGCGCGACGCCGCCATCATGCTGCGCTCCATGGCCAGCCCCGACGCGAAGGACACCACCTGCGTGGATCTGCCGGTGCCGGATTACGAGGCGGCCGTTGGCCGCGGCGTGAAGGGCCTTAGGATCGGGATTCCGAAGGAATACCGGGTCGACGGCATGTCGCCGGAGATCGAGACGCTCTGGCAGCAGGGCATCGAATGGCTGCGCGCCGCCGGCGCCGAGATCGTCGATGTCTCCCTGCCGCACACCAAATATGCGCTGCCGGCCTATTACATCGTGGCCCCCGCCGAGGCCTCCTCGAACCTCGCCCGCTATGACGGCGTGCGCTACGGCCTGCGCGAGAACGGCCGGGACATCGTGGAGCTCTACGAGAAGACCCGCGCGGCCGGTTTCGGCCGCGAGGTGAAGCGCCGCATCATGATCGGCACCTATGTGCTCTCGGCGGGCTATTATGACGCCTATTACGTACGGGCTCAGAAGATCCGCACGCTCATCAAGCGCGACTTCGAGGAAGTCTATGCCCAGGGCGTCCACGCGATCCTGACCCCCGCGACCCCGTCGGCCGCCTTCGGCATCGGCGAGAAGGGCTCCGACGATCCGGTCGAGATGTATCTCAACGACATCTTCACCGTGACCGTGAACATGGCGGGCCTGCCCGGCCTCGCGGTTCCGGCGGGCCGCGACTCGCAGGGGCTGCCGCTCGGGCTCCAGCTCATCGGCCGGGCCTTCGACGAAGAGACCCTCTTCGCCGTGGGTCAGGTGATCGAGGATGCGGCCGGCCGCATCGCGCTGCCTCAGCCCTGGTGGGCCTGAGCCTCGTGGGCCCCACCGTTCCCGTCGTCCACCTGTGGGACTGGCTGCCGGCGGCTTTCGACCCGGTTCTGATCATCGTCGCCGTGCTGCTCGGCTGGAAGGCCGATCAGTTCGGCAAGGTGGTGATCGCCGCCATCGCGGCGCTCGGCCTGTCGATCGTGGTGTCCTATGTGATCGGCCTCCTCGGCATTCCATGGGTCGCGCCCGTGCGGTCGGACGCGCTCACCCTATTCCCCGTGCGCATCATTGCTGCCCTCCTCTGGGCGATCGGCGCCTACGCGGCACGGCGCCTCACGCAGCGTTGAGCGGCGTCAAGCGTCGATCTCGATTCCGAACGTCGATCTCAGGCCGTCGCGTCCCGCCTGGGTCACCGACAGCGCCCGACTGTCCTTGATGCGCTCCACCCAGCCCAGATCGAACATCCTCGTGCAGAGCGCGGCTCCGAGGCGGCCGGCGAGGTGGGGGCGGCGTTCGCTCCAGTCGAGGCAGGTTCGGCAGAGGGCGCGCTTGCCGTCCTGGCCGCCCTCCAGATCGATCCCGAAGGAGCAGAGAAAGCGCCGGCCTGTTCCGGTGAGGGCGCCGGCGCTGTCCGACAGCACCAGATGCCCATGGGCGGTCAGGGCGTCCGCGAGCGCGGTCCCGAGCCGGCCTGCCAGATGGTCGTAGCAGGTTCGGGCCCGGCGCAGGGCCTCGTCCTTCGGCCCGACGGGGCGGTGGCGCTTCGGACCGAAGGAGGCGACGGCCATCAGCGCCTCGATGGCCTGGGCCACCTCCGGCGAGGCGAGCCGGTAATATCGGTGGCGGCCCTGGCGCGTCATCGAGATCAGGTTGGCCTCGCTGAGCCTGGCGAGGTGACCGCTCGCGGTCTGCGCGCTCACGCCGCTGTGCCAGGCGAGCTCGCTCGCCGTCAGGGCCCTCCCGTCCATGAGGGACGAGAGAATGTTGGCGCGTGCCACATCGCCCACGAGGGCGGCGACTTCCGCAAGCGTGATGCCTGAAACGATCGGTGCCATGGCCCGATCATAGGGCAGGGCGGCGCGCGGGTCAGCCGGGAACGCTTCGGCCGCCACCGAAGCGTTCCGAAGCGACGGCAGGAGGGACGCGTGCCAATGTGCGGCCTCCCACGCTCAACCGATGGATTCACAACCATGGTGCCGGTCTCCTCCCGTCCTCCCGTCTTCGAGCTGATCCTGCTGGCCCTCCTGGCGACCCTCTGGGGCGCCTCCTACACCTTCATCAAGATCGGCATCGAGACGATCCCGCCCGTGACGCTCATCGCGGCCCGCACCCTTCTGGCCGGAGGCGTGCTGCTCGTGGTCCTCCGCATCCGCGGGCTTCGACTCCCGCGGGACGGCGCGACATGGCGGAACTTCGCGGTGCAGGCCTGCCTCAACAGCGTCGTTCCCTTCACCCTCATCGCCTGGGCCGAGCAGTCGGTCGATGCGGGTCTCGCGGTGATCCTCAACGCGATGACGCCCGTCTTCACCTTTCTCATCACATGGGCCTGGTCCCGGCACGAGGCGACCACATTCCGCAAGTTCGCGGGCGTCCTGATGGGCCTGTTCGGAACCTGCGTCATCGTCGGCACGCAGGCCCTGGCCCATGCCGGGCAGGAACTGACCGGACAACTCGCCGTCGTCCTGGCGACGATCTGCTATGCGGGAGCGGCGATCTTCGGACGCAACTTCAAGTCTCTCGATCCGATCATGCCCGCCACGGGATCGCTGATCTCGGGAGCCGCCATCCTGCTGCCGGTCAGCCTCGTCCTGGACCGCCCCTGGACGCTGGCGCCGTCCGGGGCCTCCATCGCGGCGCTCGCGGGGCTGTCCGTCCTGTCGACGGCCATGGCCTTCATGATCTATTTCCGCCTCATCCGGACCCTGGGTTCCGTCGGCACCACGGCTCAGGGATATCTGCGCGCACCGATCGGCGTCGTGATCGGGGCCTTCGTCCTCGGCGAGAGGCTGGGCTCCTCCGCCTGGATCGGCCTGCTCTGCATCCTGGCGGGCGTCCTGCTCATGACCATGCCGCGGCGGGACCGTCCGGCGGCCCTGCGCGCGACCTGACCCGTCCATAAAACCTGCCCATGAAAAAGGGTCTGGCAGAAGCCAGACCCTTGGGCAGTTTACGCGGGACAGAAGGTTACTGCTGCGGGGAAGCCGGAGCCGACGGCGAAGCGGGAGCCGACGGGGCGGCCGGAGCCGGAGAACTCGGAGCAGCCGGAGCCGCAGGGGCCGTGGATGAGCCGCCAGCAGCGCCCGTGCCGGTCGAGGGCGACGAGCTTTCCGTCTGCGTGCCGGTGCTGCCGGTCGTGCTCGGCTCGTTGCTGCCATCATAGAAGAGGAAGGCCAGCAGGCCGAGGGCGATAACAAGACCACCGATCACGTAGGCAAGAGTGTTGGAACCGCGCCTATCCGTATCGTAGACATTCGTCTCACGATTGTAGACATTCGGTTCTTGATCCATGGGATCCATAGCCATCTTTAAGCTCCTTGACCGTTTTACCTCCCGTTCAACGCCTGATGTTGGATGCGGTTTCATCACAGCGTGGCAATAATCTTAAATAATTGTGGAAAAAGCCGAATTAATCTTGAGCGTGGTGCGACAAATCTGAACGGCTGTTCATCTTGAAGGGGGTTGACCCGGTTCCGCGTCGCTCTTACTCCGGGCAGGAAAATGCGAGAGATAAAGGCGCAAGGCTCATGAACGCTCCGGTGAACCCTAAGAAGCTCATCAAAGGTGCGACAGGCGATTGGGAAATCGTCATCGGCATGGAGATCCATGCCCAGGTGACGAGCCAGGCCAAGTTGTTCTCCGGGGCCTCGACGGCGTTCGGCGGCGATCCGAACAGCCATGTGTCGCTGGTGGATGCGGCCATGCCCGGGATGCTGCCCGTCATCAACGAGGAATGCGTGCGCCAGGCGATCCGCACGGGCCTTGGGCTCAAGGCGGAAATCAACCTGAAGAGCACCTTCGACCGGAAGAACTATTTCTACCCGGACCTCCCGCAGGGCTACCAGATCAGCCAGTACAAGAGCCCCATCGTGGGCGAGGGCGAGGTGATCGTGGACGTGCCCGAGACGGGCGAGACGATCACGGTGCGCATCGAGCGCCTGCATCTGGAACAGGACGCGGGCAAGTCGATCCACGACCTGCACCCCACCATGAGCTTCGTCGACCTCAACCGCTCCGGCGTCGCGCTGATGGAGATCGTCTCGAAGCCGGATCTGCGCTCGGCCGACGAGGCGCGCGCCTATGTGACGAAGCTGCGCACGATCCTGCGCTATCTCGGCACCTGCGACGGCGACATGGACAAGGGCAATCTTCGCGCCGACGTGAACGTATCGGTGCGCCGTCCGGGCGAGGAGCTCGGCACGCGCTGCGAGATCAAGAACGTCAACTCCATCCGCTTCATCGGCCAGGCCATCGAATACGAGGCGCGCCGCCAGATCGCGATTCTGGAGGACGGCGGCTCGATCGATCAGGAGACCCGCCTCTACGACCCGGGCAAGGGCGAGACCCGCTCCATGCGCTCGAAGGAAGAGGCGCACGACTACCGTTACTTCCCCGATCCGGACCTGCTGCCGCTCGAGTTCGACCAGGCCTATGTGGACGAGCTCGCCCGGCACCTGCCGGAACTTCCGGACGCCAAGAAGGCCCGTTTCATGGGCGATTACGGCCTGTCGGCCTATGACGCGAGCGTGCTGGTGGCCGAGCGCGCCTCCGCCGATTTCTTCGAGGAGGTCGCCAAGGGCCGCGACGGCAAGGCGGCCGCGAACTGGATCATCAACGAGCTGTTCGGCCGCCTCAACAAGGAAGGCAAGGACATCACGGAATCTCCTGTCTCCGCCTCGCAGCTCGGCGCGATCATCGAGCTCATCGGTGAGAACGTGATCTCCGGCAAGATCGCCAAGGACCTGTTCGAGATCGTCTTCACGGAAGGCGGCGACCCGCGCGAGATCGTCGAGAAGCGCGGCATGAAGCAGGTGACCGACACCGGCGCCATCGAGAAGGCCATCGACGCCGTCATCGCGGCCAATCCCGACAAGGTGGAACAGGCCAAGGCGAAGCCGACCCTGCTCGGCTGGTTCGTCGGCCAGGTGATGAAGCAGACCGGCGGCAAGGCCAATCCGCAGGCCGTCAACGAGATCCTGAAGGCCAAGCTCGGAATCGAATGAACGTGAGCGTGGCGTCTCACCCGGTCCTGCGCCCCGCGGAGGATCGCGACGCGCAGGACCTGTTCGGGCTCCTGTCCCTCTGCTTCGCGGATTTCCCCGGCTGCTTCGTCGATCCTCACGACGACCTGAAGGATCTGCGCTCACCGGGGGCAGCCCGCAGGAACGATGGCGTCCTCTGGGTGGTGGAAGACGGGGGCGGGCGCGTCTGCGCCTGCACATGCGTCGATTTCCCGGAACCGGGAGTCGCGGAGCTGCATCGCCTCTATGTGCGCCCCGACAGGCGCGGCCAGGGCCTCGGCTCGTCTCTCGTGCGGGCCGTCGAGCGCCATGCCCGCGAGAAGGGGGCCACGCGCCTCTATCTCTGGTCCGACACGCGCTTCACCGACGCGCACCGGCTGTACCGGACGTTGGGCTATGCGCAGACGGACCTCTTGCGCGAGCTCGGGGATATTTCCAACTCGTCGGAATATCATTTCGAGAAGGCGCTCTGAGGCTTTCCATCGCGCACCACGTCACGGCCGGACTCGTTCGTCACGGCCGTCCCCGGACTTGATCCGGGGATTGATCCGGCCACCCACGTCTTTAGGGAACCGCTGCGTCTCCAAGACGTGGATCCCCGGCACAAGGCCGGGGATGACGGCGGAGGATGCGAACCGGACTTACGGAATCTCGTAGACCGAGAACTCGTTGTTGATGCCGCGCAGAATCGTCTTCTGCAGGGTCGGCTGCAGGCCCTGGGTTTCGATGATTCCCAGCGCCTCGGGGTTTTCGACCACGGCCCCCGTCGCATAGATCGAGCGCGAATCCGCAAGGTTCTGCACGCGCGACGCGATGTTGACGGTCTGGCCGAAATAATCCTGCCGTTCGTTGAGCACCACCGCGAGGCAGGGGCCTTCGTGAATGCCGATCTTGAGCAGCAGGTCCTCGTGACCGCGTTGCTCGTTCATGGCGCGCATGGCCTCGCGCATGCGCAGGGCCGCCGAGATCGCATGGTCCGGCGTCGGGAACGTCGCCATCACCGCATCGCCGATGGTCTTCACGACGGCTCCGGACTCAGACGCGACGATGTCGTGCAGCGCGCGGAAATGCTCGCGCACCAGATCGTAGGCGACGAGGTCGCCGACACGCTCGTAGAGCTCCGTCGAACCCTTGAGATCGGTGAAGAGGAAGGTCAGGCTCGTGATCTTGAGGCGCTGATCGACATCGAGGGTTTCGGTGCGATAGAGGTCGCGGAAGGTCTGGTTCGTCAACAGGCGCTTTGCCGTGAGGAACGGCCGGCGATGCTCCATGAGTTGGTGCAGGGTGTCGTTGGCGACCCAGACCGCCGGAAGCGTGCGCCGTGTCGTGTGGTTCTCGAGGAGAAGGCGAAAGGGCCCCGGCCGCATCTCGAAGGTGCGGTTTTCCGTATGCAGGTCGCTGAGAATGAGCGAGAGATTCTGGCGCTCGCGGCTGGGCTCGCCCTTCGCGTCGACGAACTGCGCCGCATGGGTGACGGGGTCGAAGATGATCACGAATTCAGCCGGCAATTGCAGCGAGAGGATCACGCGCTCTCCGGGTGAAAGCTCGACGGCATCGATCACGATGTCCTCGAGCAGTTCCTCGAAATTCTCCGGAAGATCGACGCCCGAGCTCCAGAAGACCTGGCGCAGGTATTCGGGCATCGGCAGGGTGTCGGGGTCGTGCGCCGCGATCCTGCGCACGCGCGGGCTGACCGTGAAGGTCACTTCGACCATCTCGTCCAGGGTCGGCTCGTAGCCTGCCGCGCAGAGGGCGCAGCTGTATTCCTCTTTCTGGAGAGACCTGAGGCTCGTGCCCGCATCCAGCACCCCGCCGCATCCCGGGCACAGCACGTTCCAGGACATCTCGAAAAGACCCAGACGGGAGGCATGCAGGAGGGCCGCGATGGCGCTCTCCTCGTCGAGGTGGTGCCTGGCGGCGAAAGCGAGGGCATTGACCCGGTTCAGTTCATGATCCGGCGCTTCATGGATCAGGCGTTCGATGGCGCTTGCCGCATCCGGGTCCGCCGATTGCCGCAGGATTTCGAGGAGTTTCTGATCTTCACTCATGGTCCGACCTCCTTCGAGGCGCAGGTTCGCCTTGAGTCTCCGGCATCGGTGCGGTGAGGGTCCGATTACGCTTGAATGATGCCGTCTCGCGTGCGCTCAGGATAGCACGTCACGGGCTCAAAGGCTTGCAGACCATGAAGTTGAGCAAGCAATTGGGCCAGCAATGCGGCGATCGAGGGGGTGGGGCGACGCTTTATGCCTAGGCCACCCCGTATTCCTCCGCGTAGCGGTTCGCGATGCGGGTCTGCCAAAGGCACAGGAACGGTGCGACGACGAGCTCCAGGATCAAGCCGCCGATCATGAAGAGCGAGGGCAGGCCGGTGAGTACCAGGCCGACGAGCCGTCCGAGCCCGCCGACCACCACGAGCAGGGTGAGCAGCCGGAAGCGGTTCGTCTTGTCCTCGATGCCGGGCAGGGTGCTCCAGAAACAGAGGCCGATGCCGAGCAGCAGGCCGGACATGAAGCGGAAATGGCTTTCCGCCGAGATGCTCACCGCATCGCCCGTAAGCGCCTGTCCGAAGAGAACGCCGTAGAGCCCCGCGGCCACGGGAATGGTCGCCACGATGGCAACCGTCTGCTGAAAGAGCTTCCGCTCACGATCCATGCTGTTGGGCATAACTCCTCCCGCCGTCCGTTCCTGCCGCTTCCGCATCGGAGCACAATCCAATAGGGTTTGTCGCGACGAATTATCCTCAGAGGAATACGCTCATGCCAGCACGGTTTGAACTTCACGGGATCGCCTTCTCGGGTCCGACCTACAAGGTGGGCCTGATGCTGACCCTGGCGGGCGAGCCGTTCGACTACGTGCACGTGAACATGATGCAGGGCGAGCACAAGCAGCCGGCGCATCTCTCGAAGCAGCGCTATGGCCAGGTGCCGCTGCTGATCGACCGCAACAACGGGCGCCATCTCTGTCAGTCGGCCGCGATCCTGGAATATCTCTCGGACACGCTGGGCCGGTTCGGCGGCGCGACGCTCGACGAGCGCCTCCAGGCCCGCGAGTGGCTCTACTGGGATTTCGACCGGCTGTCCTCGCATGTCTACCGCGCCCGGACGATCCGGCTCGGTATCCGCCCGGCCGGTCCGGAGGTGCTCGAAGCCTGCATGACGGAGGGCAATGGGGCCCTGGCGACGCTGGATCGGCATCTCGCCGGCCGCGGCTGGATCGTCGGCGAGGGCGCCACCATCGCCGATATCGACATCTACGGAGTCGTGGCCTTCGCGGATGAAGCCGGTTTCGACCTGTCGGCC